>Ga0163147_10007644_pt1 | contig 12204 bp, 21 predicted proteins | sample OliLakLV19MP6G1_FD_148597 | JGI IMG/M metagenome (GOLD analysis project Ga0163147, IMG submission 148597) | Freshwater microbial mat bacterial communities from Lake Vanda, McMurdo Dry Valleys, Antarctica- Oligotrophic Lake LV.19.MP6.G1 | ecosystem: Environmental > Aquatic > Freshwater > Lake >...
TTTTGAGCAGCTGCAGTTTTTGATGCAACTTCTTTTGGCTCTGGCGCTGATTCCTTCACCACTTTTGGTGTGGCTTTGGCAGCTGGCTTAATTTTTGCAGCTACAGCAACCTTTTTATTTGGGTTTTTCAGAGTGCCGGTAATTTCTGGAAGTGTTAAGAAAGAAATCTTAATCAAATCAGAGGCATCACCTCGACGAGTGCCAACAACACTATTGGTGGTAAAACCAGAAGTGCGATCAGTCATAATAGGTGCAATTCGCTCAAACAAAGTGTTGACAACATCTCGTTTTCCAAAGGTACGATGCACTAAACGACGATTAGCAATCGTATCTACTCGAGCCTTCGTAATCAACTTATCCATCAATTGCTTCAAGACTCTTGCTTTGGCACGAGTGGTTGTTACTGTACCCTCTAAAATTAAAGAGCGCAACAAATTAGCAATCAATGACTTACGATGATTGGTGTCTCGACTAAGCCGGACGTCTTTAATTCGATGTCGCATATTATGCTCCTAGTTCAACACCTTTTTTCTTCAAGGCATCGTTGATAACATCAACACTCTTTTCGCCTAAGTTTTTAACTTTAGCAATTGTAGGTCTAGCTACTCCAACTAAATCTCCAACTGTCTTAAATCCGCCTTTGCGTAAGGCATTAGCGATTCGAGTTGGCAAATCAAGTTCTTCGACAGTCAAGCGGAGTGTCTCTGCTTCTTCTGGAGAAAGTTGGGACTCACGCACTTCTTCTTGAGGAATGATTGGAGTAACGATTTGTGAAAATTGTCGAACCAAAATTTGAGCAGCTTGCTCAACTGCTTCTAAAGGAGTGATGGTGCCATCAGTAAGAATTGATAACACAACTCGGTCAAAGTCAGTTCTACGACCAACACGAGTAGCTTCTACTTTATAGTTGGCGGTAATAACAGGTGAAAAGACAGCGTCAACGGGAATTTCGCCAATCGTACTTGTCTTTCTATCTTGAGCTTGAGAGTAACCAACGCCAGACTCCACAGTCATTTCAACGTGTAATTTTTGACCTTTGGCCAAAGTAGCAATATGTTGCTCTGGATTTGAGATTTCAAAACCACCGCTTGTTTCTAAATCTTGTGCAGTTACTTCAGCTGGACCAGTCATCTCTAACTTCATAGTTGAAGTTGTCTCACCGATGATTGATTTAATTCTGATTTGTTTTATGTTGAGAATTAGCTCAACTGCATCTTCACTCAAACCCTCAAGGGCAGTGAATTGGTGATCTACACCATCAATATGTACCATAGTTACAGCTGCGCCTGGTAAAGAACTTAAGAGAACTCTTCGCAAAGCGTTACCGATAGTATGACCATAACCCTGCTCGAGAGGCTCGATTGAGATTGTGGCCTGAGCACCATTGCTTTCAAGTTCTTCAACTTGAAATGTTGGCGTCATGACTGTGTAGTTTTGTAGGTCTAACATATTTATTTTCTCCTTGTTTCACCTCCCTCATTGATGAGGAATCTGTGTCTAGAGTACTTGATATTTTATATTTATATTCTTTATTTAGATTAAACGCGTGAGTAGAACTCAACAACCATTTGCTCATCAATTACTTCAGTCACATCTTTTCTCTCTGGCAAACGACTTACTTTGGCTGATGGGCCTTTGCGCTCGATCCAACTCGCAGCCGTGCCAGCACTGAGCAACTCAGCTACGACAGGAATACTCGTTGCACTCGATTTTAACAAGAGTACGTCGTTGACCTTAACCTTATATGAAGCAATCGAGAGCTTCTTACCGTTCACCTCAACATGTCCGTGATTTACCATTTGACGGGCAGCAGCTCTGGTAGGAGCCCAACCGGCTCGGTAAATAGTATTATCAAGTCTTCGCTCTAACAAACTCAATAAAGCACCACCGGTAGCAACAGACTCTTTGCTGGCTTTTTCGTACAGCTTGTGGAGTTGCTTCTCCAACACACCATAGATATACTTCACTTTTTGCTTTTCCTTGAGCTGAATACCATAGTCAGACAACTTTCGATGTCCTTTATGGCCATGCTGTCCAGGACGTACAGCAACTCTCTTGGCTACTTTGACCGCATTACTTTTCAGTCCGAGGTCTTCACCAATTTTACGAGCTAGCTTGTTTTTGGGTCCAATGTGTCGTGCCATACAATTATTTATTATGCTTAGCCTTACGAGGCCTGGTTCCATTGTGTGGAATTGGCGTCATATCGGCAATCATACCTACTTTAATACGTTGGGCTTTGAGTACTCTGAGAGCGACGTCTCGACCAGGGCCAGGGCCCTTGATGAAAACATCCATCTCATTCATACCGAAAGCTCGAGCTTTGTTAATTGCATTCTCAACAGTGATGGTAGCAGCATAAGGGGTAGACTTACGTGATCCAGAAAAACCAGATTCACCGGTAGAAGTCCAGCAGACTACATTTCCAGCGTCATCAGTAATACTTACCACCGTGTTGTTAAAACTAGCAGTCACATACATTCTGCCACGAGGAATACTGCGGGTGGCTTTTTTGCTAGTAGTTGCTTTTTCTATCATAGTTTTTAAATTAAACGTTATTTCTTTGCTGATGTATCAACCTTGGCTGCCATTTCTTTGGTCATAGCACCGACTGTACGACGTTTGCCGCGGCCAGTTCTGCCATTTGAGCGAGTTCTTTGACCTCGTACGGGCAAGTGAGCGATGTGACGTTTGCCGCGATATGAGCCAACTCTTTTTAATCGAGAGATATTATCGTTGATAATTCTGCGTAGATCACCTTCAACTGCGTACTTTTCTAAAATTTTCTGAATCCGACCCATCTCATCATTGGTTAAGTCGCGAGCTCTCTTGTCTGGATCGATATTCGCCATGGTCACAACTGTCTCTGCAACTTGAGGACCAACACCATAAATGTACTGCAATGCGTAGAGCACTTTTTTGGTTTCTGGAATGTCGATACCTGAAATACGAGGCATGTGATTATCCTTGACGTTGATTATGTCGACGATTGGTACAATAAACTCGAACCACACCCTTGCGGACAACGAGCTTGCACTGACGACAAATAGTTTTTACTGATGATCTTACTTTCATTATGTTTCCTCTGGGGGTTACCAGACCATGAAATATATCGCACTTCTGTTGATTTGAGAAGTATTAATTTTGCTGCAAGACCTTTTGGGTTGATCTATAGGTTATTTTACACTTTCCGAGGTCATATTTACTGACATATCCACGCACTAAATCACCGGGTAAAACACGAATTCTGTACAAGCGCATCTTTCCAGCTAATGTCCCCATCAATGTTTTACCAATAATTGGGGTCACATCTGAAGCCGTAACTTTCACACGAAACATGGTATTTGGAAGACATTCTTCTACTTCGCCCTCGATAATAAAACGATCAATATCGGCTGCTTTTTTGTCGGTCACGTCAAGTTGGCGTTTAGCCTTGGCCGTGCGTTTGTGTTCTTGAACTTTTCCCATACAGATGTTTGTTGTATCAAAATATTATAAGATATGTATTGTACCAGAGAAAAAGTATTATGTCAGCACTTGGGGGCCATTTTTAGTGATCAAAACAGTTTCTTCAAACATACCGGCCAAACTTCCATCAGCGGTTCGGTAAGTCCAGCCATCCATATCTTCGATCAATCGAGCATCTCCAGCTGCATACATTATCTCAATTGCGACTGTTTGTCCCTCATGAAAAACATATTTTTTAGTGGCTCGAACAGCTATGCAAGGAATCTCTGGATCCATATGCAACTCCTCACCAACACCATGGCCGGTAAGTTGATAAACCGCACTAAAACCGGCTCTCTCTACTACTCGTTGCATTGCAGAGCTGACTTCATAGACCGTACCGCCTACTTGGGCTTTATTGATGGCTTTTTGGAGTGATCGTTTGCCAGTATTGAGAAATTCTGTGGTAACTGCAGGGACGTCTCCAACCGTAAAAGTTGTGGTAGTGTCCAAATGATAGCCGTCGTTGATAAGACCAACATCTATCGTAATGACATCGCCAGCAGCAACTTTTTTGGCTTCAGTGGGAATGCCGTGACACATCTCATCATTCTTCATAATGCAGGTAGCCCAATCGTAACCAGGAACGGTTGAAAAACTGGGCACAGCGTTCTCTGCTTTGATGAGACGCTGTGCTTCGGCCTCAAGAGTAGCAAAAGACATACCAAGTTCGGTAAAATCTACCAAGGCGTGTTTGACTCGGCGGAGCTTCGCTCCGCCAACTGTCATAGCGATGATTCTTTTGGACTCCATGCCAGTATTATCTCACATACCTTAAGACATTAAAAAAAGCGAGCCTTTCAGCCCGCTTTTCTATTTCTTCTAGAATTTTTAAATTACTTCAAATGCTTCTTGATATCTCCAAATACTCCCTCAACTTCTTGCTGACCCTTGATCGTAACCAACTTGCCTTCATTTTTATAGAAACCAATCACTGGTTCAGTTAATTCATGGAAAAGTTCAATTCGTTTGCGAATAGCTTGCAACGTCTCATCTTGGCGATCTGAGATGCGTCCAGAAATTCTCCACAACGCTTCTTTGTCTGCAACATCAATGAAAAAGACTTTATCCACAGCTCCGTTGAATGCTTCAGCTTGAGGCACCGTACGAGGAAAACCATCAAGGATGTAACCGTTAGCATACTCTGGCTTTTCAAGATATGTCAAAACAATCTCTAGCGTGGTGTCGTCTGGAATCAGAGCCCCGGAGTTGATGGTTTCTTTCAGCCATCGGCCGAGTTCTGTTTTTTCTTTAGACATCTCACGAAAGATATGACCTGAGGATAAGTAGGGTATGCCCAACTCTTCTGAGAGCAATACTCCCTGAGTAGACTTTCCTGCGCCCTGAATACCAATTAAAATTATTTTCATATGCTCCTTGTTGGTTAATGAGATATTACTGGAAACGATCGTAATTTTCACCGATCGCTAATCCATCTAATTGTTTGAGTGTTTCTAGAATAACCGACACCACGATTAAAACGCTGGTTCCACCTATAGCCAATGATTGAATACCGGTAAGTTGTTGAGCCAATATTGGCAAAATAGCAATACCGCCCAAGAACAAAGCTCCTGCAAAAGTGATACGGGTCACTACGAATTCCAAAAATTCTTTAGTGGGTTTGCCTGGACGAATACCGGGCACAAAAGCACCACTCTTCTTGAGCTCTTCTGAAATGTCTTCGGCTTTAAAGAAGATGAGCGCTGAGAAATACGTAAAAGCAAACACCAGCGCAAAATAAGACGCCATGTAGATAGGAGCAGTTTGTTGGAAATTGATAGTAATACTCTGACCAATTTGCTGAAGTTGCGCGTTATTAATGCCAACAAGGATTCGACCCACAAAAGCAGGCACCAGCATAAGTGACACGGCAAAAATGATTGGCAAGACGCCGGTAACATTCACTCGCACCGGTAAGTGAGATAACTCACCCCCATACACTTTACTGCCCCTAGTGCGACGCGCATATTGGATAGTCACCTTACGAATAGCTTCGTTCATAAAAACAACTAGACCAATGACTAATAAGAACACAACACCAAATCCTAGCAAGGTAATTGTTTGATCACTACTCGCAATCGCTGAAATCTGCCCAATTCCCTGTGGAAATTGACTAATAATACCAGCGAAGAGCAGCATAGAGATGCCATTACCAATGCCATAAAGTGTAATCAGCTCACCCAGCCACATTAAGAACAGAGCGCCGGTGACCAGAGTCACAATCTGGATAATGGTATCCAAAACACTTCCCGTTGTGAGCAAGCTTTGACTATTTAAAAGTGCTAAAACAGACATACTTTGAGCTACTGCAATCGGAACAGAAAGAAATCTAGTGTATTGGGTAATTTTTTCTTGACCAGCCTCACCATCCTTTTGAAGTTCTTTAAGTGCTGGAAAAACCATGCCGGCCAACTGCAACACAATCGAAGCTGTAATGAAGGGACTAATACCAACAGCCACAATTGAAAAATTAGACAAAGTACCACCAGAAAAAATGTTGAGCAAACTTAAAAATTGACTACCACTAAAGAGGACCTTGAGTTGTGCCACATCTACAGCCGGCAACGGAATATGAGCTAAAAAACGATACACAAAGAAAATAGCTGCGGTAAATAACAACTTCTTGCGAATTGCGGGGTTGGAAGTAAACTGAGTTAGCCGTTCAACCAATTGTTGCACAATAAATTCGATTTAATAATACTATGTCTCTTTTACGAGACATAAAGTGTATCAGGCTTCTACGCTGCCGCCAAGAGCCTCAATCTGCTTACGAGCAGATTCTGACACCTTGATTGACTTAATCGTAACTTTTTTACTTAAGGTACCTGTTCCAATAATTTTGGCTTTTTTAAACTTAGGATTGATCATCTTTTCTAATTTAAGTGTGTCCAAAGATACAACCTCTGACTTCATAGCATTTATCTCTGCTAAAGAAACTTCTGCCGTAGGAGAAAGCACTTTTAATTTACCCTTGCCACGTTGCATAGGCAAACGCTTGATAAGCGGCAACTGACCACCCTCAAACCACAGAGGCACTAAACTACCTACTCTACTCTTTTGACCTTTTTCACCACGACCAGATGTATGACCACCTAGACCTGAGCCATAGCCACGACCAACGCGTTTCTTAGAAGGAGTAGTGATGCGAGTAAGTTTGTGAAGCAATGACATGATTATTAAGAAGTTTTAGTAGTTTTTTTGACTGGTTTTTTAGCTAAATCTTGTGCAGGTATTACGGCTGGTTTGGTTTTGGCAATAGGTTTTACTTCAGCAACTGGTTGAGCTTTGACCACTTTTACGGCTGGCTGAGCAATTTTGATTATTTTTTTAGCAACTGGTTTTGGCTGAGCTGGTTTGGCAACTGATTGAGCAGCCTTGGCTGCAGCCTGAGCGGCCTGAGAAACTTCTCGAGCCTTCTGCTGAGCTTCTTCGCGCTTCCTATCTTGTTCAGCCTCTACATCAGCAATTGAGCGAAGTGAGATACCCTTAATCTTAACAAGTTGGCCAATTTGACGCAAAGCCTCAAAGGTGGCGTACACACTTGAAGATTGATTCTCAGAACCCATAATTTTACTGGAAATATCACGAATACCTGCAGCTTCCACAACAGCGCGAACAGGACCGCCAGCAATCACTCCAGAACCTCGAGGAGCTGGCTTGAGTAAGACTTTTCCAGCACCCAACTTAGCAAAAACAGCAAAAGGAATAGTGGTTCCATTCATAGGAACTTTGAGTAAGTTTTTCTTGGCTTTTTTAGAACCCTTACGCATAGCAGAAACAACGTCATGGGCTTTACCCAATCCCACCCCAACCTGACCTTTTTTATCACCAACAACCATAAGTACAGAAAAACCCATTTTGTTTCCACCTTTGGTCTTTTTAGAGACGCGGGAAACTTGAATGACTTTTTCGTCAAAACCGTCTTGACTGGGTGATTGATGGTCTTTATTCTGCATACTTATACTTCCAAACCTGCTTGACGCAAGGTTTCAGCTACTGCTTTAACTCGGCCATGATAACGATATTGACCGCGATCAAAACAAAGTTTGGTTATTTTTTTATCTTTTAATTGTGCCACTAATTTTTGGGTTATTAAAACTGCTTTTTCAGTTTTTGTGCCAACCAATTTTTCTTTGGCTTTGAGCAGAGAGAGCTCGGTCACACTAGCAACCGTACTGCCAGTATCATCATTGATAACTTGCACGCTAATGTGTTTGTTAGAACGAAGCACAGAAACTCGAGGTCTGACTGCGGTGCCAAACAATTTGGAACGGACGCGAGTGCGACGACGATCTGCTAGTGATTTTGTACGATCAATTCGCATAGTCTTTTCTATTAAGCGGCAGTCTTACCGGCCTTACGGCGGACTACCTCATCACTATATTTAATACCTTTGCCCTTGTAAGGCTCTGGTGGTCTTACTTTTCTAATATCAGCAGCTACTTGACCAACCGCCTGTCGATCAATACCATCAATATGAATAACGTCGTTACCTTCTAAGGTAAAAGTAATGCCAACGGCTGGTTCAACTAAAACTGGGTGAGAGAAGCCAAGTGCTAAACTTAGACCCTTACCTTTTGAGGTAGCTCGATAACCAGTACCAACTAACTGCAATGTTTTTCGATAACCCTGAGAAACGCCAGTTATGGCATTATTCAATAAGCTACGAACCAAACCATGAAAGGCTTTTGTTTGATTTTGATCATTGGTGCGAGTCACGAGCGCTTTTTCTGCTTCTAGAGTCACCACAATACCACGCTTGATCTCAACGGTGAGCTCGCCCTTGGTACCCTTAACGGTCATCACGTTCTTGTCTGTCGTGATGGTGACGCCGGCTGGGATGCTGATAGGTTTAATTCCAATTCGTGACATATAGGTTTACCAGATCTGACAAAGCAGCTCTCCTCCAACTTTTTGATCTCGAGCTTGTTTGTCAGTCATAACACCACGGCTCGTAGAAATGATGGTAATGCCATATCCGCCCAAAGCTCGTGGTACTTGCTTCACACCTGAGTATAAACGTCGACCTGGCTTGGATAAGCGACGGACCTCGGTCATAGCAGGAATTTTGCCAATATACTTAAGTGACACTAGTAAATCGTTTTGAGGTGCTTTTTCTTCTACCGATACTACACCCACATAATTGTGAGCAGCCAAAATGTCAGCGATAGCTTTATTCATTTTAGAATAAGGAATCCGTACTTGTGGATTTCGGGCCATGTACGCATTCTTTATTCTGATGATCATATCTGCAATAGTATCAGTCATGTGTTCATTTTTCTTATTTACTTGCCTTAACGACACCGGGTAATTCGCCTCGTGAGGCTAGTTCTCGGAACGTTAAACGACTTAATCCAAAGAACCGCATATAGCCCCTTGGACGACCTGTAATTTTACATCGGTTTACGCCTCGAGTCGATACTCGATTATATGCGTGGTCACCTCGAGCAGTGATTAAACTGCGCTTGGCAAGGATGCGTAAGTCTTTTGCGATTTTAGATTTTTTAGCCATTATTTCGTTTCCTTTTCAAACGGCATGCCAAGCAACTCAAAGAGTCGGAAAGCATGTGCATCATCTTTGGTGGAGGTTACTAAAGCAACCTGGAGACCGCGAATTCTTTCAATCTTATCGTAGTTTATTTCTGGAAAAACGATCTGCTCTTCCAAACCCAAACTATAGTTACCTTGACCATCAAAAGCGGTGCGAGAAACACCCCTGAAATCTTTGACACGAGGTAAGGCAATAGCAATGACCTTGTCCAAAAACTCCCACATTTGTTCACCGCGGAGTGTTACCATCACACCCATAGGGTCTCCCGCGCGCAATTTAAAGCCAGCAATGGCTTTTTTTGCCTTGGTCATCTGTGGTTTTTGTCCTGTAATTAGCATAAATTGTTCAACAACATTTTTTAGAACTTCCAAACGAGCTTTCGGATCTTGAGGATCAACAACACCCATATTCACCACAATTTTTTTGAGGGTGGGAATAGCAAAGACATTCTTAATCTGCAGTTCTTTTTGCAGTTTGCCTTTCACTTCTTGCTGATAGAGTTGTTTCAAACGATTCATACTTTTGTATTGTTATTTCTTTATTTCTGGAACTACTGCGCCAGTTTTCTTAAAAATTCTGGTTTTAGTTCCGTCTTTGGCAATACTGTAGCCGATTCTATCGACTTCACCCTTGTCATTCAAAACAGCAATATTGGCAGTTGGTAAAGCTCGTTCTCGACGAACGCGCTGTCCTTCTTGACCATTCATAGGCTTAATATGCTTGGTGTACAGGTTTGCACCCTCAACTACTACTCGGTCTTTATCGGACACGACTTTCGTAATAGCACCTTTTTTGCCTTTGTCTTTGCCGCCGGTAACGAGGACTTGGTCCCCTACTTTAAATTTCATAGTATTACCACATTTCTGGAGCTAGACTCACAATTTTACTGTAGCCACGCTCTTTTACTTCACGCGCAATTGGACCAAAAACACGAGTTCCCACTGGTTCTGGGTTGGTTCGTGATTCTACTACAACTGCTGCATTATCGTCAAAGCGAATGTACTCGCCATTACTTCGTCTCTTCTCTTTTCTAGTACGAACAATAATAGCTCGAACCATCTCACCTTTTTTAACTGTTCCTTTTGGATCAGCATTGGTGACAGAACCGATAACCATATCGCCAACATACCCAAAACGGCGAGATGAGCCACCGTACACCTGAATCACTCGAATGGATTTTGCTCCAGAGTTATCAGCGACATGTAGTGTTGATCTTAGTTGTATCATGATTCGTTACTCTACCTTACTTACTACAGCGTAGTGCTTAGTCTTGCTCACTGGTCGGCACTCAGCAATGATGACCGTGTCACCTTCTGCTAATTTTAGATCTGTGAAGTGACAAGCAAACTTCTTACTTCTCTTCACGTACTTTTTGTATACGGGATGCAGCCACTGCCACTCAATCAAAACACTAGCTGTTTGAGCATTCTTAAGTGAGACGATAGTACCTTGTATTGTTTTCATGTTAGTTATTTTTTACTCTGGTTTTTTTCTGATAGCACCGTTTTAATTCGAGCAATTTTATCTGATAACTTACTCACCATTCTCACATCAGTGAGTTGGTTGCTCTGACGTTTGACACGAGCTTCCAAAAGTTCAGTTGCTGTATCGTTCAAAGCTTTGTTAAGCTCTGCGGGTGTCATTTCATGCCAGTTTATTTTAATTTTTTTGTCTGCCATATTATTTAGCTACAAAAGCTGTCCGTAAGGATAGCTTATGAGCTGCTCTCTGTAATGCTTCGCGCGCAACCTCTTCGGTGACTCCACCGATTTCAATCAAGACGGTACCTGGTCTTACTACAGCTACGTGTTGATCAATATCGCCTTTACCTGATCCCATTTTAACTCCTACAGCCTTTTTGGTAATTGGCTTGTGTGGGAAGACTCGAATCCAGTATTTACCTGCTCTTTTTGTCGAGTAAGTTACTTTTTTACGAGCGGCTTCGATTTCATTTGCTGTCAACCAACCGCCGGTCATAGCCTTGAGACCAAACTCACCAAAAGCTACTGTAGTGCCACGACAGGCATTGCCTTTGATCGTGCCTCGAAATTCTTTGCGGTATTTTGATTTCCTTGGTTGTAGCATGTGTTATTGAGCCTTAGTAGGACGAGTACGAGTGTCTCTGCGTTGCTTGCCCATGAGGATCTCACCTCTGTTAATCCAAACTTTAATGCCTACATATCCAGAACGAGTCAGCGCTGGAGTATGGAAGTAATCGATATTAGCGCGAATAGTTTGAGTAGGCACACTTCCTTGTGCATACTGCTCTGTTCGACCGATTTCAGCTCCACCAATTCTACCAGATAGTGCAACTTTCACACCCTTAGCACCAGCTCCCATAGCTTTTTCCAAAGCTTGAGAAACAGCGCGACGATGGGGGAAACGCTTCATTAACTGCTCAGCAATACGCTCAGCGACTAACTTAGCACTCAAGTCTGGAGTGGTGATTTCCTCAACTTGCAAATCAACTTTAACTTTGTCCTTCTTCAGTTTTGAGACGTTAAGAATACGCTCAATTTGTTTCTTTACTTCTTCAAGATTAGAACCACCCCTACCAATCACTACGCCTGGGCGACTAGCAAAAATGATAACTTTTATAGCCGTCACAGATCTCTCAATATTTATTTGAACGATACCAGCATTGGATAACTTCGACTTCAAGAACTCTCGAAGGTGGTAGTCTTCCAGCATGGTATCGGAATACTCTTCTTTATTCGCAAACCAACGCGACTTCCAGGTAAAGGTTGAGCCGAGGCGAAATGCGATTGGATTTACTTTTTGTCCCATATATATTCTCTATTATTTATTGCCAGCTTTTTTAACAGCGGCTCGAACCTGTGTTGTTTGAGCTGCCGTCTGAGCTTTTACTTGACCAGACTTTTGACTAACTTTTGCTGGTGCTGTTGTTGTAATTGACGCTACTTTGCTTTCAGCTTTGTCAGTGACTACCGCTGCCTCTACACTCAGCTTCTTTGCCTCTGCTGTTGGAGCAACTTTTTTATCTTCAAGCACAATGCGAATATGACAAGTTCGCTTAATAACACCATGCGCTCGACCTCTACTCACTGACCGAAAACGACGATAGCGAGGCCCCTCGTTAATAGTAATCTCTTTTAAGGTTAAGTCTGCTAACAACGCATTATGGT
>Ga0163147_10007658_pt1 | contig 12194 bp, 13 predicted proteins | sample OliLakLV19MP6G1_FD_148597 | JGI IMG/M metagenome (GOLD analysis project Ga0163147, IMG submission 148597) | Freshwater microbial mat bacterial communities from Lake Vanda, McMurdo Dry Valleys, Antarctica- Oligotrophic Lake LV.19.MP6.G1 | ecosystem: Environmental > Aquatic > Freshwater > Lake >...
GACAAAAACCCTCAATCTTTTGAGGGAGAGCCTATTCTCATCGCAGACAAATTTGGCGTTTCAATTTGCCAAAATGAGGGGAAAAACGACCCCTGAGTAGTTACCCTTTTTCATTATTTTAAGTCGCATTTTCTTCGATCATATGGATTTTTTTCATCAGCGTCAATCAAAAAGAATAGCACTATTGCACAAATGCGCAAATTTCTGATCAAAAATCGACAAATCTATGATTGAATGTGATTATATCTGACGGATTTGACCATTGCTGCGACCACCAGTACGCTTTTGGGCGTATTTGAGGACAGTCGGGACAAAATGACAAAAGTCACGATTTATTCGGGTTTAGAACGGCGTGAACAGCTTATGCGGTTTACGCAAACGCGCGAGCGTGTGACCATCGAGGAGCTGTGCGACCTGTTCAACATCAGCCCGGCAACCGCGCGCCGCGATTTACAGCTTCTCGCGGACGAGGGCAAATTGCGCCGCTTTCACGGCGGGGCAATCGCTGCCAAAAGCGCGCCCCCGAACCGCCGTTTATCGAACGCGCCAGCGCCCAAGCAGCAGAAAAGCAGCGGATCGGGCAGGCGGCAGCGGCATTGGTGAACGATGGCGATACGATTCTACTCAGCAGTGGCACGACCGTGGTGGAAGTGGCGCGGCATCTGCGCCATCACCGCGATTTGACCGTCGTCACCAATTCGCTGCTCGTCATGGATATGCTGCGCGATGTTCCCCAACTTACGCTGATCGCGCTCGGCGGCATCCTGCGCCCAACCGAACAGTCCTTCATCGGACACTTGACCGAACAGGCGCTGGGGGATCTGCGCGTCGGCAAGGTCATCATGGGCATTCGCGCCATCGACCTCGAAACCGGGTTGATGAATGATTATCTGCCGGAAACGCAGACCGACCGCAAAATTTTGAGCATTACGCGCAATGTCATTTTGGTGGCGGATCATACCAAATGCGAACGCGCATCGAGCGTGTTTCTCGCGCCGCTGACGATGGTCAATACGTTTGTCACCGATGATCGCGCGCCGCCCGATTTCCTCGCGGCGCTGCGCAAGCTCGGCATTGAAGCGTTGGCAGTGTGATTTGTTCAGGGCATCCCCTGCCCACTCCCTGTGCTGGAGCGGGAATTGAGGGCTAAGATTGTGTCTTTTCAATCGTCTCTAATCAAAGGACAGTCAATCATGGCGGTCATCAACCAAGATGCAACGCTTTCACCGTTAGCGTTAGCCGATTTCAAGCCGATGCCGAAGCTGGTCACGCGCGCAACGCACGTCCCGCGCCCTCGTTTTCCCGTCATCGACGCGCACAATCATCTGTCGCTGCCCGGATTTGGCGGGTGGGACACGCGCCCAGTGGCGGAACTGCTCGACATCCTCGATCAAGCCGATGTGCGCGTCTATGTGGATTTGGATGGCGGTTGGGGCGAGGATATCCTCGAAACACACCTCGATCACTTCAAAGCCGCTGCGCCGGAACGCTTTCGCGTGTTCGGCGGTGTGGATTGGACGAAGTGGCAAGAACTGGGCAATCGCTTCCCCGATTGGGCGGCTGACCGCCTGCGTCAACAAGCAGCACGCGGCGCGCAAGGGCTGAAAATCTGGAAGATGCTCGGATTGACCGTGCGCGATCAGATGGGCGCGCTCGTCGCGGTCGATGATCCGCGCCTCGATCCAATCTGGGCGACGGCGGGCGAACTCAACCTGCCCGTGACCATCCACATCGCTGATCCGGTCGCCTTTTTCGATCCAGTGGATGCCACCAACGAACGCTGGGAAGAACTTCACGATCACGCCGATTGGCAGTTCCCCAGTCCGCCGTTTCCCCCGTTTCTGACGGTCGTCAATGGCTTGGCGGCGGCGGTCGCCCGCCACCCGAACACGATCTTTGTCGGCGCGCATCTGGGCTGCTACGCCGAAAACCTGACATGGGTTGGGGAGGTGCTGGATCGCTGCCCGAATTTCTATGTGGACATCAGCGAACGCATCGCTGAACTGGGTCGCCAACCGTATTCAGCGCGGCGTTTCTTCCTAAAATACGCTGACCGGATTCTGTTTGGCACGGATCGCCCGCCGCAAGAAGCTATTTATCCGACGTACTTCCGTTTTCTCGAAACCGATGACGAATATTTCAGCTATGGCGTCGAGGATGTGCCGCGACAGGGGCGCTGGCGGGTGTGTGGGCTGTATCTGCCCGATGATGTGCTGGAAAAGGTGTATTACAAGAATGCCGAACGGGTGATGCTCGGTATAAAAGCGTAGCGCAAAGCACTTGACCCGTGAATGCTTCGCCTCAGCCCCTCCCCATTTCATCACTGAGGAGAGGACACCTTTTCAAGCAACCTCACCCCCTGACCCCCTTTCCGTACCAGCTGAGGGGGAACGCTCGACGCAGACTCCCCCTCTCCGTACCGGAGAGGGGGCTGGGGGGTGAGGTCAATGAGCGAGAAACTCAAACCTGTCCGCTCCTCACCCCCAGCACAGCAACTATCGCCGGAACAATTCGACCGCCGCGCCCAATGTCCCCGTGTCCGCGCCGCCTTCGCCCAAGACAATCTCAACGTCGCGGAAGCTGCCGCCCGTATTCGCCGCCAAGTCGCGGAAGAAGTCCCCGACCAGCGCATCGAACTGCGCGCGGCACGCATCGAGCAAGACCGTTCCAGCGGACGCCGTTCCCCCTGTGAGCGCGATCCGGTGCGGGTAAAAAATCACGCTCAGGCTTGCCAACGTTTGCCCAAGCCACGTGCCGATCTGCGTCATGATCGCCGTCGCCGTCGGGTCAGTTCCCGCGCGCGCCGCCGCGATCACGTCATGGGCGGGGACGGCAGAGCCGTAGCGTTCGCGCGCCAACCGCTCGATGCCCGGCACGCCAATTAACCCCTCTGCCGAACCGCGAATGCCGTTCGTGTCGCGCGGCGCGCCCGGATCGAGGATGATCAGCCCCGTATTGCCAGAATTGCCGCCGTCGATGATCAACGGTTTGCCAGCGACGATGACTGCTGCGCCTAAGCCCGTCCCCAGCGCCATGCACATGAACCGTTCGATGCCCGCCCCGCAGCCGTAAAAATATTCACCGAGCGCATGGGCGGTCAGGTCATTGTTCATGATCACGGGCAAGCCGTACTGCTGCTCGACCGCGCCGCGCACATCGACATGCCGGAGCGCGGGCGTATTGCTGGCGATAATCGGGCGGCGGCGTTCGCGGTCGATCTCACCGTGCGCCGAAATGCCAATGCCGATGAGCGCTGCGCCTGCGTTCTGTACCAACGGGTCAGCCGCTGCAAACAAGCGGGCAAAGAACGGCGCGGCATCGGTACCGTGCGCATCCGTCGGGATGCGTTCGCGGCGGCTGATGGTGCCATCCGACTGTACCAGCGCCAATTTCGTCGCGGTGCCGCCGATATCGATGCCGAGTACGAGCGATGGAGTGGCGTTCATGACGGCGTTATCCTTCGGTTTGGCGTGGATCATAGGGCAAGTTGTCCGGGTCGAATCCGCGTTCGGTCGCTTGCAGCCAGCCCAATTGCTGAAGCGGCGGCAGAAACAAGATCGCGCGTCCCCATTCGGGGATACCGGACGCCACTACGATCACATCATTCAGATCGTCCGGCGCTTGTTGGTCATGCTCCATCACTGCCAGCACGCGCAGCCCGCGTTGGCGCAGCGAAACAAGCGCGCGCATGTCCTCATCATAGGCGCTCTCGGAGATCAGCCCGACCACGAGCGTATGCGCGTCGGCGGCGTAGCGGGGACCGTGCAGATATTCGAGCGTGTGATAGCTGACGCTGAAAACCCGCGCCATTTCAGTCATCTTGAGCATGGCTTCGCACGCGATGGCGTACAGTGCGCCCGATCCCAAAAAAGCGAACTGCGTGATCGATTGATCGCGTCCCACGCGGTCGATGGTCGCCGCCGATGTCCAACTGAGGCGTTCCAGCGCTTCCGGCAGCATCGACAACTGCTGCCTGTCCCGCCCGCTGACGAGCGCCGCCAGCGCCGTGATCACGACTGCCATACTGCTGAACGAGCGGGTTTGCACGCGGCTCTGTTCTTGCGCCGCATCAAGCGCCAGCAGCAGATCGGCGGTTTGCGCCAACGGGCTTTCGCTGTCACAGGTGATCACGAGGACGCCATGTCCGCCATGCTTGCGGAACCCATCCGCCGCCGCGACGGTTTCGCGCGTCGTGCCGGAACGCGACACACAGATCAACAGCGTCGTCCGCTGTGCCGCGACCACCATTTCGGGGAACAACATGACTTCGGTTGCCGAGACGGCGCGGACGGTGATGCCCGTTCCGGCTTGCAGCAGCGCCGCGCCCATCATGCCCGCGTAATAGGTCGAACCGCAGCCGGTGAAAATGACCTCGTTGAAACCCGCCGCCGTCCACCAGCGTGCGATGGCGTCCGACTGCTGTTCAATCTTCCGCAGGGCGGCTGCCCACAGCGTCGGTTGGCTTTCAATTTCGGCTCGTGTTATGTCGCCACGCATCAAGGTGTTGGTTCCCTTCGTTCGTGCCTTCAACAGCATGGGTAGATTGTAGCGCCGTTCGCTGGAATGCGGCACTCCTCGTGCGTTCACCTAAGTGCGCAAGAAAGTCCTTAAAGCAACCTCACCCCCCAACCTCCCTCTCCGATACGGAGAGGGGGAGTCGTTTGGTGGGCGATCTCCCCCTCGCCATGCAGTGGAGAGGGGGTCGGGGGGTGAGGTGAGTTTGTCAATTGAGACCTCGTATCTTGATGCGTTTGCCCTGTGCGTTCACCCTACCCCCCGAATCAGGGGTGTTGACTTTTAACCGACTTGGATTATGCTGGATAGCTAAGGGATACATCCCGCGTATTACGCCCAAATCGCGCGCCAAACGACGCGCCGCAATACGCCCCGTAGGATACACCATGACCACGCTCATCATTGGCGCTGGAACCGCAGGATTGATCACCGCACGCACGCTGGCTGATGCTGGTTCACCGAGTGTCATCGTGGAGGCGCGCGCCCGTTTGGGCGGGCGGGTTCACACGGATCGTGGATTTGCAGCCCGCCCGGTCGAGTTCGGCGCAGAATTGATCCATGGGGATGCCGCGCCCACCTGACTGAGCGTCCGTGAAAACGGACTCCATACCCGCCACTGGCACAAAACCGATGATTCGCTCGTCCGTCTCGCAGACGACCGTCTGCGCACGATGGCGGATGCGCGCCGCCTGTACCCCGACTTCGATCTGACACGAACCTGGACGTTCCCGCCCGCGCTGCTCGATGCGCACCCGATTCACGCGGACGATGAGCCGTTCGATGCCTATTTGCGTCGTCTCGGACTGAGCAACGTGCAGATCGAGTACGCGCGCCGCTCGTATGTCAACGCGACGGGCGAGGCGATCCACCGTCTGAGCGCGCGCGCTGCGCTGGAAGATATGGCGGATGCGCGCTTCGGATCGGGCGATTATCGGATCGTCGAGGGCTACGACTCGCTGCATCAAGCGTGGGCGCGCGGGCTGGATATCCGTTTCAACACCGCGATCACCGAACTAGGCTGGAATCGCGCGGGCGTGCGTGCCATCGCCGCTGACGGGACGATCTTCGACGCCGAGCGCGTCGTGATCACGCTGCCCCTCGCGGTGCTGCAAGCATCGCTGCGCGGCGAAGCGGACGTGATCTGCTTCGATCCGGCGCTGCCTGCGGACAAGCGCGGCGCGATTGCGGCGTTGTGCATGGCACCCGCTGTCAAGTTGGTCTACCGCTTCCGCCAGCCGATTGCCGCGCCACAGATTGCCGCGCTCTACAGCGCACGCAACCCACCAATGTGGTGGAGTCCGCAGACGGGCGTCGATACCGATGGCGAAGCCGTGTGGATCGCGTTCACGACGGGCGATTATGCCCGCGAACTGCGCGCGCTCGGTGAGGCGGGCGCGCTGGCACACGGTTTGAACATGCTGCGCGCGGAACTGAATCGCCCCGATTTGCAACCGGACGACATGCGCTGGTCAGATTGGGCGTCCGATCCGTTTGCGCGCGGCGGCTACAGCGCCGTGCCGGTCGGCGCGACATGGGCGCGTGCGGTGCTGGCACAGCCGACCGATGGCGTGATGTTTTGGGCGGGCGAAGCGACGGTCGATGGCGCGGCGGCAGGGACGGTACACGGGGCGTATTTGAGTGGGATACGGGCAAGTAGAGAAGTAATGAGTGCTGAGTCGTGAGTCAAAGATCAGCACTCAGGACTATTTTAATCGCACACATGGAGTAACCAAATCATGTTCGCAGTAAAGTCGGAACCCGAAGGCAAACAGCGCGCCGCGCAGAACACCAACGCGCGGCAGATCGTCATTCAGCCCACGACGGCGCGTCACGCTGAACAAATGAATCGGCTGTCCACGCTCGTCTACAGTCACGCGGGCTACAGCCGCGTCGCAGAGTTCAAGAGTCAAGCCAAGCTGTACCCCGAAGGGCAGTTCGTCGCCATCGATACCACTGACCCCCACCATCCGCGCGTCGTCGGCTATACGTCCTGTATGCGCTTGCAGTTCAATCCCGCCGAACCGCTGCTCGAAAGTTGGTCGGATACAACCGGCTATGGTTGACTGACAACGCACGACCCCAGCGGACAATGGATGTACGGCGTCGAGTCGTGCGTGCATCCCGATTATCGCGGCAGTGGTGTCGGCGGGCGTCTAATGGATGCGCGCTTCGCCTTGCTGCGACGATTGAATCTGCGGGGCATGATCGCGGGCAGCATGATCATGGACTATCACGAGGTCGCGCATCTGATCGCGCCGGATCAATACGTTCACGAGGTGATCGCGGGGACGCGCTTCGACACGAACTTATCCAAGCAAATTCACAAGGGTTTTCGCCCGTTGAACCTGATTCCCAACTACGAACACGATCCGCGTTCGTTGAATTGGGGCGTGGCGATCCTGTGGGAGAATCCCGACTACACGCCCGAAGCGCGCAAGACGGCGTTGATTCTGCCCTTCCCGATGGTTATGTCGGGGAATCGTCCACCCAACAACGGCGAACGTCCAGCGGCGCGTTAAAATACGCGCATTTCCTAGCCCGGCTCTAACCATCCGGTCGGGCAACCTCACCCCCTAGCCCCCGCTCCGCTACCGAGAGCGCGTTGGGGGGTGAGGTTCATCTTTTTTTCACGAATCCTGACGAGGAAAGCGATGCCCCCAGACCCCGCCACGATCCAGATTGTGCCGACTTCCACGCGCTACGCGGAACAACTAGAGCATTTGTATCGCTTTGTTTATAACGACTGGGAAGAAAACAGCGTCGATCTGCTGTCCGCCGCCATGTTCCGTAATCATCTTGTCGTTTTTCCCGAAGGACAGTTCATTGCGCTCGATCCGACCTTGCCTGAAGGGGAACAAGTGATTGGGCTGACCGTCAGCCTGCGGATGCCGTTCGATCTGGCGCATCCGTTCGTGCGTCCATGGCGCGAGACGACGGGCGACGGCTGGCTGACGACGCACGATCCCGACGGCGATTGGCTTTACGGCGTCGAGTCGAGTGTCCATCCCGATTATCAAAGTATGGGCATCGGCGGGCGGCTGATCGAGGCGCGCTTCGACGTGGTACGGCGCTTAAACTTGTGCGGCATGGTGGCGGGCAGCGCGCTGATGAGCTATCACGCGGTGGCGGATCGCGTCCCGATTCACGCCTACGTCGCGGGCGTGATCGATGGCACTTATTTCGACATGAACCTGAGCAAGCAGCTTCGCAAGGGCTTCGTGTATGCCGGCATTCTCATCCCCGATTACGTGGTCGATGTGGAGGCGCGCGGCTGGGGCGCGATCATCGTGCGTGAAAACGCAAACTACACCGCGCCCCATGCTTGAACCCGTTCGCCGCGCCGCGCGCCGACTAAAAAACGAGTTGGTGGCGTTGTATTTCGCCTATCGTCACCCCCGCACACCGTTGTACGCCAAAATTTGGACGTTCATGGTCGTCGCCTACGCCGTCAGCCCCATTGATCTGATTCCCGACTTCATTCCCATCTTGGGGCTGTTGGACGATTTAATCCTGCTGCCAATAGGCATTGTCATCGCGCTCCGCCTGATCCCGCTGGAGGTCATGGCAGAAAGTCGGGCGCGCGCCGCGAACATCACAGACGGTCGCGGTTGGTTGGGCGCGCTGCCACTGGGACGCGCCGCCGCCGTCGTTATTCTGGGGCTGTGGGTGGGTGGGGCGCTGCTGCTGCTGCTCGCGGCTTCGGGCGTTCTGGCGGATACGGCAACCAGACGGTAAAGATCGCGCCGTGTCCGGCTTCGCTCTCGAACTCGATAGTGCCTTGCTGTGCCAGCACGGTCTCGCGCACGATGCTCAAGCCTAAGCCCAATCCGGGACGCTCGTCGATGTTGCTGCCGCGATAGAATGCCTCAAAGATGCGCGCGTTATCCTCAGGGCTGATGCCGATGCCTGTGTCACGCACGCACAGCATGATGCGCTCTGTCGCCGCGATCTCCAACGTAATGGTGCCACCGGACGGCGTGTACAAAAACGCATTGTGCAGCAGCGGATCGAGGATCATGCGGATGGCTGACGGGTCGGCATTGACCGACTGACAATCGCCATGGGGTTCCAGCTTGAAGGTGTGTACATGATTGAATTGGTACGCGCAATTCTCTAACAAACCTTGGCACAGCACCTCAAGATTGATGTCGTCTTGCGCCGTGATCACTTGCCGTTCGCTGGTATACAAGACGCTGTGCATGTCGTCCAACAGCTTCGTCAAGCGCGCGACTTGATCGCGGATTTGGACAAAGCGCATTTGGCGCGCCTCCTCCGTCATGCGCGCGCTGTAGCTGTCGAGCATGTCCGTCGCCGTCAGCACCGCCGCCAGCGGATTGCGGAACTGATCCGCGACGCGGATCATCATCTGCGTTTTTAGGATGTTCAACGATTGTGTCGCTTCCAAAGTGGCGCGCTGCTGTTCGCTCTCCAGCATCGCAGCTTGCAGCGCCTTTTCGTCGGTGATATCGGCGACGATGCCCAATATTTGCCCGTGTTGGCGGCTCGGCTGATCGTCAAAGACCGTCAGCCAATGGCGCAGCCAGCGGTATTCGCCATCGGCGCGGCGTAACCGCAGTTCAAGCGTTTGCACGGGATCGGAGTCCACCGCGATCACGCTCGCCAAATAGCTCACCCATCGCGGCAGATCGTCAGGATGCACCACGTCGAGGAACTGCGGCGTGTTCAGCCCCGACCAGTCGCCCGATGGCACGCCGTAAAAGCGTTCGAGCGCCGGGTTGGCAAACGCCATGCGCGCTGCGTCCTCGATGCGCCGATCATAAACGTAGATCATCAGCGGTGCGGTGTCCATGATCTTGCGAATGAAGGTGCGCTCGCGTTCCAGCGCCTCCTCGACGATCTTCTGCTCAGTCACATCGCGCCCAACGATCAAGAGCGACTGTACAGCCCCATCCTCGTCCATCTCTGGCACGAACATCAGATCAAACCAGTACGGGTAACCCGCTTCCCACGCCCAACTGAACTGCTGCCTTTGTTTGGTATCAATGGCTGCTTGGGCAAGGCGCAGCCATTCCGCGCGATTGGCTGTGTGCTGCGCCGAACGAACGGGCAAATCTGTGATCTTTTTGCCGAGAAGATCGTCAAGCGTCCAATCGATGTTCCCCAAAGCGACCGGGTTGGCATACAGATAGCGAAACTGGATATCGACCCGGATGACGTAATCAGGGAGGTTGGTCATCAACGATTCAAGTTCACGCCCTTTGCGCTCGATTTCGTCCGTCAACCGCTTCCGCTCGGTGATGTCGCGCTCTACAACCAACACGGACTCGACTCGCCCCGACGCATTCATCTCCGGGACGAAGGTCAGATCGAACCAGAATGGGATGTCCTCCAACGGCGACTGGGACAAGGTAGTATGGATGGTCTGTTTGCTATCGATAGCCGCTTGGGCGTTCTCCATCCATGCCAATCGGCTGACGCGGAGGCTTGGCGGTGGATCGGGCGGTATCTCCAGCACATGGCGTCCGATGATGTCGTCCAATGGGCTTGCAAAGGCGGCTTGCACGAGCGCATTGACGTAGAGATAGCGAAAATTCGGATCGATGCGCAAGATAAAATCGGGCAGATTGTTCATCAGCGCGTCTTGTTCGCGCGTTTTGCGCTCGATCTGTTCGCGCAACTTGCGTTCGTTGCCCTGATAGAGCGCGATGACTGTCAAGATCGAGCCACCGATCACGAAGTTGAACAAAAACGGTCCCACCAGTGCCGTCACCGTGTCAAGCGTCGGGCGAATGAGCGGTACACCCAGCAGCAAGCCCTGTTGCAGCAGCCAAATCACCACCGTTTCGCGCTGTGGTATGATGACGCTGGTCAAAAGCGGCACCAAAATCAGCAAGTCGAGCGTGCGCAGCGCGCCGGGGATGGTCGCGTTGCCGCTCAGTGAGACGCCGAACAACAGCCCCCACAGCAGCAGCACGATCACGCGCGCGCCCAGTTCGTTTTTCCCGCGCCGCGCCAGCAGATAGACCAAGATTAGCACCACGACGATCACGCCGCGCAAAATGAGCGTGGAAATCGTCAGCGTGTGGTTGACCACGGTCCCGATGAAGGTCAGCGGCATGAGGATGCCCAAGCTGAGCAGGCAGATCGCCGCCAGCGTTTGCGCGCGCGAACGCTGCGCCCCGTCGCGCACCGACGGAAACGGCTCACTCCATTGTGAAAAAGATTGAAACCACTGTTTGATCATGATCACCCGATGCGTTAACTCACTATAATAATAATGGGAAAAGGTTCATTCTAAATGAAGGGATTGGACAATGATTGCACCAATAGCGCCGCACCTCTCGCCCGTTTGGTCGCATCTGACGACCATGCAGCCCGTGCGCGGTGAGGGTATCTATCTGTACGACGCCGACGAAACCCGTTACACCGACTTCACGAGTGGGATTGGCGTGACCAATACCGGGCATTGTCACCCGCGCGTCGTCGCCGCCATTCAAGCGCAAGCCGCGCGGCTGCTGCATGGACAGATCAACGTTGTCATCGCGCCCAGCGTGGTCGAATTGAGCGAACGCTTGCACGCCATCACCCCTGATTCGATTGATTGTTTCTTCTTCTCCAACAGCGGCGCCGAGGCGACCGAAGGCGCGGTCAAATTGGCGCGTGCCGCCACCAAACGCCCTAATATTATCGTGTTTCAGGGTAGTTTTCATGGACGCACCGGACAAGCGATGGCAATGACCACCTCCAAGACGGTCTACCGCGCTGGCTTCGCGCCGCTGCCGTCGGGCGTGTTCGTCGCGCCGTTCCCGTACAGCTACGATTACGGGTGGGACGACGAGACGACGACCGATTTTTGTCTGCGCGAGTTCAAACGTCTGCTCAAGAGCCAGACTGCGCCCGACGAGACCGCCGCGGTCGTGATCGAGCCGATTTTGGGCGAGGGCGGCTATGTCCCCGCGCCGGATCGCTTCTTGCGCGAACTCCGCGCGATCTGCGCCGAACATGGCATCCTGTTCGTGGCGGACGAGGTGCAAACCGGCTTCGGGCGCACGGGCGCGATGTGGGCGATCCAGCACGCCGATCTTCAGCCGGACATCATGATCATGGCGAAAGGCTTGGGGAGCGGCGTCCCGATCAGCGCCGTCGGCGCATCACGCGCCCTGATGGAACGCTGGACGACGGGATCGCACGGCGGGACGTATGGCGGCAACGCGCTGGCAGCGGCGGCGGCGGTCGCCACGATTGATGTGCTGCGCGACGAGGATTTATCCGGCAATGCGGCGCGCGTCGGGGCGCATCTGGTCAGCGGGCTGCGCGCGCTGCAAGCCGAGTTCCCGCAGCGCATCGGGGATGTGCGCGGGCGTGGGCTGATGATCGGCGTCGAATTTGCGCATCACGATGCCGCGTCGGCGTCCGCCGTGCAAAAAGCGTGCGCCGCCAATCGGCTGCTGCTGCTGACGTGCGGCACGTACAGCAATGTCATTCGCTGGATTCCGCCGTTGGTCGTGACCACCGCGCAGGTCGATACAGCATTGGACGTGTTCGCGGCGGCGCTGGGCGCGGCACAATCGTGAGTCCGGCGCTGTTACGCCGCGCCGCCACAACGCAAGCATTTCCCCTGATACGCGCCCGCTGCTGCGCCGCACGTCCCGCACGCCGCGCCACCGGGATTGTAGAATAAGTCGCTCTGTGCCAGCGGCGTCCGCGCGATCCGAACC
>Ga0163147_10007660_pt1 | contig 12191 bp, 13 predicted proteins | sample OliLakLV19MP6G1_FD_148597 | JGI IMG/M metagenome (GOLD analysis project Ga0163147, IMG submission 148597) | Freshwater microbial mat bacterial communities from Lake Vanda, McMurdo Dry Valleys, Antarctica- Oligotrophic Lake LV.19.MP6.G1 | ecosystem: Environmental > Aquatic > Freshwater > Lake >...
TATATAAGCCACGATCATCGAAGCGGCAACTATGAGGCCATATGTTATGCTTACCAAAGAAATCTGAGTTTCCAGAGACAGTTTTAATCTGCCAGACAAACTAGATCGAATATATTCTCCTGCTTGGGCGCCAAACAAATTGCTGAAAAAATATACAATGGAAAAAATGAATAACAGTGGAACCAGTTTTGTTTTTGTATTGTCTCTAAAAGTTTGCGCATTATTTTCGTTTTGTTGCACTGCGGAACTGGTTCCAGCTTCCCAGCCTTTGTCGTAATAGTTAAAAGGGTCGAGAACACTTCGAGCACTTGCTGATGAAGCGCAGAATAAACTGCTTAAAACGATAAATACTAAAGGAGTTATTTTCATTACTTTTTTTTGGTAAAATAACTGCCTAAGAAAAACGCTAAAACAATAACTCCCAATGCGATTCCAATGCCAATCGGTCCGGTAATCATACTTTCTGGAACTTTCGCTAATGAGGGTATAGTTATAGCTATACTTCCTGAAATAAAAAATATTCCTATCGCAATCGCTACAATAATTAGTGGGGGCATTGGTTCCTTTTTTTGTTTCCTGCGAACGTCCGCGGTCAACCAGCCCGAGTAGCGGGCTTGGGTGAACCACATGGTTCGAAAATCTTTCTATCAGGTTGTCTCGCATCTGGCATCACAAATAAACGGCCCACGCCGGAGGGTGGTAGGGATGATCTGACCTATGTCTGGGTCAAGGCTGAATCAAAGGTCTGTGGTCTCATTGGTTTATCCTCTGTTTCTGAAGATTGTTTCTCGCGCAAAGTCGCCAAGCTCATATAGGACTCTGGAATCAAAAGTCTTCTTGTTTCCTTTTATCTTCCGGACGTCGAGCTGAGTAATGAGTGTGGAGTGCCAGTAGAACACTCATTGATTCCAGCGTCTTGTTAGCTCTTGTTTCAGGCGCTCCTCGATCCGTCCCGGGTCTTGGCGAGAATCCAAAATGGCGTGAACAGAGACAAGATTGGCTGTTACGGTGTAATAAATGGCATAGGGGAAGCGCTTCGACAACATCCAGTGAAAATCCTTCGATTGCTTCCGATGGATACCCGCATAAAGAGCCAGCGAATCAATGTCGGAGTAGAGGGAATCCAAAAAATACTGGCCGACGCCGCTCGCTTGAGGCTCGTAGAAAGAAAATCCATCCACAAGATCCAGCTTGGCGCTGTCGAAAATCCGAATTCTCACGAAACCCGGTCTTTGATCTGTTTCTTTGCAGTTTCCCAATCGGTGAATCCGACTTCCCCTGACTCTGCGAGGCGGAATCGCTCTTCAAGAATGCGGTCATGCCAATCAGGTGGGGAATATCCCTCCTCCGCACTCGACAGGTCGGACCAGATCTCCTCCATGATCAAGATCTTCTCGGGAACCGTCATTTCTTTCAGTGGCAATGTGACCTTCATAGTGAAAATATTGGCTGATTTCCTGCTCGCGTCAAGGAGGCGAATGTCCCGTGCTTAACTCTTTCGCGTGGCCATAACCCTTTCCTATCTCAACATCGGGCGTGCCAGCGGGTAGGTATTCGGTGGATCGCATGGTTAGCCTCTTTCTTCTGCTTTTTTCAAACACACCACAAGCCAGATAAACCCGACAAAATACAAACTCATGGAGATATATTCAGCGACCGCCTGAACGGGCCAGATCATTCGCGCCGTCGACTTGGCAATGATCGTGAATTCCAGTGCCTTCTGGAGCTTGAGCATCAAAAACAAAGCCGAAATGAACACGGACAAGGCAGCAGCGACACCGATAAGCACAAATTGATATGTGAATTTCGTATACGCGAACCCCCAGAGCGCAACTACTACAAGAAGCGAATTCGCCAATGGATACATAAATCCAGTGATCCAGTAATGAACATCAACCGCTGCACTCACAAATTATTTCCTTTTGATGGCTAACGACCCCAAGCTCAGCGACAGCGGAGTGCGGCGCGGCACCTGCATGGTGGGTGGAAAGGCGGCGGCGGAAGCAGGTGCCGTGACGCACGGAGCTGTTCGCTGCAGCGCATGGTTAGGCCGCATTGGCGATAAGTTGACGTGCCCATCTGATTGCTTCTGGATAATTATTGGTGTCCATAATAAACTCTTGGCCTCGCGCGGCACTGGACACGATCGTGTGCGCTCCACGCTTCTTGAACCTAGTGATGTCGGGGTGGTAGCTGAGTGGCGATTGGTCGTTGCGCGGGTAAAACCAACCGGGGAGTTGCCAGACTCCCCGACTGCTGCTCTTTGGGTCGGTGAGGCGGAGTGAGTCATCGTAGCTGTCGAAATAGCCAGCAGCAGGGATGTCGTATCTGTGTCCCCGCGTCTTTAGGTAGTCGCTCGCAATGTAAACGGTGCCGGAAGCGTCGCAAAAATGAGGGTGGTAGTCTGCCCACGGGATACTGGCGAAGTGTCTCTCGGGAAAAGTAATGATGGCTCCGACTTGCAGCCAGCCGTAGAAAACGTGGATATTCGGTTCGCCCGGCTTGTAGCGATAGCTCCCGTCGTGAAGCTCTGCCTCCCTGAACCACCCAAAGAACAAAAACAAATCGCCAACCGTCACGCCGTAGTTGCGTAGGTGGGTCGCGGCAGCGCCTCCCTGGCCGAAAAGAGGTCGCCATCCGGTTTGACGCTTGCGCGTGGCGTCGCGCAGGTCGGGATCGAAGTGAACAGAATGGGTTCTCTTGATGCGTCGGTTGGTAAGGTCTTCGACTAGCTTGCCAAAGTTGTGGCGCTTGAAGTGCAGGTCGTCATACGTAATCTCGCCGGGGCCTCCCGGAATCGGGAGTGAGATGAGTGAACCGTCAATAATAGGACTGGCGACGCCTCCAGCTTTCGCTCCGGAATCAAATCCCTTTCTGCTTAGGATAATCTTCATTTAGTGGGATGGTGCTCTGCGGCCTAACGTCCGCGATCACCGGCACCGGACCGCTGGCGCGACGAGTGCCGGGAGCGTAGCGACCAAGCACTCGGCGTGCCAGCGGGTAGGTGTTCGGTGCATCGCATTGTTCGGATTCTTTGTTTTGATGGGATTCAATCGCACTTCATATGCCATGCTATTCGCTGCTTTGAACCATCATTGACTTGTAAGTCAGAAGAAACTTGTTTGAAGCAATAGCCGCATTCATCACGAGTTTGATTGCATTGGATTTGCTTAGCATTGGCCAATTCTTTTTGGTTTCATCGTCCGACGGCGTGCCTACCCACATTGAGACACTAATCGAGTCGTTTACCTTACTGTATTGTGCACGTAGAACGGTGAAACTATCACTTACTGACGTTCTGCTTTTTTCATTGTATGCATCATTTACAGCCTTCTCCAGTTCTTCGACTTTGAATGACTTTGCTGGGAGCCAGAGATAAACCCCATAGCCGACGCAATCTTTATCCTGGTACGTATAGGTTTTCAGGGTAGCTACTTGGATAACAATAGCGAATTCTACGTCGGCAACTTTTCGTTTCGCCCAAACTACTGTCGGATCTTCCTCTTCAAAGATTGTCGACCCGGTAAAGGGAGGGACTTCAAACGCCGTTGACGGTTTGGATAAAAACTGGCAGGCGACGTCAGTAAAACGTGCGTTCCGACCGTCGATTTCTTTCCTTGATGGTTCACCGAACACCACAGTTACAGAAACAAGTGTTAACAAGCACGTCATGATGGGGAAAATTTTCATAAGGGTATATATTTTGTTGCCGAACGTTGTGTAGGTACACTAAACTGGACTTAGGATGTCAAGTGGTGAAAAAAGTGGACAATGCGGGGTAAACGCCCCAGAGTGGGTTTTGTGAACGATACGAGTGCGAGTCAGCCGGGTGACGAGGGGCGAAAAAGGGAGGGAGGCTTGACCCGTGTGCGCGACGCAGTGCCAGAGGGGCATCCAAAGGGTTGGGTGACCCGGTTGGTCGAGGGTCGCAAGCTGCGCGTGCCGCGCCGGTCGCTGGCTTGGTGGAGCGTGCATCTGGAGCGATTTTTGCTATTCTGCCGTCAGCTTGGGCCCGAGTCGAGCGCGGATCCGGCCTCGGCAGCCTCAGTTTTTCTGGAGAGCCTCCCGAGGGGATCGCCGGGCGCGGAGTTCGCCTGGGGTCAGGCCCGGCAGGCGCTCGATGTTTTTCTTGCGGGCATTGAGCACTGGCACTGGGCGGAGCGTCCCGGCCATTCGCCGGGCCCGGGTTTCCGACTGAAATCGACGGTCCTTGTGCCCGGGGATGAAGCGGAACAGGTCGATCGGGGCGACGGAGGCGGGGGCGGCTGGGAAACGGAGGCAGAGGCCGGGTCGGGTGCGTCCCGGCCCGACGGGCGCTTGGATCCAGCGCGACCGGGTGAAGCGTCGAGCGACCGTCGCCCCGCTGAGACGGGCGAGATCGTCCCCGACAGGGCCGAAGCGGTTGGAGCGATTGGGGAGGGAGCGGTGCTGGAGCGTTCGCGTCGCGCGATGCGGCTCAAGCGGCTCGCCTACCGGACGGAGGAGAGCTATTTGGACTGGCAACGCCGGTTTCTGGAGTTCTGTGCGCGGGAAGGGTTGGAGCCGCGGGAGTCGGGGGCGACCGGGGTGCGGCGGTTTCTGGAGATGCTGGCGGTGGAACGCCGGGTGTCCGCGACCACGCAGAACCAGGCGTTCTCGGCTCTTCTGATGCTGTTCCGTCTGGTGTGGGAGTTGCCGTTGGGCAACCTCGACGGGACGCTGCGTGCGCAGCGTCCGGAGCGGTTGCCGGTGGTGCTCGGGCGGGAGGAGGTCAGCCGGCTGCTGTCGGCGATGGACGGGACGCCCGGCCTGATGGCCCGCCTGCTCTACGGGACCGGGCTGCGGGTCATGGAACTGTTGCGGTTGCGGGTGAAGGACCTCGATTTCGAACGCGATCAGATCGTGGTGCGGCAGGGAAAGGGGGACAAGGACCGCACGGTCATGCTGCCTGAATCGACCGCACCGGAGCTGCGGCGGCATCTGGATCGGGCGAAGATCCTGCATGAGGCGGACCGGGCCGCGGGGGTGGCGGGGGTGTGGATGCCCGAGGCGCTGGGTGTGAAGTATCCGGGTGCCGGCCGGGAATGGGGTTGGTTCTGGGTGTTTCCTTCCAAGTCGATGGGGGAAGATCCGCGGGCGCCGGGGGTGCTGCGCCGTCATCATGTACACGACAACACGTTGGCGCGGGCGTTGCAGATGGCGCGGGCACTGGCCGGGCTGGCCAAGCCGGTGTCACCGCATGTGCTCCGCCACAGTTTTGCCACTCATCTGCTGGAGGATGGCACGGATATCCGGACGGTTCAGGAGCTGCTGGGTCACTCGAGCCTGGAGACGACGATGATTTACACCCATGTGATGGAACGCCGCGGGGTGACCGGGACCCGGAGCCCGCTCGACCGGCTTGCAAAGTCTTGATTCCCATCGTCCCTCCGTGCGGAGTTCGCACGGGAGGCATGGCCGAGGCGTGCTATCCGCGCTTGGCGAAGATGCGGACCTGGTCGGCGTCCTTCTGAAGCGCGTCGAGCCGCTCGAGCGTGGCTTGTTGGCGCTTCAAGAGTTCGGCATTGCCGGTCTGCAGGGTGCGGAGCGTGTCGACCGTCCCCAGCGGGCGTTGCTGCGAATTGAGCCCGACGGGCAGCAGCGCGGCAGTGATCAGGGCGAAAAGGGCGGTTCTCATTAGTTGGCTCCCTTCCCGGATCGCGAAGCGTAAATCCGCGCGAGCCGGATGGTTTCGGCGAGCTGGGTCAGCTTCGCCTCGATCTTCGTCTGGTTTTCAGCAATCACAAGGTGCTGGGTCAGCACCTCAGATGCCATCTGGCGCAGGGCCGGGTCGTCGGACGCTGGGACGGGGGCCTGACCCTGGCTGAGGGTTCCGGCCAAGAAAACGGCCGCCGCAGCGACCGCAAGAACCGCGTTGCGCGGAATCCTATGTTTCATATGGGTTGTTCCGGGTTGAATGAACTCCACCGCACCGGGCGGGGCGGCTCATGGGATTACCTTACTCGCCCCGGCGCCAGGAATCCATGGAAATGGACGGGATCAACCGGGGTGGTGATTCGGGGCGGGTGAGGTCGTCCGCGGGTCGGTTTGGCCGCGCGCCCTGCACAGCCAGCCGGTGCGAGTGCGGCGTTCACATCGACGGGCAGATTGGCAGTGCATTTCGAGATGTGGCCGTCGGCCCGCTCGATGGGCGGTCAGCGGAGCGGGGTCCGCGAAGTTGTCCCCGGGTTTCACCCTGGGGTTGCGGGGCGGCAGGATGCCGACCCGCCGGCACGCTGGAAGCGTGCGCTCCCCGGAGGCGGGGGATCCGCCATTCCCAGCCACTCCCCTTCGCAACTTTCCCGGCGGGAGAGGCTCAGAGTTCTGGAATCTGGCCCGCAACCTGCTACATGCGGAAGGACCTCGCCTCCCGATGCCCAGTCTCCAACAAGTTCCCAGCCTCGCCCTGCAGCAGACGCTCGGGCCGCAGATGCAGCAAAGCCTGCATATCCTGCAGGTCCCGCTTCTGGAGTTGCAGACCGTGGTGCGGCAGGAAATGGAGTCGAACCCGGTGCTCGAGGAGGCCCCGCCCTCTCCCGATGCGGCTTCCGCCGTCCCGGCCGCCGACCCCGAAACCGAGGCGTTGAGCAGGCTGGCTGAGGAGTGGCGGGAATACTATGCCCAGGCGCGGAGCGCCATGGGCACCGACCCGGACGCGGGGGCGCGTCACCAGTTCGCGCTCGACTCGGCGACGGCGGATCCGACGCTCCCGATGCATCTCGAGGCTCAGCTCCCGGAGCTGGATCTTGGGCCCGAGGGGGGTCGGCTCGCCCGGTTCCTGATCGCCAGCCTCGACGAAGCCGGCTACCTGGACACCCCGATTGAGGAACTCGCGAAACCGGCCCGCACCACCTCGGAGGCCCTTGCGGAAACACTGCGTGCGGTGCAATCGCTCGATCCTCCCGGGATTGCGGCCCGAAATCTTTCCGAGTGTCTTGTGCTCCAGCTCAACGCGCAGGGCCTGAAGGACTCGGTCGAGGCCCGGATCGTTTCGGACCATCTCGAAGCCCTGGCACGAAAGCGCTACGCCGACATCGCACGCAGCCTGAAGGTCAGCCAGGAACAGGTGTCGCGCGCCGCGGCCCGCATCGCCACGCTCGACCCCAGACCGGGGCGCCGGTTTCAGCCCGACCCGGACCTGGTGGTGGTCCCGGATGTCACCATCGAGAAGGTCGAGGGAGGCTATGTCGTGCTGCCCAATGACGCCGATCTTCCGCACCTGCGAATCAGCGACACTTACAAGGATCTCATGGCCGGGGATGCGAATCCCGAGGCGCGCGAGTACCTCCGCGAAAAGATCCGCGGCGGGAAATTCCTCATCCGCTGCATCCATCAACGGCAGCAGACCATTCTCGCCATCGCACGGGAGATCGCCGGGCGCCAGCGCGACTTTCTGGATCACGGCCCCGGCCACTTGAAACCGATGACCATGGCCCAGATCGCCTCGATCATCGGCGTCCACGAAACGACGGTCAGTCGCGCCATTGCATCCAAATACATCCAGACCCCGCGCGGGGTGTTCGAGATGCGCTCGTTCTTCACGTCGGGCTACCAAACCTCGGCTGGCGAAAGTGTGAGCAGCACCAGCGTGATGGGGGCCATCCAGGAACTGATCCGGTCGGAGAACCCGCAGCATCCGCTCTCGGACCAGGAGATCATCGCCACGCTGACGGAACGGGGCATCCCGATTGCGCGGCGAACGGTGGCGAAATACCGCCTGCGGCTGGGAATCCTCGCGAGTCACTTGCGCAAGGCGGGTTGAACCGCCAAGGTTCCACCCTCCATGAGCGCCTCATTCACCGAAGGTCAGATCCGCGACGCCCTCCGCTCCGTCAAGTATCCCGGGTTCAACCGGGACATCATTTCGTTCGGCCTGGTGCGCGGGGTCGAGGTGACGGGACGCGACATCCTGGTGGAGCTCGCCCTGGCCACACGCGACCCGCAGGTGCCCGACCGGATCCGGGCGGACACCGAGGCGGCGCTCGGAGCGCTGCCGGGGGCGGGGTCGGTGACGGTGCGCATCGGTCTTCAGAAACCGCCCGAGGCCGCCCAGCCCGGTGCCACGCGGATCGCGGGGGTTGCCCACATCCTCGCCGTGGCGAGCGGCAAGGGGGGCGTCGGCAAATCGACCGTGGCGGCGAACCTCGCCGCCGCACTGACCGCGAAGGGACTGCGAACGGGCCTGTGCGACTGCGACCTGTACGGTCCGAGCATCGCGCTCATGTTCGGCACGGTCGAACGTCCGCTGGCGACCGAAGACAACCGCATCCTGCCCATCGAGCAGCATGGCCTCAAACTGATGTCGATGGGATTCCTGTTGGACGATGATGCCCCCGCGATTTTGCGCGGACCGATGGTGACGCGTTACACCCAGCAGTTCCTGCGCCAGGTCGAGTGGGGTGAGCTCGACTGTCTCGTGCTCGATCTTCCGCCCGGGACCGGCGACATCCAACTCACCATCGTGCAGACGGTGGCGCTCGACGGCGCACTGATCGTCTCCACCCCGCAGGAGGTCGCACTGATCGACGCCCGGAAGGCCGCCGCGATGTTTGCCAAGGTGAACGTCCCCGTCCTCGGCCTGGTCGAGAACATGAGCTATTTCCTCTGCCCGTCGGATGGCAGGCGCTACGACATCTTCGGCTCGGGCGGCGGCGCCCGCGAGGCCCGCCGGCTCGGGGTTCCGCTGCTGGGCGAGATCCCCATCGACATGGCCACGCGCGAATCCGGCGACAAAGGGTGTCCAATCGTCACGGCCCATCCCAAGAGCCCGATCTCGCAGGCCTTCCTTTCCATCGCGACACGCCTGGCGGATTCCTGGGGACTCCGGGCATGAACCGCCCCATCGCCGCGCCCGTTCAAGCCCGGGGAGACGCCACCACCCCGCGCTGATCCGGGGCCGATCCATGGTCCCCAACCCACTCTACCTGGCGGGGCCAACCGCTGCGGGCAAATCAGGTCTGGCGGTCGCCCTTGCGAAACGGTGGGACGCGGAGATCGTCTCGGCCGATCCGTTCCAGCTTTTCGACGCGCTGCCGGTGCTGACGGCGCGCCCGGGTCCGGAGGAGCTTGGGGCGGCACCGCATCACCTCTATGGAACGGTGCCGTCGGATGCGCCGATGGATGCCGCCCGTTACCGCTCGCTCGCGCAACCGCTCGTGGAGGGACTTGTCCGCCAGGGACGCCAGGTGATCGTCGTGGGAGGGAGCGGTCTCTACCTCAAGGTGCTCACCCACGGGCTCGATCCGCTTCCGCCGCCGGATCCGGTCCTGCGCGCCGAACTCGAGGCCCGGCCGCTTGCGGACCTCGCGACCGAGCTTCGCGAGCTCGACCCGTGCACAGCCGCCCGGATCGACCTTCGCAATCCGCGCCGGGTGGTGCGCGCCCTCGAAGTATGCCGGCTTGCCGGGCGTCCGCTCTCCGAATGCCGCAAGGCCTGGGATGCACCGGTCTCGTCCCTGCTCGGTCTCCTGCTCGATCCGGGCCCGGAAGTGTTGCAGGCCCGGATCGCGGCCCGGATCGATGCGATGTTCGCCGCCGGAGTGGTCGGGGAGGTCGGCGGGGCGGAACGCATCGGCCCCGCCCTTGCCCAGGCCATCGGCTTCCGGGAAATCAAGGCCCTGCTTGCCGGACAATCGGACGCCGCCGCCTGCCGCGAGGCGATCCTCCACGCCACGATGCGCTACGCCAAGCGCCAGCGGACCTGGTTCCGGAAGCAACCCGGTTATTTGCGGATCGAGACTGCCCAGCCGTCCGCCGCCGAGGAAAGATTGAGCGACGGCCCGCCGGGTGGTAATGAATCTTGGACAAGGCCCGCCCACCCATGATCCGCGACTTCTTCAAACTCCTCTTCTTCCTGGCGCTCGCGTACGCGGGCTACCAACTCTACTCGACCGGCCGGGTGTCCAATCCGTTCGGTGGAGGATCGAGCGCCTTCTCGTCCAGCCGAACCCGGGACATCTCGAGCGGCGAGCAGGTGGATCTCGCAAAACACGCGATGAAGAACGGAGTCACCCTCTACTATTTCACCCTGCGCTCCAATATCGCCTGCAAAATGCTCGATCCCCAGATCGCCCAGTATGTGGCGGACACTCCGGGAGCCGGGCTGCGCAAGATCGAAATCGGCGCGCTCGACAGCCCGGTCGCGAAGCAGCACGGCATCAAGTCCGTGCCCCAGGTCTGGGTTGCCAGGCCCCAGGGCCCGGTCAGCGTGAAGCTCGTCTCGCCCGGCATTGGAGCCATCGACGCTGCGGTGAAACCGATTCTTCCCCGCACCAAGTAAGCCGCTTCAGCCCGTATCGGGGGAGGTGGGGATGAGCCCCGGCCCGGGAGAAAGCGTCCGCGGATTGGTTCACCCGGCGAGGGTCGCCTCCGCATCCACCCATGCGAGGGTCGGCGGCATCGGTTCGGGCCGCGCGCACGTGGTGGTGAGGGGGTAATGGGCACGGGCCTCCGCAGCCCGCTCGAACGCGAGCAATATTTCCAGCACATGCTGCGCCAGTTCGCCCGAGGCACGATGCGGCCGGTTGTTGCCAACCGCCTCCGCCAAATCGGCGACGCCGAGCCCGCGCTGGCCGGGATACTCATGAGTCAACGCCACTTCCTCCCATTCCTTCGAGTCCTTGCGCCGGATGGAAACCGGGCCACCGAACCCGTTCGGATCGGGCATCGAGAGCGAGCCTTCGAGCCCGTAGATTTCGATGCGCGGAAGGTTGGATCCGCCGAATGCATCGAAGCTGAACGTCGTGGTCGCCGTCACTCCGGAGGCAAAATCGACCAGACCGGCCAGGTGCGTTGGCGTCTCGACCGGCAACAGCCCGCCATGCAGCGACGGGCGTTCCGACATCCCGGACCGGACCAGGGCCGTCACCGTCGTCGCCGGCCCCAGCAACGTCACGAGCGCCGAGAAATAGTAGGGCCCCATGTCGAGCAACGGTCCCCCGCCCCGGCGGAAAAAGAACGCCGGGTTGGGATGCCAATGCTCGGGACCCCGCCCCATCATGAACGCGCACGCCCCCACCGGCCTGCCAATCATCCCCTCGTCCAACAATCGGCGGGCGGTCTGAATCCCCGCGCCAAGAACCGTGTCGGGCGCGCATCCCACCCGCAAACCCTTCGCAGTTGCCGTGCGCAAAACCCCGATGCCTTCCGTCAGATCAAGCGCAAACGGTTTCTCGCAATACGCGTGCTTGCCGGCCTCCAGAATCCGGCGGTTCATCTCCGCATGCGCGCCGGGCACCGTGAGATTCACGACGAGATCGATCTCCGACGACGCCAGCATCTCCTCGACGCCGAGCACGGGCACGCCTTGCTCCGCACCCCGTGCCGCGGCCGCCTCGGGATTGAGATCGGCACACGCCGCCGCGCGGATCGCCCGCCCGTAAATCGCGCACCCTTTGAAATAGGCGGGACTGATGTTGCCACAACCGAGGATTCCAACTCGTAAAGGATTGTTCATCGCGGGGATCGGATCAGGTTTCGGGGCGGGTTATCGCACCCGGATATTCTTTCGCAGAAACGTCGGCACGTCGAGATCCTGGCCACCCTCCAACGTCGGCTCGCTCTTCTCGAACCGACCACGTGACACCGGCTCGAACTGCATCTCCTCCTGCCGGATGGCAGCCGGACGCTGCCCCGACGCCGACGCCGACCCTGCGGGATCCGCCGGAACCGCAGGGTCCACCGCACGGACGGGCGACGGACGGCGCGGGCGGGCGGTGGCAACCGGATCCGGGGCCGGCGTTGCCAGCTCGGGAATCAACTCGCCCGCGGCGCTCGGAGTCGCATCCCCGGGCTCAAGCTCTGCAACCGGCGGGACCGGCTCGGACTCGATATCGGCGGGGGCGACGGGAGAGGGAGTGGGCGCCGCCGGCGCGGGAGCAGTCGGGCGCCTGGGTTTGGAGGTTGCCGGGGCAACCGCTGCGGAGGCCGGCGCGGCCAGCGGCACGGGAGCGTGCAGGGTGGCTTTGGACGGTCGTGAGGATAGGAGCGCCACCTGCGCCCGATCTCCCAGGGCGGGATCGACCCCAAGTCCGAGCAGGACCTGGGTGTGATCAGAAACCTGGCGGGCCAGCGCACCGAGCACGACCTCGACCTCGGCGAGCGTGAGGCTGCGTCCGCCCGCGACGTGGACCAGCAGGTTGGAGGCTTCGTCGAGCAATCGGCCGCGGTCGAGC
>Ga0163147_10007661_pt1 | contig 12190 bp, 15 predicted proteins | sample OliLakLV19MP6G1_FD_148597 | JGI IMG/M metagenome (GOLD analysis project Ga0163147, IMG submission 148597) | Freshwater microbial mat bacterial communities from Lake Vanda, McMurdo Dry Valleys, Antarctica- Oligotrophic Lake LV.19.MP6.G1 | ecosystem: Environmental > Aquatic > Freshwater > Lake >...
CCACCCCAATCCCTATCCCGGAAGTACTACCTAAATCCGAGACCGGCGAAATACCAAAAATTCCGCAGCTAGATAGGGGCGCGATCGCCAAGCTTCGGCGCGGATTTTTCGATATTCGGCAGGATAGGCCGTCTATAAAACTCATTAAAATATGGTGCGACGAGCACGCTCCCGGCAATTTTAGTCGCAACCGCGATGGCTCCTATGACGCCGTGGCAACGTTCAGCGGTCCTTACGCCTATGATTACGCCGAAAATGCCGCCATGACCATCCCAGGGCCAGCGCTTGTGCGCTATGCCGCGTTTTTTCCTCCTAGCGCGAACGTACCGCCAAATAAGGGGCTTTATGCGCCAAAATTATATGCTTCGCGAGGCGAGATAACTAAAATCTACGGTCCGATTCAACGCGAATTCAACCATTCCTTCAGTCTGTCTGCAGTGTGGCTGTATCGAGACGAGCTGGACAGGGAAAAATGTGCGCTCGAAATTCATTGGCCGAGCAAGAAGGGTATGGGATGGTCATGAAGGTTACGCGTAACGAGCATGATTCGCCGCGATAGAAAGCGCGCGGTAAGGCACCTAATAACCGCCTACGATCTGGAATGGCGCGAAGAGCCGAGAGCGGATGGCAGATCTAAGCGGCTTATTACGACGCTTGCTGGCGCCTATGATGAGCGCGGATATCGAAAATATGTGGATTGCGACGGATTTTTGCGAGGCGAGTTAGTCCCTGGCAATGCCGGGCGCAGATATTACGCCCATTTCGGAGGTGGCGCCGATATGGTATTTTTACTTCGCGAGCTTGCGAAGTTGCCTCCTTCCTACGTCGTTTCTGGCGCTTTTTCCGGATCAGCGGCAATCGTCGTAAGAGTCAAGCGAGATGATTTAGAATGGCTATTTCTAGACTCGTTTTGGACGCTTCGCGTTCGACTGGCCACGATCGGCAAATGGCTGGGTTTTCCGGCCTGGAAAGGCGACACTCGCAAAATGAGTTTTGCGGAACTTGCCACCTACAACGAGCAAGATTGCGTCGTCCTTTACCAGGCCATGCGCCGCACGCAAGAGACGATTTTAGAGGTTGGCGGCGAATTGGGCGTAACCATCGCAAGCACAGCGATGAAAACTTTTTTGAGGAAATATCTCAAAAAACCCATTAAAAATCGGGCCTATCTAGACTCACTCGCGCGTGCGGCTTACGTCGCTAGCCGAGTAGAAGTGATTCGCCCGGCATGCCAACAGGCAAATTACTACGATATTAATTCCAGTTTTCCCTACAGTTTTACGAGTCCTTGTCCAGGCTCGCAAGTCGGATTTTCTCGAGATACGTTGCCGACGCGCGATGTTCTGTGGATAGCGGATGTAGATTTAGAAGTGCCGGACGATTGTTATTTGCCGGCAATCCCGTTTCGGCATGGCGGGCGCACATTTTTCCCCAGGGGGGCGTTTCGAACATCGATAACATCGGAAGATTTCAAAGCCGGCGAATTCAAAATTTTAAAAGTGCATGCCTGCACTGAATTCGAAGATCGCGATGATTTAAGGGCGTTCGCTGAAGAATTTTACGAGCTTCGAAAGCGCGGCGGATTTGAGAGCAAGGTATATAAAATTTGCGTCAATGGGCTGTACGGTAAATGGGCGGAGAGAGAGGAAAAAACCGTACTACTCGTAAATCCGGCTATACGGTGTCCTTTCACACAAGAATTATTGGCACCCGGGATTGTGATTCAGCACGAGATTAAACCCGTGCCGCATTCACACGTACCAATGTCAGCGATGATAACCGCGAGAAGCCGACGATATTTGTTGGAAGGCATGCGTGATACAGCGAAGCGAGGCAAAATTTACTACGCTGATACGGATTCGATCGTTTGCGATGCAGATCTTCCGACGGGCGATAAACTCGGTCAATGGAAGCATGAATACCGCATCGAGGAAGGGCGATTCATGAGCCAAAAATTGTATGCGATGCGCCTAGGTGAGATTGATGCTCGCGCGCGCGCAAAAGACGCCGATGCCGGGTCGTGGGCCGACATGGGGCAGGCCGAGAAGGACGCGCACGGGCGGCTTGTCAAAGCGAAGGGATTTTCTCGGGTGATTGGATTCGATGATGGCGATGAAGACGATAACGACGATACGCCAGATCCAGGACACCAAACCGACTCGCGCCCTATGACGTACCCTGAATTTATAGCGCTGACCGAAGGTGCACGAGTAAAAATTGAGCGCATGCTTCGAATCCGGGAGTTGACCGCGAAGGATGGTAGCAATTATGAGCCTCGCTCAATAGTGATGACGAAAGGCCTAAATTTGCGAATAGGCACGGACGGCGTTCCGATTGTGCGACCTAAGCGCGAACTATTGCCGGACGGCGATTCCAGGCCCTGGCGCGTTGACGAACTAATGAAAAATAAATAAATAAAAGCCCGGTCGAAGAAAATCTCTTCGGCCGGGCTTTTATTTATTTATTTTTTAGCTCGCAATTTGGATTTCTTCGCCGCCTTTTCAGCAGCGGCTTGCGATGCTAGCTTCTTGGCCTTGGCTTCGGCCCTAGCCTTCTTGGCGGCTTTAGCCTTCTTTTCGGCCTTGGCCTTGCGGGCTTCGATCTTGGCTGCTTTCGCGGCCCAATTCGACTCGTCTTTTTTAGCCGCCTTCACCAAGTCCCTGAGCAAATTCTTTTTCCGTCGTTTGACCGGGCATTGCAAGCATTGGTCTGCGCTAGGTCCGTGTACCTTTTTCATCATTGGATTTATCTCGATTTTTTAGAGGCCTGTTTAGCAGCCTGTTTAGTCGCCCACTCACCTGCGAGTTGGTATAGCTTGATCGCCCCCTCTTTATTGAGGTGACCGACGAAGCGCGCCAGACCAGCCTTGCCCGGGAAATCGTAGACTTCAAGGGCGCCGCCCTTGTGGGATGTAAATTCGCGTTTGGTGCCGCGCCCGTCGGTCGCGAAGATCTGCAGAACGAAACGATCGCGCAAGATCTCAGTGATAGTCAACTTGCCTATTTTTAGAGTCTTCTTGGCGGCTTTAGCCTTCTTTTCGGCCTTGGCCTTGGCCTTAGCTTCAGCGGCACGAGCTTCGATCTTGGCTGCTTTCGCGGCCCAATTCGGCTCGTCTTTTTTAGCCGTCATCACCAAGTCCCTGAGCAAATTCTTTTTCCGTCGTTTGACCGGGCATTGCAAGCATTGATCTGCGCTAGGTCCATGTACCTTTTTCGTCATCGGACTTTCTCATCGGCAGGCGCAAGACTCATGATTGGGGGTAGCGGGGGCAAGGAGGCCTGTTCGGCCAGAACTGCGGCGGCAGTAGTCTCAGTATTTTTCGCCGCTTCCCGCTCTGAATTTTCCCGGTCGGCCTGTGGCGCCTTCCTGCGCAAATAGCGCTGCTCATCTTGCATTATTTCGAATTCGCCAAGTATCTGCTCGGTACGCGCCCCAATGGCCTGCATCAATACTTCGACGCCGTGCTTGCCGTCCACCTTGCTTACAGCGTCTCGGAATTGAACCAGCAAATAACGTTCTTGCTGCGCTTCCGGTTCGAGCGAAACGGAGCCGCCGATTTTTCCAACGTAGGAGGGAGCGCGCTCATTAAGCGCGAGGCGCGTTCCTCTCGCTGCATCCTCCCACCCTTCCTCATAAAAATCTGAGCACTGCCCGCCCGCGCGGCGTTGACCGCGCAGCATTGCCGGATTTTGCGATGGTACGCTCGGTCCGGTCATAGTGGAATAACCCTGAACATATTGGGCGCATGCCGCCTGAATCTTGTGCTTATCCATGAAAACTTTCCTTCAGTTACGCGTAACGGTTATTGGAGCCGCAAAATGCGGCCCATAATTATTGCTTTATCAGTCCCCTTCAATGCCTTTTGCAGCGCATGCCCGTTCGTAATGCCTAGGGCAAAATCTGCGAGGCCCAGTCTCAGCAATTTTTTACCGGTCTTTCGTTGCAATACACCATAGGCGTACCCTCTATGACGATAAAGATTCTGAAATTGTGGGGTTGTAAGTGCGGCATGCGCCATAAAACGGGTTGCGGCGCATGTTCGATCTAGCAGTGATAAGACCACCCCCGATTCGAGCGAAGTTGAAATATTGTCGGAATACGGCCAGTTTACTTCATTACCATCTAAACACAACATACAGGCCGCCCTTATCTAGTAGTGCGCACTACCGCATTGACGCGATTCGTTGCTACCGGATTACCTTTGCACAGTCTACCGCGCAGCCTAAATCTGTGCGAGACTTAGCCCGGTTGGAACGACGCTAAATTTAGAAAGAAGGAATTCAGTGGGAAAAGCAAAAAATGCTTTGATGAAAGTCAAAAGCAGGGCGATGGGAGCTATCAGTAAAGAGGGTATCGGGAAAACCGGACACGAATTGCTAGAATATGGTGCCGCCGCGGTAGCCATGGTCGCGAGTCGCGAACTAAAGCAGCTGCCCCTAATCCCGGTGAAGCCGGATGTAGCTATGACGGTTGCCGCGGTAGGCCTCATCGTTTCGGGCGGCAAACGATCCAAGCTCGGTCGAAGTCTGCTCAAGGGCGGGCTTATGGCTCTACTGGGGCGCGCAGTTTATGACCCTAGAGGATTGACCATTATCGAGGGTAGAGACGGCGCCAAGATCGTGAATTCTTCTGGATCTTCCGGCCCTGAAAATAAATCAAAACCCTTCATCAAGAATCTCCATTTGCATACAGACCCGGCAGCGGCAGGCGGCGAAGATGACGATGACGACGACGACGACGACGACGACGACGACGACGACGACGACAAGGAAGAAGTGAAGCAGCAAGCGGCCTGATAACACTTTCCGCGGTGCCGCCGTTGCGGTTTCACTTGAGGTTGCGTCGCCTTCTGGTGATTAATACGGCGGGGCCTAGGGCCCGGTTACGCGTAACAGCCGTTGAAGGATCAGACCAGGTTCGATTCCTGGAACGGCTCCAAAATTCGGCCGATCTATTCCGTGTGGGAGCGGCAAGATAGAATCGCAACCGAATTTTTAAAAATGGGTCAAAATGACCCGAAGGATCGCGATATGTCTAGTGAACTATTTCAGGGTGTTGATGCGTTGTCCCACCAAGTCGCGGGATTGAGTGAAATTGAAGAAGAGCACGAAAAGGCGGAAGATGAAAGCCAGTTCGTGATCGCTGGACCCGAACAATGGGACCGGTTCGTTGGCGCAACTGTGATGAAGCGCAATAAGGCTCTACTTCGAGATCTCGCGCGTGCGCGCCCTAGCCGGGCTTTCGCTACATCGCCAGGGCGCAAACAGGCGTTGCTGGTTTCCAGACTCGGGCAGATTAGCCGATCGGTGCTTCAGCAAACTGGCAGGCTCGAAGCCGATTATTTGCGCCGTCCTAATACCTTGTGCTCGGTTTATACACCAGTGATCGCGCCCGGTGCGACGTCGACTTTTTCAGTTATTCCCGGCTCCGGCAATAGCTTTTATCGCTTGCTCGGTTTCGTCGCTACCGATGAGCAGGCCAACATCTTTGGATTCACGCAGCTAAAAGTTGGCGGTCAGGATCACGTCTCATTTTCGCAGTCTACGCCTACAGCCCCGGTAGCTAATGCGGTACCGTGGGCCATTTTCCAGTATAAGGAAGGCAAGATGGTTGTGAATTTGGCGCCCTGGACTGGCCAAGTTTTTGATCAGTCTTCCCCGGTTCAGGGGATTATCGCCAATATGACTGTTGCTGGCGCTGGCGATGCGATCACGATCGCGGCGCGAGGCGTGTTTTTGGCGCAAACCGATCCTTGCGGCTACCGTTACACGCAGATGACGGAACAGAGCAAGGGCTTCTGGAAGAATTTCAACCGGAACACTCAAGGGGGCTATGCTCCGCTTTCAATTCGCTAGCTTTTGATTCGCTAAGAGGTAATGGGGAGGGTTTCCCTCCCCATTACGCGTAACTTGAAAGCCAGTCGAACCATGATAGCAAAACGCGTTGCTGAATATTTAACCGACGCGCTTTGCGGGCTTGCACGAGCAAATTGGTTTGAATTCGCCCGGGACCCAAAACTTTGCCGCGTGTTCGATGAGAATTTGCGCGGCGGGGGGCATCGGTATTATTCAGATCGATCTACTTGCGGTCTTGCGGACTGTTGGTCTTCATACCGGGCGCTAGTTGATCGATACCAAGTCGGACACGGACGGTTTTGCCGAATCGCGACGCACTCGTTGTGCCAGAACCATTTACGCCTAATAGCGAGACACCCGAAGAAGGTCTTGCTTGATTGCGAGGATGCGGCCGCAGCTCTATCAGGGTGGTTGTCCAGCCAATGTTACGGCAAAGATCGTATCCTCATCGGACTAGTCCCTGGTTCGATTATTAGCCACGCCATTAGTGGGGTGATGAAACCGGACGGTTCAATCAAGATTATGGATCCAGCGCTATGGTGCGGTATGGGTGAAATGGGCAAAGCCGGCTACGCTAATCCGGTATGGCGCGACGTCGCGACGCAAAAAGCTCCTATTACTTGAGAGAGAAAAAAGATGATTGTCCCTATTATTTCGCTATTTAGCAAAGCCGGCTATGTTGCTGGCGTCATGACCGGCGGGGCTGTAGTAATCGAAGGAATCAAGGCTGTAACTGAGAAATTTGCGCCGTCCTTTGCGCCGCAGATTGCAGGCCCGGCTAATCTGCTTCAAAGCGCAGTTGATTATTTCGATATGGCGGGCTTCCAAGGGAAGCGAAAAGCGGCTATTGCCGGACTGATTTCTGTACCAGAATCCAGCGTGTCTGGATCTATGCGGGCCCGACGAAATGCGTATTATCGCGCCGCTAAAGCGAAAAAAGACGCCGAAAAAGAGCAAGATAGCGCCATCGCGCTGCAAAAAGTGCGCTGGGCAGAATTGACCGAAAAAATTGCTGCATTGTCGGCTAGCAAGGAATCGGAAGGCGACAATGCTGCCGCTGAAGCGCTGGGTAAAGTAGCGCTAGAATTGGCTCGTAATGCCGGGAAACCACCATCCGGTCCGCAATTCGGACTGGCATCAACCGACATTCCAGACGCCACCAAATCGCTTATGACTGATTTATTTGATGCTGTGAATCGTACTACCGAAGAACCGGATTACGATTCGTTGGTAGCCAGAATCGAGAATCCGGCCGTCACCATCGAAGACAATGAAGATGAAGATGAAGACGACGATGACAGCGCCGACTTCATTACGGCGGGGGCTAGCAAGAAGAGCGCGAGCAAGAAGCGCGCGAACAAGAAAATTGAGGAAGCCGCTAGCCGCACTCCTGTTGCCGGCTGTTGCGGACCGTGTTCGGCGGGCAAGGGTTCATGCGGTTCTCTCGCCGGTGAAGGCGTGCCTGGTGAGTACATCGAGGGTTTCGGAATGTTCGGACCGGAAGATGACGATGATTATATCGCTGGACATGATGAAGACGAAGATGAAGACGGTGAAGATTTTACCGAGAGTTTGGGGTGGTAATCGTCCCTGGAATCGGTCTAGAAGCGGCTTTAGCAGCGGTGGCACAAGTCTTGTTTGATCCGGCGAGCCAACTAGAGCCGATTTCGCAATCTTCAGAACCTAAATGGCGCCCTGTCACTAGCTCGGAAACCAGTTTTCTAAACAGGTACATTGAAGATATACAAAAAACGCAGGCGTCGAGCGGAGATACGGACGAATTCGAGTTGGAAAGGATCGGGCGTTGCGGTCCTGAAAGGGCCCAACGTTTTGCGGAAGCCGCCGGCCTAGCCCAAATGTTTCCGGGCGGATATGACGCGAACGATCTTGATTCGCCAGTTGAGGCTCCCGATCCTGGTGAAGGGTGCTTATCGGCCGCAACGACCGCTGACGGAATCAATATAGACGCGTTCCTTAATGCGTTTAATTCCGGGTTTGACGCGAGCGAAGCGATAAAAGCCGGAACTAAAGGATCGCAAAATGCGCTGTTATTCAATGTTCGCGTTTCCAGCACGGACCCAGAATGGCTCAAAGGGCGCCCAATAAAAGAAGCAATCAAAATACAGCGGCGAGTCGAAAAAGAAGCGATCAAACTCGCTCTGTCAAAGTCGCCATCGAAAGCCGAAAAAAATCTGCTAGCTTTTTGGCTTCTTAAATTACCGGTGCCTGGAGTTTCTGCCGCGACCATAGCAAAGATTAGGTTCGTTCGATCAAAAGGTGTCGGAAAGAAAAAAGCTTTGCACTTGCTAAACCAGTCGAGTGTTGATGAGGCAGCCAGTGTTGATGAGGCAGCCAGTGTTGATGAGGCAACCAGTGATGCTCGCAAAATCCCCAAGACTGCGCGCAAAATCCCCCAAGTTACGCGTAACATGAATATGCTGGCAGCTCCTAGGCGCTGGGGATTGATTCACGCGGCTACAGCTGTAGCGCTAGCCGCAATCATTTACGTTGCTGGCAGGGGCAAATCTAGCGCGTAGCTGAAATTAGGCTCCCACATAATCCCGGTTTCGCGCTAGATTTACCGCTATGAGCAAAGAAGATGCACGGGTTAAGAGCCAATCTGTTTTAGCTTCTACATTCAAGAAGCGCATGGGCCAAATCCTCGAACAAGAGGATACTGCGCTAGTTAGAGTGGTACGCTATGATGGCGATGACGAAGCATATATTTATGACGATGTAGATATACGGCGCAAATTCGCAGAGAATGAGCCGGGGCGATATGTCGTTATTCGCGAATCAAACATGCAATGGCTTTTTGACACCACCATAGATAGCGAAGGCCAGCGTGACGATAAAAAAGCCAAGGCTAAAGCCTTTGCCCAAGCTCCCGAACAACACACTCATGCTCGATTGCTCGTCAATATGGGCGAGGCGTGGGGCAGCCATACCGCTCATTTGCAGGCGGAAATCAAGCGGTTAGGGATTGAAAATGAGCATCTTCGCGAACAACGCGAAACTCTATGGACGGAAATCAAAGATGCTGAAGCCGAAACCCCAGGCGCCGAAATCCTTGAAATGGGCAAGCTTGTACTGACCGCATGGCAATCAAAAGGTTTTAAAGATGCGGCAATGAAATTTGCCGGTCGCGTAATTGAAACCTTTAGAGACGAGCCGGAAATTCAAAAGCGGCTAGCTATGGCTATGCAGACCGAGCTTGAAAACGAAACGGCAGAATTGATGCTCGGCATGAAGAGCGAGGGTTGACATGGGCATTCTGCTTAATAAATCCGATATTTTATCTGCGACTGTCCAAAACCAGGTAGTTGTAATTGGGTCCGCCGCGGAAGGTGAAGGCATTCTTCTCGATTGTCGGCGTTCTACATCATTCATGAGCGATGCGGGGCGTCCCAGTTGGAGAGCATGGGAAGGCCCATATCTTCGGATTAGCCCCAGTTATGCGCAGTCCGATTACAACCGGAAGGTGCTACGCAAAGTATTTAGCGGGGTTGACGGGAGAATTTCAGATGCGACCGGGGATCAATTCTCGCTAGATGGTCTCGATTCATTCTACGAATTTGACGCGATCGGTTGTCCTTTAATCGAGTTGCCTTTTGACGCTTCACTTTCGCTAGTATCGAATCTAGCCGGCACTTGGGCGTTCGATTTGCTAAAATTCGAACGTTCCTCAAATGTAAACGAAGAATATCCGGCATTCCGTCACAAGGGAAATAATCAGCGGCTTTATCCTCAAACACGCATGGTGTTCGGCAATGGTGAGCTAGCCACCAGGCTTCTCACTGTTCCTCTCGGTTGTGTGGAAATTCAGCCGGTCGGCTACCAAGATACCTCGAACGCTATAATTTTCTCAGTAGAAGACGTGGGCCAACTGTTGGCTGGTTCGTCATCGCTCATGAGCGCGCCAAATGCGGCGGGAATTTTTACGCAAGGGCGCCTGCCGATCGCTGGTTCGCGTTCGGTAAGGATTGCAACGGGAGCCGCAGGCCAGCAATCAGGCGTTGTATTTTGGTGCGCGTTGTGACGTCGTTACGCGTAACAGGGAAGATCGTAGCGGTAATGGCCGTTTTCGGAATTTTATTCTATCTAGAATTCAATTGATATGAAGACCGGCATTATTCTATCGGTTGGATTGGCCATACTGGGGCTCACAATCATGTGGAGTCGCAAAGCTTCCGCAACCGTCGCCAAACCTCCGGCGGCTCCGAAACCGGCGGCTCCAAAGCCGGCGGCTCCGAAAGCAGCCTTGCCAATGCCGATATTGCAGCCTTCACCCCTACGATTTTCTTCGCTAATCAGCGATGTTGAAGAAAAATACGGGCGAGCCACCTTGAGTACCGGGGCGCAATTCACTCTCGCCCCGTTATGGGACGCCGAAAACGATACGTGGGCCCGTCTTTCATATGCCGACGGCCTCATTGCACTAAGCAAGCTCGGGCTTCGATATCCGACATTCGAAGAATTAGACGAAATCGCCAATCGTCCGGACACGCTAATTTTGAAGCCGGTTACACTAGTTAATTCAGCCAAAGATGGCGCCTTAATGGGAACTAAGGAATTTTGGGATAAGCACGATCTAGCCGTACAAGCCCAGTTGGATGCTGCGGGCTGGAACGGAAATTATCCCGCAACATCAATCGGCAAGCACTGGGCTTTCGGAGCCCCGCCCGACAAGTCATGGTTGCACGGCTGGTATATTCCCAAGAGCAGTCAGCCCGGTAGCGGCTACTCGAAAATTATTCAAAACCGCGGTAAAACTTTTCACGACCGTAATCACATTGATTACTCCTCAACTTTGATCGGGGTAGCGTTATGAGCAATGCGAAGGCTACTGCGGCAGCGCCCGCACTTGCGGAAGGTTCTACAGCTCCTCTATCTTGCGATCTGGCCGGCAATCTCCGAACAAGCGGTGGGGTGGCAATAATAGTCGGGGCGAATACTCCCTCCGATAATGGAGCCAATCCGACGCAGAATGTCGCGGTTACGGGTTTCAATGAGCTTTTCTGCCCAGAAAACACAACGGCAGATACATGGCTTCGAGCGCGAGGCGACAAGTCCGGTAACTCGCGTTCGATCGCTTCAGCGCCCCCCGCCGATGGCGCATCGGCGGGGTGTGCTAGTTTTTATCAGTCGGTAGGGTCTATTCGAGATTCGGTAAAAGCTTCAGCAGGCCGACTTTTAGCATTTCATTGGTCCGGCCTTCCTACTACGGCAGGGCGCTTTTTGATGTTTTTTAATGGCTCTGTCTCGCCTAATAATGGCGATACGCCAATTTTAACTATCGCGCTCGCTACTACTTTTATGGTTGTTAATCTAGAACGGCCCTATTTCGGAGAAACTGGTTGGCCGATGACACTCGGAATTGCATGGGCTATTAGTACGACTAGCCCCACGCTAACTACGCCTGCCACGCAGGCCGGTTCGACCATGAACATTTCTTACGCGTAACATGAGCGATGTATCTTATGATTTCAGGCGAAGATGCGGCGGCTCGAGCCTGTTCGATTGGATTGGCACCGTTGCAAATGCGACCTCCGAATGGGACGGCGACGACCTACCCGACGGTATCGTTTCCCCGTCATGGTTCGACCGCAGCGCGGCGCCCCGGCGACTTGACAGTTACGGCAATCCCGTGCGCGCCCTTGGCGTGAACGGTCGCGGCAAGGTCAGATTCAACGGTCTCAGCCAACGCTTCGACTCAGTGGGCTTCGGTCCCCTGAACCTAATCGGAGGAGCCCACACGAGCAGTTTCATGGTTGTGGTCGTAGCGGACCTACTCGGTGTCAGTGCGTCGAATACCGGCACCTGGGCCGACACCGGCCTCTGGGCCGACTCGAGCTTCCGACTCGGCCAGGGATACCGTCGGCGCACGACGTCTCCCGACATGTACACCACGGACGGGTGGATTTACGACGGTGCATTCCGCAATTCTCCCGCGGACTTTGGCGCGGTACTCGGCAGCGTGCGGGTTTACCACATGCGCAAAAACGGAACGAGCCTCTACGCAGGCGTGAACGGCGTCTGGTCTTCTGCCACGCCTGTTGCGGCCGCCATTGCCGCCACTATCGGGTCAATCTTCCGGTTGGGCTCTAGAACGGATGGCAGCGGTTTCGCCAACGCGGATATCTACAAAGTGTGCTCCAAGAGCAACGGCACAGATGAGGCTGCCGCCATCGCGGCGTTCGTTGCCGAATACTCGTGACCAGAGAGATGCTGCACTAAAAGGAACATATCATGATGAATACAACTCGCGACTTGGTTACTGTGGCTCCCGTTGGCGGCATTATCACGATTGACGGTGCGCTAGGTGATGTATTCGC
>Ga0163147_10007669_pt1 | contig 12181 bp, 8 predicted proteins | sample OliLakLV19MP6G1_FD_148597 | JGI IMG/M metagenome (GOLD analysis project Ga0163147, IMG submission 148597) | Freshwater microbial mat bacterial communities from Lake Vanda, McMurdo Dry Valleys, Antarctica- Oligotrophic Lake LV.19.MP6.G1 | ecosystem: Environmental > Aquatic > Freshwater > Lake >...
GTTGCTGGGCCGTCCTCTTCGCGCGTGCCGTGGTCGAAGACCCCGCCGGGTGCGTGCTCTCCTCGCCCATGGCGGAGAGTCCGCTGTTGCCTTCAGGCAATCCAATGCCCTGGGCACCCGGAATGTCCTAGGTTTCGTGGCTGCATGGCCCACGGCCCACGCGCTCGCGTGCCTACGCATCAACGCTCCCGTCGCCGGGATCGCTGCAAGGCTCGCTACCGGTCCGGGCGGGCTCACCCCTGACCGCGCGGGTTTCGCACCCGCTGGACAACAAACGGGGTTTCATGAAGTCAGCGCATCACTCATTCCTCCCCGACCAGCTTGGCCTGGCCGCAACTGGAAGTCCTATCCCCACGAAGCTGCTGTGACGATTGCCTCCAACGAGATCGTTGCGAACGATGCTTCCAAGAGTCCGAAGTGAGCAAGCGCCGAGAAGCACCTCGCGCTCATGCTCTCGTAGCAACGCCTTGGGCAGCAACGATTGCCATCCAGCACACCAAGTGGATGTCGTCACCCTCGATCGGGGGGAGCGGGGTCGGAGCGTGGTGCGGCTCGACGCCGATGCGCTCGACCTCGTCGATCAGGTGTCGCGCCTTCTCCGCCCTGCTCGGGAACTCACGCTCCCACGCTGCGCGTAGCTGCCTCTCCTCCCGCATCGACCACGGTGCTTCGACCGCGTCGAGTGCTCGGTGGAGCTTCGCGGCGTCCACGTCGCTCGGGGGATGAGCGCGCAGAAAGTCAGCGACCTCGCGGCTCAGTCGGCGCACCTTCGGTTGGAGATTGGCCGGGTCTGTCTCGAACGTCCATGCGTCAAGGATGTTCTCGCGTGCGAGCTGCCATGCGCCGTACGCGCCTTGCATCATCGCTTCGCTCAAGTGGCGCGGGGTCTCTTCCGTGCATTCGAGGAGGCGCAAGCATGTCCCGATCTCGATGATGATCGGCTGCTGCTCGTCGGTCGGGACGAAGCGAAGGTAGACCCGCTCCGCGACGACGGCGCAGAACACGTACCCGCTTCGCTCGCCTTTCACCATCCCCGAGCCGACGCGCCACGGGAGCTTCTCGATCTCGTCCCCGTAGCTTTCGAGTGCGCGTCGAAGTTCTTGCCGATACTCCTCGCCGGTTTGTGCCGCGCCCTCGGTTCCGCCGCGCTCGTAGATCGACGCATCCCCGCGATGGAGCTTCTCGATCTCATCGCGTGTCTCGGTGAAGGACTGATCGCCAGATGCTCCGCCCTCGATCGGAGCGTCCTCGACTCCAACGGATGCCGCCGCCATCGCCAGCTTCCGACGTACGCGATCCTCCAGATCGAGAAGCCCATCGAGTTGCGCATCGGGGAAGAACGTGCGCAGGAACACCTCACGGTGCGTACTGCCGATGCGATCGACGCGACCGTGCCGTTGAACCAGTCGCATCGGATTCCACGGCAAGTCGTAGTTCACGATGCTGCGGCTTTGCTGGAGGTTCATGCCCTCTGCGAGCACGTCCGTGCAGACGAGCACGTCGAACAAGTCCTCGTCGTGCGGCGGGATCGCTCCGGTCGAGACAGGCGCGAAGCCGTGGATCGCGCGGTCACGCGAGACGCCGCTGCGCGAGTCCGCTCCGCTCACGCTTGCGATGCGGTCTCGATAGCACGCGAGCCTCGGGTCGCCCGAGATCGCCTCACGGAGTCGAGGCTCGATCCAGTCGATCGTCTCCTCGTAGTGCGAGAACACGAGCACCTTGCGCTTCTGTCGCGCGTCCTCCGCGTCGAGAGCGTCCTGCTCGGCCTGGGCCGCGATGCGCACAAGCTCCTCGATCAGCGCGTCGAGCTTGGGATCCTCCGCGCGCGTGACGCGCGAAGCCTCCTCCGCCAACTCGCGGAGGATCTCCAGGTCGCTCTCCACGGCCGCGCGAAGTGCAGGCACGTCGTAGAGCGTCGCGTCGTCAGCCTCATCGGAGCCGAGGATCAGATCCTCGATGTCGTCGTCCTCTGCCGCCGACAGCTCGCGGATGAACTCCTTTCGCACGACCTTGCCGATCCCCAGCCCGACGAGAAACGTCTCGTGTTGTCGAGCCATGCGCGTCACGGTCTGCGAGAAGGCATACGCAGAGGACTCGAACCGCTTGAGGAGAGCAGAGCGAAGCAGGCCGACGAGCGCTGTGTCTTGCTGCACCTGAGCCGCGCCCGCTGGGAAGCGCTCGGGCTGGTAGCGAGCCAAGCAAAGCAGAGGCGGCCCCTGCGGTGGCGCGAGAACCTCTTCGAGCCGCGCAAAGAACCCCGGCAGCACCTCGTCCAGGTCGTACCCGATCGAAGATGCGATAGGCGTCGGGAACTGGATTGGCACCATGCGACCGTCGGGGCCGCGAATGAGGTCGTTCTGGTAGTGCTTCTTGATAAAGCGTCGCGTGCGCTTGACCGTCGTCGCGTCGATGATCGGATACAGGAGATCCGGGTTCAGGTTGAACGGATCGGAGCGCATCGCATGCTCGAAGCGCTCGCGGATGGAGAGCACGCCTTTGCTCGACAACCGCGCGTCCTGCTTCATGAAAAACCGAAGCAGGTGGTACAGGTCCCACAGCGAGTTGTTGACGGGCGTCGCCGAGAGCAGGACGACATCGCGCCGTTTGCCCGCGAGCAACCGCCGAAGTACGGCCGCGCGCGTGGGCGCGTCGGGATTGCGGTAGTTGTGCGCTTCATCGAGCACGACGAGTGCGTAATCGTCGAGCGGGTTCTGGAGATGTCGCTTCGCTCCACCGAGCTGGAGGTCGTTGGCGAGCTGCTCGTACGAGTAGCACTCGACGAGGAGCTGGAAGTTGTTTAGGAACCGCTCCCACGTCGTGTCGCGCAACGAGGCGGGGCAGACCAAGAGCACACGCTGGCGGCGCTCGCGGTATGTGCGGATGATCTCGCCAGCGCTAAATGTTTTACCCAGGCCGACCCCATCCGCGATGAGCACTCCGCCGTACGTCTCCAAGATGCGGCGCGCTCGCCAGGCACCGTGTCTCTGGAAGCTCGTGACTGGGATGTGGCCGCTCTCTTGCTCCTCCTCCGCAAGCTCCCCGTGGTACAGGTGCCAGAGCACCTTGAGGTAGATGAGGTACGGCGGGTACTCCGCGAAGAGCTCCTCGTACAGCGCGGCGAGGTCGAAGGGGACGGCTTCGTCCCAGAGTTGATCGAACCACTGCTCGACCTTGCCGACGAGCGGATCGCTGTAGTGGCCGAGGTTGAGTTCGAGGTTGGTCGAGAGGCCCGCGCGAGTCAAGTTGGAAGAGCCGACGATCACGCCGCGATCTTCGCCGCGAAGGATGAACGCCTTCGCGTGCAGGAAGTGGCGCTCGTAGCGCCGGACCTCGACCCGGCCCGATCTGAGGAAGTCGAGCAACGTGCGTACTGCACGATCGTCCTCGGCATCGAATGGAAGGACATCTCGATCGTGCCGGAGGCTCTTCTCCAACCGCGCAAGGTCCTCGCGCACGCGACGTCTCGTGAACTCGGGTTCGGCCGGATCGAACGGACCACGCCGGACACGAATCGACTCGGGCTGAGGCTCGACACCGAGTAGCAAGCGGATCGTGCCGACGTGACGCGCCTCGTGCGCGATCAGTTCAAGTCCCTGCGGATTGAAGTACGCGCTGGCGACAGACAACTCGGCGGGCGCGCGGCCCGCTTGTCGAAGGCGCGCCATGTGACGCGAGATCGCACGCGCGAGAGTGTTGCCATCGCGATTATCTACAAACACGGGCGAACCTTGCGGCTCGCTTGACGCGCTTCTGAGATTCGGATCGCTGTGCATGTGGTCCGTCATACGCGCCACTTCTCGCGTCGGAAGAACTCGACAAGACCGATGCAGTCGATCCCGAGCGCCTCGCAGGCGTTAGGGATCTTGGGCTTCTTGTTTCCGTCGCGCTTCTCGGAGCACACGACAGTCAGCTTCATCTCGGCTGCGAGTGCGATCACGAAAGGGTCCGCACTGCCCTGCATCATGCTGTTCGACTCGGTGAGGGATGGAAACTGTTGGAGGATGGCTGTCGCTCTTACCTGGATTGGGCCGTCGAGCGGGATGAACATCTTCGGTCGCGCCTTGACCCACTTGAGCACGTCGTCGTCCTTCTTCTCCAACTCCCATCGGACGACCTCGGTTGCGAGAAGGCGTTCGTCGCTCACGAGCTGCTCAATCTGCTTCCAAAGGGAATCGAACACGTCTCGCGGGTAGTACCGCACCCATGCGTCGAGGAGTGCGCTCGTGTCGAGGCTGTAGGTCATTCGCGCGGCCTCCCACGCGAGGAAGGCGACTCTACTTCGTTGCGCACGCGCTCCAGGTGTTTCAATCGGACACCTAGCAGGTCAGCGACGTCGCTCGACGTGATGCGCTCACTCTCATAAGCGCTCAACACGAGTCGAGTGAAGAACGGGCCTCCACGTGCGATTGCAACACGCGCTGGGGGCGGCCCACCCTTGCTCTTCTTCCTCGTCCTGAGAGCAAGCGCCGCATAGCGTTGCACGAACTCGCGTCGCTTCGACTGGTAGAATTCGGGCGTGACTCGGCTGAGAATAAGGAGCCGTCGAAGCACGACTTCTTCGCTGACGCCATGCCGCGCAGCGATCGCAGTCACGTCCTCGTGCCGCATCACATTGCTTGACCCGGACGGAACAGTCGGCTCGGCGAGGAGCTGGGATGCTGGTATTAGTGCGGCCCCGGCGACGTGGTTGCAGAAGACCTCTATGCGCTCCGCATCATTCGAAGATCGTTCCACCTCTAATAGGCAGACACCACCCTTGTTCAGCGCGACGTGTGCGAGTTCGTGCAGTAGTGAAAACGTGCGGCCTGCTGGGGCATCGGCTGAATTCACCACTACTGCTGGGAGCGGGTGGTCGGAGATCGAGAATCCGCGCATCTCGTTGACCTGCACGCGCTCGGCTTGAAACACGAGCACACCGGCCTGTTCGGCCGCAGCTCGCCAACGAGTGAAGTTGGCGTAGGGATCACCGACAGAGCGAGACGCTTCAATCCCCAGCGCCGCTCTCAGTTTGTCGCCGACAGCCTCGGGGCTGTCGCCGAGTCGAACACGTAAGGCGAAGGATCGCGGGACCTCGCCGAGTTCGTCGAAGAGGTCTAGCGCCGACTGGCGGCGTGCTCGCGCAGTGCGGATCGCAACTAGGAGCCGAGGCGAGAGCGGCTGCGCATCCAGAGGATCGACGCGGCGGAAGTCTGTCGGAATCTGCTCGTCGGGTGGTGTGGCGGAAAGGAAGAAGATCCCGACCGCACGCTTGTAGATGTCTGCGATCTTGCGGAGCTGGGCGATCGTCGGCCGACGAGTTCCCGCTTCCCACTCCAGCAAGCGCTCTGGCTTGACGTGCAGCTTCCTCGCAGCATCGTGCCCTTCGAGGCCCGCCATTCGGCGCGCCCATTCGAGAACTCTCGGGTTAGCGAGTGCTTCGGTACCCACGTTATCCGCCTCGACGCTTCCACTCGCGGAAGTGCTTGCGGGTCTCCTTCAAGCGAGCCTCGAACTCCCAGCCCTCGTGGAAGGTCTCGAAGATGTGGGTGAGGTGCTTCTCTTCGAGGCCGTAGAGGTGTGCGACGACGGCGTCGAGTTCGTGGATCATGTCGAGCTTCACGTCCTCGCGCAGTGGGCCGCACTCAACGCCCACCGACTGTGCCCACGTGGCGAATCGCGCGTCGGGGGAAGCGAGGCGGCCAGCGAGGGCGACTACACGCCGCATTCGCGCGTCAGCGACCATAGGACGAGGGACCGGGAATGGATTTAGGATGAAGAAGTTGAGGTGCCTCTCTACGAAGCGACGTGCGTACCAGTCCAGGACCAGCGACGACAAGATCCCGACGAGGAAAGCCTCGTGCGTCGTGTCGCCGCGCGGCCACAAGATGAATGGAGCCTGATTGCCGAGAACAACCTTAGGTGGAACTAAGGCGGCGATAAGTGTGCGCTCGTTGAGCCGATTCGTGACATCGCGCACCGCGATGCGTGGCCGCAGATTGGGAGACGTACTTGGGTCGTTCACAAACGACGGCTCAAACTCTGAGAATGGCGACGTACGAGTACGTGCTCCGCGTGCTCGTCGCGCTTGGAGGTGGGGCAGCACGACGTTCGGGTTTGCCCATGCGTAGTAGACGCCGGTCTCGGGCGTCCAGAGGTCGAACGATTCGCCCTTGAGGACCGGCCAGAAGCCCGGCGGCCGCTCCTTTGAAGTGAGGTCCATGAGCGGCTTCCCCGAAGTCGCATTGAGGTCGCCTTGGATCGGTCGCGCACGCCAGGAGTACCCATCGTTGTGGTCCAAGCGCGGAGACTTCCGAAGCTGCGCGAACACCTCGACGGAGAGATCGCTCGGGAGGAGCGGAAGGGAGGCCGTGTCATTCCAGCTCTGGATGTCCTCGCCGTAGAAGGTTGTTGGCTCGCGTACCACACCACCCAGGTATTGCTCAAGGCTCGGATAGGGTCCACGCAGTTCGACGCGAGTGCGGGCAACTGTTCGCTTCGTGAGGCTGACGAGACCGATGGCGTACTGCTCGTGCACGCCTTCGAACAGCCACTCCTTGCGATTCAGGAGCATCGTGACATCTACGCATTCGGCCGCGCGAAACGCTTGCTGCCTGAACTCGGTGGAGCCCTTGGCGGAAAGGGCAGAACGGGGCAAGACCACGCCAATCCTTCCGCCGTCCTCGCACGCCAGCGTCCAGAAGCGCCACGAGAACGCCTTGTAGAGATCAGGGTGCCCCGTCCCCATCCCCGGGTAGGGTCCGCTCTCAAGTGCAGATCGGAGGACTTCGACCCGTCGTCGCTCCTCAGAGAATGCCCGCTCCAAATCAGGACGATCACGACGGAAAGTCGGTAGAACGGCTTCCTGCTCTCGCTGTGGCAGCCCGCGAAATCCTGGAAGGTGGCGAGCCCAGAACTCGTGCACGTCGCACATAGCTTCTTCCCACGGCGGGTTGCCGACGATCACGTCGAACCCAGGACGCGACCGTAGGAAGACCTCAGGGAACGCGATTGGAAAGTGGAATGGTTGGAGGTGTTCCAGGCTGCGCCTAGCGGCTGCCCATTCGAGCGAGCCGAGTATCTCCGCCTTGATCTGCTCCCAGCCGTCGAGCTTCGGTAGCTTGCGGTCGCCGGTGATCCGCGATGCGGTGACGAGATCGCAGAGGGCCGACGCGGGAGCGACTGCTTCGAGCGCGTCGGCTCTCGCCTTGCGCGCGCGTGCTAGATCCGATGGCGTTGCGTCGGCGAGTCGCGCGAGCCGCTTCAACGGCTCGGAGGCTGCGCCGAGGAGGTAGGTGGCGTCTATCGGGAAGAGCGGAAGGCTCTCCTCCTCGATCGCGTTCTTCACCTCGTCGAGGCGGCCGATACCAACGAGCGAGTTGCCGGGGACAAGGCTGTGATCGAGCAGCGAGAGGGGAAGTCCGGGAACGAACGTGTGGACCCAAATGGCGAGTCGCGCGAGCTGGACCGAGGTCGGATTGACATCGACACCGTAGATGCAGCGGCGCGCGATCAGGCGGCGCAGGAGCTGCGTGTCCTCGATCTCGACCTGCTCGGCAAGTGCCCCAAGAGCATCGACGGCAGCGGCACGAAGCGTCGCCAGCTCTGCCATCACGGACGGCAACTTGCGCCGCGCGAGGTATCCCGAGAACGCCTTCTCGACGTGGTCGATTGCGGCGACGAGGAAGTGGCCCGAGCCCATTGCGATGTCGGCAACGCGGAAGTCGAAGAAGCGATCACCGGCTTCTTCCGTAGACACGGTGTCTAGTCGCGCGAGATGCTCGGCAAGCGCAGGTTCCAGGGCGCGCTCCAGCAGGTGCTCGACCGCGAACTGCTTCGTGAAGTACGCGCCGCTCGACTTGCGCGCGCCCGAAGCGTTGTGGAGGTAGATGTCACCCTTCGTGACAAGCGGCGTCTCGCTCTTCTTGCACGGGCGGTAGACGCCCTCCTTGTCCACGGCAAGGTCGGTCTCAGCGACCGCGAGGTCGCTTTCGAGCAGTCCCTCGTAGATCGTTCCGAACTCGCGCACGCCGAGGCTGCGGAAGTCCACCGGCCCGAGGCCGTCCTCGGTACTGACGAGCAACAGGTCGCGCAGTGCCGGACCCAAGGTCGTGTTCGGCAAGCGGATGGGAGCCAACAGCGCACCCACGCGCGAGACTTCCGCGTTCTCGGTGAAGAGCCCGCCGTTGTACGGAGGCACACCCCACTCGCGGTTGCCGACGTCGACCGCGCGGAAGAGCCCGTGGACTTCATCCCAGAGGTTGTCGCCGTCGTCGAACGACTGAGCGGCCCGAGTGAGTTCGAGGATCTCCTGCGCCTTGGTCTTGAGCGATCGCCGCTGATACAGACCGTTCCAGCGATAGGGCAGGAGGTCCTTGTCCTCGGCGTAGGCGATAAACAACAGTCGGAAGAGCACGACGAGCGCCATCTCGTATGTGTCGTGCAGGTCCTGCGTCGTCGGCTTCTTGAGCTGGCGTGCGGCGACGAGACCCTGGGCGATCGTCGGTACGACGGAGAGGTAGATGCGATCGCGCAGCTCGGCTGCGAGGTCGCCTGAGAACCGGCCGGAGGCCGCGATAAGGTCGTCGAGACTTCCACCGGGAAGGAGCGCCTCGGCTGAGCAGAGCAACCAGAGGAGCGCGGCGTTCTCCTCGCGTAGCAGGCCCGCGTGGCACTCGACGTACGTCTCGGTGCGCCCACGTCGGCCGACGCCGACACCGACGCGCGCCGGGTAGACGCGCACCTTCGCGCCGTGCTGAATCACGACGTACGGGAGGTTCTCGCGGTCGGCGACGGCGAGTGCGTAGCTGACGGGGGAGATGTCGGCGAAGCGTCCGGCTTGCAGCTCAGGTGACTCGTCACGGTTGAGCAGAACGGCGACCGCGACCTTGCGGTCCTTCGAGCGCAGGATCGACGTGACTCGATCGCACTCCTCGACCTGGAACCCGAGGGCCTTGAGAAGGTCGGGTCCCTTGCGGTCGAGGATGCGCGAAGCCTTCGCTGTTGCGGCATTCCAGTCCGCGCGATGACGCGCGCCCGCGCGCAGTTCGTGCGACGCGAGGAAGCCCTCGTTGCGTAGCCCCCCCAAGTCCGTGTCGAGCGCGGGGAGCGAGTCGCGGAGCGCGCGGAGGGAGGTGTGACGGTCGGACTCGCCGAGCGCCTCGCGGCAGATGCGATCGACTTGTCCAGGGTCGAGATCGAACCGCGTGGGCGGTTCGTCACCGGCGGGACCGCATAGCGCGGCCTTCTTGCCGTAGAGGACTACAAGCAAGAGGGGAGCAGCGCGCCCACCGTGTCGCGCCTTCCACGCGGTGCGGAGATCCTGGGCGCTCGGGGCTCGCGGGTGTGTCGCCACGAGAACTTCAAGGCCCGAAGCGCCGCCGCCGAGCGCGAGGCCGGTGGCGGTGAACGGCCAGCGATCGGGGAGCGTCACACGACGCAATTGGACGCCGTCGAGGAAGGTCGGCGTCGCGTCATCCTGGGATGTGGGGGGGGGGCGAGCGGTCATGAGGCGAGCTACGCGGGCTCCTTCTCGCGGAGCTTCGCGGCGATCCACGCGCGGAGTTCCTTCTGGGGGAAGCGCCAGCTCCCGCCGACCTTGATGCACGGAAGCTCGCGCTTCTGGGCGAGGCGGTAGACGGACTTGGGCGAGAGCTTCAACAAGTCAGCGACTTGCTGGATCGTGAGCATGGGGGCTTCCATCACGGACCCTCGGTGGACGGTCCGAGCGATCCCCGGAGGTTGGCAAGGTTGGGCAAGGATGTCCATCCACTAGACACGTTGTCTCGTGCGAGCGCTGGGCACTGCCCGTACTAGACAGCGTGTCTCGTGAACCCGAGGGCCATCGCAGGCCCCTGGGCCGCGCAGTGCCCGACTTGCGTGTCCAAGGTGTCCCCCCCTCCCCCGAGCGCAACTCTTCTCGGGACCCCACCAGACACGGCGTTCCCGGGACACGACCGACCGAGTAGGGGCGTCGCGCTAGTCGTCGAACGGGTCGCAACCCGCTAGCTGCGCCGTAATGGAGGCGCGCGCGGCATCCGCACTAGAGAAGACCCTTGCCGCGCTTCGGCCGGGTCGGGAAGACGGGTGATTCCTTCGGCGGTGGCGGTCCAACTTCCGCTTCGCCGATCGGGTAGGAGGTGCGCACGTCCGAACTTGCTGGATGAACCCGACCGATGGGCTGAACGCGGGCTTGCAGCGTGGAGTTGGATCGCGTGCGAGATCACTCTTGCGCTCGATGAGCGCAGCCCCGAACTTCCCGAAGCCCCGGCAACGTGACGACTCGGCCCCGGCAGACTTCGTCGGCCACGGACTCGAAGAACGTCGTCATCATGAGCGCAACCTCGTACGTCGAGCATCCGTGACGCGCCGCGACAGCTTCGATCACGCGCACGAGGGGTTGGGTGTCGGCGCTCTTGGCGAAGAACGGGAACTTCATGGGCAGGTAGTTTACTGGCGTTCGCGCGTGGTGTCCGCTCTCGGATTGGGTTGCATCGCGTCGCTCGCGTTCTCGTCGTGATCCGGCCAGTCGTTCGCCTTCACGAGATGTACGGCGTAGGGACGTCCGAAGTGCGGATCCTTGAAGCGCCACTCCGAGGCCAGCGGCAACTCCTCGCAGATTTCCCTCCACTGGGTGTGAAGGTTCCGAAGCATCTCGTCGCCGAGGGCGATGCCGCCGGTCGGAGCGCGACCCTGGATCTTGCACGCGAGGCTCACCACCTCGCCGATCAGATCCTTCTCCTGCTTTGTCGTCGCACTCCCGATCGGGATGACTGCGATCTCACCGGAGTCGAGGCCGATTCGCATATCGAGTTCCTTCCATCCGAGTTCGCGGAGCACCGGATTGAAGCCGCTGTAGATCAGGAGACGCAGCGTCAGCGCGCAGTCGATTGCGAGATCGTGTTTCGTGATGAAACCTGGGGAAGCGAAATACGCGATCACTCCATCACCTGTGTGTTTCAAGACGTGCCCGTGGAACAAGGGGAGCACATCACCAACCTCTCCGAGGACGGCTTGCATCGTCCGTGCGTACTCGGTCAGTGGCGATGCGGTTGCGCGTGTTGTCGAACCCACGAGGTCGAGCGACAAGATGACGAAGGCGTGCGTGTCGGCCGGTAACGCACGGAGGAACTCCTCCGAAGGACTCTGGAAAGTCGCGTCGCTCTTCTGACCGAGGAGCTTGCAGCGAATCGTCTCGCGGCGACCTTCAACGTACGCGGTGGCATCCTTGATCTTGGGTTGCTGATCGTAGGTGGGCAGGCTGGAGAGCCGCTTCACGGTCTCCAGAAAGAACGCTTCCTCCATGACCGCATCATCGAGTCGATCGTACAGGTAGCGCTTGCCGTTGACTTCGCGCCAGTCGTAACGCCTTGGGTCAGGGTACGGCACTTCGATTCGACGGCCGGTCTCCCGCTCGACCATCGGAACGAAGACGAGATCAAGTCGTCGGCGCATCGGTCCACGATCCATCTGTCACCTCCAGTGCGAACCTAGCGCGCGCCTCACCTATCCTCAAGCACGATGAGGTCACGTTCCTGGCGTCCGAAGTTGGCCGAGCGCGTTGGGAGCTGGACGCTATCCGAGTGCTGGACACGATGTCTGGCAACCGCGCCGCTCACCGACCAGGACGTCGCCGAGATAGCCGTGCGCCTTCGCCGCCGCATCGTGAAGTACCTGCGCCGCTGTGGCCGCATCCCGCGGGACGAGCACGACGAGTCCCCTCCGCCCGAGCCCGAGGAACCGCTGTTCGCAGAGCTCTGCGCCGCCTCCGTGCAGGGTCGCGTGGCGCTCGGACCGAACAGCGGCGCCGCCGTCGAGCGCTTCGGTCGCGGAAGCGGCGACCAGCGCCCGCGCTCTCTGCCAGGCGAGTTGTGCTGTGACGTCGACGGTTTCTCGCTGCACGCCAAAGTCCGCATCGCAGCCGACGATCGGGATGGGCTCGAGCGGCTGTGTCGGTATGTCACTCGTCCCCCCATCAAGCTCGAGCGTCTCTCGCTCGCCCCCGATGGCAAAGTGATCTACGCCCTGCGCCGACGCTGGCGCAGCCTCACGAGCCGAGCTCCGAGTCCGCTCCCTCACCCAACGCTCGCCAACCCAAGCGCCGCACGCGCTCGACCTGGGCCGAGCTCATGCTGCGCGCATTCGTGCACACGATCAACTACGCCCCGCACAGGGGATGCGACTGGACCGATCCGGATCACGCATC
>Ga0163147_10007693_pt1 | contig 12157 bp, 4 predicted proteins | sample OliLakLV19MP6G1_FD_148597 | JGI IMG/M metagenome (GOLD analysis project Ga0163147, IMG submission 148597) | Freshwater microbial mat bacterial communities from Lake Vanda, McMurdo Dry Valleys, Antarctica- Oligotrophic Lake LV.19.MP6.G1 | ecosystem: Environmental > Aquatic > Freshwater > Lake >...
GATTGTATGCGCGGTTCCCGATTGCCTTCTCGAAGGCGCGCACCTGCACCTCGACCTGCTGGCGCGCGCCCACCTGCTGCACCAGCGTGTTGAAGAGCGGAACCTCGTTGGTCAGGGTGCCATATTCGCGCTGAAGTGCATCCAGAGAATCCTGAAGCGATTCGGCATCCTGATTGTCGATCTGCCACTGTATGCTATTCAAAGCAAATTGCAGCCGCGTCAATCGCCGGTTCAGGTCTGTGCCTTCGTCCGACAGGGTGAGCGCCCGTTTTACCCCGTCTGTAAGGATGCGATCGTCATATTTTTCGAACTGACCTTCGATGCGGTCGGTCAGTGTCTTGAGGTCGTCGAAGCGGCGCTCTCTATACGCCCCTTCCGCCTGGGTGAGCAGTTCATTGAGGCGGCGGCGCAGTTGATCCTCGATCAAACGCTGCAAATCGCCCAATTCTTCCTTGATCCAAGCCTCTTGCCCCAGCTCGACCGCTGCCTCACGGTAAAGTTCCCAGGCGCCAAATGGGTCGGACGATGCCAACGCCAGCGCCTGCACTTTCAGCCTGCGCGCCTCCTGGAGCTGTGTCCGCTGCTGATCGATCCGGCGGCGCAGCTTGTCGATATCCTCGGAATCGCGATCTTGCAGAAACGACATCATGCCGCGATCGAACTTCTCCAGCACGCTGGCGGCGGCGTCGGGGTTGAAGCGGGTGAGGTTCTCCTCCGCCTGGGTGGAATATTCTGCTTTTTTGGTGATTGCCCACTCGCGCGCGGCTTTGGTGAGGGTGGCGCGCATCTCTTTGACGGTAACGTATTTGTCGAACTGTTCTTTCTGCTTGCCGGTGTCATCTTTGTAGAAGATGTAATCCGGCACCATCTCATCGTCCGACATCCCACGCAGATCGTCGAGCGCCTGGGAGTACAGCCCTTCCTGGACTGCCGAGGTCTTAATCTGGCTGCCAAAGGCGGCGCGTTCGCGGCGTCCCTGCGCCTCGTTGGTCAGGCTGGTGAGTTTAGACTCGCCCGGATAGCGTCCGGCGGCAGCGGCAGCGGCATCCTCCGCCGTCTTGAGCGTGTCGACGATTTCGGATGCGGCTGCGCTCTGGCTGCGCATCTCGTCGGTGGTCGTCCAGATACGCTCGACCATCACGCGCGCCAGGGTGAAAAAATGCGTTCTTTTCTGCTCGTCCAGATAGGTGCTGACCCGATCGAAGCGGCGGTGATATTGCAGACCGAGCTTATCGGGATCGAGCAGGTTCGACCAAGCGTTCAGCAGCTCGAAAATCTGACGCTGCCAGGTCGCGCCCGCCTCGTCGATCAATTCGACCGCTTCCTTGAGATACATCTGATAGCTCAACGCATTGGCGAGCGGCTGTCCTTCGAGCGGGAGTGGATCACCGAAGAGCGCGTCGATCTGCGCTTCTAGATCGCGGATGCGCGCGGCACGCGCAGTCTCGATATTGGGGCGTTCGCCCAAGAGTGTGTGCAGTAAATCGTCCAGCGCGTCGTCGTCGCTCATGTGCGCGTGCAGCGAGTCCATCCGCGCCTCCGCCTGACGCAGATCTCCTTCGGTTATCAAGTTGCGCACTGTCTGAATGCCGTGGAGCAGCTCTGTGCGCCGGCTGTCGCGCTCGTCATTCATCGGATCATTCTCATCGCGATTCGAGAGGTGAGTGAGGAATGTCTCGATCGCCTGCTTTTCGTTCGGATTCATGGGAGCCGGGGTGTTGGATGCCTGGGTGCTCTCTGGAGACTCGTCATCATCGTCGGTCAGCCAGGGTCTCAGATTATTTGCCATACGAACGCTCCCATTGTGTGATGGATAACATTGACTGACTGTAATCGTCATGTCCGCGTGTATTAGAAATATCATACCCAATTACCAGGGTCACGGCTCCCAAATAATAGGGTATCGCATCGTCAGGCGTCCTCGCTCACGACTCGATCGTCTGCAAGGTGCCGTCGGTGCTGTTGTACGTCCAGATCGACTCGCCAACATAAAAAGGCGCCGACGGCGAAGGCCCGAGACGCAGCGCCCGTTCTAGCTCCCCTGTCCTGATATTTAGCCACGCTGCCGTACCGCTGTCTCGAAAGATGATCAGCAGCTTATTGCCGACGATGAGCGGGGTGAGCGGGTATTGCCCTAGTCCGTGATGCACAATCGGCGTGCCCCCGGCGCGCGGGATAGCGAACACAGCGTCGCCCAACATACACCCGACCCAAAAATAATCGCCATACAAGCCCAATGCCGTGAGCGATGGGCAGTCCAGTTCCCATGTCCCGATCGGCGTGCCGTTCGGGATGTCGATCGCAAAGACACGATTGATAGCATTGTTTTGCGCTGGCTCAATCATCGTGTTCAGGATGGTGAGCGGCTGTGCGGACAGCGTATACCATAGGCGCGCGCTGCCTGCAGGCACGACAGGCGAACGATCGACGGCGGGCGCGTACGCGAATCCCGGCACTACAATCGGTTCATCCCAGATCGCCTGCTCCGGTCGATACGCCACCATGTAACTGCTGGACGTGTCGTTTGTCGTCGTCTGGGGATCCCGCGTAATACTCTCCATCGCTGCCGAAAGGATGCCGGAACCGTAGTTGAACCACAGGCGATCCTCGAATTCGAACACCGAAAAAACGATAAAATCCGGGAAGCGAGAGGCGATCGTGTCGATGGCGATCGGGGCATCGAAGTCGATCGCGCTGTCGATCGCGTACACCTCCCCCGCATCCAAACGCCCGGCTCCGATCCAGACAGTACCATCGTCGATCGGATTGATACTGCTGACGAATGTACCAGCAGAGTTGGCGCCGAGGGACGCATCGACCACCCGCAGCGTGGTTGCATCGATCACAGTCAAATTGGAGGCGGGGTCGTTGAGCCTGCTCAGATTGGTGTGACGCACCCAGAGGGCACCGCCAATGCGGTTGACTCCAGTGATCGTGCCATCGATGCCGACCTCGGTATAGCGCAGGGTATCGGGAATCGCGCCGCGATCCGGGTCGATGCGCAGGATGACGCCAGGTGTGTCGCGCATCGCCCAGACAGAGCGACCATCGTCGAAAAGCAGGCGCCAACTGCCCGTACCTGTCTGTGCATGAGGCAGGGGGAAGGTGCGCCGTGCGCTCGGATCGTTGGTCTGGATCGTGGCGACGACGATCTGACCGCTGTCCTCCTGCATCGCCCACACAGTCGCGCCGATCACCAGCGGCGATTGGTCGTACTGGTCGGTATTCGCACGATCTTCACCGATATAAATGAGCTGGCTTGGCAGCGCCATCACCCGGGTTTGCGGATCGTCCTCCCCGGCGCACAGCAGCCAGAGATTGGCACCATCGAACTGCGGCGCGATCGGATTCTCGCACACCGCGATCGAGCGCACGATCTGTCCGGCGAGCGCATCGATCAGCTTGATATTGTTACTAGCCGGTAGGATGAGCCAGACGAGATCGCCCGCCGCGATCGGCGCCGGGGCACGGTTGAGTCCGGGGGTAAGGAGCGACGCCAGCACCGGTTGATCCCGCCTGGCGTCGAGGATGGTCAGCTTTTCATCGACATCATATACATACGCGCCTGTGTCGAGTACGTGCAGCGCATTGATCCGGGTGCTGAACGACCAGCGGCGGCGTTCGCTCCAGGCGAGCGCATCGACGAAAACGATCTGTTCGTCACCCGCCTCTCCCACGACCACCCATGCCCCGTCCGGCGCGGCGCGCACCCCGTGAATCGTGCCTCCGAGGGGAATACGCGCCGGGTTCTGATCGGTGCCCACGTCGAAAAAGAGCAGCGTATCTCCGGCGGCGATCCACAACGGCTTATCCGCGCCCTGAGTATCGCCCACCGTCGATACTTCCACGCGCACCTGCACACAGCCCTCGAATGGGGTGATGTCGGCGGACGCATGTACGACGCAGGCTATATCGATTCTAGTCACGGGCTGCCCCATTCCGTTGAGCATCCACAGCGCCTCGCCATGCACGAGCAAGGGCGGCGCAGTCGCTGGCGTGCCCAATATGGGATCGTGTGGCACCGCCAGGACAATGGCGGGCGAGCCTGCAGGGGCATCCGCCGCGATACCCACCAGCATTTCGGCGTTCGGCTGCATCCATACCCACCCACCGCCGACCAGGGGCGGCGCGGTGAACACATAATCGAGTATGTTGATCGGGATCGGGTATGTCGTTACGGTGCGCGCGCGCGTATCGATCCGGTTGAATTGCAAGCCCCGGCTGGTGCGGTTGCGACTCACCAGCCAAATATCGGTGCCCGCAGCGACCATCGCGCTCGGATCCGCGCCGATGTCGAGCGGCGCTGCGGTCACCTGCCCGCTCGTGAGCGCGACGGGGATCGCCATTCCGTTCAAGCTGCTCACCCACAGCGCGTCCGCCATCAGGATCGATCCATTGGGCGTGGGGATGATCCCGCTTCCGATCGCGCCGAAGCGCCGATTGAGCTGTGCCAGCGTTTGCAGCCGCTGATCGATCTCTTTGTTGAGGACGATCTGTCCATCACGTTCGCGCTGCGCGAATACGGTTTGTTGCAGTGAAAAGAGGACGAACACGGTCGATAGAACCACCGCGATAATCGCGCCTGCGCGCAGCCTGGCATTGCGCCACGCCTGCGCACTCGCCTGCACATAACGACGGTGCAGCGCCGTCACCTGATATGGCACGTTTCCCATTCCACCGCTGGCAACGCGCTCTCGCTGCTGTATCCAATCCTTCGCCTGGCGCAGCGCCCCACCATTGAGCAGTTCTCCCTCTTCTTGCTGCCAGCGATCCGCCATGATCAGATAGTTTGTGTGCTGATCGATCAGGTCGGGATCGAGGGACGGTGTGGGGTGCGCGGCGATGGGTTGCAATCTCGCCGCATTGTTGAGCGCCGTCATACAGGCATCGGTCAGGCTGTCGGTCGCATTGCGCTCGAAGTCGAGCAGAATCGGGTCGAGCGCGTGCAGCGCGCTATACAGGTCGGCGACCTGCTGATAAGAGAGCTGGTCTTTCTTGTCGTCTCTGCCAGCAGCATTGCGCGCATCCAGCACGGCGCGGTAGCGATCGCTTTCCCCGGCAAATGCATCGATGGGCACGGAATCGAGGCGCAGCGGGACGATCTTTTTGTGCAGCCCGCGCGCGTATTGAAATTCCTGGTAACACCAGGGCGAGGCGAGTGCCTCCGGCGTGAACAAGAAGAAAAATATCTGGCTGGAGAGGATACCTTTGTAAATTTCCTCCCAAAACACGGTGGCGGGCAAAATTTCGCGCTGATCCACCCATATATCGTGCTGCTGCTCCTCGAACTGCTTGCGGATAGCGAGCGCGATCGGCTTTTGCGCCCCAGCATGCGAAAAAAAGGCAAAGCTGGTCGAGCCGGGGTCGAAGGCTCTTTTCACCTGAAACTGTTTTTGTTGAAATAAGCGCGCGTCATCCATACCACCAAGGGTATTGGGGTCGGATTTCATATCGATCATTTGCAGTGACAGCAGTTGGTCATAGAGCGCGCGCGTGGCGCTGTCCATTATATCTGGGTCGAGCGGCGCGGTCTGCACGATCACCACCTTCAACCGCTGCGACCGCGCCGCTTGCCGTCGCTGCTCACCACGCCAACGCAGCGCGTTCAGGGGCGGGGATGCCTTTGGCGATTGCGCGGGCACGATGTAGTTATGGCGGCTGCGCAGCGTGCGGCTGTGCAGTTCCAGCGCGTGGCGTACCAGCGAGACGCGCCACCCCTGCGAAAACAACGCGGGACTCAACACGACCAGTAAATGCCCGACCGCCGCAAATGTGGTGTCGTTCAGCGTGGTATACGCGCTCTCTTTCGCTAATGTGAACGGATATTGACCAGCCAATTCGCCCTGGATCAGCCCGGCGATTTTGGTGTCGCGTGCGTCGTCATCGGCAAAGACGCTCACCACCTGTGCGCGCGGCGTCGCGTCTCGCTTGGCACGTGAAAAGCGGGAGAACATGCGCGCCTCCTTTCGTCACGCCGGAGGCGCGAGCAGAGCGGGGGTGATCTCGGATAAGCTGTTGAGCACACGCGCGTCCGGCGGCGGCACGATCACATACGGTTGATCGTACCCATCCAGGTTGATCGACAGCGCGATATTGACCTCCCAGGGCTCGAGAACACCCGTTTCATCAGGTACATCGAACCGTGTGCCGAAATTTACGATGACGCGGCGGATGCGCGGATTCGCCATATCGACCAGATGCTCAATGCGCAGCGAGAGCGGCGGCAGGCTGTCCGCCGTCAGTTCCAGCGACGGCTGAACCTCGATCGAGCCACCGCCCGCTTGCAGCGTCTCCACCTGCTGACGAAACTGCTCTGCCGCCGCCGGATCGAGCGTCTCCATCTGCTGCACCTGTGCCTCAAGCGCCGCCATCAGCTCGGCTTCGCTCATCTGCGCATCTGGCAGCATTAACGTGCCGCCCATCGACCGACTCATGATATTTGCGAGCGCCACGTTGAATTCGGGAGAAGTGAGCAGCGCGGGCAGATCGACGATCGTCACGAATGGCGTCAGTCCATTTTGCTCGACTCCGCGCGTCGTCGTCGTGAACTGCTGTAGTTTGAAGAAATTGTAGGCATCGGAAAGGTCGATGGTGTTGAGCGCCTGGTCGAATGCCTCACCCATGCACGACTCGATGTTGCCGGCACTGGCGGATGTGCCAGGCGCGAGTATCTCGCACATCACTGCTATCAGCGGCATGCGAATTGCTGGAATATGCCGGGCGAGGTCGGGTATATACGCCTCGAAATACAGACTGCCCCGATCGACGGCGAAACGCCCGTCGATCTGCATCATCGAGATCGCGTCGCCTTGCAGCATGGGCAGCGGAATTCGGCTCTGCTCGACCTGCATCCCAAATCGGTTGAGATCGGTCATCCCGGTCACGAACCCGCCCATGCTGTAATCGAAATCCAACGACTCGTTTCAGGTCGCGCAGCGCGACCTGAAACGATCCTGTGAAGCGCATCGAGTCGGCGCTAACTGTGAAATTATTCGCTTGATTGAACACCAGTTGATCCTGCTGGCTTAGTTGGTTGGAGGCGCTGGCCAGCGTAGGCACAGGGGTGATCTGTGCCGGGTCAGCAGTGGGCAGCCCTCGCATGAGCGTGAGCGCGCTGGCGGATTCTGTCCCACTGGGTTGAGTGACATTTGGCGCTGCGGTGTCGGCGGCGCGCTGCGTCGACAATGCCACAGATCGGACGGGCGCGACGGCGCGGCGGCTGTTGAGCAGGTTGGGTACGCCGATCGTGAGGATCAGGTAGACACAACCCGCGAGCAGCACCAGCGAAATGATCGTGGTAATACGAGAGGTCGATTTGGACATAGAGCACCCCCAGGCAGAATACAATCGGCGGATATGTTGCTAGTAACCCAACGCTGCGTATACAATAGCCTATGATGAGAGTTTGTCCAAAAACGCCCAAGGCTGCAAAAACACCATCTTTATTCAGATGGCACAAGAAAGCGCCATGATGCTGAGAGTGTTGATCCGTGTTCTCATACTCCTGTGTGCTGCCTGTGAGGGCGTCAATTATGTCGTTGTGAACGAAGGGGCGTATGGCACGCCGATCGCGGATAGTGGCGTCAGTGAGCAAGCTGCGATCCAGCTCACCCGCTACAGCGCCAATCGATCTCTCATCGTCGCCACCGCGACCCTGCCGTCCACCGCGATCCCCACTGCGACGCCGACGATCGTCTCGCGTGCGACCGAGGTCACCATCCTGGGGACGGGTGATGTGCAGGTGTCGCTGCGCTGGAGTACCTTCGCTGATCTCGACCTGCATCTGATCGATCCGACGGGTGCGGAGATCTATTTTGCCGATCCACGTGCGGCGTCAGGCGGCGAGCTCGATGTCGATGCCAACTTCAGCCCATGCCAGCAAACGCTGGTGCCGGTCGAGAACATCTTCTTTCCGACCGGACTGACTCCAAGGGGCCGCTATCGCGTCTGGGTGCATTACCACCCAAGCTGCGGTGATCAAGGCGTGAGCGAATACGAGCTGACGATCAACCGCATCGGACAGCCGCCGCTCATACTCACAGGGACGGTACGCTCACCAAACGAGGAAAGCGACGTTACGGCTTTTGAGTTTTAGCCGCTTCTGCGGGTGTCGCTGACGCTGATTCGGGATTCCTCTGCTGGTATAGCCACTCGATCGGCGCGAACAGCTGATGCGCCTCGAACGATTTATCGGTCGGTACCAGCTCGCTTTGATAAAATGCGCGATCAGCGCTCTCCACACCCGGGGAGTCCATTTCCAACTCTTGCTTTCCCTTGCTGGCTTTGTGGGCTGTCGGCGGGGAGGGGGTTAGATCGCGCCGCCAGTTTCCGTTCGGTGTCACACGCGCGCTTTCACCAAGTCTGCCGATCGCGGAAAATATGAAACATCCGATCTGCCAATCCAGGCGCAGATATTGCGGCAGGCTGTTGCTGAAGAACTGCTCTCCCAGGGCATGGAAGATCAGACAGCCTGTTTCCTTTTCTTCACATTTACCAAATCGCGCTGCGTTCAAGTCGTCTGTGGACGCCGCTGGCGCCCTATAACAGACAGATGGTTCTGGTTGACCATCTCTATTATTCCACATTTCGCGGTCAGGACGATCGCCAGCGCCTGCCAGCATGCCTACATCGATCTTGCTCACTGCCAGCGCGATGATCGGCTTGGTGGGCTTGCTGTACCGCTCATGGTGGTTGCGGATCGAGCGCAAGAGATCGTCGAGCAGTCGATAATAACTGGTCTTGTGCTTGCTCTCGGCTTGCCAGCCTGGGTCAATGATGATCATGAATGCGTCGCATTCCATAAGTTTGGTGAACGCCGCATCCGCGAGTTTTTGTGCCGGTTCATCAAACCTCCTGTCGGCACCGCTGCGCTGCTCGACCTGTGCTGGCTGACCTGCTGCTGCGGCGTCTGGCACGCGCTCTGCTGCTGAGTTTGTTGAGGACAGGGCTTCGCGCAGCGGGTTGGTCGGCATAATCTCGAAATGCTCGCCGGGTTGATCGTAGAATGTCAGTTGATAGGTCGCCTTCTTGTCCCGCTCTTCCTTTCCCTTTGATTTTTCTAGCTTGGCGACACCATACAGATTGAATGTATAAGGGGTATACTTCGACGTTTTTTCGACGAACTGATGTTCATCGTTCATCTTCATGCGCGCGTTTCTGAGAAATTCATCCGAGTCCGGGTCTGCTGGCTCCATCGCCCATCCTGAGCCGGATTGATTGAGCGTCTCGTGCAGGCGGACGATGAAGGTCGTTTTGCCAGCACCGCGCGTCCCCCATAAGCCGATCTTGAATTGCGGGACTGATTCAGGCGCTGTAACACTTGTAATATTACTTGAAGCAGCATGGAGCTTTGCGGTGTCTATCGTCGTAGTCATGGGGAAACCTGTGCTGTCGATGGCTGCTCCAGCGGCACCCACTGTTTGAGCAGGATATAGGCGAAATGAATCAGATGGCGGCGCTGATCGTAACGCGGATCGGCGTCATTCTTCCCGATGCGATTCTTGTGAATCTCCAACTGCACGTCGAGCAGGCGCAGCACCCACGCTTCCCAATCGGCGGCGATCTCGCTGGCGCGTTTTTGTCCGCGCACCCGGATGAAGGCTTGCAACTCACGCACGATGATCTCGTCAACGGACTGCTGCGATCCCAGAACGATCGCCATGATCGGCTGCATCTCGCTGAGATCGGGGAAGTCCCATTCTCGTTCGCCAAAGGTTGGTCGCGGCGGTATCGACAAGGACGGCACTGATAGTAATTCGGTCAGCGCTGGAGTCGCCTGCTCTTGCAGCGCACACGCCAGTTGATCGAGATCGATCGGCGGGGTGGGCAGTGTGAGTCCCTGTCCGCCTGTCTTTGCCAGGATCGGGCTGTATTTCACCTCGTACTGATCTGCCAGTGACTTCCAGATCCTCACCTGATCATCGTGCGCGAGGTGGCGCAAGAGCGTGACGACCAGCAGCAAATACGGGAAAGGCGCCGGCTTGCTGCTCGGCTGAAGCAGATCAGGCGTGACCATCCCGGCGCGGGTGGGATGAAAGAACGCACGCATCGACTTCATCAACGGTTTGATCTCGTTTGTACCGTTCCAGTCGTCCTGATTGACCAGTATCTTGCCGAGCGCAAGGTAATCCTGGTTCCACATACGCAGATCGCTCAGCGATGGCAGCGGGATGCCACCGCGCACACGCAGCGCCACCGCGCGATAATTCTCGGCGGGCTGCGGAATATCGTCACTGGTAAAGCGGGTCGTGACGAATTCACCGCTGTAGATCGTTTCAGGCAGGGGCACGAATCGCCCTTCTTTTGAGAGGAACCCCAAGCGCATCACCAGACCGCTGCCCCGTCGCGCATTATTAAGGCTGCGCTGATCTTCGGCAAGGCTCGGATGCTGCGCTTTGGGAGCCAGTAAGCAGGCGACCTGCTGTGCCACCTCCTCAAGCTGGCGCTTCGCCAGCGCGCGCACGCTCTCACCGATCTCGTACAGACCCTGCTCGGCGGCGAACCGGGTCAGCGTGCTGGCGAGTCGATCGGGCGCATCTGCATCTTCAGCCGTATCCTTATCCAGATCCTCCAGCCATGCCTTGAAGATGCGATCGACCGGATGGGCAATACTGCTCCAGTTTTCCGCGATGCGCTCCATCAGGCGATCTATCTGTGGGGTGCGCTCAAACGAGGCGCGCTGCTGCACGCGCAGCGCGTCGGCGTGTCGCAGCAGCCGCCCGATGCGCCCGGCGTCGATGCCATCTGACTGCTGTGCATTCAGCGTATTCTCGGTCAAAGCCTGCCAGTAGATGCATTCCTGGCGCGCCTGCACGACCTGCTTTTGCAGATTGAGCAAGTCCTGCTGCGTCACGCGCAAGCGCGTCTGAAAGGCATTGTGCGTCCCTCTGTGGGCGAGATATGCGCCGCTTCCCACTAGCGCCACTACAAACACCAGCCCGCGCGCACCATTCAGCCAGCCGGCAAAGTAATTCATCAGCACGGTTGTGAATAAAAAGACGCCGATGAGCGCCATCGGCAGCAGCGCGGCGATCGGCGCGACGGCGAACGCCAGACGGCGGGCGCGCATCAAGCGCAGTTCCTTGATTTTGCCGTTCGCTGCTTCTTGCGCGGCGCTGCGCTTCGCCTGCACCTGATTCAGGCGCCTCTCCAGGCGCGGTCGGGTGTTATTGAATTGCTCCAGAATTGCTCGCAGCGAGCCGCTGCTCTGTAAAAGATCGCTCACGCGCGCCTTTACCTGTTCTTTCCCCTGTGCTTCGGCGCGCGTTACTTCTTTAGCGAATGTGATTTGGTACGCCGTCAGCGCTTGCAATGCCTCGCTGTACTGCTGATCCTGTGTCGCCAGGGATGCAACGCTCTTCAGCCCTATGATCGAGTCGTTGTAGCGGCGTGCCTCTGCGGAATTGTTGGCGGCTTGCTCTGCCTCGTCGTAGGCGCTTTGAAACTGCTCGACCAGCCGATTGCTCTCGTCATCGTCGTACTCGATCAACGCGGCGGCTCGGCGGCTGACGCTGCCCTCGATCAGGTGATCGAGCAGCGCCGTGGTGACAATGCGCTGCTGCTCGGTGTCCTCCTGCAAAGTTTGTCGGTGAATCACCATGCCGAAGCTGCTGACGCCGGTCAAATGTCCGATCTGCTCCTCGTACAGGGTGGGCATCGCGGCTTGTCCAGCGGTCACCCCCTGCTGTGCCATCAACAGCATCATGTAGGCACAGGTCTGTTTCACATGCTGATAGGTGAGCGGTTGCGGCGAGTCGTGTTCATCCTTGCTGCCGCCCACCAGGAAACACTGTCCTGAGGTGAATGGCGGTGTGTCAGTCAGTACGATCTGATACTGTGGGTGGTGATTATCGTAGAATGACGGCGTGTGCAGCGCGAAGTTAAGCTCGCGCAGCGCGGCGTACACATTAGCATGACGAATCTGAAGCGCGCGATCGGCGTCCTGTTCGTGAGTGGAGGGATGATCCGAGGTGGGCAGCACCAGGATGCCATACACATGTACCCGTTCGTTGTAACGATAGTGATCGCTCAGCAGATACGCCAGATCGAGCCATGCGCCGCTGGCGAAATTGTCGTACAGGGGCACGACCAGGAAGACGTTCAGCCGACTTGACGCGGTGTCATCGGTCACGATGCTGGCTTGCAGGGCGCTTAGCTG
>Ga0163147_10007701_pt1 | contig 12147 bp, 9 predicted proteins | sample OliLakLV19MP6G1_FD_148597 | JGI IMG/M metagenome (GOLD analysis project Ga0163147, IMG submission 148597) | Freshwater microbial mat bacterial communities from Lake Vanda, McMurdo Dry Valleys, Antarctica- Oligotrophic Lake LV.19.MP6.G1 | ecosystem: Environmental > Aquatic > Freshwater > Lake >...
ATCAACGCCAGCGGGTAAAAGCCAACTGGAAGCTTTATCACGAGAACATCCGCGACGCTTATCACGGCAGCCTGCTGCATGAGTTCAACCGCACCTTCGGCATGAGCCGCCTGACGCAGGTTGCTGGCGGACACATGGACAGCCAACACCGCCACAGCATCCTGTTCCAGTATGCCGGATCCGACTCGGACGAGGAAGCGCGCAAGGCCTACGCCGAAAACGGTGTGCAGAGCGGCAATTACATGACGCTGAATGACTATGCCATGGCGACGCATACCAAGGAAAATCCGCGTGGTATCAGCACACGTATCATTTCAGTGTTCCCCAATGCCTTTTTTCACCAGATATACAACTCGCTCGCCATGCGCAAAATACGACCGCTCGGGCACGGTGAGTTCGAGCTCGTCTGGACCCTGTTCGGCTACGCGGACGACGATGAGGCGATGACGAGGCACCGCATCAACCAAGCCAACATGGTCGGCCCCGCCGGCCTGATTTCGATGGAAGACGGCGAAGCCCTGGAGATGGTCCAGCGCTCCACCGCGCCGAGGCAGGATATCTCGGGCGTGGTCGAAATGGGCGGTGTCGGCGCCATACGCGACCTCGACACGCGGGCGCAGGAGGTGACCATCCGGGGTTTCTGGGCCTACTACAGCCGCCTGATGGGACTTGAGCGAGAGGGCGCGGAGCGATGAACATGAAAGATTCGCAGGGGATGGACACCCTGATCTCGCGCTTTGTGCTCGACTCGGCAATGGCGTTGGACCGCGAGGACTTCGACCACTGGCTTGATTGCTTCGCCGATGACGGCCGCTATGTCGTGATGCCGCGCGAAAACCGCGCACAGGGTTACGATCTGGCGCTGATGTACTGTGACACCAAGCCGGTGTTGCAGGACCGCATCTCGGTGCTGCGCCACGCCAGCAAGTTCAACCCACACTATGACCGTCACATCATTAGCGCTTCGTTGGTTAGGGGCATGGAAGCGGGCATAGCGACGGTGGAGACCAATTTCCTGGTCGTCCAGACAACGCTGACCGGGGTGTCGAACCTGTTCTGCGCCGGGGGCTATGAAGACCGCATCCGCGTACAGGATGGCAAGGCGCGGCTGGTCGAGCGCATCGTGCTGCTCGACTCCTTCTCTGTTCCGAACTGCCTAGCCATACCGCTTTGACTGCAACCGTATCTACTTGGAGAGCCTGATGGCCTATTTGCGCGCGAGGGTGAGTTTCAGACGGATCAGCGACGAACGTATTGCGGCATGGCGCAAAATCCAGACCGCCACTGCCTCAGATGTGATGAACCGGGGACAGGCCATGATTGCGGCAATCAAGCCGGTGACGACCAACACCTCGATCTGCGGCCAGGCGCGCACCATACAGTGCATCCTCGCCGACAACAGCATCATGCATTACGCCTCATCCACCGCAGAGCGCGGCGAGGTGCTGGTGGCTGACTCCGGCGGTATCACCGACGCCGCGCTGTGGGGCGGGGTGACCACGCTCGAGGCCTTCAAGCGCGGCCTCGGCGGCCTTGTTGTGGACGGCGCGGTGCGCGACATACGCGAGTCAAAGGACATCGGCTTCCCGATATTCGCGCGCGGCATCGTGCCGCGCGGACCGCATAAGGCCTTCGGCGGAAAACTGGATGTGGCGATTGCCTGCGGCGGTTTGTCGGTAAAGCCGGGAGATCTGATCCTCGGTGACGACGACGGGGTCGTCGTGGTGCCGCTCGAGCAGGAAGAGGAGGTGTTCGCGCGGGCCGTCAATCACCGCAAGAGCGAGGCCTACTGGTTCGGAGTGCTCGATTCGGGTACGCCGTTTTACAAAATACTGAACATTCCCGAGCCAGAGTTCATGGATTGATTTTTGGGGGCAGCATGAGCACAGCAAAAGTAAGTTATGAAAATCCTCCAGGCCTACCGCCTGCGCAGGGCATGTACTCCCAGCTTGGCGTCATTCGCGGTGGCGCGACCTACATGGTGGCGGGGCAACTGGCGGTTGGAGACCAAGGAGAGGTTGTTGGCGTGCGTGATTTTGATGCGCAGTTCGCGCGGGTATTCAAGAATCTGGGCGATGTATTGCACGCGGCTGGCGGCGACTATGTCTCGATTGCCAAGATGACCACTTTTCTTGTGCATTCACAGGACATCGCGCGTTTCATGCAGTTGCGCGCGGCCTTGTTTCCGCAGATTTTCCCTGGCGGTGTGTATCCGCCCAACACCTTGTTAATCGTCGATCGTCTGGTCAAGGAAGAGTTTTTGCTGGAAGTGGAGGCGGTCGCAGCAATCTGACACAGCCGGCCCGCATAGAGCCGCATGGCGGGATAACGCAGTTTTTGGGAGATGAAAATGCATAATCCAGGCAAGTTGTTCTGCGGTTTGTTGTTGGCGCTGTCCCTTGGCTTGACGTCCGGTTGGGCCGGGGCGCAGGACTATCCTAACAAACCCATTAAGATCATCGTTGCATTTCCGCCGGGAAATGCGGCGGATATTGTCGCCCGCGTACTGGCCGAGCAACTGTCGCCTCGACTCGGCCAGCCGGTGGTGGTCGAGAATCGCGCCGGTGCGTCCGGAACGATCGCGGCCATGGCGGTGGTCAAATCTCCAGCCGACGGCTACACGCTGCTGATGACTTCGACCTCGTTCGCGATCAACGCCGCGGTACTGGCCAACCTTCCATATGATCTGGAGAGAGACTTTGCGCCGATAAGCATGGTCAACGCCATTCCCGCCGTGCTGATCGTCAACAAATCCTTTCCCGCGGACAACATCCAGCAATTCCTTGCGGAGATCAAGCGCAATCCCGGGAAGTACACCTACGGCCATCCCGGGGCGGGCACGATGCAGAATCTGGCCATGAAGCTGTTCCTGAACGACACCGGCACGGATATACGCGATGTGGCGTACAAAGGCAGCGTACAGGCAGTGACGGACATCATGAGCGGCAACCTCGATATGATGTTCGAGTCGGGTAACTCGGCGGCCAATTTCGTTAAAACCGGACGGGTCAAGGCGATTGCGACGAGCGGCCCCACGCGCTATTTCGGTATGCCCGAAGTGCCCACGGTGATGGAGTCCGGCTTGCAGTTTTCCGTCGTCGGCTGGACGGCAATGGCGGCGCCAGCTAACACGCCTATAGCGATTGTAAATCGCCTCAATCGCGAGCTACGCGAGATCCTTGAACTGCCAGCGGTGAGGGAGCGCATGGTGACCTTGGGCTTCGGCATTTTTCCGCAGAATCCGCCGGACGAGGTGCGCAAGGCAATACTTGCAGAGTCGCGCAGGTGGATTGCAGTCGCGAAGGCGGCCAATATTCCCAAGGAGTGATGGACGCGGAGCCGGCGCCGTCGGCTCCCTGGTAGGACGTGTTCCTGGCGGGCGATGTCTAAGGAGGTGGTGGAGCATGCACAAGATACTAATCCTGCATGGTGCCGGAATGAACATGCGCGGGAGGGTGCAGACCGAGGCGTTCGGCGTAATGACGCTGCCGCAGTATGACGAGCATATCCATTGTTATGCTGCGGAGCTGGGTGTCGAAGTGGACATCTTTCACTCCAACATCGAGGGCGAGGTTGTCAATCGTGTCTATGGTGCGCCGGAGCGGGGTATCTCGGCGGCCATCATCAACCCGGCCGGGTTCACATGCGGCTACCCTGCTCTGACAGGTGCGATCGCGCAGATGAAATTTCCGACCATTGAGGTACATATCTCGAACCCGGCGACGCGCGGCATTTCGTCCGACATCGCTAGATCGAGTCGCGGCACTGTCAGCGGCTTTGGCGTGTACGGCTATTACCTCGCTTTGTCAGGCCTGCGCGAAATGCTGAAAAAGTAAGCGGTTGCGCTGCTGCGGGCCGGCGCCCGCCCCCACGCGGCTGCGCCGGCGTCGCACTAGGGTTTCAGGCGATAATAGCGCTGAGAATCGCTTCTTATGCCAGCCATCAACCTCGCCTCCCTGTTGTTGCGTACCGCGCGCGTGTTCCCCGAGCGCCCTGCGCTCGCCCTCGGTTCGTGCGACACCGCCAGTTACCGTGAATTGGTGTCGCGCGTGGCGCGGCTCGCCGGTGGCCTGCGTGAGGCGGGCCTTGCGCCGGGCGACCGCGTGGCGCTGGTGATGGGAAACTGCCCGCAGTATGTGGAGGCCTTGTTCGCCTGCTGGCACGCGGGCCTCGCCGCAGTGCCGGTCAACGTCAAGCTGCACGCGCTCGAGCTCGATTACATCATCGCCGACTGTGGCGCGCGCGCCTGCCTTACCACCGATGAGCGCGAGGCCGACCTTGGTGCGCTGGTCGGCAGGAGCGGCGCGCTGGCGCGCGTCATCAATGTGCGCGGTGCCGAGTACGAGCAACTGCTCGCCGCCGAACCCATCGGCATCCAGGACTTTGCTGATGATGCCCTGGCCTGGCTGTTCTATACCAGCGGCACCACCGGCCGCCCCAAGGGCGTGATGCTGTCGCACAGCAACCTGATGGCGATGACGCTCAATTATTTCGCCGACGTTGACGACATCGCCCCGGTGGATTCCATTTTGCACGCGGCGCCGATGTCGCACGGCTCGGGCCTGTACATACTGCCGCATGTGGCGCGCGGTGCGCTCAATGCCGTGCCCGAATCGGGCGGCTTCGATCCGGACGAGATTTTTTCGCTGCTGCGCGGACACAAGAGCCTGCGCGAGAACTTACGCGGGAACCTGCACGGACTGACCATGTTTGCCGCGCCGACCATGGTCAAGCGCCTCGTTGATGCACGCGGCGACGTCGATACCGACAACATCAAGACCATCGTCTATGGCGGCGGACCCATGTATGTCGAGGACGCCAAGCGCGCCATCCAGCGCTTTGGCTACAAGTTCGCGCAAATCTACGGCCAGGGCGAGACGCCGATGACCATTACCGCGCTGTCCAAGTACCTGCATCGCGACGTGTCCCACCCGCGCTATGAAACGCGCCTAGGTTCGGTCGGCATTCCCTTCACCGGCATAAGCCTTCGCATCGGCGACGAACACGACCGGCCGCTGCCGCCGGGCGAGGTGGGCGAGGTGCTGGTGCGCGGTGACACCGTGATGTCGGGTTACTGGGGCAATGCGGCGGCGAGCGCGGAGACGCTGCGCAACGGCTGGCTGCACACCGGCGACATGGGAACGCGTGACGAGGAGGGTTTCCTCACGCTCAAGGACCGCAGCAAGGACGTGATCATTTCCGGTGGCTCGAATATTTATCCGCGCGAAGTCGAAGAAGTGTTGCTGCGCCACCCCGGTGTGCTCGAGACCTCGGTCATCGGCGAGCCCGATGCCGAGTGGGGCGAGAACGTGCTGGCCTTCGTCGTCGCCAAGCCCGGCATGCAGATCGACACCGGCGAGCTCGATGCGCTATGTCTTGCCAACATCGCCCGCTTCAAGCGTCCGAAGCAGTATCGCTTTGTCGATGCCTTGCCCAAGAACAGCACCGGCAAGGTGTTGAAGACGGCGCTGCGGCGCCTGCTGGACACCACAGCGTTGCGCTAGCGGCAGCGCTGCAGCGCCGGTGCGCGCGGGCACCCAGGCGTTGTCGGGGTATTTAAGCAGTTCAAGGTCGGACCGCTCGCGCGCTTCGAGCACAGCGAGACCGCTGCCAGGGGGGGCGTGCATCGGAAAAGGCCTTGTCGGTGGCTGCGGGTTTGCAGTGTTGGTGTGGCTCGATCGTCAAGGCAAGCAATACGCCGGCGCACTATTCCATTCCGGCGCTGCGCGGTTTATTGTCCGTCAAAGACGATGCAAACGCGCCTCTGCCAGGCGGGCCGGGCAAGTTGACGTTAACGTTAACGTCACGTACTGTATTGCACCCACTGTTCCGCACCGACGCCACGGCAGGCCCTGCGGCGGCGCCGTGGCACCAAGGAGACTTTATGACCGACCTGAGTGGTGGTGTTGGTGTTGATGTTGGTGTTGATGTTGGTGTTGATGTTGATGTTGATGTTGGTGTTGGTGGCGCTGGCGCTGGCGCCGGCAACAAGCCAGTCGAATACAAGGCAAACAACAAGATCCGCTTTGTCACCGCGGCATCCTTGTTCGACGGCCACGACGCATCGATCAATATCATGCGCCGCATCCTGCAGGGCTCGGGCTGCGAGGTCATCCACCTCGGCCACAACCGCTCCGTTGACGAGGTGGTGACGGCGGCGCTGCAGGAGGACGTACAGGGTATTGCCATCAGTTCTTACCAGGGTGGGCATGTCGAATACTTCAAGTACGCCATCGACCTTTTGCGCCAGCGCGGCGGCGCCAACATCAAGGTCTTTGGCGGCGGTGGCGGGGTCATCGTGCCCGACGAGATTGCCGAGTTGCATGCTTACGGCGTGACGCGCATCTACACGCCCGAGGACGGTCAAAAAATGGGGCTGCAGGGCATGATCAATGACATGATTGCGCGCTGCGACGAGGACCTTGCGGCGCAGGCGCCGGAGGACGGCGGCCTTGCCGCGGTCAAAAGCGGCGACCGGCGCGCGCTGGCGCGGCTGATTACCGTTCTCGAGAACGGCAATTCGGAAAGCCTGCGCTCACAGGTGGTGAAAGCGGCCGACAGCCTGACGGTCCCCGCGCTGGGTATCACCGGTACCGGTGGCGCCGGAAAATCCTCGCTCACGGACGAACTGATACGGCGGCTGCGCCTCGACCAGGGCGACAGCCTCAACATCGCCGTGATCTCCATCGACCCGTCGCGGCGCAAGTCGGGCGGTGCGCTGCTCGGTGACCGTATTCGCATGAACGCCATCAACCCCTGGGCCGACGGTCCGCGTGTGTACATGCGTTCGCTCGCGACGCGTGCCACCGGCGGCGAGTTGTCGCAGGCGCTGCCCGACGCCATCGCCGCGTGCAAGCTCGGCGGCTTTGACCTGATCATCGTCGAGACCTCGGGCATAGGACAGGGTGATGCCGCCATCGTGCCACTGGTGGACCTGTCGCTGTACGTGATGACGCCCGAATTCGGCGCCGCCAGCCAGCTCGAAAAAATCGACATGCTGGACTTTGCCGATTTTGTCGCCATCAACAAGTTTGACAGGAAGGGCGCCGAGGACGCGCTGCGCGACGTGCGCAAGCAATACCAGCGCAACCGCCAGTTGTTCGCCGAGGCGCCCGATTCCATGCCGGTGTACGGCAGTATGGCCTCGCGCTTCAATGACGACGGCGTCACGGCGCTCTATCAAGGCATGGTGCCGCGCCTGAAGTCGGAAGGCCTCAAGCTCAAACCCGGCCTGCTGCCGCGGCTTAAGGTCAAGGCATCGACCAACCAGACCGTTATTGTGCCCCCGGCGCGCACGCGCTACCTCGCCGAAGTCGCCGACACCGTGCGCGGTTACCACCACTTCACGCGCGAACAGGTGAAGCTCGCGCGCGAGCGCCAGCAATTGCGCGAAAGCCGGCGCATGCTCGAAGAAATCCCCCCCGGCCCCCCTTTTTCAAAGGGGGGAGATGCAGAGCTTTCCTCAAAGGGGGCGGATGTGACGCGTTCGGTCCCCGCCTTTGCAAAAGGGGGGCTAGGGGGGATTTTTGCGCAACTCGACAAGCTGATTGCCGATCGCGACAACGCCCTCGACGCAGGCGCGAAAAAACTCATCGACGCATGGCCGCAAATGCAGGCCGCCTACGCCGGCGACGAGTATGTGGTGAAAATTCGCGACCGCGAAATCCGCACCCAACTGACCAGCACCACGCTATCGGGCAACAAGATCCGCAAGGTCGCGCTGCCTGCCTATGAAGATGAGGGCGAGGCGCTGAAATGGCTGATGCTGGAAAACGTGCCCGGCTCCTTCCCCTATACCGCCGGGGTGTTTGCGTTCAAGCGCGAGAATGAAGACCCGACGCGCATGTTCGCCGGCGAGGGCGACCCGTTTCGCACCAACAGGCGTTTTCACATCCTGTCCGGGGACATGCCGGCCAAGCGCCTGTCCACGGCGTTTGATTCGGTCACGCTGTACGGATTTGACCCCGACCTGCGCCCCGACATCTACGGCAAAGTCGGCAATTCGGGCGTGTCGATCGCGACGCTCGAGGACATGAAGGTCTTGTATTCAGGCTTTGATCTGTGCAGCCCGGCGACCTCGGTGTCGATGACCATCAACGGGCCGGCGCCGACCATACTGGCGATGTTCCTCAATACCGCCATCGACCAGCAGCTGGAGAAATTTGTCGCCGATAACCGGCGCCAGCCGACCGGCGATGAAGGTCAGAAAATCAGGGACCGGACGCTCACCTCGGTGCGCGGCACGGTGCAGGCCGACATCCTGAAAGAAGACCAGGGCCAGAACACCTGTATTTTCTCGACCGAGTTCTCGCTCAAGGTCATGGGCGATATCCAGCAGTATTTCGTGCAGCACGATGTACACAACTTTTATTCGGTGTCGATTTCCGGGTATCACATCGCCGAGGCCGGGGCGAACCCGATCTCGCAACTCGCGTTCACGCTGTCCAACGGCTTCACCTTCGTCGAAGCCTATCTCGCGCGCGGCATGCACATCGACGACTTCGCACCCAACCTGTCGTTTTTCTTTTCCAACGGCATGGATCCGGAATACACGGTGCTCGGGCGCGTAGCGCGACGCATCTGGGCGGTGGCGATGAAAAACAAGTACGACGCCAACGAGCGCAGCCAGAAACTCAAATACCACGTGCAGACTTCGGGCCGCTCGCTGCATGCGCAGGAAATCGCCTTCAACGACATCCGCACCACGCTGCAGGCCTTGATCGCCGTTTATGACAACTGCAACAGCCTGCACACCAATGCCTACGACGAGGCCATTACCACCCCGACCGAGGAATCGGTGCGCCGGGCGATGGCCATACAACTCGTTATCAACCGCGAGTGGGGGCTGGCAAAAAACGAAAACCCCAATCAGGGCGCTTTCATCATCGACGAGCTGACCGACCTCGTCGAAGAAGCGGTGCTGAAGGAGTTCGAGTCGATTTCAGAGCGCGGCGGTGTGCTCGGCGCGATGGAAACCGGCTACCAGCGCGGCAAGATCCAGGACGAGTCGATGACCTACGAGCACAAGAAGCACGACGGCTCCTATCCCATCATCGGCGTCAACACTTTCCGTAACCCGCACAGCGACCCGCTGCCGCAAAAAATCGAGCTGATACGCTCGACACCGGAGGAAAAGGTCTCGCAGTTGGCGCGCCTCGCCGACTTTCACGCGCGCAACAAGGACGCCGCACCGGCCATGCTGGCGCGCCTGCAGGAGGCGGTCATCGCCAACGACAATGTGTTCGAGGTGCTGTTCGAGGCGGTGCGCGTGTGCTCGCTCGGCCAGATCACCCACGCTTTGTTCGAGGTGGGCGGGCAGTACAGAAGGAATATGTAGGCGCGGAAACGGCAGTCGCCTGGTCGACCCTAGTCGACCCTAGTCGACCTTGGCGCCCGAGGCCTGTGTCACCTTTTCCCAGCGCAGTATTTCTGTGTCGATGAAGCGCGCGAACTCCGGCGGTGTATTACCGGCCGGTGCGAGGCCGAAGCGCGTCAGCGTCGCACGTGCGTCGTCGCCGGCGAGGGCCTGGCGCAATGCCGTGTTGAGCTTTGCGACGACGTCTGCCGGCGTGCCGGCGGGCGCCACCAGCCCGCTCCAGAAGTTGACCCGGAAGGCCGGCAGGTCGGCTTCGGCCGCCCTCGGCACATCGGGCAGTGCCGGGTCGCGCGTCGTGCCGCTGATGGCGAGGGCGCGCACGCGGCCTGACTTGATTTGCGGCAGCAGCGTCACCAGGCCTTCAAACAGGACTTGCACTTCGCCGGCGGTAATGGCCTGCAGCGCCGGGCCGCCGCCCTTGTAGGGCACGTGCACCAGGTTGACGCCGGCCATGTTCTTCAACATCTTGGCGGCAAGATGCGGTGGCGTGGCGTTGCCGGCCGAGGCTTAATTGAGGCTGCCGGGTTTGCTTTTTGCGAGCGCAATCAGTTCCGCCAGCGAGTTGGCCGGTACCGACGCGTTGACCGCGATCAGCATCGGGCCGCTGCATACCAGGCTGATCGGGGCGAAGGATTTGCGCGGGTCTTAGGCCCGTTTGCGGTACAGGCTGGGCGCCATTGCCAGCGTGCTGGAGCTGCCGTAGAACAGGGTGTAAGCGTCGGCGCCCGCCTGTGACGCGGCCTCCGAGCCGACCGTGCCGCCGGCACCGGCGCGGTTCTCGACGACGAACTGCTGGCCCATCGATTCGCTCAGTTTGGCCGCGACAAAGCGCCCGACAATGTCGGTCGGACCGCCCGGCGGGAAAGGTACGACGATTTTCACCGCTTTGGCCCGGTAGGCCTGCGCCATGGCGACGGGCGCGGCAATCAGGCCCGGCGCGGCCGGGACGATGGAGAGCAGGGAATGTTTCGACAGCATGGGGGTTCCTCCGCAATGGCGGTTTTTATTTGGGCCGGAAATTACAGGCGTTCAACCTGAATTCAATGCGGCCTGGCGGGTAGCTGATGCCGCGCTTGCCGTGATTGCTTAACCGCCCCGTCAATCACGCAAGCGCCACTTCCCGTATGATTGCGGACGCGACAATTCCCCGTCCCAAAACACCCCAAACAGCGGAGCAAGCCTGACGATGGCCAGCCATACTGCGGCACACTATTTCATTGAAGGGCTGGTCGATCTTGGCATCGACTACCTGTTTTCGAATTTCGGCACCGATCACGTTTCACTGATCGAGGCCCTGGCCGATTGGGACCGCGACGGGAGGCCGCATCCGCGCGTGGTGATCTGCCCGCACGAGAACGTCGCCGTGCACATGGCCGGCGGCTATGCCGCGGTGACCGGCAAGGGCCAGGTGGTGGTGGTGCACGTGGACGCCGGCACGGCCAACGCCAGCATGGGCATGCACAACCTGTCGCGTGGCCGCACGCCGGTGTTCCTGATGGCCGGCAAGGCGCCGTTTTCGCTGCACGGCGAGCTACCCGGCTCACGCGACAACTATGTGCATTTCGTGCAGGACCCCTTCGATATCGCCAGCCTGGTGCGCTCGTATGTGAAGTGGGAATACTCGCTGCCTTCGGGCGTGGTCGCCAAGGAAGTGCTGCGGCGCGGCCATACCATGATGCAAAGCGATCCCAAGGGTCCGGTCTATCTGACGCTGCCGCGTGAAACCCTGGCCGAAAGCTGGGACGAGAGCGCGATCAAGGCTTTCCCGGAATCGCGTTACGGTGCGGTCGCCAGCGGCGGCGCCGAGCCGGCGGTCGCCCTGCGTATCGCCGAACGCCTGATAGCGGCGAAGAACCCCATCGCCGTCACCACCTACCTTGGCCGCAATCCGGCGGCGGTCGCGGTACTCGACGCCTTGTCGCGCGAATGCGGCATACGGGTGTTCGAAGCGAGCCCGACCAACGTCAATATTCCGCGCAATTCGCCCTGCTTCGGCGGTTACGACGTGCGCGCGGCGGTCGCTGCGGCCGATGTCGGCATGCTGCTCGACGTCGATGTGCCCTGGCTGCCCAAGTACGTGCCTGACAACACCGCGCTGTGCTGGCTGCAGGTCGATGTCGACGCGGTGAAGAAGGATTTCCCGATGTGGGGTTTCCCGACCGAAGAGCGGGTCCAGGGCGATTGCGCCACGGTGCTGTCGCAAGTGCTGGAGATCGTGCGCGCGAGGGGCGACGCCGCGTTCCGCGCACGCGTGGCTGCGCGCATCGCCGGCTGGGACAAGGACAACGCCGAGCGCATTGCACGCAACAGCGCAGCCGCGGCCAAAACCGGCACGCTCGGCGCCATCACGCCGGACCACCTGTGCGCCGCGCTCAATGCGCAGATCAGTGCGGACGACTTTGTCGTCAACGAGGCCATACGCAACATGGTTGCGGTGCTCAACCAGATGGTGCGAACCAAGCCCGGCACGTACATGGCGCTGGCCGGCGGCGGCCTGGGTTTTGGCGGCGGCGCGGCCCTCGGCGTCAAGCTCGCCCGCCCGCAGCACCGTGTAATTCATGTCGTCGGCGATGGCAGCTTTCATTTTGGTGCGCCGACGGCGGTGTATGCGGTGGCGCAGCAGTATGGATTGCCGACATTCACAGTGGTGCTCGACAATGGCGGCTGGCAGGCGGTGAAGGAGTCGGTGCTGCGTGTCTATCCTGACGGCCAGGCGAAGCAGGTCAATGAGTTTCATTCCCTGCTGTCGGGCGAGCACCGCCACTTTGAGC
>Ga0163147_10007702_pt1 | contig 12145 bp, 9 predicted proteins | sample OliLakLV19MP6G1_FD_148597 | JGI IMG/M metagenome (GOLD analysis project Ga0163147, IMG submission 148597) | Freshwater microbial mat bacterial communities from Lake Vanda, McMurdo Dry Valleys, Antarctica- Oligotrophic Lake LV.19.MP6.G1 | ecosystem: Environmental > Aquatic > Freshwater > Lake >...
GCGACACCGGCGTGCTGGAAATCAAAAAATTGTGGTGGGAACACGGCGTGAAGGTGACGAAGGCGCGCCGGCAGGCAATGGAGTCGGCGGCGCAACGCCTTGCAACGGCGGTGGGGGCGCGGCGGGTGAAGATCGGACGTGAACATGGCTGAGTCGTAATTTCACCTTTCAATTTGCTAAACTTGTCGTTCGACAAGTTTTGAATCCATGCAAGATCACCACGTCATCGGCGAGATGCCCGATGCGCTGGTTCATTTGGGCTTCGACGGTTCGGGGATGTCGCCGACCTCGGTGGTACGGATGACCGAGTCGTGGAGGATCGAGTATTGCGATTGGAGTAAACGCGACTTGTCCGGCAAACACTACGTTTACCTCTGGGCCGACGGCATCTACTTTTCCTGCCGGCTGACCGACGATCGCCCGTGCTTGCTGGTGCTGGAGGGCGCGACCGCCGACGGAAAGAAGGAACTGATCGCGATGATTTCCGGTAGTTCCGGCACGGTGGAGCGAAACCAGCTGGACGGCGCTGCTGGCGTTCAAACTGGCAAAAAAGGCCGAAGGCCGCTGGCGAAAACTCAACGGCAGCGAGAAATTACAGCAGCAGATCGACAACATCGTGTTCGTCGACAGATTGAAACGCGCCGCTTAACTTGGCGCGGTCATCCACAGCTTTTGATCATAACTCGCTGTGCTCATCACAACGTCTCCACCGAAATCATACCAAGTTCGACAACACCTTATTGCCGATTATTGCAAATTCTTCAGGAACGCCCCAATCCGATCAATCCCCTTATCAATCTGCTCCATGCTCGTCGCGAAGCTCAAACGCACATGCGCGTCCGCGCCGCTGTCCGTGCCGGGGACGACGGCGACGTGGCTGTGTTCGAGCAGCGTGGCGGCGAAGGGGATTGCTCCGTCGATGGTTTTTCCGTCGATCGTTTTGCCGTAATACTTGCTCACATTTGGAAAGCAGTAGAACGCGCCTTGCGGCTGCACGCAGGTGATGTTGGGGAGCGCGCTCAATCGCTTCCACATATGCTCGCCGCGTTTTTCGAACTGTTCGCGCATGGCGGCGATCGATTCAGCGCCGCGCGGGTCGGTCAGCGCCAGCGCCGCCGGGATTTGGCAGAAGCTGGTGATGTGGCTGGTCTGCTGGCTGATGAGCTTGTTGATGGCGGCGATGATATCCACCGGCCCGCCCACGTAACCCACGCGCCAGCCGGTCATCGCGAAGCTCTTGCTGTGACAGTTAAATGTCAGCGTTCGGTCGAGCAGTTTGGGGTTGAGCGTGGCGAAGCTGACAAACTTCAGTCCACCGTAGATGAGCTTTTCATAGATTTCGTCGGAATAGACCAAAATCTGATCATGAACGGCGATCACATCGGCCAGCGCTTTAAGCTCGTCCGGCGAATAGGCATGCCCGGTCGGGTTGCTCGGCGAGTTGATGACAAACCCTTTCGTCCGCGGGGTGATGGCCGCCGCGAGCTGCTTCGGGGTGATTTTGAACCCGTTGGCCTCGGCGCCGTCGACCACAACCACCTTTGCCCCCGCCAGGCGAATCTGTTCCGGGTAACTCACCCAATACGGGGCGGGGAGGATCACTTCATCGCCGGCATTCAGCGTCGCCTGAAACGCAGCGTAGAGGCAGTGTTTGCCACCCGCGCCGACGCTGATCTGTTCCGGCTTGTAAGGTAAGCTATTGTCTTTGTTGAACTTACCGGCAATCGCTTGGCGCAGTTCGGGCAACGCGGGGCTGGCGGTGTATTTGGTTTGGCCTTTGTCGAGCGCGGCCTTGGCGGCATCCTTAATGAACGCCGGCGTGTCGAAATCGGGCTCACCCGCGCCGAAACCCACCACGTCCACCCCCGCTTTGCGAAGGGCGGCGGCCTGCGCGGTCACCTTTAACGTAATGCTCTCGGCCAACTGCGACGCGCGATCGGAAATTCTGCTCATTTCACTGTATTAGCGTGGGGAAATCGGAGTTTCAAATCGAGCGTTGCGCTGTTTGGCAATTCGATCCGGGTGTTCGCTAAGGCTCACAGCCCGGCTTTGTCCACGCCGCGCTGTGCACATAAGCGAACACGCGGGTTTCGGCGTGCTCGATCAACTAAAGCCGGTAGTCTATTTAGTCCGATAACTCTTGAAGATGATTGATCAGCTCGTCAACGCGCTGGTGGACTCGAAAAATGAGGCCGCCGACGACACTCTGCTTGAAGCCCTGAGCGTGGGCAACGAGCACGAGCAGGCGCTGGTGCTCGGCGCGCTGCTCCGACGTAAAACCGTTCACGGACTCTCCGGCGTCATCGCCTCGTACGAGCGGCTGCCGAAGCCGCTTCAACTGCAAGTGCTTGCGACGGCGAACAATCTGCACCACGCCCTGCGCGAATGTGGGCGGAGCGATAACCTCGAACGTCGCATCGCCGCGCTCAAGCTGATCGCCGTCGGCCGGCAGGGGAAGCTGTCGCACGTGCTGGGTGAAAACCTTCACGAAGCCGATGAGCAGGTGAGCAAGACCGCCTGCGAAGCGCTCACCGCGCTCGCCCGGTGGATCGCAACCGAAACCCGCCGCATGCAGCGTGATGGCCCCGGCGGCGCGATGTCCGGCGACGTGGGCGCCTACCTTGATTCCCTGCCCGGTGTCACGCCCGAATCATCCGAAGGAACGATGGGCTCGACGTATCAGCAGGTGGTCAGCAATCGGCCCGACGTGGAAAACGCTGTCGCCCGCGCCATTGATGTCCACCGCGGCCGCCACGGGCAGGATTTGCTCCGCGCCGCGCTGCTGCTGGCCGACTCGCCCGAAAGCAAGACGCTGACAGTCTTGCAAACGGGGCGGCACGGCGGGCAATCACCGATGATTCGCCGTCTCCAGCAACCTCCCGCCGCCGAGCATGTGGAAGCGTTTCTGCTGGCGGCGTCGCACGCGCAGGTTCGGTCGCTTTTCGGGCAGGTCTTTGCCCACATTGTCGAAGCGCCCGTGCTCGATGCACTGCTGCGAAAAACCCATTGGCTGAAGGATCATCAATTGCAGATTTGCATGCACCTGGTGAATCGCGGCGTGTGGTGGGAAGAAAAAGACCTCACCCGCGACCTCGACCGCCGCCAGCCCGCCGATGCCGCGCGAATCGGCGAGTGGATGGCCGTATCGCAAATTCACGACGTGCTGCAGGACGATCGGCTGGAAAAACTCCGCGTCCACTGCGCCAACGACACGCCGTCTCGGCTGCGCTTGTTACGGATAGCCATGCGCCGCCGCCGCGGGGCCAGCGTGCAGTTGATCAAATCATTCCTGAGCGATCCCGACGAACGTCTGGCGCGGCTGGCGGCGCGTGAGATCGTCCGCCGAAAGCCGCCGGATTATGAAAACACACTGCTCCCGTTGATGACGACGGCGCCGATGAGCGTTCGCAAAGTGATCAGCCGCGCGATCGGCCACGCGGGCTTCGAACACTTCTGGCAGCGGTTCGACCGCATGGAAAAAGGCACGCGCCGACAAGCCGGCAAGGCGATGCTCAAGCTGCTGCCCGACGGCCTGCAGCGGCTGGCCAGAAGGCTCGAACAAGGCCCCGCCGACGGCCGAGTGAAGGCGATGGTGATGGTTCAGGAGCTTCAACTACTCGAACCGCTCAAGGCATCGATTCTGCCGCTGGTGCAACATCCCAACGCGCGTGTGCGCAGTAAGGCGATTTCGCTCGTCGGCGACTTGCCGAGTGTCAAGCCCGAAGTGCTGCTGGAAAAAGCGATCAACGACATCGACCCCCGCGTGCGCGCCAACGCCATCGAAGTGCTGGAAGAAACCCGCAACCCCGAGTTCGTGCCGCTCCTCACCGAGCGCGCCCGATCGAGCCACAATCGAGAGCGCGCCAATGCCATCAAAGCCCTGCATAAGATGAAGGTCGGCACCGCCAAGGGCGCGCTGATCGCCATGCTGAAAGACCAGCGCGGCGAACACCGCATTTCGGCGCTATGGGCCATGCGGCAGATCGGCCTGTGGGAACTGGTGCAGGAAGTCGGCCGAATGGCCAGAGAAGACGCGAACATGCGCGTGCGCCGCTACGCCGTCGGTGTGATTCGCACGTTGGCCGACATCGTTCAGGAACAAAAAGCGGCCAACGAAAAAATGCGAAAGGCCGGATGAAATGATCCCGCGCCCACCCCAACGAAAGTGCCATTTCCCAACGCCCCAATCGAAGTACACTTGGCGGTTTTGCGGAACAATCACCGCATTGGTAACCCTAATATTCACAACCGCATCCCAAGCCGAAACCGCCGAACAACTGTTCAAACGAAGCCTGCAGGAAAACCTCGATCAACCCGTCGATCCGCAAAAACTCATCGCTTTCGGGCTGGTGGTCGTGGCGATCATCCTGGGCACCGTCGTCATCAACCGATGGCGCGCCGTCTCCGGCCGCCCACGGTCGACGACCGCCCTCAACTCGCCCACCAAACTGCTCCGCGAAATCACCCGCAGCGTTAATCTTCGCCCGGCGGAGGTGAAGCAGCTTCGCATCCTTTGCGAGCAGCAAAGCGTGTCCAATCCGCTGGTGATGCTGCTGTGCCCCAGCGTGTTGAGCAAAGCGATCAGGGAAAATCAGAAGCGGATTGATCGAACGGTGCTGGGAGGGTTGGCGAAGAAGATAGCACGGCGGGTTTAGCGAATACGGCGGTGGCAAGAGCGGAAGCACCAAAGTCCAAGCTCCAAAGCTCAAACAAATCAAAAGCAGCAAAAATATCGAATGACCGAAGCAGTCGCTTGTTTCGGTCATTCTCAGTTTCTAATTTCACTCCATTTTTGTTGGTGCTTCGGTGCTTGCCGCCTGGTGCTTTCCGTCCGAGTTCATCGCTTCGACAGCTCATAAAACCCCGAAAAGTACAAGAACCGATTCTGGTTGAGAATCGGAATGTTGTACTCCTGAGCCATCCGGCGGACTTCCTCATACGCATCGGAGTCGGTGCGGGCCTGATCGAACTTGGCCTGGTTGATCGGGTCTTCCATCTCTTCGCGGGTGAAGGTGGGAATTTCCGGCTCTGCGCCGAGAACCACGAAATCGGTGTCGACGTTTACTTTATCGATCAATTGCCCGCCCCATTGGGTAACGAGGCGTTTCACGACTTCGGCATCCTGTGCCGTCGCGACATTGTTGCGGTCGAGGTCGAAGTTGCCGAACACCAGGAAGTTGTAGCGCGTGTTGCGATCGTAAACCACGTTGGCGATCAGGTCGCCTTCGGTCAAGGTTTGCCCGCCTTGCAGCCTTACAACGCGCGCCTGGCTGCTGGTCGGCCCGACGCGCACCACTTCGATCGACGCCTTGCCGCGCGGCAGATTCGCGTTGTCGCCGGCATCGCCGACGGCGGGAATGCCTTCGACTTTATCGAATACCTGGAACGTCATGCCTGCCGAAATCTGGTCGCCCTGGCCGAGGTTGATATACACGCCGTCGCCGCCGGGCAAGCGAATGATCTGTCCGTCGGCCTGCCGCACGACCGGATCGGATACGTTGGTTCGCAGGCCGACGAGCTTGGCCTGCAGCTTCTGAATTTCGCTCTTAAGCTGATCATTGTTGCGCTGCAGGTCGGCAATCTGCACCTGCGACGCCTGCACCGTCTGCTGCGCGCTATCGGCCTGCGCCTGAAAATCAGTTTTGATCTGATTGATCTGGTCGTCTTTAGTGACCCGGTCGGTGGCGCTGGAATCCATCGCCGACCTCTCGCTGGCGCGCACGTCGGCCAACTGCTTATCCATCGCTTCACGGGCAATGGTGAGTTGATTGGCGGATTCTTTTGAAGCCTTCTGCGCCGACACCAGTTCGCCTCGAAGGTTGTTGGCTTCGTTGGCTTTGCTCGCCAGCGCATCGGCCAGCGCGCTCATGGCGGCGGTGGCATTGCCACTGGGAAGGTTCTGCAGTTCAGCGCCGGCGGCCTTGGCCGAGGCGTCTTTGAGCGCGCGATCGATGGCCTGTGTCGCCTTAAGATAATCTGACGAACCGCTGAGGCGCGTACCCAGGTCGTCGCGCTGTTTGATCGCGACATCGAGCAGGCTCATCGACGAGTTGAACCCCGCCGCCTGCATCGCCTCGTCGCCGCGGAGCTGTTCCAAGGCGGCCACGTCGTTGCTGGTAAGCTGGGCCTCGGAGACAACCTTCTTAAACTTCTCCGCGGTCGTCTTGGCCTCTCGGCTGACGTTGTCGGCGGCGACATAAAAGTAGATTGCAAAGATGGTTGCGGTGACAAACAGGATGGTTGTCACCACCGTCCACATGACGAGCGCCCCACGCGAACCTTGGTTGGCCGGTACCATTACAAACCTCCGGGTGCCGAATCAAATTGGTGCTTTGGCGACTTGCAGGCTGCTGCAATAGACGCCGGATTGTTGAATCTAACGGGGGGCAGCGCCCGCGGTCAAGAAAACATGTAGTTGCGCGACCGGAAATCTCGCGGCAAGCCGCGTCGCTAAATGGTGCCTAACGGGTTGACGTGGAAAAGGTTACATGACGAGCATGGCAACGCCCGCGACGGCAACCAGCGCTCCGATAATCGCCTGCCATTTTACGCGTTCTTTAAGGATAAAGATGGAGACCGGAATGATCAGCACCGGCACGAGCGAGGTGATCGTTTGCGCCACGCCCGACGGAATCAGCTCGACGGCCTTGTTGAGCATTGACACGCCCAGAAACGGTCCGGTGATCGCGCCGATGCTCAGCAGCAGCATGGCCTTACGATCTTTCAGGGCGTTGCGGCAATCACCCAGGCGGCCGCTGAGCACGACCAACCCACTAAACGTGACAATGCCCGCGATGATGCGGATTTGCGTGGCCGCAAACGCATCGAGGTGCGGCGGTGCGCTCATGGCAACTTTTGTACACACCAACCCCACGCCCTGACCCACCGCCGCGACAACGCCCAGGAAAATCGCAAAGGGTGTGATGCGTCGATGGTCGGTCGCGTTTGCGATGGGCATCGCTTCGTATTCGAGCACCGTCGTGCCGGCGCCGCCCAGCCGCGCTTCGGATTCAAACTCAACGTGCGGCGCTGAAGTAACCCTTGCGCCTTCGCGGCCATCTTCGGGTGCGGGCTTCTCAAACACCACCCACGCCACACCCGCCAGCGTCACCATCATTCCGGCAACCTGCAGCGCCGTAATGGGATTACCAAGCCACAGCCATTCGGTAACAGCGGCAATCGGCGGAGCGAGGCACATCAGCAGCGTGGAGACTCGCGCGCCCAGCACCACAAATGCGCGGAAGAGCGCCAGATCGCCCACAAAAAATCCCAGCAGCCCGGAAAGCAGAAGGTAGTTCCATTGCGTCGTCGTCGCCGAAAGGGGAAGCGGTTGGCCGAAGCGATACGAATTAAGCAGCATGAGCAACGCGAACGCCACGAGCAGCCGGAGGAGATTCACCGGCACCGACCCCACCCGCCGCGAAGCATTTTCAAAGGCCAGCGCACTGACCATCCAGCAAGCCGCGGTGCCGAGAGCGAGGTAGGGGCCGTACATTCGCGCGCGAGACTACGGTCGCGCGAAAGTCGCGTCAAACAGGTCGGGGCGGTAACGATTGACGATTGACGATTGCGAAGAGTGCCTCTCCTTAATCGTCAATCGTTAATCGTTACCCGGTGTTTCGCCTACTCACCCCGGCTGGCGACCGGCTACAATCGCCAACCGCATGGCAAACAAAAGCTTCTATATTATCGACGGCCACGCCCACATTTACCGGTCGTACTTCGCGCCGTTTCGCGATCTCACGTCCCCCACCGGCGAGCCGACCAAGGCGACGTTTGTTTTTACGCAGATGATGCTCAATCTGGCCGAGCAGCGCAAGCCCGATTACCTGGCGATGGTGATCGATCACGGCGACGAAACCGTGTTCCGCAAAAAGATCTACCCCGAATACAAGAGCAACCGCGTCAGCCCGCCGGCGGATTTTTACCCGCAGGAAAAACGCATCATGGAAGTCGTCCGCGCCGCCGGCGTGCCGATTTTTGAGGTGCCGGGGTTTGAGGCCGATGACCTGATTGCCACCATGGCTTCGCAGCTATGCACGAAGGGTTACGATGTTTACATGGTGAGTAAAGACAAAGACTTACGTCAACTGCTCAACGACTGCGTCAAGCTCTACGACGTGCAGAGCAACGAGACGATCGACCCGGCCAAAATGCGCGAAAAACTCGGCTACGGGCCAGAGCAGGCGGTGGAAGTGCAGACGCTGATGGGGGACAAAATCGACAACGTCCCCGGCATCCCCGGCGTCGGCGAGATGACGGCAGTCAAACTTCTCACGAAGTATGGCAGCGTGGCGGAGGTTCTTAAGCACGTCGACGAAATGACGCCGAAGATGCGAGAGAATTTCAAGCTGCATGCCGACAAACTCCCGGTCTCTCGACAGCTCGTCACGTTGAGGCGCGACGTGCCTTTCGACTGGGACGCCAAGCGCTGCGCGTTCAGCGGGTTCGACACACAAAAGCTTAAACCCATCCTGCGCGAGTTGGGGTTCTGGTCGTTGGTTAAAAAACTAGGAGACGATCACGAATCGAACGAGAAGGGCGCCACCAATCCGCAAGCGGCCCAGCCGGCGCTTGCGGTTTCGCGGAACAAGGACGCAGGATTCGGAGGTCTGTTCGATGCAGTAGAAGCTGATGATGTTGCAACCCCATCAAACGCACTCAAAACCAGCGACAACTGCGACTACCAGCTCATCGACGATCAAGACAAGTTCTACGGCTTCCTGGCGCAACTGAAAAAGCAATCGTGCTTTGCGTTCGATACCGAAACCAATGACCTGGGCGCCATGTGCTCGGACGTGATCGGCCTGAGCTTCAGTTGGAAAGAAGGCACAGGCTTCTACGTTCCCATCCGCGGGCCGGCGGGGTCGAGCTTCCTTTCGCCCGACATTGTACTGACTGCGTTGAAGCCGATTCTGGAAGATGAGAAAATCGGCAAGGTCGGCCACAACATCAAATACGACCTGCTGGCGATGCGCTGTGCCGGCATCAACCTGCGCGGCATTCGGCTCGATACGATGGTGGCGGCGTTTCTGCTGGACGCGGGGCGGAACACCTACGGCATCGATTCACTCGCCCGCGATCTGCTGCAGTTTCAGAAAATTCCGACCAGCGACATCATCGGCAAGGGCGCGAAGCAGATTTCGATGGAGAAAGTCGAACTATCGCGCGTCGCGCACTACGCGTCGGAAGATGCCGACATCGCCTGGCGGCTGTATGAATTGTTGAACGCGAAGTTGGAGGCAATTCCATCACTGCGCAAGCTGGCGGACGAACTGGAAACGCCGCTGATCGACGTGCTGGCCGAGATGGAATTCAACGGCGTCGCGATCGACCCGAGCATGCTCGCCGAGCAGTCCGCCAAGCTTGGAATACTGATCGTCGCGCTGCGGGAAAAGATTCATCACGAAGCCGGGATGGAGTTCAACATTGATTCGCCCAAACAATTGGCCGAGGTTCTGTTCGAGCGGCTCAAGCTTCCCACCGGAAAGAAAACCAAAACCGGCTACAGCACCGACGTGCAGGTGCTTGAAAATCTCGCCGACAGGCATGTCGTTCCGAAGCTGATTCTGGACTATCGCCAGTTCGTCAAGCTGCGCAACACGTACCTCGACGAGCTGCCGCGCGATATCAACGCGCGAACGCATCGCATCCACGGCAGCTTCCATCAGGCCGGCGCCGCGACGGGGCGATTGAGCATGAGCGATCCGAATCTGCAGAACATACCTATCCGCACCGACGAAGGGCGGGCGATTCGCCTGGCGTTTGTGGCGCAGAAGCCCGATCACGTTCTGGTGGTCGCCGACTATTCGCAGATCGAGCTGCGCGTGCTGGCACACTTCACACTCGAGCCGGCGCTGGTTGAAGCGTTTAAGAATGACCAAGACGTCCACGCCGCCGTCGCCGCCGAGGTGTTTGGGGTGGCGAAGGAAGCGGTGACGAAGGAACAGCGGTCGCAGGCGAAGGTGGTCAACTTCGGCATTATTTACGGCATCACGGCACAGGGGTTGTCGCGGCGCATCGACGGCCTGAGCGTTCCCGCGGCGGCCGATCTGATCAAAGCCTACAACAAGCGATTCCCCGGCGTCGCGAAATTTATGGATGAATGCGTGGAGAAGGCCCGCGGCGACGGATATGTGGAAACGATCCTCGGCCGCCGCCGCCCGCTGCCCGATATTTACTCCGGGGTGGTGGCGCTGCGCAACGGAGCGGAGCGCGCCGCCATCAACAGCGTCGTGCAAGGTTCGGCCGCCGACTTAATCAAAGTGGCGATGCTCAATATCTATCGCAAACTGCGCGATGAGAATCGCCCGAGCAAAATGCTGCTCCAGGTACACGACGAGTTGGTTTTTGAAACACCGGTAGTAGCTGTCGATGCTGATTTGGCGCTGATCCGAAGCGAAATGATCAACGCCATTCCGCTGCGCGTGCCGGTGCGCGTGGATATTGGTTCGGGAAAGAACTGGCAGGAAGGGAAGTAGATGGTATCGTATGACATAACGTATGACAGAGGTGTAATATGGCGATACTAAGCGTTCGACTTCCGAAAGACGTTGAAAAGTCGTTGCCCCGCAAGGCGCGGTCGGCGTGGGTGATCGACGCGTTACGCCAAAAGGCGCGCCGCGATCGATTGCGCGCCATCGCCGGGAGTGCCGGCGACAACGCCGAACGCGATCTGGCGATCCTGGCAGAGTGGGAACACGTTTCGCCGTCGCTTCCGGAAGGCAAACCGAGGCGTAGAAATTGATCCATCGCGGGGAAATCTGGTTGGTTGACCTCGATCCCGGGCGCGCCGGCGAGCTCGGAAAGCTGCGTCCGTGCATTGTGGTGTCCGATGATTCCTACAACCAGCGATCAGCAGCACCACTGATCATGCCAATCACCACGTATCCGCCCACGGTGCAAGCTCCGGAGATTGGCGCGGGGCGGCAGACCGGCTTGGACGACGATTCTTCCGTCCTCGCGCTTCACATTCGTCCCGCGGCTAAAAGTCGCTTTTACCAGCGCATCGGACGCGCGCCCGAAACCGTGATCGAACAGGCAATCGATATTCTAAATTTGGTAATCAATGGAACTTGAAGAATCCAGCATCGAATTCACCCCCCAGCCCGACCGTCGCGCGGCGATGCCTTTGCCGCTGCCGGTGCGGTTGATCGCCATCGGCGATGCCGTGTCGCATTCGATCGCCGGGCGCGAGCGGGAGATGGATGCATTTTACGTCGGCATGCTCGGATTCGTGCGCGCTACCCAAGGCGACGGCGCCGCGGCGAATCCGGCGGCGGCGATCGTTTATCATGCTGACAACGTCGATCTTCGATTCGCGGTGCGCGAACCACTCTTCCACCGTGATGATCTTCGGCCGATTCAGATCGAGGTCCTGTCGCTCGCCGAAGCAGAAATGAAGATCATCGAGCGAGAACTCGAATGCACGCGGCAACGCGGCCTGGCACCGGGGCAGGAAAGCCTTGTGCTGCAAGACCCCAGCGGAAACTGGATTGAAATTACCGAACGGCGCGTGGTGGGATAGCGAACCGCGAAAAAACTAATCTTCCTTTCGATCGATCACTTCGACCCGCTTGACCGTGAACTGGTCGCGCACAACGATCGGCTTTCCCCAATACCGGTAACTCCACAGGTGATAATTTTCCAGGTTGGAATCGTTGCGCCGAACGGTGGTAATGATGCGCGTCGGGGAAAGCTGATCGAACGTCGCAAGCCCGGCGGCAGTGTGAAACGGGTCGAACGGCACCCAGCCCATGCCGTCGATGTGTACTTCCGCCCATGCGTGTCTGGTCGTATCGGTCGGTTTCACCGGCGTGATGACGTATCCTTCGACGACAAGTGCCGGGATGTGGCTCGCCCGGCACAGGGCCACGAATAAATCGCTGTGCTCTGAACAGTCGCCTTTACCGTTGTCCACCGCCCACACTGCGCCGTGATCGTCGGCAAGATACTCCGTCGATTTCAAACGCTTGAGCGTCGCGTCCATCACATTTCGCACCGCCTCTAGCGGCCCGGCGGCGGGGGGGAGAGACTCGGCGATCGCGACAATTTTCTCGTGATCGCTTTCAATGAATTTCTCTGGCGCCAGTGCGGCTGAAAAATCTCCTTCACCCGGCTGCGTCGCCGGCGGGCCGCTAGAGGC
>Ga0163147_10007703_pt1 | contig 12144 bp, 8 predicted proteins | sample OliLakLV19MP6G1_FD_148597 | JGI IMG/M metagenome (GOLD analysis project Ga0163147, IMG submission 148597) | Freshwater microbial mat bacterial communities from Lake Vanda, McMurdo Dry Valleys, Antarctica- Oligotrophic Lake LV.19.MP6.G1 | ecosystem: Environmental > Aquatic > Freshwater > Lake >...
ATTCTCCCCCACTGCTCCTCGCCGACGAACCCACCGGCAACCTCGATTCCGCCAGCAGCGCCAAACTCTGGGCCCTGCTCGCAGAGATAGCCCGGGAGCAGAACTTGCTGGTGCTGATGGTCACGCACGAACCAGCGGCCGCGGCATTCTGCTCGCGCGTCTTCGTGCTTCAGGACGGACGCATGAAGGCAACCATAGAAACGGAGGGCCTTGATGCGGGCGGCGTGGCGACTCGCTACCAGCAGCTTGTGGCAACGACGAACTAGGTCGCTGCTGCTCGTGCTCGTGATCGCGCTCTCCGCCCTGCTCGTCAGCGCGGTCAGCGTCGCCATGGGCTCGCTGCGAGCCGCGCTCCAGGGCCGCGTCACGGCCATCGTCGGCAACGCCGATGCCCGGATCCAGTCGCGCGGCAGTGGCAAGACTTTCGATAGCGCGCTCCTGCGCGAAGTCCGGGCGATGCCAGGTGTCATGGTCGCCTCCCCCCGCCTGGAATCGGCACTCTCGCTGCGATTCGGCAAGCCCGTCTGGAAAAAAAACGAGGGAGCGCTCGACGAAACCCATCGCCTGACCGTCGAAGTTTTTCAGATCACCGCGCGCGTCACAGGTGTGGATGCTGAGCAAGATGCCAAAGTGCGTCGCATCAAGTTGCTTTCGGGACGCAATGCCCAGGCCGACGATGAAATCGTGCTCGATCAGACGCTCGCGACACGTCTCTCGAAAGAAAACACCACCGTGGGCATTGGCCAGATCGGCCTCTCGCTCCTGGCCCGTGGCTCGGGTGAAGTTTCGCGAGCCAATCCAGGCCCCGCCAGCGTGCCCACCGCCGCCAAAGCCGACGAACTCAACGCCCAAAGCACGCCCCGACCGGATGATTGGGTCGAACTGGTCCGGTTCGGCGACAAGGCCCGGCGCCTCACCGTCGTCGGCATCGCAGAGCCGCCCCCGCTGGGCGGAGCACCCTGGGGCTACATGACGATCCAGGGCCTGGAAAAAGCCGCCAAACTCAGTGGCGGCCTGACTCGCATCGATCTCGTGCTCGATCCTGAATCAGGCATCACACCCTTGCAGTTCGTCGACACAATCACCCCACGCTTGCCCGAAACCGCTCTCGCTCAGACCAGTGAAAAAATCACCAGTGGGTTTGACAAGGGCGCTCAAGCCAACGAACTGGGCTTCCTGCTGGGCAACCTTATGGCCTTCCTCGCCGCGGGCTTCATCATTATGACTGGCCTGTCGGTCGGCATCACCGAGCGCCAACGTGAACTAGCCATGCTCCGCTGCATCGGTGCCTCGCGCTGGCAACTCGCCATCTCGCAACTCTTCGCTGGCGGTATTCTGGGCATCCTCGGCAGTGCCATTGGCATTCCTCTGGGGGTCGCCGCGGCGGTCGCGATGCTGACTCACTATGAGGATCGCCTGATGGCCTCGCCCGTGGTGCTTTGGGATCGGGTGGCGATCGCCTCCTGCGGAGCAATCTTCGCGGGTCTGGTCGGCGCGTCACTACCCGCTTTCCAAGCCTCACGCGTCACCCCGCTCAAGGCTCTGGCCGCACGATCCGTCCCCGCTCGCCCGCGCACGATCGCGATCATCACCGTGCTGGGCCTTGCGGGCGTACTGATCCACCTGAGCATTTTCACACTACTGACCGACCCCGACTACATCTTTTATGCCTATGTCTCGCTGGGCCTGCCCGCCCTGATGATTGGTTACTTCTTCATGGGTGTGCCCGCTGCGATGATCGTCGCACGCGTCGCGTCGCCCCTGCTCGAAGTCGTGCTCGCCCTGCCACCCAAACTCCTCTCCCGCAGCGTCCGCGCCACGCCCTTCCGCTTCGGCTTTACCAGCAGCGCCATGATGGCTGGCCTCGCTCTCATGGTCGCGATCTGGACGCAAGGCGCCGCTGCCATGCGCGACTGGATCGACCGCATCCAGTTCCCCGATGGATTCGCCGCTGGGCTGGCGATGCCGCCCGAAGCAGAGGCAGCCCTGCGCGAACTTCCCTTCATCACCGACACCTGCGCCATCAGCCTGCACCCCGTGGAAACCGAGGCCTTTGGCGTGAAGGGCCTCACGCGCGTCAAGACGTTCTTCGTAGCCTTTGATCCCGAGTCCTTCTTTCGCATGAGCACGATCACATGGATCCAAGGCGACGAGCAGGCCGCTCGCAAGAAACTCGACGCGGGCGGCGCCGTGATCGTCGCCAAGGAGTTCTTCGTCGCCCGAAACATGGGCATCGGTGGCGAGTTTGTCTGCTGGGATGATGCCGGCAAGGAACATCGCTTTGAGGTCGTGGGCGTGGTTTCCAGCCCGGGCCTCGAAGTGGCCAACAACTTCTTCGATGTCTCCGAGGACTTCGCCACCGAGCAGCGCGTCCACGCCGTCTTTGGCAGTCGCAGTGATCTCAAGGCCAAGTTCGGCGCCGACAGCATCGGCCTGATTCAGTTCTCCATCAAGCCTGAATCTCAATCGGGCCTTTCCGACGATGCCTCGATGCGACAAGTCCGCGAGAAACTCCAGCCCTTTGGTCTTCTGAATGCAGGTAGCGGTCGGCAGATCAAGAACACCATCATGGGCTTCATGGAAACCACGCTCAAGATCACCAGCGCGATCGCCATTTTCGCCATGCTCGTCGCCTGCTTTGGCGTCGCTAATCTTGTCATCGCGGGCGTCCACGCACGACGCTACGAGTTTGGCGTCCTCCGCGCCCTGGGCGCCTCCAACCACATGCTCACCCGCCTCATCCTCGCCGAGGCCCTGATTATCACCATCACCGCCTGCGTGCTGGGCACGCTGATGGGTCTGCAAGGTGCCTTCGGTGGCATCCGCCTCAATGCCAACATCTGGGGCATCGACATGCGACTCCAGCCGCCCCTCTTCGCGATCGCGCTGGGCTGGCTCTTCGTCGCCTTCATGTGCATCGCCGCCGCCACGCCGACAGCAATCGCGCTAGGCCGCCAACGCCCCAGAGAACTGCTGTCGGCCCGCTGACTTTGGAACCGATACAGCATGTGTGCAAGGCCGTTCCTACATACTCACGGCGCTGGCCGCTCTCATCCTGGCCATCGCCTATCTCTCCGTGCCGGTCCTGCATGTGCCGCTCCACTTTGCATTGGCACAACTCTGCCATGGCGTCTCGGCGGGCAAGATCATCTTCCTGCTGGGCTTCGCGATTGCGTCCATGGTCCGCCTCGCGATTGCAACGCGAAGCTCGACAGTGCCCGTCGCCCGCACACTCCGAGCCTTCTGGTTCGCGCTAGGTATTGGCCTTGTCGGCGCAATCGGTTCGTACGCGTTCTATGTCACGCGCTTGAACCTTCCCGTCGATGCGCCAACGCTCCACTGGCTGCACGGGCGTAATTCCATCAACAGCATCGTCCACACGCACACCAGCAAGGCGATCATCGCCCTCTCGATCGATTGGCTTGGTCTCGGGCATCTCAAAAATAACTTCGACACCGGCGCTCCCTATGCGCCGTTCGTGCCAACCTGGCTCTCCGTCTTAATTGGAGTTTGCTTCCTCACCTCCATCACATCTTTCCTTCGCGCCCTGCCCTCGCTCGTCGCGAGATATCCCGCTAACCAGCGATTCGGTGTTGCGTGTACCGCCACCCTCGCCGGATGCGCAGCCACCAAGTGCATTCTTGATGGCGGCCCGCTCGCCTACGACGCCGTTTGTGGCATGCTCACGCTCATTGGGCTGACTCAGGCTTTCAGCCTGCGAGATCTGGCCGGGTTCTCGCGCCGTCATGCTCTCAATTTCATCACAATCGTCACGATCTGGCTGATCATCGTCGGCATCACATCTTTCGGCGCGTTGCCCAATCAGGCGGAGCACTTTGCCTATCGCCTGACGATCCACTCGCTCATCCTCTTCGCAGCCGCTTGGTCTGTTGTCCCACGATCCTCATTCGCACGCCAGTTGCTCCCCAGCCCGGGCCTCGCGACCCTCGCACTCTCGCTGTGCGTGCTCGCTTTCGCCATGCATCAGGCGCGGACATGGCTGCTGCCGATGTACCGCCCCGCGCCATCGTTCGCGATGCAATACAACGAATCGATGGAGAAGGCACAGCCAGTGCGGACAACCGCATCCAGCATCGAGGGTGCGTATCGCGCCCTGGGCAACTCCCCCACCCGTGTGCGGACCATCTCATTTCCCGAGCCGGTTGCAGGCCCAGGCACCGGCTTCTATGGCCAACTCGTGCCGCTGCACCAGGGCCTTCCAATCCGACTTCTCCCTCAGTTGTCGGCGTCACTCGTGCGAATCGCCCGCCAGGAGCCCGCACTCGATGGCCCTCTCGGCGCGTTCAACGTCCAGGTCGAATTTCCAGGGCCTTTCGCCCCCGCGATTTCGCCCCCGACCGATCGCCCTATGACGGCCTTGGACGAGAACGAGCGATACGTTGCGTTCCATCTGCTCGACCGCGCATTGCAACGCGCTGGACTTGATGAGTACGTCCTCATCCCCTATGTGCTCTACTCGGATCGCAAGACAGCGCTAACCAGGCCAGCGACGCCCGCAGGTGTCGGCATCAATCCTTGACCTCCCCCCTAGCCCTTATCTCGCTGGCTCAACCTACCTGTCAAACCCTGTATAGACCGCCGTGATCGAGCCGTCATCTTCGTAGGTGTACGTCGCCATGGCCCCGCCGCGAAACGGCATCTCAATCGTGTACGCGTCTTTTCCGACATCCGCTCCTGGATTGTCAAACTCGCCGCGGATGTGCTGGTCAACGCTCAGGAAACTCTGGCTGCTTGGTGTCGGCCCAAACGACATGAACGCATAGAACGACTGGGGTTGACGTCCCATCTTGGAGATGTACAACGCCACACCGTTGCGGAGTTGCCGCTCGAAGTCCTTCGCAATCGCAAGGCGTGCCTCGCTGGTCGTCCCGGCGTAGTTCACAGCCACAATCCCCGCCAGAATGCCCAGCACCACCACAACGATCAGAACCTCGATGAGTGTAAATCCACGACGCACGGATGCCTCCTTTGACATATCTAAGCTGCCCGACGAGCCTTATTTGCTGTATCGACTGACCCCTGAAGTGGGGTAACACTCGCGCTCGCTGAACACCCCAAACTCAAGGCAGTTGGAACGACTTCGCCGATGGTGCCGGTTGGCACATCCTGCAATGCGAATGGGAGAGATGACTTACGTCCTCTAACCACACGTTCCGCAGGTGTGCTGCCCAACCAGCGCACCGCACCACTGCCCGCGCCCAGCAACAAAGTCAGGCCAGGTCCGCATATCCGATAGGTCGCAACGCATATTAAAGCCTCTCCAGTGGGCACGCCAAAGTGCGCCGTCAATGCATACCACGCGCCCGCGTCGAGCACACCCGCACCAAGCGGCACCGTGCTGGCCGCGCTCGCCAGCGCAATCAGCACGAAGATCGCACCAAAGTCCACAGGCGCGACCCCCGCGATGATCCACGCCACCATCGCGGCACTCATAACGTCGAGACCGCTTGCCAGCAACGCGACACCAACCAAAGACCCCGTGCGCACAACAATGCCCCCCGTACGTGCCTTCCGCACTTTTCTCCACACCCCAGCCCCCGCGGCGAACAAGGCCACGCCCGCGATCGCAGCAATCTGCCAATTTTCTTGTGCGACCACCATCGTCGCGATCGCCAGCAGAAGTACGCCGCCAATCGCAGTGCAGACTCGAAATGTCACGATCGCCCTCAGGCGTGTCGTGAGCGCAGCGGGCATCCACAACCACTGTCGATACGCATCGGCCCATGCCTTGCCGGGCCACGACACCAGTTCAACACACGCCCCCTCGCAAAAGCCCCGCACACTCTCCCACCATGTCGCTGCGATGCCCGATTCGATTGCGCAGCGATGCAGGAGCACACCGCGCAGCGCAACAAACCCCAAACTCAGTAAAGCACAAACGCCCGAGGCCAGCACAACAGCCTCAGATCGTCCCGCAAAGACCCTGCGCATCGACGCTGCTGCACCAGGCTGATCCATGGCCCGCGAAACCCCAACCGCGCACACAGCCACCACCAGGCACAGCACCACCGCGCTACCCAATCGCTCGCAGGTGACGCGCCATCGCGAACCTGATATCCCATCAACATGCATGCTTGCAGCATCGACCAACCAGGTGCTTCACTGCATGCTGGATGTCCGAGAACAATAGAAAACGCGGTCTTGCCTTTGCAAGACCGCGTGAAAGTGATGCTGATGCTTCAAGAAAATCGCCGAAATCACTGGAACAAATCACTCAGGAGGTGACTGGCTGGGCTGCTGCTGGTTTGGTGCGTTGCCAAACAAGAAGAAGCCTCCAAACCCGCCCCCGCTGATGTCATTGGTGTTGTAGATGTACTGCGCATCAAGGGCCTTCTCGATGCGAATCTTGGCCTCCGCAAGGTGCGCAAAGCTGTAGTCGTCCAGACCGCTCTTGTCCTTGCCATCCTTGCCGATGATCGCGTCGATGCGATCCTTGAGGCCCCGCAAGCGAGCCGTCGCAAGGTTGCTGACAGCCTTGCCAGCCTCGCCCGAGATGTTGGCAGGAAGCGTGAGATCGATCAGTCGCCCCACATACTCGTGCTGAAGGTTGCGGCGCAGGCTGGTGATGTAGGGCTTGCGGGTGCTCGCGCCGCTGGGAGACTTCTCGAGTTCCTTCCAGACCGCGTTGTGGACGGTCTCCATGAGTTCGGGCAGCGTGAACGCGTCCTCGCCCGCAGGAATGCGGTACTCATTGTCGTAGACGCGCCGCACCGTCGTCGGATTCAGCAGCATGGTCAGCACGCTGGCCTGAATGCCGCCGATGCGGTCGTGGACGGGCCAGGCGCTTTCCTGAATTGCCTCGCCAAATCCGCCCGCATCCAGCCACTTGTCGCTGCTGAGATACTGGAGCAACTCGGGAGTCAGTCCGAACGCTTCATCGTTGAAACTGTTGTCTATCACCCAGTTGAGTGCCTCGCGCTGATCCTTGGCGGGAACAACCTGCAAGGGCAGGCGGTTCCCCGGATCGCCCTTCTTGTCGCGATTCACAAGCACTCCGCCCACCCAACTGGTCATCATCGAAATAGCGCCAGTCTGAATACCCAGCGTCACCGTATAGCCGCGTCGAGCCTTGCTCCACGATTCGCCATCCTTCACAAACTTGTCCACCAATCGCCCGCGGTGGTAGGTGGCCAGTTCCATGCGCTGCTTCGCCCAAGAGAGCGGATCCTTGGCAAAGTCGTAGCGACGCGCACGCGGATCGGGCCCGCTCGTATCTTCATCCGTGGCGTAATCAAGCCCAGGCTCGCCCACACGCTTGAGCACGTCCTTGGTATCGCCCAACGTGTAGCCGTACTCAATTGCCCACATGTCATACACGCCGATGCCGCGCATCGCCACATCGCCGATCAACTTGCCATTCTCAACCGCAAGATTGGGCCCGATGTAGTCCATAACGCTGGCCGCGAGCGTCTTCTGACCCTTGATCTGCGGGCTGTTGATCTCTGCAAGCGAATACTGCGTGCTGGCCTTGAAGTTGTGGCGCAGGCCCAGCGTGTGGCCCACCTCGTGCGAGACCAGATCGGCAAGCAGCGGCACCACAAACCAGTCGGGGATGCCGTCCAACTCGCGCGCCGCTTTCTTCTTGTTCTTGTCGTCCTTTTTGTCGTCTTTTTTCTTGTCGTCGTCCTTCTTCTCGTCATCCTTGGGTTCATCATCAAGACCAGCCTCGTTCAGGTTGGCAAGGCTGCTCTCACTTCCCGCCAGCATCTCCGATGTCAGTTGGATCACCGCCATGTCAAAGGCCTTGCCCTTGGCTGCCATGCACAAGCCATTGACCTGGCTCGTGCGATTGACCAAGCCGTCATACTCGCGCGTGCCCATCATGCGCCCCATGTCGGCACCGAGCAGGTCGCTCGCGTGCGCAGGGTCGCCCATCGCGATAGCGTGTCCACCCCAGGCCGTCACGCCCTTGCGCATGCGCGACGCGATCATCGACGGACGCTGGGCCGGATCGGCCAGGCGCACTCGCGGGTCCCAGTTGGGACGCGACTCGAGCCACGCCAGCGTCTCGGGGCTCATCCCCTCCATCGCAAGTTCGGGCAGAATCTCGTTGAACTGGGCCCAGAAGTAGCGAATCCAGCCGTCGGTGAGGATCACGTCGGCATCCAGAATCTGACCCGTCAGCGGGTGGACTCGCGATGGCCCGATTGCGGTGCCGATGTCGTTGGAGAGCCACTTGACAAAGTTGTACTTGACGTTCTCCGAGTCCTTGTCCATGTGCTCGCCCGTCAGTTCGTCCTGCTGATACACCTCGAGGGCGTTCACAATGCCGATCTGCTCGAATGCCTTGTTCCATTCCATGATGCCCAACCGCACCGCCTGGCGATAGCGCACGGGCGTGGTGGCATCGATATAAAAAACAATCGGCTTCTTGGGCGGACTCATCGACATCGAAGGCTCGCGCTTCTCGACGTTCCAGCGGTTGATGTAGCGAATCCACTTCTCCTGGTCCTTGAACTTGCCCAGGTCGCGGTAGACCGTGGTGAAGTATCCCACCCGCGCATCCGCCTCGCGGGGCTTGTAGCCGGTGTTGTCTGGGATCAGGGAGATGCTGTAGTGGAACTCCTGCAAGCGCCCGCCCCGAGTGGGCATTTCATAGGCGATCTCGATGTTCTCCTCGAAGGGCTTGGCCTTCTTGAGGACCGCAACCCGGGTGTTGGCACCGCTGACGCTCCCGCCAAAGAACGTGGCAGCCTTGCCCACGAACAGGTCCTTCATGTCAATCACGGGCGCGCCGCCAGGCCCCATCGTTACGATCGGGACATCGATGATGACGCGATCAGTGAACAGGTTCTTGACGCTGCTCTTGCTCTCCTGGTCGCCCGTCGAGCGGACCTCGACGTTGGGCTCGATCAGGAGCATGCGGTCGTCCACGCGCTTCCAGTAGGCGTACATCTCGCCAAACTGCAACCCCGCATACTCCTCGCCGCTCGCGATGGTCAGAGCGATGAAGTGGCGCTGCCCCTCAAACCCGCGCGGCAACTCCGCGAGCAGCGAACTGTCCTTGGTCTTGCGCCAAAGCGTGTAGAAACTCTTGTCACCGTTGATGGCGTCGACCTTCTCAAATCCCTTGGAAACTTCCGCCCAGGGCTTGAAGTCGGGTTTTTCCTTCTCGGCTTCTGCGGGCTTGGCGTCCTGGGCTTGGGCCACAGGCGTCAGGCTCCCCGAGGCGAGGAACAATCCCGCGCAACAGATGGGCATTGCCAACAGATTCAATCCACGCAGGGCATCTGGCTTCCGATTCATTTCAACACCTTTCCTTGGGCGCACAAAGGGCCACTGAAGCATCCGCAATCCGCCATCCCGAAGCCAGCGCGGCATGCCCGCAAGCAAACATCGGCTCAGCGCACGAAACGACGCGATCCGCCCCGAGACGCGACCAAGGCTGCGCGAGTGCGCAGCCTGCATCGTGCCCCGGGTGGGTGAAGACTTGTTCGCAAGCCCCGGGCCGCGCGTTTCGCTATGCTAAAAAGATGTCTTCACTCTCGTCCCATGCCGACTGGCCCGCTCGCCTCCGCGACCCTGCCCCCGCGGTGCGTCGGGTTGCGATTCTGGACGCGGCCAAGTCTGGAACACCCCGATCTGAGGGCCTGACTGCGAACGCCTGGGCTGGGGTATTGCTCGAGCATCTCCCGCGAGAACGCGATCCAAAGGCTCGGCTGCTCATCATCCGGGCCTTGGGGGTCTCGGCGTTTGGCAAGGCGATGACGGTGCTGGCCAGCTTGCGGGCGGACCCTGCGACGCCCCCCCAGGAATCGCACGCCGCACTGCTGGCCCACGATGCAATCGAGGTGGCCCTGCGACCGCCGCCGCTTGCCGTGCAAGAAGAGATCGATCCGGCGAGCGAGGAATAGTCCGGTGTCAGGTGCTTATTCGGGCTCGGGTTCGTCGGTTTCAAGCCAGCCAAAGTCGCCAACGAGTTCGGCTTCATCGCCTGAGGGGTCGTCCTTGGTGCCCTTCTTGGCTGCGTCAATGGCGGGTTCACCAACAATGGCCTTGAGTCGGTCAAGGGTCTTGGCTTCGAGTTGGTCGCGGGCAGTGAGGGAGGTCTTGAAGAGGGAGTCTGGTTTGATGTCGGGCCCCATCATCATGGCCTTGGCGTTCTTGAGTATCTTGTCCTGCTCTTCGTCGATGCCGCGGGAGAGGTTACCTCGAATGATCGCCATGTCGCGGTGGTGGGTCTCGGAGAGAATCTTGACCTCGTTGCACTGGTCGGCGGAGAGAGTTTCGAACTGATCGCCAGTGTCAACAAAGTGGGCCATGATGTTGTCGATGCGGCGTTGGCCATAGACCAGCGGATAACTGCGGGCGAGGAAGGTGGTTTCAAACTTGGGACCCTTGGCCTCCCCGGCCATGTCCTTGAGTTGACGAACGGTGCTGCGATTGACCTCGCGAACCTTGTGGGAACTGGTAAAAAGATCTTCGATCAACTTGCCGATCTTTTCTTGGGCCGACATCGGATCTTCAGAGATAGCGACCATCATCCCACCCGAGAGGCCGTCTAGCGAGCTACGCCAGCCCGCGATGGCAGTGTCAACCTCGACTTCGTAGCGATCAAGCAGTGCGCCCACGTCGCCGCTGCGTTCGATGCCCGCCTCCTTTGCGAGTTCGCTGACGTCAGCCATGGAGCCTGCCATGACACCAAAGCGTGAGGCGTCAAAGCGGCGCATCCAGCGCTGGCCCTTTTCCCAGTTGTCCTCCTGTGCAGAGGTGAGCATCCCCTTTACATCATTGAAGAAGCCGGCTTCGACCTTTGCGAGCTTCTCGTTGTTTGACGTGTTGAGCTCGGCCAACTTCTTGAGCGGTTGCTTCATGGGTTCAGGCTTGGTGAAGTCAGCGTTTCGCATTTCTTCGCTGACTTCTTCCATCATCGCCTTGTATTCCTGGACGATCTTGGAACGTGCCGAGCGATATCCCTGGTGCAGCACCTTGAGCTGGTCGCGCTGGTCATTGTCGAGTGCCAAGGCATCCGAGAAGCCATCCATGGCGTGTGCAGGAATGACCCGCACTATGAGGCCCATCGGCCCGCCCTGTGCTTGTGCGTCTGGCGCACACCAAGAAAGCAAGCACGCCATCAAGACGGCAATCACGCCCCGCCGCGCCCGAAACAGTGTTGACAGCATGAGCAAGCTCCCAGTCGATGTTCAGAATGAACGTGCATGAAGTGTGCCTTTGTGCGAGAAAGCACTTGCGACGCTGCACCCAAGATATTCTTAGGAATTACCCACCAGCAAGTTGCAAAAAATCGCACGAATCCTGGCAAGGTTCATTGGAAACTCAGGTCTTGATAAACCCACCCTTGGCCCGATCCTTGATGACTCCAGGAAATCGCAGGGCCCGCCCATGCGCGACGCAATAGACGCCTGGCGGCAGCACCCCGGTCGCAAAGATCGCCTCTGTCAGGTTCTGCAATGCATCGCTTGCTCGCATCTCAAAGGGGCGCATTGCCCCGGTCAGGATGATCGGCGCGTTGGGCGCGGGAAACCGCGCGTGCAAGTGCTCGCCCGTCAGGTGCAGCGTGTCGGTCCCGTGCAGCACGATCACACCATCTGGGGTTGCCCGAAGGCCCACCTCAACAGCCTCCGCGATCGTGGTGCGATCCTCTTCGGTCATCAGCAGGCTGTCCTTGCTCATGATCTCGATCACGTTGCAGCGCGTGTCACCCAGCCTCAGTCTTCGGAGCATCCGATCAAGGATGCTCCGTCGGTTCTCGAGCGATCCGGTCGCCTCGTCATAGGTCTTCTCTATGGTGCCGCCGGTGGTGATGATGGAGATGTGGCGCATGGGGAATCAAAAATCACAGCGTCAATCTCGATGTTAGAGGTGGACAACAGATGGACGTATTGGATGGTACCGCCCTGACCTATGCAGTGAAAATCCTCTGCCAATCTGCCCAAAAATTCGCATACGTCTTCCCCACGCAGGCTGGCTCCGCGATAACCACATTGGGCCGCCTCAGCCCAATCAACGCGAGCGACATGGCCATGCGATGATCGTCGTAGGTGGCAAATCGCACCCTACCCGCGTTGGGTGAACAGTCCACGCCACCAACCTCACCACCACCGGCAACCCCGCCAGCGGGCGGCGTGATCGTGATCGACCCAGGATCGCCCCCCACATTGG
>Ga0163147_10007713_pt1 | contig 12136 bp, 9 predicted proteins | sample OliLakLV19MP6G1_FD_148597 | JGI IMG/M metagenome (GOLD analysis project Ga0163147, IMG submission 148597) | Freshwater microbial mat bacterial communities from Lake Vanda, McMurdo Dry Valleys, Antarctica- Oligotrophic Lake LV.19.MP6.G1 | ecosystem: Environmental > Aquatic > Freshwater > Lake >...
TTTCTTTAAATAGCCCCACTATTCGCAGAAAAATAGTGTTGTCTGATGAAAAAATGGTTGACCTAAAATGACTAAGTTATTGGTGCCGCGTTCCTAAAAGGTGCAGCGCACCAAAAGATTGGTAGCGTAAACAGACCATAATTTCGGAGGTGCAGCGCACCGGTACGGATGTGTTTCGATGGGCGGCGCCTCCGAAATCATGGAAAAACCCATCGCTACAAAGATTTCGCAGCACTGCCGCTATCAAGAGCGCAGAACCAATCGCCTCTGTGTCCAACCTTTACTTCTCCTCTTTTTCCAGCACAAACTTAATCGTTTGCTCATTATCAAACTCGGCTGGACGTACATCGGGCTGAGAGCCGATCTCGTACCGCAGCCGGAATGAGGTGTCAGTACTCCAATCCAGAATGCCATAAAGTGTTTTGCCACTATGCGGGCCACTCTGAAAATTAGTCAAATCTAGCAGGACAACATTGTTGCTGCACTCCACTTTATATTCCAGTTGATTGGTGTCGAACTGGCTGCCGAACTTAGTGAGCCACAAACCCTTGCCGCCAGTCAGAAATATCAGGTCCTGCCCGTCGCGGGTGGTCCAATGGCCTGTCAACTCGCGGCATTTGGAGCCAGTGTTGCAGTTGAAAGTGAAGATAAAAAGCCCCGCTGCTGCCGCTGCGAGCAGAAGAAAAGTAAAAAGTTGGCGCATCGTTTACTGCTTGATCAAGTGATGAGGCGAATAGCAAGTACCTCAACACCGTCAGATAAAAACTAGGATAACTCCCACAAGGACAACATGGTTGACCAATAAGTGGCAATTTAGTAGCGTAAACTTTTTATGACTGCCTAAAAAAATGCTGGCTGCCGTACCTTCGCCGACTGTTTTTCAGGCCAAGTTGGACTTTGGACGTTGGACTAAGGACTAAGGACTAAGGACGTTGGACTAAGGACTTTGGATCAACTTCAACGCCAACATCCCTTGTCCAACGTCCAACGTCCAACGTCCAACGTCCAACGTCCAACCTCCATGTCAAAGCCAGCGCGTTTTTTGTTCAATATTCCTGTTCACGGCATTGCTGACCGGGGAAAAGGGGTCGGCCGCACGGAGGATGGCATGGCCGTATTCATAGAAGGCGCGGTTCCGGGTGATATCGTGGATGTGCGGCTGCAAAAGAAAAAAGGCGGCTTTGCCGAAGGCACCGTGGAACGGATTGTGCAACCTTCTCCCGACCGGGTGCAGGCTTTTTGCCAGCATTTCAATGTTTGTGGCGGCTGTAAGTGGCAAAACCTTGATTATTCCGCCCAACTGCGCCACAAACAACAAGTTGTGGAGGATGCATTGCTGCGCATCGGCAAGGTGGAAATCGGTGAATTTCAGCCAATTCTGGGCGCACCGGAGACCACTTTTTACCGCAACAAACTCGAATTTGGCTTTTCTAATAGACGCTGGCTGACGGCGGACGAAATGGCGGATACCCCCCCCAGCCCCCCTATTCGGGGGGGAGATGCTTCGCCTATGGCTTCTTTCATTTCTTCAGAGGAAAACACGGGGAATGACGATGCCTGGTCTGAAAGTGCCCCGGGTGAAGTGCCTCCCCCCCGAATGGGGGGGCTTGGGGGGGCTACTTCAGCAGCGGCTACTCCATCCGGTGCTGCCCTCGGTTTCCACAAGGCTGGATTTTTCGATAAAATAGTGGATATCCAGCGTTGCTGGCTACAAGCCGAACCCTCCAACGCACTCCGCAATTTTATCCGGGAACTTGCCCTGGAACAACAGCTGGAATATTACGACCTGCGGCGACACACGGGTTTCCTGCGCAACCTCCTCGTGCGGCTCACCACCACCGGCGAACTGATGCTGATCGTCAGTTTTGCCCGCCCCGACATGGAGCGGATCAGCCGGTTCCTGGATACCATCATTGAAAAGTTTGGCGATCAATTGACCACTGTGGTCTATAGCGTGAATACCAAACTGAACGATGCGCTGTTCGATCTGGATATGATTACCTATTGGGGCAAAGGTTATGTAGAAGAAAAACTGGGTGACTTGCGCTTCAAGATCGGGCCCAAATCTTTTTTCCAGACCAATTCGCACCAGGGCAAACGCCTCTACGACGTGGCCGCTGAATTTGCCGGGTTGACCGGGCAGGAAAATGTGTACGACCTGTACACTGGTACGGGCAGCATCGCCCTCTACCTCGCCCGGTATTGCCGCCAGGTGGTCGGGATCGAAGAAATACCCGAAGCCATCGCCGATGCGGAGGAAAATATGCGGCTTAATGGGATCGGGAACGCCGTGTTCTACGCAGGGGATGTAAAAAATGTGTTGTCGCCGGAATTTACGGCCCGGCATGGTCGCCCCGACGTGGTGATCACCGACCCGCCCCGCGCCGGAATGCACGAAAAAGCCGTTCGTTTTTTGCTGGATCTGGCCGCGCCCCGCATCGTGTACGTCAGTTGTAATCCTGCTACCCAGGCCCGCGACCTGCAATTGCTCTCGGAAAAGTATGCAGTCTTAAAAGTGCGGCCGGTAGATATGTTTCCGCACACCCACCATATCGAGAATGTAGCACTGCTGGAGCTGAAGTGAATTTTCTAAACTAAGTTTGCCACTGCTTTTATAAACAGCCCCCGGCGACCAGCAACCAACCAACACAATCACGAATCATGTTCAGTTGGATCAGCAGACAAATTCTCCGGCTATGGGGCTGGAAACTCACCGGGCACTATCCCATTGAATTGACAAAAGTGGTCGTAGCGGTCGCGCCACATACGTCCACCTGGGATTTTCCTTTGGGTGTGCTGACCAACAGTGCCTATGAGTTGCGGGCCAACTACCTGGGCAAGCACACGCTCTTCCGGCCACCGTTCGGCTTCCTGTTCCGGTGGTGGGGAGGCATTCCGGTAGACCGCAGCAAAAACCATAATTTCGTTGCGGCGACTGTAGAAGCGTTTCGTCAAAACGAGCGACTGCACCTGGTGCTGGCACCCGAAGGCACGCGTGCCAAAGTCACTAAATTCAAGACAGGATTCTACCACATCGCCCGATTGGCCGGGGTACCGATCTGCCTATGCAAATTTGATTTCGAACGCCGCGAGACATTTTTTGACCCCAATCTTTTTTATCCCACCGACGATGAAGAACGGGATCTGGCCTACATCTGGAATTATTTCAAAGGCGTGAAAGGCGCCAACCCGGAAAAAGGAATTTTTTAAAAACTTCCACTCGAAGATATTTTATGGCTGATTTTCACATAAAAACTCCACCCACGGTCTACGATGTCATCATTGTCGGCTCTGGTGCGGGCGGTGGCATGGCTGCCCACGAACTGACCAAGGCGGGTGCGAAAGTCTGCCTGCTCGAAGCGGGGCAACACTATGATCCAGCCGATCCCAAGTACATCACTCAACTCAAATGGCCCTGGCAAAGTCCCCGGCGCGGCGCCAGCACCCGCTTCCGGCCCTTCGGTGATTTTGATGCCGCGTATGGGGGCTGGGATATAGAAGGCGAACCCTACACGACCGTGCCTGGCACCCAGTTTCGCTGGTTCCGCTCGCGTATGCTGGGCGGGCGCACCAACCACTGGGGGCGCATCTCTTTGCGCTTCGGGCCGGACGATTTCAAACGTTACAGCATTGACGGACTGGGAGTTGACTGGCCCATTGGCTATTCTGATGTTGCTCCTTTTTACGATAAAGTAGATCGACTCATCGGCGTATTTGGCAGCAATGAAAACCTGCCCAACGATCCGGACTCAATATTTCTGCCAGCGCCCAAACCGCGCCTGCACGAATTGATGTTGCAGAAATCGAACAAGCGGCTTGGCGTGACGACCATCCCATCGCGGCTTTCGATCCTGACCAAACCGATCAACGACGAGCGCGGTACTTGCTTTTACTGCGCCCAATGTGCCCGCGCCTGCGTGGCGTATGCCGATTTTTCTTCGTCGTCCTGCCTCTGCAAGCCGGCTACCAAAACCGGCAACATGGAAACGATTTACTTCGCCATGGCCCGCGAGGTATTGACGGACGCTGCTACCGGACTTTGCACGGGTGTTTCCTACGTAGACACGCAGACATTGGAAGAAAAAACGGTCAGGGGGAAAATAGTTGTCCTTGCTGCAAGCGCTTGTGAGTCCGCGCGTCTGTTGCTCAATTCCAAATCGGCCCGTTTCCCGGAAGGGCTGGCCAACTCCTCCGGCGTGGTGGGCAAATACCTCCACGACAGCACGGGCGCGAGTCGTTCGGCCATCGTTCCGATGCTCTTCGACCGCAAACGTTACAACGAGGATGGTGTGGGCGGCCTGCACGTTTATTCTCCCTGGTGGCTCGACAACAAAAAACTGGACTTCCCGCGCGGCTACCACATCGAATACTGGGGTGGCATGGGCATGCCGGCCTATGGTTTTGGCTGGGGCATTGAAAAAGTGAACGGCATGTTCCCCGACCGGGCTGGAAACGTCCACGAAGCAGGTGGTTACGGGGCGTCGCTGAAAGACGATTACCGCCGGTTTTACGGTGCTTATATCGGCATGGCCGGACGTGGAGAAGCAGTGCCCAGGGAAGACAATTACTGCGAGATTGACCCGGAAAAAGTGGACAAATTCGGCATCCCGGTACTGCGCTTTCACTACAAATGGTCGGACTATGAGCGGCTCCAAGCCAAACACATGCACGAGACGTTCGAGCGCATCATCAGTGAAATGGGCGGCATCCCGCTGTCCGACACACCAGGCGCCGACCGCGATTACGGGCTCAATGCCCCCGGCGAGATCATCCACGAGGTAGGTACCGTACGCATGGGCAACGACCCCAAAACCTCTGCACTTAACAAGTGGCAGCAGGCGCACGATGTAAAAAATCTTTTCGTGGTAGATGCCGCGCCTTTCCCGTCGCAAGGTGATAAAAACTGCACATGGACCATCCTGGCGCTGTCTATGCGGGCGGCACAGCATATTGTGGACGAACGGAAAGCAGGAAATTTATGAAATTGATACTCGAAACACCCCAATCCTCCAATAACCCAATCAACAAATCTACAAATCAACAACGAGCATGAAACGCCGCGACGCACTCAAAACCCTGTCCCTTACCACCCTCGGCCTCGCAGGACTCAGCCCACAAGTACGCGCTGCCGAGACGTTTTTTCCCGAAGGCGAAGGTGAAAAAAAAGACAAGCCGTTCGAGCAGTTTGGCCGTACCGACTATGAGCGGGAGCGCGATGCCAAACTATTCGCGGAACAGTTTTTTAACAAGCACGAGATGAAGACGCTGACCGTGCTCTCGGACATTATTATCCCGGCGGATGGCCGCTCCGGCTCCGCTTCGGAGGCTGGAGTGCCGGAATTTATCGAGTTCATGGCAAAAGACCGGCCGCAGGATTTTCAAACACCCCTTCGCGGCGGCCTGGCCTGGATGGACATTCAAACCAGTCGGCGCTTTGGCAAACAATTCATTGATTGCGACCGGTCCGAGCAACTTGCCCTGGTGGACGACATCGCTTATCCAGCCCGCAAAAAACCGGGCATGAGCCAGGGAATGGCGTTTTTCAGCCTGCTGCGCAACCTCGTGGCGAGCGGATTCTGGACCAGCCAAATGGGGATTGCGGATATGGGGTATATGGGGAATACGCCGAATCAGTGGGAGGGGGTGCCGGTGGAGGTGTTGCGGCAATATGGGCTGTGAGTTTGTACCGGTTGCTTTAGCTGCCGGATATCACAAGTGCCGACGGATGTGTTGATGCAGTATGGGTTGTGAGCCTGTGGTTGTAATAATCAATGGCGGCAACTTAACAGCAAAAAGTCTTCGGACTCAACGCGCGCTCTTAAGTTGACGGCATTTGACTCACTGTCTACCTCACCAGTAAATCATCACTTTCGCACCAGCGTCACATCACCGCTTTTGCGAACGGTGGTGATCTGGCCGCAAAAAATCAGTTCGGCCTCCAGCGTCCACACAAAAACGGCACCCGGCCCGGCATCATGCCGCCAATAGCCGTCCCAGCCGCGCTCGAGCTGATCTGTGCTAAAAATCAGATTGCCCCAGCGGTCGAATATTTGGAGCCGGAAACGTGCGACTTCCACGTTGCCAGCAATGAAAGGTTTAAAAACCGAATTGACCAGCTCCTGCGCATCAGGCGAGAACGTATTGGGCACATACACCAGCTCGCCCTCATGCTCCCCTTCCCAACGGACATGTGCCTCTTGCCGAACCGTCTGGCATTGGTCGGATACTTCCAGCCATATGGAGCCTGCACCCATAACCTGAATCGTTTCGTCAGTCGCTCCATTGTACCATTTGTATTGCAAGCCGGCAGGCTTGTTGTCCCATGCCGGGGACAAAGTAACAGACGGCGCATCACAAGGCAGGAATGCGTCCGGCAGGGTAAACGCCGCAGTTGGAAGCACACCCAGCACAACTTCCTGCTGAGCGGTGCAGCCGTTTTGATCTTTTACTGTCAGTGTGTAGGCGCCTTCCGACAGCTGCTGGAAGTTCAATGTGTTCTGGAAGTCCGTCGCGTTCAGAGAGGTGGAGATCTCCGTACTGCCTCCCAAAGGTGAAACCGTCAACTCGCCGGTCGGTGCATTCGGACAAGAGGCTTTGGTCAGAAGACTGAATGCGACTACCGGTTGGTCCGATACGGTGACCGTCAAAATGGAATCACACCCCAGCCAGTTTTTCAGTGTAAAATCTTTGACTGTGCCCACGGCCAGTTGTTCACCAGCGTATTCGAATGTGCCGCCCGGACAAGCCTTGCCTGCTACGCTACCGGTCGAAGTTGGTAAAGCGGACACTGTGACGGTGACAACCGAGTCACAACCCAGCCAGTTTTGAAACGTAAAATTCTGTATAGCGCCCACAGACAGATGAGCAGCCCCGTATAGATAAGTTGTCCCCAGACAGGTTTTTACATGCAACGCAGAAGCCGAAACCGGCAACGCGCTGACTTTTACATTGATGATAGAATCGCAGTTTTGCCAGTTCTTCAGAAAAAAACTGCGGGTCTCGCCGATGTTGAGCGCAATACCCTGGTAGGTATAAGTTGTACCAGGACAAGTGTTCACTTCGAGATTGAGGACGGAAATAGGCAGCGCGGAAACGGTCACTGTCACGACCGAATCACAGCCCAGCCAGTTTTTCAGAATAAAATCTCTGGTTTCGCCCGCCACAAGGTCTGTGCCGGCGTAAGAAACGGTGGAACCGGGACATGCTTTCAGCGCGACGGAAGCGGCAGATACCGGCAGCGCCGTGACTTTTACGTTGACGATGGAGTCGCAGTTTTGCCAGTTCTTCAGGAAAAAACTGCGCGTCTCGCCCACAGCGAGCTGTACACCCTCGTACTCGTAGGTGGTTTCAGGACAGGCTTTTACCTCCAGATTGATGATGGAAATGGGCATGGCGGAGACGGTAACCGTCACGATGGAATCGCAGCCCAGCACGTTTTTAAACACGAAATTTCGCGTTTCGCCGGCCGCTAGCTGCTCCCCTCCATAAGCCACTGTTGTGCCGGGACAAGTTTGAAGCGCTACGCTGCTGACTGAAGGAGGAGGGTTGTGGATGGATACCAGAGCAGTATCGATTGCTTTGCCGCCTGCCCAAAGGATAATCCGGATGGTGCGGGTGCCGGTTGTACGCACAGGGGCCGTATTGGCATAAATCGTTGAAGCCAACGACTTCCTGAACACGGAATCCGGAGCGGAAGGTTTGCCGGAAAGAGTGACACGGCCGGTGCTGTTCCCCGGAAAATTCAGGCCGGTGGTAGTAAACACTACGATCTGCTCATCCGGGCCATCAGGCACCGGACTGCCCGGCAGAAAATGAATTTGCACCGAATCCAGGTGCTTGTAGTATTGCAGTTCAAAGTCAGTATCGGCTATAAAAACGCCATTGCTTTTACAAAAGATGGTATCGGATGCAGTATAGTCCTTTCCGGCAGCACCTGAACTGTTATCGGCATCCAGATCAAACTCGTGGAGGCAGGGGACGGAACCGAGGAACTCCAGAGGGCTGGTAGCGCCATAGATTTGAGCGCCTTGCGGAAAGATGCAATTCAATTGAGTGACTGTACCTGTCTCGAAATTTATCTCAGCCATCTTGGGTAGATTTACCGCAGGTTTAGTGCCGGATGTGTAGGTCACAACGCTGTCGCACGAATAATAAATAGAAAACAGGCCCCACAATTGGAGCAAATCTGTTTTCCCGGTGAGATCCTGAATAATTTTTCCTGCCAATGGTGGTGTGAGGTTAACTTCGCGAACTCGACTCAATGCATCAATCATATACAGTTTGCCATTTCGAAAGGTTAGATCACCTCCTACAGTCTCTGAAGCAAACAAGTTAAAGTCTCCATAATCAATCTTTTCACCTGTAGACGTATTGTAAGAATAAAGGGCAAAGCCTCCTGCCCATATTATTCCGTTGATGTCACAAACTAATCCGCTTACAGTTTTATCAAAGTGGGTTATAAAAGTCATTTGCCCAGTTTGTGTATTGACTTTATATAAATCATTAAAAGCAAAGCAAACATAAAAAGAACCGTCAGGTGCTATTGCCACATCACTAGGAACGTCATTCGGATTTAAAGGGTTTATTGTTTTCACTATAAGAGTATCTTTACAAGTGCTGAGTTCAAGATAGCGCAACTCTCGATGCAAATTAACATAGTATACAACTTGAGCAAATACAGAATGCATTGAACCAATAGCAAATAGTATCAACCCAATACGAAGCAGCATCGTGTTCATAGAAGTCAGGATTTAAAAGTGAATGGAGAAATAAAAAGATAACCATGGCTGAGCAAAGGCTACAGCCATGGACTTTAAAGAGAGGATAATTATTGCTTAACGATGCGCCCTACCTTGCGATCTTTGCCGAATTGAAGGTCATACAAGTATATACCGGCAGGCCAGCCCTCGCTTTCTACTGAGAGATATTGGAGGCCTGCTTCCAGGTTACTATGGTATTCGTGCATTAGAGCGCCAGAGGTTGATACAACACGAAGTGTGACAGCCTCCGCTTGAACTATCTCAAAGGAGAAACGTACCTGGTGCACAAACGGCGACGGAGTAACCTGAAACACTGGAAGAGAAGCGCCATTGGAAATCCAGCGCATCTCGGGGTGATAGGCCGTATTAGAGAGCCCGTACAGTGCGTTGCCTTTGAAATCAGTGAGTTGAATATATCTTTGTAAGCCGCTCAAAGAAGTTTTGGCGCGCAACGCGACAGAGAACATATTTTGGAAACGATCCACCGCAATGGACTTGCGATCGGGATTGAACCAAACGAAGCGTATCACTCCAAGATGCTCCTCGGGGAGTTTAAAAATGGCATTCGCAAGGGGTAAACTGCGACCCTGAATCCCCTCAAATTCGAACTTGTCCGCATCGAACCGAATTTCAAATGCCATTACATTCATGGGCTCCGGGGCGTTTAACTGTACAGGAAGCGTAATCAGTTCTCCCTGCCTGACAGATTGATCGGTGAGCGAGAAAACCACTGGTATGGTGCCGCTGCGATCTTCTGTGCTACCTTTTAATGCCTCGCTGCATTCCTCGCAACTGCCGTCTATATCACCGCGTTTGATGCCGTAATAATCTTTATTAGCGTAATTGCTGTCGAGGGGTGAAAAGGAGATTTCCTCGCTATAAGGATAGCCGAAAAAATAACCATCGGGCGCCGGAGTCAAATTATCATAAACATTTTGGGGAATGAAGGTCCACGAGTTAACTGGAACCGTGGTTGTATCGTCTATCATCATCTGGCCTGCCAGAGATACATCAAAAGTAGTCATTGTGTCGTTATAATTCACATCTCCGGCAATGAGCTGCCAGGGATACTGAAAAGCTGCAATACCTGCATCAGTCCCAAGTATGTAATTATTCATATCGTTGAGATCCGATGTGCTGATGCCACAGCTTGGCCCATTGAGTTTGGAAGGACGGACTTTCACATATACACCAGATGGCATATCATCCAACAAATAACCACCATCATTCAAAGTTTCGTGAGTGTCAAGGTTGACATTGGTCGGAGAGACCAAGGTGCCTGTAGTTGTACTCTGAAAATACCCTGCTACGTTTACTCCTTCGATGCCTCCATTGTAATTATCCTCACAGGCTGGGTCGCCGAAGGGTGATGTGATGAGGCCCTGAATGTAATTGCAGGAGAAAGTATCACTAGAAGACGATCCTGTGGGAATGGAATAGTAAGTGCCACTAAAATAACCATGGGTAGTTCCCCAAGTAAATTGTACCGTAGTGTCTACTGATGTGACACAATCAGGTGTACCAACATAATTAATAACAAAGAGTGTTTGTGGTCCGGGATAAGTGCTTGTATTAAAGTTGGCCGCTCTAAATGTTAGATTTCGACTTCCGGAACTATATCCACTAGGACCAAGGTCAAAACTAACGTTTGCCAATCCGAAAGTCTGATTTAAAATCGCATCACGATCAATATGTAGCAAGTCCGTACAATTGATAAAGACCTCTACTTGATAAGCGGTTATTTGTTGATTAAGAGTATATGAGTCCCACTTCACTGCTATTCGTTTCAAGCCATTGGGCGCATCGCTGAGCGGAACAAAAGAAAGTGTACCCGCTTGCCCCCAGAGTACACCAGTTGTCATAACGAGCAGAAGAGGAATGAGAAACTTAGAGAGAGAGAGAGAGAGAGAGAATTCGCAAGGCTATGCTTGCTTGAATATGCTTTCATGTTGAAGAAATTGTTTTGAAAAGATGAAAAAAGGGCGTGTTTGTTTTCAATTGCGGGTCAAACATAAATTTTTTTCAAGTGCAGAGGTAGTGAAAACCATATATTTAACATTAAAAATACGGATATGACAAATTCTGGCAAATGACGGCATTCCGGTCATTGATGTACTGATGGGCAGGCAGCCTATCAGTACATCGCAAGCAGTTCATTGACTGCGAGCGGGCCGAACAAGTTTGCCAGGGTAGTCGACATCGCGTATCCCGCCCGCAAAAAACCGGGCATGAGCCAGGGCGTGGCGTTTTTCAGCCTGCTGCGCAACCTCGTAGCCAGCGGATTCTGGACCAGCCAAATGGGGATTGCGGATATGGGGTATATGGGGAATACGCCGAATCAGTGGGATGGGGTGCCGGTGGAGGTGTTGCAGCAATATGGGTTGTGAGAAAATAGCAGGCTTGCGGCTGACCCGTTACAAACAGTCCGGGTAGTTTTGAATGAACATCTGTTACTGGTGTGGGGCAAGCCCAGAAATTCAAATTTTACTACTATGGTTTCAGTAGTGCTTGGTATTGTAATTATAGGGATATTTTTCCTTTGGTTTGGGCTTAACCAAGTGAATAAAACCCAACGCCGTGAGGCGATGAGCCGGGTAGCGGAGCAGATGGGTCTAGGGTTCTTTGCAGAAGATCCGTTCGACCTGGAAGCTCAGGTTAATTTCAATTTGTTCAGTCATAATATTCATTCCTGGCAAAAGCATGGTATCATAAATGTATTGCCTGGGGTGCTAGGCGACACTGAAATACTCCTTTTTGATCGCGTATCAACCTGGTTTGCAACTCAGTGCGGCCTATGATGCCCAAAAATTTTATGAAGATTGCTGCGACCTGATTGTCGTGGTAAAATCAAAGAGCCCGCTGTATAGTTACAAATAAACGAATTTTGAGATTTAAATGAACTGAAAATGAACTGAAAAAAACTGGATTCGTACTGTTAGGAACGCGGCACCAATAACTCAGTCATTTTAGGTCAACCATTTTTTCATCAGACAACACTATTTTTCTGCGAATAGTGGGGCTATTTAAAGAAAAATAGCGGCCGTATGATGGAACAAAGGGTGGCATCAAATGACTAAGTTATTGGTGCCGCGTTCCTTAGGAACGGTGTCAAAATAACTTTCTAATTTCAGGCCAATTATTTTGGCGTTAGCCAACGATCTTTTGAGGCGAATAGTGGGGCTATTTAACGAAAAAGATAGGATGGATGGCGGCAAAAGAATGGCATCAAATTGGGAAGTTATTGGTGCCGCGTTCCTTATGCAAATAAAAATCTACACCATCCCAATACCCGGCGGTGAAGCGCTGACCGAAGACATGAACTTGTTCTTGCGGTCCAAGAAAGTGCTTGACATGAGCGAGCAAATCATAAGCAGCGA
>Ga0163147_10007718_pt1 | contig 12131 bp, 23 predicted proteins | sample OliLakLV19MP6G1_FD_148597 | JGI IMG/M metagenome (GOLD analysis project Ga0163147, IMG submission 148597) | Freshwater microbial mat bacterial communities from Lake Vanda, McMurdo Dry Valleys, Antarctica- Oligotrophic Lake LV.19.MP6.G1 | ecosystem: Environmental > Aquatic > Freshwater > Lake >...
AGAGCTGCAATAATGGAACAGCTTATGAGAGATCAACGAAGAAAATTAGGACTACCGGAGAATCCCAAACCATTGAAGATACAAAAGCCAAAGGCTTTTTTAGGAAAACTGACAGAGATTTGGTTTAAGAGCTGACATACTCCCACGGGCTCAGAGCAAGTTCACTTATCCTCGGCTCAATGTCTTTTAATCCTTTACATTTATACTACTTCGTGTTAAAATGGTTGTAGTGAAGCAATCATATCTCACCGCATACCGAAATCATACCTGCAAGCTGATCTACTTCCTCAAAGAAGAGGGCTATTCCTTTGAACGCATTGCCTCAGTTATGGGTATCACTTATCAGGGTGTTCAAAAGATTCTCAGCGGAAATTTAAAAGGCAGATAGGGGAGATTGAGTAAGTTGGGCAGAATGCTCAATTCCCCCTATTTGGTTTTTACCAGAGGAAGAAGGTGGAATAAACAATAGCAATACCAAAAAACTTTAAAGAACAAGATTCTAAATCTAATTACACTAAACTCACAACCGGTAAACACCGCTTGAGAGTTTTAGGTGAAGCTATTTCCGGTTGGGTCTGGTGGCTAGATACTCCCGAAGGAGGTAGAAAACCTGCCAGGGTACAGGAAAATGAGACAGTCCCTATGTCTGAGGGAGAGAACGCCAAGAAATTCCTGGCTTTCCCTGTTTTGAATTATCAGACAGGAAATGTTCAGGTTTGGGAAGTTACCCAAAAATCTATTAAAAGGGAGCTAATGTCCCTAGAGTCAGATGCGGATTGGGGAGATCTTGGGACTTACGACATAGAAATCGAGAGAACTGGGACGGATTTGCAAACAACCAAATACAGGGTTAGTCCTAAGCCAAAACAGCCTCTAAATGAGGAGATACAGGCAAGCATCTTAACTAATGGCCTACCAGAGTTAAGAGCTTTATACTTAAGCCAAGACCCTTTTACTTACATTCTAACAAAGGAGGAAGAAAAGAGTCTTAAAGAGGGGAAAACCCCTGAAAAAGAAGAAGTTTCCGAAGAGGAAACAGAGAAATTACCGTTTTAAACGGAGCAGACGGAGCCGGACGTTGGGGCTGACCATCAACGTCCGGACTGCTATTACTAATATGAAGTATAGGTTATTAAAAAATATTTTAGATTTCAAAGCAGGGACTATTCACAAGGTCAAAGACGGTAATCTTCGCTTAGGTGTTCTCGAGTGGAATGGGTGGGAAATACCCCTGTTTATTGTCGAAAGTCACCCTGAAACCTTCGAGCTTCTACCACAAGATATTGTATAACACTACAACTACTTACACACTAATTAGTGTATTTACATTAGTTTAAATCAGTGATACGTTTAAGAGAATGAGTCCCTTAAAAAAGCCTTTGGCTTTTGTAGTCCCTGTCTTCTTTAAGACCCCCTCAGCCCTTTATCAAGGGACTCATCCTGAGGGGGTCTTAAGATGAAAAGAATAGATTTGCCCGAATATTTAAAAGTCAGATTTCTTGAACTTGGAACGAAAGTGGTTAGAGAAGAGTATTTTAAAAGAATACTTACAATGGTAGAAGTACGTCGCAACCTTAAAGAATTGCCAGAATTGATTGAGTTATTAGATTTTCTTTTCCCTGAACCACCAAGATCGTTTGAAGAACGACTAGAAAGGTTTGCAAATGGGACAAAAGTACGATGAGTTTCAGAAGGAGAGAGAAAAAGGAGGGGTTGGGGCAGAACCCGCTCCTATAGAACAGTCATTTCTTATAGGAAAGCCCGTTAACTGGTCTGAGATTACAGACGAGATAACAAAGCGTGAGTGGATCTGGGAAAATTATATAGCTAAAGGTTACATTACTCTATTATCCGCTTTATGGAAAGCTGGAAAATCAACTCTTCTGAGATGCCTTTTTGTCGCAATGGCTCAAGGGGAGGAATTCGCAGGTCAACCAATCACAAAAACAAGAGTCCTTGTTATATCCGAAGAGCCTCAGAGTGAGTGGTTTGAGAAAAAAGAAGATCTTGAAAAAGAATTAATTGATCAAATCTCAATCTGGTCACGCCCTATTAGAAGCAAGCCTAATCTAAAACAGTGGATACAGATGTTGGATGAGATCAAAGAGCACTGCATTGTAGAAGGCATTAATTTAGTCGTGATTGATACCCTCTCCACGTTTTGGCCTATTGATAACGAAAATGACTCAGCGCAGGTTTTAAAGGCCTTAGTGCCTATGTACACCTTTACAGAAAACAGAATAGGGGTTCTACTTATTCACCATTTTAGAAAAGGTGGAGGGGATCAAGCGCAGGCCTCAAGAGGTTCAGGGGCATTACCAGGCTTTGTAGACAATATTATAGAATTCACCCGCAAAGAAGACGGGAATGCCAACCAGCGAGTCCTAAAGACTTATGGTCGCTTTGATGAGGTCATTCCGACTGTTGTAATAGAGCTTACTAACGACGGAACATATAAGACGCTAGGAACTCCATGGGAGGTTTCTAAGACAGCAAAGCTTGATAGGATAATCTCAATCTTCGAGGAGATGAAAACAAACCTGTGTTCGGCCGATATATTAAAGTTCTGGGTCACTTCTTCAAATTCAGCGGAAACTTCTATTACGGTAAGATCTGTCAGAAATTATGTAAAAGAACTCGTTTTTAAAAAAATCCTTTCCGCAGTTGAGCCACGCATGCATGGAAAAAGGCTAACTCCTTACTACGCACTAACTCCCGATTTTCAGGAACTGCGGAAAACATACTCCCCCCCCACAACGGGGGCTTTCCTTTCCTCAGTTCCAACTGCGGAAAGGGCCCCAGAATCGCTTTCCGCAGTTAACCCCCAAACCGTGCCTGTAACTGAAGTACGGAAAGGTATAAGTGCTATAGCGGAAGACATTAGGCTAGAAGAGGGGATGGAGAAGATAGATAACCTATAATGTTGACATCAAATAACATATTTGAAGAGAGAGTAATTGCTAGAGATGCCTTAAAAGGGATTTATTCTTGCCCTGCTTGTGGAGGGGCTACTATTCTTAAAAAAGGAGAAAAGAAGATCGCTCATTTTGCTCATCAGTACTTAGGGGATTGTTGGTGGGAGAGTGAAAGTATTGAACATTTATCTTTCAAGCAAAAGCTCTATGACTACTATACAGATAAAGGTTTTGAATGTCAGTTGGAAAAAATCGTTGATGACGGGAAATTCATAAAAAAGCCTTTGGCTTTTGTACTAGATGTGGCTATCGAATATAAAGGACAAAAGGTGGCTATTGAGATCCAGTTAAGTGAAACACCCATTGAAAGAGTTATTGAAAAAACTATCGCCTTGAACAAACTGGGGTACTATGTTTTATGGTTAATTGGCGATCCTGCTTTAAAATCCCACGACGATAGATCAAGTCAACTCTTATATTTAATGCACAGTAGATTCTATTTTGGCCGGGTTTATACAATCACCAGCCAGTTTACTGTTAAGTCTAATTTTGGAGTAAATATAGACCCTGAAATGGAAGTCTCTGCGCTCTATCTAAAATACAGAACAAAAACTATTATTTCTAGGAAACATTATTTCCCACTTATTGACTTAAACATCCTTTGCACAGAGACTGCTGAATACTCGATAGGAAAAATAAAGATTGCCCGCTTCTGTGATAAGCATATAGACAAAAATAGTCTAGATTAGGCACAAGTTGCTATGTTGACTTTACACTACTTTGTGCTATACTAGTTGTATAGGTAACAAGAAAGAAGAAATAAATGGAAAACTACGATAACTATTCCCAATCAGATCTATATACATTGTCTATAAAGGATAACCCAGCTCTACAGCTAAAGAAGATATTATTGGCATTAAAAGTAAAACTACATAAAGCAGATCATAAGTTTTGGACGGAAAAGCTCCTTATAGATGGTCAGGCGATAGAAGACCTTAAAAAGGAAATCAAAGCCTTTGAAGAGGGTGTTTTGGACACTACAGAGGAATCTAAAGAAGAGATTGAGAGTAATAAGATGGGGAGTCCTTTCGATGGCTAAACACTGGGAGAAACAAAATGAAACCTAAAATATTTTTTAATAACCTATACTTCATATTAATAATAGCAGTCAAGATGTTTGAGGAGGAAAAGAATGTTTAATTTAATAAAAAAGCCTTTGGCTTTTGTAAAAAAGCCTTTGGCTTTTATAAAAGAAATATGGGTTGCGTTGACTCAGGATATCAACAAATGCTCCCTCTGTGACTCAGATATCTTCTGGTGGGGTAACAAGTGGTATTGCGAGAACCGGAATTGTAAAAGGTTTACCGCCCCTGCGGTATTAGACGAAACAGAATAAATACTAAGCATTATATGAAAACAAATAATCACACAATAAAGCCAACGGCTTTTGTAATAAAGCCAACGGCTTTTGTAACAAAAAGTAAATGGGCGGTATATTTTCTACTCTATATCGCTTGTATAACCTTCTGCTTCGGGTTGGTAGCTAACCATCTATCCTCACAATGGATGATTAATTCAGCCTCTTTTGAGCTTAAGAAGGCCAGTGCTGCAATGCACGGCATCCGTGAGGCTAGAGCTGATTATTCAGAGCTTGAGAAGACAAATGAGGAACTCTTAAGCGAGCTAGCCGCTATTAAATCCAAGAATCCAGACCCTAAACGAGAAGAGATAGAGGCTTATGTTCGGAAGATCTTTACAAAGGATAACCCTAACCTTGCCCTTGCTATATCTCACCACGAGTGCGGTTACACTAACAAGAACTATCCTAAGTGTTCTCTTAAGAGCTCAGTAGAAAATAGCATAGGGTTATTTCAAATTAACCTACATAATGCACACAAGAACATCCATGCAGATAGAATCCCAGGGGTAACTATGGCTGAGAAGATCCAATGGTTAGAAAACCCATTTAACAACACTCTTTACGCTTACTGGGTATTCAAGACATCAGGTTGGAATCCCTGGTCAGCTTACACTAATGGGGCATACTTAAATGATCCTTTAGTCAAATGAAAAAACTAATGAAATCAAAACAAGAACAGAAAGACGAGGCTCGGAAAGCTTACGAAGCAATAGTAGGCCCAGCATGGAAAGCTTACGAAGCAATAGTAGACCCAGCATATGAAGCCTACAGTGTAAGGCTCAGGGAGATAGACGAAGAAGATATTAAAATCATTGATGGTAAGAAATATAAATTAGTTGAGGAGGAGAAATAATATGAAGAAGAAAACAGAGAGAAAGAAATTAACAGAAAAACTAGATAAGTTAATCAGTCTCAGGATTCGAGAGATAGAGCCTGAATGTGTGACTTGTGGTTCAACAACCAAATTAGGAGCCGGACATATCTTTAGCAAAAGAGGTTTGAATACCAGATGGGATCTAACCGAAGCTGGTAATGTTCACACCCAATGTTGGGGCTGTAACTACCGACACATTAGAGATCAGTACCCATATTTCACCTGGTACATTGAGAAGTTCGGGCTGGATCAGTTCAATTCTCTAAGAAGAGTGTTTAAGACAGTTATCAAACTGAAAGATGCTGAACTGAAAGAACTAATTACACTTATGTCAACTACCCACGGCTAAAGCCGAGGGCTTGTAACTCCCTTGCGGGGCTACGATTGGCAAATTGACTGTTGCCAGTTGAGCAATGTTAATTGCTCCGTTATGGTCAGCGTTAAGGGAGAAACCGCAAGACCGACAAAGAAAAGTTGATTGATTTTTTCGATTATGTTTAGCAATATAACCACAAACACTACAACGTTGAGAAGTATAATGCGGGTCAACGGATTTCAGGAAAACTCCTGCAAGTTTAGTTTTATATTCCAAAAACTTTCTCAACTGGTCAAATGCCCAAGAAGAGTGTTGTCTCCGTTGTGCTTTCCTAACTTTTACTCTTTGTCTAATTCCAGCCAAATCTTCTATGGCGAGACTCAAAGAGTGCCTTTTGCACTTTTCAACAATCTTCTTGCTAATAACATGGTTTACGTCTGTTCTAAATCTGCTTTCTTTGCCAGACAACTTTTTCAAATGTCTTTTGGCGGACTTGGTATATTTCTTTTGCAAAGCAGACTTCAACTTATCAATCTTCACTCTTTTGTTATCAACCTCCTTTCCAGAGTAAATTTCACCAGTATTATCAACAGCAAGTTGAACCAACCCCAAATCAATTCCAAGAAATCCCTTGCCTATATTTTCAGGTGGTTCAGGAACATCAACAACTGGTATCAAGTAAAAGTTACCATTTTGATACAAAAGGTCAACTTGTCCACGCCGAGGATAAAGAAGTTTGATTTCTTGATATTGTCCCAAAACCATAGGGATAATCTGTCTACCCCTCAAGGTAAGGATAGAAACCTTTTCAAGTCCTTTCCAAGTAAGGATACGGTCATCGTAAATAACCGCTCCATGTTTACTGAATGTATGGGGATTTTTAAGGTTAAGTTTTTTGCTTCTTGCTATTTTGTAGGCATCAGCGACCTTGCCAACTACACGAACCGCCATTTGAGAAGAAAGATTAAAGCGTTTTCTAATCTCGTAATAACAAAGGTGGTGGATTTTAACAACAGAAGCGGTCTTGTTTTCAAAAGCTATTTGAGAAACAAAATCACAAGCCTTGTTGTAGGTTTCAATAGTTTCCAGAAGAATACCTTTTTGTTGGGCACTTGGAATAAGTTTTACTTTAATAGACAGTTGCATATAGAGCTATATTATCATATACTAAGAAAGGAGGCAAGCCAATTCCTCCCACCTCTAAAGAAGTGGGTTTCCTTGGCTACTAATATATGACAGAAATATTTGCAGGATTTTCAAAGAATCCAAACGAAAGAGCAAGCCAGCCAGTATTCTACATAGACAGAACTGATGCTGAGGTAATGGGCAAAGCTTTGGCAGGATTTACATTCCTAGACAAACCATTAGCTAAAAAGGACTAACTATGAAAACTAAAGAAGAACAAAAAGAGGAGGCTCAGAAAGCTTGCGAAGCAATAGTAGACCCAGCACTGGCAGCTTACGATGCAATAAGAAATCCAGCATGGAAAGCTTACGAAGCAATAAGAAATCCAGCGCTGAAAGTTTGCGAAGCAATAGTAGCCCCAGCACGGGACGATTACGAAGCAATAAGAAATCCAGCATGGAAAGCTTACAAAGCAATAGTAGACCCAGCACGGGAAATCTACCTAGCCAGGCTCAGGGAGATTGACGAAAAAGATATTAAAATCATTAACGGTAAAAGATATAAGTTAGTGGAGGAGGAATAACTATGAAAACACTATCTAAACAAGAACAAAGGGTAATGGAAAAGATGATAAGCATTGTTAAGGAAAAAAGTGCTGATGTCGTATTGCCTGGGCTTACAAATACTTATGTAAGCAAAGAGATACTTCTTAAGCTACTTCAGGAGGCATACTCAACCTACGATGCAATAGACAAACCATTAACAGAGAAAGAAAGTGAATAAGAGGAAGTTGAGGAAAGACTAAAAGGCTTAAAACCTGTTTAGTCATAAAAAAAGGAGGTGAAAATTATGACAAATGATAATACAGGACACATGAATACTGGAGACATGAATACAGGAAGCTGGAATACTGGAAACTGTAATACTGGATACATGAATACAGGAAGCTGGAATACTGGAGACAGGAATACCGGAATCTGGAATACTGGAGACATGAATACTGGAGACAGGAATACTGGAAACAGTAATACTGGAAACAGTAATACTGGATACATGAATACAGGAAACTGGAATACAGGACACTGGAATACTGGAAGCTGGAATACAGGAGACAGGAATGCTGGATACATGAATACTGACTCCCCGACCGTACGAATGTTTAATAAGGATACAGGCTTAAAGTTTGGGGAAATATCCTTTCCTGAGTACTGGTTCTTTGACTTGACAGAATGGGTGTCGGGAGAAGACATGACTGATCAGGAGAAAGAAGACCATGAATCAGAGTATAAAACCAATAAGGGATATCTTAAGGTTTACGACTATAAAAAAGCTTTTAAAGCATCGTGGGACAAGGCTACACCTGAAGACAGAGCGAAGACTTTTGATCTGCCTAACTTCGACAAGCAGATCTTTGAAGAGATATCAGGAATTAATGTTGATGAAGAGAGAAAAGTTGAAACAATCAAAATAGGTGATGTTTCTTTCAACAAAGAGGAAGTTGAGGAAAGACTAAAAGGCTTAAAACCTGTTTAGTGATAAAAAAAGAAATAATAGAGGACTAACCTATGACACTAGAACAAATATGCGTAAGCAAAGAATGGGCGGAGAAGTTAAAAGAAGCTGGGTATCCGGAAAGGGGTAGTGTTTTTTATTGGGCTATTGGCGGTGACAAGTGTGAAAATAAGTGGTCGCTTCTTTACTCCGATGATGAAGGTTGGTCGTCTACAGATATAATCGCAGCCCCGACTGCCTCAGAGATACTAGAGAAGCTACCCTCATTGATAGTAGTAAACACAAACAACGCTTGGCTCTCGTGTCATAAAAACATATTTAATTTGTTTGACGTAGGTTATGCCACTAATGATGGTTTCATGGATGGACACATCGAAGAAAAATCACTGGTTGATGCTCTAGCAAAAATGTACTGCTACCTGGTATCGGAAAATATAATTAAAGCGAAGGACTAACTATGAACGACCTAAAGCCATTCAAGCACGGAGAAGAAGGCACACACAGTGTCTGTAATAAGCACAACATAGGGGGCAAGTCTATTTGTTGTAAATGTTCTGGGGAAGTTGGGTGTGGAGAGAGTAGGAACTTATGGGAAGATCAGAAAGCATGGAATGAGGCACATAAACACGCTGATGAGTTGGTTTACAAGAACAACGCAATTTATAGTGCTATTTATTATCCACCGATAAGATTTATGGAGAGAGCTACTACTGTTATCGCCGACTCAACCCACCAAGCAGTAGCAGAGGAGAGGGAGAGAATTCTTGATGGGTTGCCAGAGAAGAAATACTTTGGAAAAGATTATATCGAAGGTAGCAATAGTGATTCTAATTATGTGCATGGCTATAACCAAGCCTTAGACGATCTTTTCTTTATCTTAGACAAACCATTAACAGAGAAAGAAAGTTAATAAAATAATATGTTTTATCCATATATAGAAAAACAAGGAATTAAACAATGGTTGCTAAATACATTTACACCTAGTATGTGGTTTAGACCTAAAGATTGTGAATGTAGCTGGCAGATATTTCAAGGTAAACTAATGTGGATAATTCTAGGCGGCTGTCCTAGGCATGATTAACTAAACCTTTACTTATGAAACAACTTAACTCACGCAATTTTGAGGAAGTATACAAAAAACTAGACATCAACCTAGATACTCTGGGCTGTGTCATGCTTGATTTAGAACCACTTGGAAGTATGGGTGGAATAGTAAGAACCACCGAAGATTTATACTATTCAAGCAAGCCAGATCGCAAGTGGATCAACGGCTGGGTAGCTGGAAGCGTACCCCACATCACCCTGCTTTATGGATTGTTAGATAACGCTCACAATTGGGAAAAGCACATTAAATCAGTCTTAGATGGTTGGAAAATGGATACTGTCGAGATTGACCACATTGGCTACTTTGAAAGCCCATACGAGGATGAGGCGTACTATTGTCTTGTCGCACATATTAAAGTCACTCCAGAGCTTATGGAGGGTCACAACCGCTTGGAGTTTTTACCACACATCAACACGTTTACTGGTTACAAACCACACATGACTATTGGGTACATTAAAAAAGATGAGACATTGAGGGATGATTACTTAAAGCGACTCAATGCCTTCTGGGCTGGTAAAAAAATAATAGTTAAAGAAGGTGTCAATTTAGGATACAAGCCGAAGGACTAACCTACGACAGACACACAAAAAATATTAGCGGAATTTGATGAGAGGTTTAATAATTCATTGATTGAATCAGTTATTAAGACGGATATGACAAAACTAACTAAACAAGAACAGAAACGAACCCAATTCCAAACTACCCTGCTTAATAATGTGGAACAACTGAAATGGAATCATTACGTAAGAAGTGGTATTAGGCCCGACAGGAAATATCTTCTAGCGTTAGATGACGTAATAGCTTTAATCAAAGCCCTATATGAAAAAACTAACTAAACAGAGAAAGAAAGTGAATAATATGAAAACATTTTTAATTAAATTTAACAAGTGCGGCTACGACATGTATGACGGCTTTGTTGTTGTCGCTGAAGATGAACAAGCTGTTATTGAGTTACTCAAGGATAAATATCCTATACTCATAGAGTGGTCTGGTGGTTACGAAATTAATGAAGTAGATAATACAAAAATGGGTATTATTTTGAAAAGCTTTAGGGCAGGTTAAATCTAGGTCTAATCTAGGTCTAATCTAGGTTAAATCTAGGTTTAATCAGCGATTTAGAGAAATAAATATGAAAAATAACTATAAAAAGGAAAAAATAAAATTTATGGCTACAATTGGATGGAATGGTGGAACTGTCGAGAAGGCTCTCAATGCAGTGATTACAGATCAAGGCATTCTAAAAAAACGTGAAGGATATAAAACTTTTGGTGAGATGGTTAATGTGCTCTGGAACATAAATAAACAGAATAAAAAGATGGGGTTTACTGCGGAGTATACAGTTGTTTTACCATTAAAGGGAACAAAGCCAATTTATAAAAAGACGACGAAATGAAGAGGAGGATTAATGTATACATATAAAGCTATAGTGCTTCGGGTCATTGACGGTGACACCATAGACTGTTCGGTCCAATTAGGCTTTGACGTGACCATGAACTTACGGTTTAGGCTCTATGGTATCAACACGCCCGAGACTCGTGGAATCGAGAGGGAGCAAGGGCTCAAGAGCAAGGCCAGGATGCAACAGCTGTTACCAATCGGCGAACAAGTTGTACTAACCACCTACAAAGACCGTAAGGAGAAATACGGAAGGTATCTTTGTGAGGTATTTGCGGACGATGTCAGCCTCAACGGATTGATGATTGCTGAAGGTTTAGCTACACCATACTCTGGTAGAGGGAAGACAATCAAATAATAACGTGGGAAGGAGGTGAATTATGGCAGATAAAACAATTGAACAGATAGTAGTAAGACCGCTAAGTATTGGGATTATCCCAGTAAGGATTATTGGTTTACGTCCTTTAATCTTTCATAAATGGTCAGAGAAAGCTAAACGAATGATGCGTGAGAAGCAACAGAAGAAAGCAGCTAAGGGGCATGAGGTTAGAGATCCCCAAGCTGAGTTTGAAGCATCGTTCTATCGTAACTCAAATGGAGAGATAGCCTTTCCCGCAATAGCACTAAAAAAGGCTTTAACAGGTGCATGTAGGAATGTTACGGGAGTGACGATGACGCTAGTAAGAGGAGCTGTTTTCGTAGTGGGTGACCATGAAGGACTTGTAAGAGTCGACTACAAAGGAGAGCCAGAAATGCGAGAAGACGCGGTTACTGTCGGAATCGATTCAGCCGATCTTAGATACCGAGGTCAATTAACAGAATGGTCTATGGAGTTGACTATTAAGCACAATGTCTCTGTTATAAGCGCTGAGCAGGTTATTAACTTGTTTAGGGTTGCAGGATTCGCGTGTGGAATAGGTGAATGGAGGCCTGAGAAAAGTGGAGATTACGGACAGTTCGATGTCCAAATGGGTAAGTGAGTCTTAAAAAAAAAGAAAGGAGGTGTATAAAAATGATAAAAAAAGAAATCGTGGCAGCTGAGCTTAAACGAATTGAAGGTGAAGGTGGAGCGCTTACTCCACACGCTGTAGTTGAAGCAGCTAGGGCGTCAAATTCTTTATTACACCTCCTTTTTGATTGGGACAACAGTAGTGCAGGAGAAAAATACAGATTATGGCAAGCAAGACAGTTGATTTCAGTACAACGGACAATCTTTCAAGAACGAGAGGTTCATCAGTATTACAATATTGAGTTGACAGAGGACCAAGAGGCAGTTAGAGCGTATTTTCCGTTGGAACAAGTAATGTCTAAGGAGGCACTCTACAAACAAGCTTTAGCTTCGGCCGTCAAGGATCTTGAGGTCTGGCTTAAACGCTATGAAGACCTAAAAGGTCTGAAAAATGTAGTGAATCTTTCTGTTTTGGAACAGGCGAGGGTAACTGTAGCCTCAATATAGAGGCTTTCATGGC
>Ga0163147_10007725_pt1 | contig 12122 bp, 7 predicted proteins | sample OliLakLV19MP6G1_FD_148597 | JGI IMG/M metagenome (GOLD analysis project Ga0163147, IMG submission 148597) | Freshwater microbial mat bacterial communities from Lake Vanda, McMurdo Dry Valleys, Antarctica- Oligotrophic Lake LV.19.MP6.G1 | ecosystem: Environmental > Aquatic > Freshwater > Lake >...
GGCCCACCCCCAGACCGTCGCCCTCACGCTCATGCCCAAGGGCGGCTACGACAAAACCGGCTACATGCAGGCCCTCGCCGTCGACCTCACCGACACCAAACCCGACCTCATCAAGAAAGCACCCGACGACCTCAAGGCACCCAAGTACGCGATTCTCCGCTTCGGCGGCTTCATCCCCCTCGGCAACGACGGCACGCCGGGCCCCAACAAGCCCACGCCCGCGTCCGATGCGCCGACTTTCGCCGCGATCGTCGATGAACCCGACGGCGCACCGTCGCGCCTCTTCATCGACACCAACCGCGACGGCGACCTGACCAACGATCCCGCCCCGGAGTGGGCCGCGCGCGATGAGAAGGGCTGGGACGGTGCCGACCTCAAGTCGTGGACCGGCACCGCGCCCTTCGACCTCGGGACGGAAGGTAAGCCCCGCGTCGTCCATCTCGGCTTCTTCCGCTTCGACAAGAAAGACCAGCGCCGCGCCGCCGTCCAGCCCTACCTCGTCGCCTACCGCGACTACCTCGCCACGGGCGAGCTCAAGCTCGGCGACAAGACCCTCCCCTTCTCTCTCTCTGACGAGTTCGCCACGGGGAGTTTCGGGCGCGCCACCGCACCCTCCGCCGCCGCTCCGGGCGCAGGGGCGGAACCGCAGCCTGACGCGGCCGGGGGTGCATCCGAAAACCCCGACTCCACCCAGCCCTCGGGCCTCACCCTCCTCGTTGATGCCAACAACAACGGCAAGATCGACTACAAAGGCGAAGCCTTCGACGCCCTCAAGCCCTTCAACCTCGGCGGCATCACCTACGAACTCTCCGACATCGCGCCCGCCGGCGACTCCCTCAAGCTCATCAAGTCCTCCAAGACCGTCGCCGAGATCAAGCCCCCGCCCGATCACGCCGTCGGCAAGTCAATCACCACCTTCGACGCCGTTCGCACCGACGGCAAGAAGGTCGCCTTCCCCGCCGACTACAAAGGCAAGCTCGTCCTCCTCGACTTCTGGGCCACCTGGTGCGGCCCCTGCGTCAAGGAAGTCCCCCATGTCGTTGAGGCCTACACCAAGTTCAAGGACAAAGGCTTCGACATCCTCGGTATCTCCCTCGACAACCAGGACGCGATGGAGCGGATGAAAACCATGACTGCGGAAAAGGGCATGGCTTGGCCGCAGATCTGCGACGGCAAAGCCTGGCAATCCACCCTCGTCGACCTTTACGCCGTCCAGGGCATCCCCGCCTGCTGGCTCATCGATGCCGACACCGGCCTCATCGTCGCCGACGCCATGACCCTCCGCGGCCAGCAGCTCGCCGACACCATCGAAAAAGCCCTCGCCGACAAGAAGAAGTAAAACCGTGCCACCGACTCGTTTGCCGCAGCGATGAATGTCAGTTATTGCCGAACTGCACAAAGCCTTTTAGACTATCGCCGCGCGGCGGGACGGTGGCCCCCATCAGCAACGGCAAAATTGACTGATTGCGGAGTTTTTGCGTCAGTCCCCTTTGTCATCCGCTCTGTTCGGATAATCTTTTCGGCTTGGCGGGCCTTGATCTCCTTCACCCATCACCAGAAGCACAAACGTGTCCGATTTCATGTGCCTCATCGAAGAGAGCGGCGACTCGACCTGCATCGCCTTTGTCAAAGGCATGGCCGACATCGCCAGCCACGAAGATTTTCAGAAGGCCATGAACCGTTTGGAGGAGCACGAAGCCAAGTTCGTCGTTCTCGACATCCGCCAACTGGAGTTCCTTACCAGTCTTGCCGTGGGGGAGATGCTCAAGCTGTTCAAGTCCAAGAAACGCGCCGGGGGCAATGTGGTTATCGCCGGCCCGAATGAGTATGTGGCGGGCGTCTTCAAAGCCTCGCGGCTGGGGTCGGTCATCTCGATCGTCCCCACGGTGGATGAAGGGCTGGCGGCGTGCGGGAAGGCTTGAACCGTCTCTCCAGCGGATCGCGCCTTTGAAAGAACGCGTTCAGGCCGCGCCGACCGTAATCCCCACCGGCACGAATGTCCGCTTCACCCGCCGCTCGAACTCCTCGGGAAACTTGTTCATGATCGTGCGAATGGCCCAGTTGTTGCCGTCGGCAAGGCCGCAGATCGTTGTGCCCGGCATGGCACCCATGCTGGTGGCAATTTCGAGGGTGAGGTCGAGATCTTTGGAGCGGCCGTTGCCCTCTTCGATGCGGGTGAGGAGCTGGTAGAGCCAGCCGCTGCCTTCTCGGCACGGCGTGCATTGGCCGCACGACTCGTGCTTGTAGAAGCGAGCCAGGTTGCGGGCGACGGCGACCATGTCGGTGTCTTCGTCGAAGATGGTGGGGCATGCGGTGCCCAGGCCGAGCACGTTGCACTTGCGCCCGATGTCGAAATCCATCTCGGCATCGAACTGGTCGGGCGAGAGCACGCCGGTGCTCGCGCCGCCGACGATGGCGGACTTGAAGCGCTTGCCGTGCCGCATTCCGCCGCAGTGCTGCTCGACGATGACGCGGAGCGGGATGCCCAGGTCGAACTCGAAAACACCGGGGTTGCTCACATGACCGGAGACGCCCATGAGCTTGGTGCCGTAGCTGGCCGGGGCGCCCTTGAACGAGCTTTCCGTCCCCTGCTTCATGAACTCGCCGGCGCCCTCCTCGATGATGAACGGAAGGTGCGCCAGTGTCTCGACGTTGTTGATGATCGTCGGCTTGCCGAAAAGTCCCTTGATCGCGGGAAACGGCGGCTTGTTCCGCGGCCAGCCGCGCTTGCCCTCCAACCCTTCGAGCAGCGCGGTCTCTTCGCCGCAGATGTACGCGCCCGCGCCGCGATGAAGGTAGCACTCGACGCGCCACTTGCCATCGCCGAACGGGTTCTTCGTCGGCGAGCCCGACATGAGTCCGGCACCACCAAAGACGCCGTGCTCGTACGCCTCCTCGATCGCGTTCTCCATCACGCGGGCCTGGTGGTGATACTCACCCCGGATGTAGAAATACGCCTTCTGCATCCGGCAGGCGTAGCAGGCGATCGCGATGCCTTCGAGCACCAGATGCGGATCAAAGTCCATCAGCAGGCGGTCTTTGAATGTGCCCGGCTCCGACTCGTCGGCGTTGATGGCAAGGTACCGCACGCCGCCGTCGCCATCGGGACCCGGCTTCGGGAGGAATGTCCACTTGAGCCCGCACGGAAACCCCGCCCCGCCGCGGCCGCGGAGCTGAGACTTCTTAACCTCCTCGGTCACCTCCTCCGGAGTCATGGTCAAGGCCTTGCGGAGAGCCTGATAGCCGCCGGTTTTGACGTACTCGTCGTAGGAGACGATGTGCCGCTTGGCCGGGTCGCCAAATGGCGGCGAGGGGATGCGGGCAGTAAGAATGGGTCGGGTGGTTTTGGCGGTCCAGGGCATGGGAGAGCGATGGTAGCGACGAGGTCGAAGCGAAGGCCGGCCGGTTGCGGACGGGTGTAGTCCAGTATTATGGTGGCAAGCACTGCCCTCGGTTGCCTTCCACACCGAAGGTGTGACCGCCAGTAGCCGGTGGTGGAGGAGGCTTGGCGACGACACCACCGGAAAGCGATGCCCACCTCTTTTTTTCGTTTTCTCCGCAGTCCGTGGGACTGCTCGTACCGGCAGTGTTCACCTTGATCGCCTCGCCACCACAATCTTGGACTAAACCCATGTTTACCGGGCGCGAGGGGAGAGGGGTAATCGGCGCCGCCCGCGTGCTCGTTGCCCGCTTCGCGTCCTTGGGTCCGGGCCGGGCAACGCACTGGTGTGGTTTGACCGACGTGGCCCAACCCTTTTTCCAAAAGCTGCATCTCGATCTCCTGCGTAACCATTCACTCACGCCGCCCCACAGTTCGCACCGCGAAACCCGCGCGGCCCTTCTGGCGGGTGCATCCATTCCCATTTTGACACGGCCCGTACGTTGAGCAGTGCTCATGCACGACCGGCGACGTACGCGGCAGGGGAGTCGAAGATGTTCTGCAGCGCGACGCCGCCTGTACCGTTAAGGTGGGTCGCGGCGTCGTTAGGGGAGTGTGTCGCCGAGCGCTCGGCCCGCGAGCGGGCCGATCAGGCCCCGGGGATGCGTGATACCGGGCACCGCCCGTGAAGAATCACCCGATTGTTGGGAATTTGTGTGTCGATTTGTCGGTCGTGTGTTAACGTGGATGGCCGCGGCAAGGGCGGGTTATGTGACGGTCATCAACAAGGAGAAGGAATCGTGATAACCGGCCTGTTCTCATCACTGGGTCTGTGTCGGGCAGCGCCTGTTTTTCGTCGTTTCGCCAGCTTGATAGCGGCCGCATCGCTTCTGCCGACGGGGTCGCAGGCTCGCGCCCAGGCGCCAAACGACACCTGCGGCCAGAACCAGGCGGCGTACACCATTCCCGGAACGGGCGGCACGGTGAGCGGGGATTTTTCCGGCAGCTCGCTCGACTTCAGCGGCAGCGGATGCGGGATTGTCGATCGGGATATCTACTACTACTTCACGCCTGCGGTCTCGGCGTCGTACCGGTTCTCGACGTGCTCGAGCACGATGAATATCGACACCACCGTGTCGATCCACACCGGCTGCCCCGCGCGGTCGTCCAACCTTGTCAGTGGCGGCACGGCGTGCAACGACAACGCGTGCGGGAACCGCTCACAGTTTGATTCGGGGTTGCTGATTGCTGGGACGCCAGTGGTGATCCGCGTCGGCTACGACCAGCATATATTCGTGGGGGACGATTTCACCCTGACCGTGTCGCTCGCGCCGCTTGGCGCGTGCTGCGACCGATCCACCGGCACTTGCACGTTTGTGGTCACGGGCGGCTGCACCTTCACCAACGGATACCTTGGCGATGGCACGCTGTGCTCGCCGGATCCGTGCCCGGACCCGGGCGCATGCTGCTTTCCGCTGCCGCGCGGGTGCGAGATGGTGGTTTCGGGGGCGTGCGGCTCGTCGGGGATTTATCTGGGCGATGGGACGGTGTGCTTTCCCAACTCTTGCCCTGAACTGGCCGCGTGCTGCTCACCGACAACGGGTAACTGCTCCGTCCAGGCCGCGCCGTGTCCGTCGGGGGAGACCTTTTACGGCGCAGATGCTACATGCACGCCCTCGCCGTGCCTGACCAATCGCACATGCGGTACGGCGCAAACGATCACGGCGCCCTATTCGGCGTCGTTTTCCACGATAGGCGGCACCCTCGGGCCAACACCCTTTTGCGACAAGTGGGCGGTCAACGCGCGAACGGTCTGGTTTCGCGTCGTGGGCAACGGCATGACGATGCACGCGTCCGCCTGCGATACGAATCCGGACTTCGGACGCATTCCGATCGTGAATGTGTACTGCGCCGCCTCGGGATCTTGCGGCATCGGCAATGCCGGACTGCTGTGTGTCGGCAGCTCGGGAGCCAGCGGGTGCGCCAGCCATTCATGGTTCGCCAGCGCCGGAACCGCCTACTACCTGGCGGTTTTCGGGTTTCAAGCACAGACGCTGCCCATCAACTTTGCCCTCAGCCAGACTCCGGGCGGAACGGCTTCGCCGTGCGCATCCGACCGCTGCCCGATCGACATTGCCGGCGTCGCAAACGGCGACCCCGAGCTCTGCGGCCAAAACTTCATGAGCAGTTGCGCAACCGCTCGCCCGTTCGCTCTCGCTGTGGATTTCTGGGGCACCACATTTGCACAGAGCAACACGCGCGATTTCGATTATTGGGAAATGGGAATACTTCCAGGGACTGTCGGCGACGGTACGTCGTGGGTCGATATCACCTACGCGGTCGAGTTCCCGGCGCTGGTGCAACTCCGCTCCTTTCAATGCTCGGGGGCGATGTTCTATTCTCCCAAGTTGCTGAACTACCGCGACGGCGGCCCGGCCTGCCCGCGGGATCCGGCGGTGGTGCAAGCTCGCGTCGAGTCCGGTGTGCTGCTGGGGTTGCTCATCACTTCTAACGAGTTCGGCGGCATTCCGTGCGTGCCGGGCGGCAACGTTTACCGGCTGAAGATTACACTCTCGACCCTCGGCGCATGCTGCATCAGTTCAGTCTGCGGGCTGAACGTCGAGTCGGACTGCGCCTCACAGTCGGGAACGTTTTTCGGGCTGAATACGACTTGTAACGGCCCCGGAGCATGCACCCAGCCGACCACCGGCGCGTGCTGTGTCGGCTCGTCCTGCGGCGTCGCGGCCGCGGCCTCGTGCACCGGCCCCAACACCCGCTACGCCGGCAACGGATCCGCCTGCAACACCCCCGGCAATGGGACCACGCCCTGCTGCAAGGCCGACTTCAACCAGAGCGGGCAGACTACCGTGCAGGACATCTTCGATTTCCTGGCTGCGTACTTCGCCGGCGATCCCGCGGCCGACATCGGCGGGGGCGGCCTGAGCGTCCAGGACATCTTCGATTTTCTCGCGGCCTACTTTACTGGTTGTTGATGTAGAGCCGAGCGGCAAGCCCGTGTTGAACCCGATCTGGGAACGATCGTGTGGCCGAATGGGGCGGATGTTTGTCCTGACGTGTTGCACGCCGCGGCCACGGGCACATTCTTGGCGGCCGCGGGTGGCTCGTTCAAGCCCGCGGCGTAGGTTCACGGAAAGCAAGACGCAAGCGACGACTCTTGCGGAAGGTTCTCGTCCATCTTGCACTTGAGCGTTGGCTGGCTCATGGGCCATAATCGTTGCGGCTACGCGGCCGCGCCGGCGAGCGGCAGGAACCGCTCGCGGGCCAGATCGGCCGCGTAGGCAACGGCCGCAGCGATATCTTCGCCGGTAATCGTCGGGAAACTCTTGAGGATCGCATCTTCGGGCACGCGGGCGGCGAGGTTGTCGAGCATGACCGAGACCATGACGCGCGTGCCCTTGATGCATGCCGCGCCGTGACAGGTTCGGGGGTCGGAGGTGATTCGGTCTTGCCAGGGCATGTTAAGTTCGGATTGAGATCGCGAGGGACGGGAGGAAAACCGAACCCGCCCCCACCCCCTTCCTCTGAAGGGGGGAGCTACGCCACCTGCAGCATCTTCATCACCACGTTCACGGCATCCTGCGCGGTGATGTCGCACATTGTGAGCATTTCGCCCGGGGTCTTGGCGCTCTTGGGAATGCGCTTGACGTACATCTGCTCGAGCGTGAAGGCGTCTCCGGACTGGGTGAGGGCGTCGGCCATGGCGCTGCCGAGGCCGCCGCCGTAGTTGTCTTCCATAGTGACGACGTAGCCGCCGTTGGCGTTGGCCAGGTCGAGCATCTTGTCGGTGTCGAAGGGGATGGAGTAGGCATCGACCAGGGTAGCGCTGATGCCCGCCTTGTCGAGCAGGTCGAGGGCTTTGTTGGCCTCGTGCACCATGTATCCCGCGGCCACCAGCAGCACATCGCGACCCTGGTTGAGCACCTCGAAGCCGCCGAGGTTGAAGACGGTGTCGTCGCTGTAGAGGAACTCGGTGTCGGGGCGGAGGGTGCGCATATAGACGCAGCCCTCGTACTCGGCCATGACGCCGGTGAGCGCATAGGCCGCGTAGGCGTCGCTGGGCTGGAGGATGTAGCAGCCCGGGTTGCCGCGGTGGTCGCGCATGGTGCTGAGGGAGCGGAACCAGGCGACATCGGGGAGGCTCATCTGGCTGGGTCCGTCGGAGGCGAGCGAGATGCCCGCGTGGCTGCCGATGATCTTGAGGTTGGCACCGCTGTTGATGGCCATCTCGATCTGGTCGTAGCCGCGCGTGACGAACTTGGCGAAGGTGGAGCAGAACGGGATCTTGCCGGCGGCGGAGAGGCCCGCGGCGACGCTGAACATGTTCTGCTCGCCGATCTTGCACTCGATGAAGCGGCTGGCGAGCGAGGCTTCCTTGCGGAAAACGTCGGCGAAGGTCGAGTTGCTCACGTCGGCGTCGAGGACGACGACCTTATCGTTGACCTGGCCGAGGGCGCGAAGCGCGATGCCATAGGCGCGGCGGGTGGCCATCTTGCCCGAGTGCAGCACGCTCTCCATGTCGAGCTTCTTGAGCATGGCGCTGAAGCTGGGCATCTCGCCGGTCTGGGGCTCGGCGTCGCTCATCTCGGCGGGGGGCTGGATCATGAACTGGTCGGTGGAGACGAGGCTGCTGGTGAGCTCGACGCGCATGGCATCGAGCTCGCCCATCGCGCGCTTGAGGGCATCGGCCTCGGCTGGCTTGCCGTGCCATCCGCCGCCGTGCATGCTGGGCGCGCCCCAGCCCTTCACGGTCTTGGCGACGACGGCCATCGGCTTGCCGCCCTTGTCGGTGGCGCGCTTGGCGAACTCGTCCATCACCTCTTTGATCTGCTTGGGGGCGTGACCGTCGATGACCTTGACGTCGAAGCCGTAGGCCTCGAGCTTGGCCTTGATGCGCTCCCAGCCCTGCTGGACGCTCACGCGATCGGCCTGGCCAAACTCGTTGCAGTTGAAGATCGAGAGCACGTTGCTGAGCTTGCGGTCGATGATGAAGTCGAGCGCTTCGGAGATCTGGCCTTCGCGGCTCTCGCCGTCGCCGATGATGCAGTAGATGCGCTTGTCGATCTCGTCCTGGCGGGCGGCTTCGCCGAGGCCCGCCGCGACGCTCAGGCCCTGGCCGAGGCTGCCGGTCGCGGCATCGAAAAAGGGAAAGCCCTCCATCGGATTGGGGTGGCCGTCGAGGTCGCTCTTCCACTCGCGGAGGGTTTTCAAATCCTCCATCTTGAGGGCGCGACGGCTCTCGGGGTCTTTGCCCACCTTGATGCCGAGCTTGCAGGCGGCCGCATAGACGATGGGGACCGCGTGGCCCTCGCTCAGCACCAGCCGATCGCTGGTGGGATAGTCAGGATACTCGGGGGAGTAGCGCATGGCGCTGAACATGAGCACGGTAATGATGTGCCCGAGGCTCATGCAGGTGCTGGGATGGCCCGCGCCGGCCGCGGCCGTCATCTCCATACACATCTTGTCGAGTTCGATCGCCTGCGCGTGAACGGCGGCTTCATAAGACATGTGCGTCGGCCCTTCCTTTGATCCGGCGAACAACCCAACCGGTGCCTGCGTGCCCCCCCAGAGCGCCAAAAGCCTTGCCGGGCATCGCCAACGGCCATGTGGCAGGTGGCAAAGCGCGAAGCAAGGGGCGAGGATAGGCACCAAAGCGGGCGGGCAAGCCCAGCGGCCGGGCGCAGTTGGCATTGGCACGGATTTTGCTGGAGCGCCCACCCCCCGGGCGCTGTCGGGCTGAAGAACCGCTTCGCTGGCTGCCCGTTGATCGTGTCGCCGGCCGAGTCGGTTGTAACCCGCGCGGTGCCTGAATCGCTTTGTTGCCCTCATTGCCCTCGACTGCGTCGCGACGCGGCCGACTTCGCTGTCGGGTCGCTCCCGAAACAGTGCTCGATTCTGAACCGTCTTCCACCACTTCACATCGTCGGATTCAAGACCATCGTTTCCGATCCACTTGCATCCACCACACAGGAGCTCGCTATGCGTATTACCACCCTTCTTCGCGGCGCGGCCATCGCGCTCGCGGCACTCTCGAGCGCGACTTCGGCCGCGACCGCGCAAACCGTCATCAACTTCGACACCCTCGCGACCGGCACGAGCGTGTCGAACCAGTACCCGGGGGTCGCGTTCTCGATCGACGCGGGGTTTCCGACCATCGGACAGACGGCCGCGGGAAACAACGCGATCAATTCGACCTCGTCGGGCACGCGGTATTTGCGCGGGCCGACTTATGGCGGCGATATCCCGCGCCCGCTCGACATGACGTTTACCACGCTCAAGAGTCGCGTTCGCTTCAACCTCGGCCTTCTGCGAACCACCGACGGCGTGGGATATCAGGTTTACGCGTTTGACGCGGCGAATGCGCCGATCGCATCCCTAACCGTGCTCGGAACGATCGCCCCTGCAAACACAGGTCGAATCGATGTTCCGATCTCCGTCGGCGCGGCCGATGGAACCCGCAACATCAAAAAGATCACGATCTACACTCTCGCCGTGAACACCGTCTGCATAGACGATCTCGCACTCTGCGACGAGGCCAACACCACCGACCCCGTCATTATTCTGACAGAGCCCGCATCGTTCCAGTGCGTTTGCTCTGGCCAAACGGTGTCCGTGTCCGGCACCATCGACGCGAGCGGCGGCTGTGGCAGCCACGCCTCCGACCTGCTCGAATACCGCAGCGCCACCACCGGCTCACCCTGGACCACCATCGCCGGCCCCTACAGCAGCTTGCCCAACGGGGGGGACGCTTACACCGGTCTTCTTTACAGCTTCTCTGTTCCCGCTTCGTTGCCCGGCGGGTACTACTTCTTTCGTGCCAAGGTCTATAACGACGCCGGCCGCTCCGGCTCCGAAGTCTTCCTGCTCTACGTCGATCGCAGTGCGCCGAGCATCTCCGTCACCCAGCCCGCCGACAACGCGATCGTCCGCTCGAACGTCTGCATCATCGGCCAGATCTCCGACACCTGCTCGGCCGCCAACCTCTTCGACTTCCGGCCGAGCGCGGCCGGCGCATTCACCGGCATCTCAGGCGCTGGCGCAAGCTTCCCAAACCTGTTCCGATGGAACACCCTATCGCTCGTCGATGGATTCTACGAGCTGCGTATCCGCTCCACCGATGGGTGCGGCAACGCGAGCACGCTCTCGCGGACACTGGTGGTCGACAACACCGCGCCCGTGGCCCGTCTCGACCTGATGCCCTGCTCGTATGTCTCCGGCATCGTCGCCATCCGCGGCCAGGCCACCGACCTGCACCTCGCGGGCTGGACTCTGCAATACACCGGCGGCGACTCAGTGGGCTGGACCACCATTGCCAACGGCACCTCCGCCTTGGCTTCCGGCGGCCTGATCGCCAACTGGGACACCCGCGCACTCCGCAACTGCGCCTACACCCTGCGGCTGATCGTCACGGATTCGGCCTCGAACCAGTGCGATGTCGGCGGCGGGGGCGGGGGCAACAGTTCCGAGGCCCTCGTCTCAGTCAACGCCGGGTGCGCGGCCGACTTCAACCGCAGCGGCTCTGTCTCGGTGCAGGACATCTTCGACTTCCTGGCAGCGTACTTTGCCGGTTGCCCGTAAAGAGGTGCATCACGGAGGCACGGAGATCTCGGAGGAAGACAAGGTCGGTACATGATCCCGCACACACCAACCCCCCCGAGGCTTCGAGCCTTGGGGGGTTTTCGATTTCAACAGAAAGGCCAACGGGGTGCCAGGCCAGCGGCGCGGTAAACGCGGCAGACATTTTCTTCTATCTGTACAAGTGGTTTGCGCGAAGCCCTATCTGCAATGTGGATGCCGATGGCGATGTGACACTGCAGGATCTCTTCGACTTCCTGGCGGCCTACTTCCGCGGCTGCTGACTTGACAACTCCACATTGAGAGAGGGCGATCGGGCCTTGGTTGAGTCCCGAAGGGACACAAGCCCGTTGCCACCCGCGCAAGCGGGTGGAAGGTCAGCGCATCCCCAAAGCCCTGAAAGGGCGAAAGCCACATGCCGCGTCACCGGCTTCGCACCAAACTGATGAGCTCGATCTGGCGTTGTCGTACTTACGTTGTCGTACTTACTCTACAACGCCACGCTGGTGCCCAGATCGACGCAGTTGGTGGACGCCTTCAAGACCGTGTCGAGGCCCACGGTCCCGTCGGTGGTGATCACAAGGCCGGTGCAAAGCGAAAAATACCCACTTCGGGGGGTTTCCAGAATGCCATCGGCATTATCAGACCCAGAACAGCCGGACTTCAATCAATCACTTGGGCGCATCCTGCTGGCGGATTCGCCGCACCAGCTCGTCGGCAAGCTCGTTCGGCACTGGGATGGTCAGGTTGTATTGCACGATCTGCCAAGCGCCTGAATCGCTCTGCACAAGCGCTCCACTGCCCCGGCAGAGACCGAGTTTGGCGTTGGTGAGCGATTCATCGAACCACGCGGTGCGGCCGTCGGGGCCGAAGCCGACGTGCCGCTGCTGCACGGCGTAGGTCCAGCCGCGTCCGGCCGCGAAGGGCGGGCGGGCGTAAGCCTTGAACTGATCGAGCGTCCACCGCTCGGTTGCGTCGGTGCCCAGGAAAATGGCTTCCGGCGCGAAGAGGGCGAAGTACCGGACGCCGTCGGCTTTGGATGCGGCGTCGTGCAACTCGTCGAGAACCCGATCGACCTGGTTGCGTTGGTCCTTCATCCGCGACTCCGCCGGTTGGGCCGACCTGCCCCTGCCGTGCCCCCCACCCTGAC
>Ga0163147_10007734_pt1 | contig 12116 bp, 9 predicted proteins | sample OliLakLV19MP6G1_FD_148597 | JGI IMG/M metagenome (GOLD analysis project Ga0163147, IMG submission 148597) | Freshwater microbial mat bacterial communities from Lake Vanda, McMurdo Dry Valleys, Antarctica- Oligotrophic Lake LV.19.MP6.G1 | ecosystem: Environmental > Aquatic > Freshwater > Lake >...
TTATATACCAGCTACCCAATTGGACAGGAGGTTTTTATTAAATGTAATGGGCTGTATTTGGGAGATTACAATAAATTAATTCAATTAGGCGGAGGAGCAGATTTGACGGTTACGCCAGCTAATCTGTTAACTATTCCGTCTGCAATTTTTAACCAAATTATTGTAAAAGGTTCCGCTGAAAATGTATTGGTTCCAAAAAATGTAACGATTAATCAGTTAAGTACCAATATGCAGGACACCCTTCAGAATGTTTTGATCAGATTAAGTAATTATGAATTTGCTGCTGCAGACACCAGTAAAACATATGCCAATGCAACTACCAACCCACCGGGAACTGCGAACTTTATTTTAAAAGATTGTAACTCAAATTCGGTTACCCTGCGTAACAGCGGTTATGCAAATTTTGCTGGCATCGGCGTACCTAACGGAAACGGATCAATTGTTTCTATTTATACAGTTTTTGGTAGTACCAAACAGCTAACAATACGTGATACAAGCGATCTTAATTTTAACGGCCCACGCTGCACAGCAGGTGGTGGCGGTGGTGGTGGTGGCGGTACAGGTACCGGTAATCTATTGAACGAAACTTTTGAATCGCAGGTAGTAACGGCAACCCCTTTTACTGCCATTACAATATCAAACTGGACTAATTTATCAGAGACTGGAACACAGAAATATTTTGCCCTTTTATTTCCTACACCAGCAACTCCAACTAGTAACAAGTATGCTCAAATTACGGCTTTTAGAAGTAGCGAGGCCAGTGTAACTTCCTGGTTGGTTACCAAAGGAATTAACCTTGGCAGTTTTGCCAACAAAACTTTGAACTTTGAAACAAATGGCGCTTCCTTAAAAGTACTGGTTTCTTCAAATTATACAGGCAGTGGCAATCCATGGGCAACAGGTGTTACATGGACGGAGCTAACAGCTGCTTTTTCTGCTGGTACAGCATCCGGTTATCCGGCAACCTTTACTTCATCTGGTGATGTAAGTTTAAACAGTTACAGCGGAACTATTTACGTTGCCTTTAAGTATGAAGGTGCGGATGTGACAGGAGCTGGAGATAAAACAACTACCTGGCAATTGGATAATATCAAAGTGTCTGGAAACTAAAATATTCTATTTTTTTAAAAGGCCCTGCTGTTGCGGGGCCTTTTTGCATATTATACTGACCGGTTTTTATCCAATTTTTTTATATTTTACTCAATAGTTTGTCAGCTTGTCAGCAAACCCTCCCATGGCATTGATTTTGTAAGATGCAAGTAAAATTATTCAACTATGCAAAAAGGAAACATACGGGTACAAACGGAGAACATCTTCCCCATTATCAAAAAATTCTTATACAGTGAACACGACATTTTTTTGAGAGAACTGGTAAGTAATGCAGTAGATGCTACTCAAAAATTAAAAACATTGTCATCTTTAGGTGAGGCCAAAGGAGAATTGGGTGATTTACGCATTGATATAAAAATTGATGCTGAAAAAAAGACATTAACCATTACTGATAAAGGAATTGGTATGACGGAAGAAGAGGTAGATAAATACCTTAACCAGGTGGCTTTTAGCGGAGCCGAAGAATTTTTAGAAAAGTATAAAGGCCAGAATGAAAACAATATCATCGGGCATTTTGGATTGGGTTTTTATTCTTCTTTTATGGTGAGTGAAAAAGTTGAGGTGATTACTAAATCGTTTAAGGAAGATTCAAAAGCTGTGAAATGGGAATGTGATGGTAGCCCGGAATTTTCTTTAACTGATGTTGAAAAAGCTGACAGAGGCACCGATATTGTTTTATACCTGAATGAAGAAAGTAAAGAATTTTTAGAGCCGGTAAGAATTAGTACGGTCCTTGAAAAGTTTTGCCGGTTTTTAGCCGTTCCTATCTTTTTTGAAGACAAACAAATTAATAATCCAACACCAGCCTGGACGAAGAAGCCATCTGAACTTACTACTGAAGACTACCAGAATTTTTATAAAGAATTATATCCCTTTAACGAGCAGCCTTTATTCTGGATTCATTTAAATGTTGATTACCCGTTTAACCTGACCGGTATTTTATATTTCCCAAAAATTAAGCAGAGCTATGAAATACAAAAGGATAAAATTCAATTGTACAGTAACCAGGTTTTTGTAACGGATGAAGTAAAGGATATTGTCCCCGAATTTTTAATGCTGTTGCAGGGCGTACTCGACAGTCCGGATATTCCATTAAACGTAAGCCGCAGTTACTTGCAGGGCGATCCTAATGTGAAAAAAATAAATTCACACATCACCAAAAAGGTAGCGGATAAATTAGATGAAATTTTTAAAAATGACCGTAAAGCTTTTGAAGATAAATGGGAAAGTCTTGGCCTGTTTGTGAAGTACGGTATGATGACAGATGACAAATTCTTAGAAAAAGCCAATAAGTTTTTGATTATGGAAGATGCAGCTATCCTACCTAATCCGGATGGTTTGGATACAGTTACCCCTTCTAAATTTTATACTTTAGAAGAATACAAAATTGCTACCGAAACATTGCAAAAAAACAAAGATGGTAAGCAGGTTATTTTGTATACTACCAATCCTATACAGCAAGATGCTTTTATACAAGCCGCTGTAGCTAAAGCATACAAAGTAGTAAAGGCAGAAACATTGGTAGATGCTGCATTTATAAATACAATGGAGATGAAATGGGACAATGTGCAATTTACAAGAGTAGATGCAGACATTGCAGACAACCTGATTGATAAAGCAGACCATACAGAAAGTGTATTAAGTAAAGAAGATACTGAGCAATTAAAAACATTGTTTGAGCAACAGCATGCTGCACTGCATATAACTGTTGAAGTGAAAGGTTTAAGCGTAACTACAGCGCCGGTGGTAGCTACCAGGCCAGAGCAAATGCGCAGGATGAAAGATATGGGGGCTGCAGGTGGTGGCATGGCTGCTTTCTATGCAAATATGCCGGATGAAGTAACGCTTACTGTAAATGGAAACCATCCAATTTACAGTTCTATATTATCCGAAACAGATCAAACAAAGCAGGAAAAACTGGTGAGAAATTTATCAGATCTTGCGTTGCTTTCACAAGATTTATTAAAGGGTAACGACTTAACCAGTTTTATAAACAGAAGTGTTGAATTGCTGGATAGCAGTAAAAAGGAAAAGGCTGCTGTTATAGCATAAAAAAAATATTTTACTTCCGGTATTGGTTTCAATACCGGAAGTTTAAAATTGATACCTCAAAATAATTCAGCGTTTTACTGTAGTAAACCTCGGTAAACCCAATATCTTCAAAAGCCTTTTTGTACAAAGGGTTGGCATAAACTATCTGTAAAAATCTTGTAGAAATTTCCATGCTTTTTTTTACGGCATCAGCTACTTTCCCCGTCATCATTTCATCAAAAGGATTAAATAGAAAAATACAGTCTACATCGTCGGGAATATCGTAATCAAGTACATTTTTATTGGTAACTTCAAATTGAACCGTCGGGAATTTTTTCTGCACAACAATCATATTTTGAGCCGCAATCTTACACAATAAGTTTGAAAAATCTACGCCGGAAATTTTATTGTAACCATGGTAAGCAGCTACGCAAATAGCCCTTCCTTTTCCACATCCAATATCAAGGAAATGGTTTCTTGGTGTTGGTGAAAGTTGATTGAAAATAGTTTCTAATAAAACATAGCTCACCGGCATGTAAATAGTGGCGTGTGATATATCAATTCCTTCTTCCGTAAGCTTTTTTAATTCATCAGCTCCGGTTGTATTTATGCCATATTTTTTTTCGCCCCATATTTCCTGCCTTAACAAAATGGCAGCTATTTTCCAGTCCCATTTAGTACCAATATAAAAATAATATCTGATGCAGGCTATTGGGTTCATATTGTGGTATCAGGTTTCAACGTTGGCATTTTCAGTAAGCCTGATGTCAATGATTTTTAATTGTAAAGTAGTATTGCCGTTCCATTCATTTTCATCAAGGGTAAATAAAATATCCAAAGGCTTTTTAGATTGAACGAGGCTAAATTTTTCAGCTAAATTAAAAGCGATACCCGTAAAAGTTTTTCCATTTTGAGCAAGAACAAAACGAATGTGCAACTCTTTTACAATCTTGGAATAGCCAGTATCTGTAACATTTGAAGCAATAAAAACAGGCCTCATATTTTCCGGTCCAAAAGGTTCCATCTGGCATATGATATTGTAAAATGAAGGTGTAATTTCAGTGAAAGAAAGCTGCGTATCAATAATGATTTCCGGAATAAGCATTTCAGGGTCAATTAGTTTGGTTACAACTTCTTCAAAGTGCAAACTAAATGCAGGGATATTTTCCGGGAGTAGAGACATACCTGCTGCAGCAAAGTGTCCTCCATACCCTAGCAAATGTTCCCTGCAGGCATGGATAGCTTCGTATAAGTTGAACCCCGGAACGCTTCTTGCGCTACCTGCAGCAATATCGCCGCTTCTTGTAAGCACAATTGTGGGCCTGAAGTAGGTTTCAATGAGCCTGCTGGCAACAATGCCAACCACACCTTTATGCCAATGTTCTTTGTAAACTACGGTAGAGTTTCTGTTTTTTTGTTCCGGGTCATTTGTTACCATTGCAAGGGCTTCTTCGGTAATGGTGGTATCCACCTCTTTTCGGTCAAAGTTATCACTGTGCAGTAACTCTGCCAGTAGAAGCGCTTTGGTGAAGTCCTTTTCAATAAATAATTGTACGGCTTTTTTTGCGTCATCCATGCGGCCAGCCGCATTTATCCTCGGCGCAATTACAAATACCACCGTGCTAATGGTTAGTTTTTTTTGCAATGCAGCCAGTTGCATCAGGGCTTTTATTCCTGCCGAAGGTGCATTGTTGATACGTTCCAGTCCAAAGTAAGCCATGATTCTGTTTTCACCAGTCATCGGTACAATATCGGCGGCAATTGCTGTAGCCAATAAATCGAGGTAGCAATAATATTGCTCTTCCGGTACGCCATATTTTTTTGCAAGCGCCGTTATTAATTTAAAGCCAACACCACAGCCACAAAGCTCTTTATAAGGATAGGAGCAATCAATTTGTTTTGGGTTAAGAATGGCCACAGCCATAGGTAATTCTTCATCAGGAAGATGATGATCACAAATTATAAAATCAATTCCAAGTTCATGTGCGTAAGCAACTAGTTCTATTGACTTAATACCACAGTCCAATGAAATAATCAGGTTGAAATTATTTGTAGCTGCATAATCAATTCCCATTTTACTTATGCCGTATCCTTCCCTGTAGCGATGTGGAATATAGAATTCAATCAATGATTCATCGTAGATATGGCACAAAAACTGGTACATGCAGGCTACAGAGGTTGTGCCATCCACATCATAATCTCCAAAAACGAGGATCTTTTGTTTGCGATTAATTGCATCACTAATTCTTATAACCGCCTTATCCATATCTTTCATCAGGTAGGGGTCATGAAGCTGTGTTAATTGAGGCCGGAAGAAAGTTTTGCTGCTCTCAAAATCTTCAATGCCTCTTTGAGTTAATATGCTGCAGAGGGCAAGATTTATGTGCAGGCATTGCTGAAGATGCTCAGTTGTTATCAGGTTGGTTTGTAATATTTTCCAGCGCTTTTGCATGTATCGAGGTTAGTATTTCCTGTCAGTTGTAAACCTCACCAGGTCTTCAAGTGCTTTTCTTACAGGGCTTTCCGGAAATTCATAGAGAATAATTAAGGCTTCATCCCTGTATTGGTTCATTTTTTCTTTTGCATATTGTATACCTCCGGCTGCTGCTACTTTTTCAATCAGCCATTTTACTTTTTCTTTATTATTATTTTCGTTTTTTACAATATAAATCATTTTTCTTTTTGTAGCTGAATCGATATTGTTTAAGGTATAAATAAGGGGCAGGGTTAATTTTTTTTCTTTAATATCGTTTCCAGTTGGTTTGCCAATATCTTCTGTTCCATAGTCAAAAAGATCATCTTTAATTTGAAAAGCGATTCCTACTTTTTCTCCAAAAACTTTCATTTTGTTGCTGATAGCCTCATCTTTACTGCTGCTCCAGGCTCCCACAGCACATGCGGAAGAAAGCAGGGAAGCGGTTTTATTCTTGATAATTTCGAAATAGATTTTCTCGTCAAGGTTTAAATTCCTTGATTTTTCAATTTGCAACAGTTCACCCTCACTCATTTGCTTTACTGCTTCTGAAATAATGTGAAGGTGTTCAAAATCATTATTAGTTGTAGAAAGCAGCAAACCTTTGGAAAGCAGATAATCTCCCACCAATACGGCAATTTTATTTTTCCAGATAGCATTTATTGAAAAAAAACCTCTTCTCTCCAATGATTCATCTACCACATCGTCATGAACAAGGGTAGCCGTATGTAATAATTCAACCAATGCAGCAGCTCTGTAAGTACTTTCATTTATAGGGCCACTAATTTTTGCACTTAAAAAAACGAACATAGGTCGAAGCTGTTTGCCTTTTCGCTTAATTATATATTTCATAATCCTGTCAAGGAGCGGAGCATTGCTTTTAACAGCTTCTGAAAATTTACTTTCGAATATGCTTAATTCTTCACCTATTATTTTTTGTACAAAATCCATTTTTTAAGTATCAGAGCAATTTAGTTCAGTAATTAACTGTTGCAAAGTAATGATTTACTATTTAAACAATTATATACATAAATGGAATAGAAGAAAAAATAAATACTTAAAACAATGCAGCACAAATACATAATTTAAAGTCTTTATGATTGCTATAATGCAAAATAACAAAGAGATAATACAAATAAATCATAAAAAAATTTGGTTATTAAATCTCAAGTGATACTTTTGCATTGACCAACTTCTAAATTCAGAAATTTAATAATCATTTAGTTATGCCAAGCAAAAAGTACAAATTTTTATTAGGATTAATTATTCTAATAACCACTTCAACCCTCGCACAGGAAAAAACTGGCTCAGGTTACAGTATTTATGATTCGTCCGTTATATCAGCCAAAAACATGCCTCAGCAGAATGAGTTTTGGAACAATACCTATGCTTTTCCTGCAAAGCCCCGCAACATGTGGGAACTAGGTGTTTCAGTCGGCGCTCTTTCAATTTCTGGTGATGTTCCCTCTAAATTTCCAACCTTTGGGTTTGGTGTAAATGTTAGAAAAGCATTCGGTTATATTTTTTCCTTAAGATTACAATATGTTAATGGTACCGCAAAGGGTATGCAATGGCAAGGCGCTTCTAACTACGGAAAAAATGATGCCTGGAATACGACTGCAAACAATGGTAACCTCCCTGTTGGTAAAGGTTACAATCCGTATGTTAGAAATGGCAACGGAGTTTTAACTACAACAAACGGAGGTGCTTTTGTACCAGTTTACTATAATTACAAATCTAAAATCCAAGACTTGTCTTTGCAAGGTATTGTTACATTGAACAATGTAAGATTCCACAAGCAAAAAACCGCGTTCACATTTTATGGTGGTGGTGGTATAGGTTTTACTGCATTTAATACAATGGTTAATGCACTTGATGCTAGTAACAATCCTTACACAACATTATTCAATAATACATTCAACGCTCAAAATGGTGTTGTAGATTATTCTAAAAGAAGGGATATTCTTAAGCAATTGAAAGCAGGAATGGATAATACCTACGAAACTAAAGCTGAAACTGAAGCTGGTACTCGTCGGCCTCAATCCGGAAAAAATACTATCAAACCATCTGCGACTATTATAGCAGGTATCGCCTTTAAGTTAAGTAAGAGAGTTAATCTGGCTTTAGAAGATCGTCTTACAATAGTTAAATCAGATTTACTTGATGGTCAGCAATGGCAGGAGCATGCTTCTGGTGATGCTGTATTAACACGTGATCAGGATACTTGGAATTACCTTTCTTTGGGATTGAACTTTAATCTTGGAGCTAAAAGAGTTGAACCATTGTGGTGGCTAAATCCGTTAGATTATGCTTACAGTGAAATCAACCAGCCTAAGCACATGAAACTGCCAAAGCCAGTATTTGATGACGCTGACGGAGATGGTGTAACCGATCAATTAGATAGAGAGCCTAATACTGTTGCTGGTGCGCCAGTTGACACACATGGTGTTGCAAAAGATACAGATGGTGATGGGGTTCCAGATTACAAAGACAAACAATTAATTACACCTACTGAATGTCAACCTGTTGACGCTGATGGTGTTGGTAAATGTCCTGAACCAGCTTGTTGCAAGGAAATTAAGGCAAGTATGGCGGATATGATTAAGAAATCTGATTGTCCTACTGATTATCCAAGTTTAACTATTAAGGGAGTTTCTTTGTCATCTGATGCAAAAGCTTTATTAGGTTCTGTTGCTACAAGGATGAAAGATAATCCTACTTGTACTGCTACATTGTATGCTTATCCTAAAGCTGATAAGCGTCAACAAGCATTAGCTGATAAGAAGTTGGAAATGGTTAAAAATTATCTAGTTGAGAAATTGGGTATAAGTGAAGATAGAATAGCTGTAGAAAAAGTGATTGATGGTGGTGATTCAAATACTATAGATATTAAATCAAACTAATATAGTTTAACACATCTTATTGATTTCCCTCCCGAGTTGTCGGGAGGGATTTTTTTTAAAAGCATTTTTATTATAAATTCGACGTATTGGTTTCCATTATTCAACCTGGCATTTAAGGATAGTGTTTTTTGAAAAACCTTTTTCAAAATCTTAACTATAAGTTTTTTGGTATTGTATTTTTTGAAACGAATTTTGGCCTAAAAGCATTAGATTTGCACACTTTATGTTTCAAAGAAGATCAATAATTTTATTCCTGGCAATTGCATCTGTTTTATCTGCTTGTAATAGTAGTTTCAATAAAATACTAAAAAGTAAAGATTTTGAATATAAACTCAAAATGGCTGATAAGTACTTTGAGAATAAGGATTATCGGCAAGCGCAACAATTATATGAAGAATTATATCCGGTTTTTAAAGGCACAGATAAATTTGAAGAACTCTATTATAAAGATGCGTATTGCTTCTATTATTTAAAAAATTATCGGGATGCCGAAAATTTCTTTAAAGGCTTTCTGGAAGTATTTCCAAATAGTAGTAAGGCAGAGGAGGTTGATTTTATGCATGCGCTTTGTTTTTATAACCAGTCGCCAAAACTTGAATTAGAGCAAACAAATACGGCTAAGGCTGTTGGGGTAATGCAAACATTTATCAATACGCATCCGGGATCTACCCGTATAAAGGAGGCAAATGAAATCATTGATAAGTGCAGGGCAAAACTGGAAGAAAAGGAATTGCGATCAGCAGATTTGTATTTTAAGGTTGGTCAATACAGGGCTGCTGCTATTACTTACAGCAGTTTATTGAATAGCTATCCTGAATCTGCTTCCTCCGATTTATACAAGATGCAAACAATTAAATCCTATTATAAATTTGCCAGGTTAAGTATAGTTGACAAGCAGGTTGAACGGTATGAGAAAGTGATTGTAGAATACCAGGATTTTGCGGATCGTTTTCCGGAAAGTACATTGCTTTCTGAAGCAAAAGAATACAATAATTTAAGTTTAAACAACATTAAAGAAATTCAAGATGAGCAAATTAAGACGTCTTCACAGTTCTAGCACCAGTAGCGTTGTAGAACCCAAAAACCTGTTTGATCTAAAACAAAAAACAGGAAATCTGTATGAATCTATTGCAATTATTGCCAAGAGATCTAACCAGATAAATATTTCTATAAAAGAAGAATTGCACAATAAGTTGGAGGAGTTTGCAAGTCATACAGATAGTTTAGAGGAGATCCATGAAAATAAGGAGCAGATTGAGATATCTAAAGCTTATGAACGTATGCCAAACCCTGCTTTGCTGGCAACGCAGGAATTTATGGAAGACAAAGTTTACTATCGTAGAAATGAAGAAGATCTGTTTAGCTAATTTTATATATTATTTTACTATTCAATTAAATAAGTTACAGTATTTTTAGTTCCGCTTGCAAGCGGAACTTTTTTATGCTAAAAGGAAAGAAAATATTAATAGCTGTTACAGGCAGTATTGCCGCCTACAAAATTCCACAATTGGTAAGATTGTTGGTTAAGGATGGGGCCGAAGTAAAAGTTATAATGACGGAAGCTGCTAAAAACTTTGTTTCACCTTTAACACTATCGACACTTACAAAACAAGAGGTATTGAGCGGTCTTGCTGCAGGTGATACCTGGGTAAATCACGTTATGCTTGGCAGGTGGGCAGATATTATGTTGATAGCACCATTAAGCTGTAATACGTTGGCTAAAATGGCGGTTGGTTTGTGTGATAACTTACTTTTAGCCGTGTATCTTTCTGCTACTTGCCCTGTAGTAGTTGCCCCTGCAATGGATGAAGATATGTGGCATCATTTTGCCACAAAAAAAAACATTCATATATTGGTCTCTAATGGAGTGCAAATAATTCCTGTAGAATCCGGTGAATTGGCGAGCGGCCTGTTTGGTGAAGGTCGAATGGCTGAGATAGAAACTATTGCTACTTGGCTATATCAGTTTTTCTTAAAAAATCTTCAGTTTAAGGGTAAGAAAGTATTAATAACTGCAGGGCCTACATATGAGGCACTTGATCCGGTAAGATTTATCGGCAATCATTCATCCGGTAAAATGGGATTAGCAATAGCGAATAATTTTTTAAAAAGAGGTGCTGATGTAACATTGGTAATGGGACCCAATTCTCTAAAGGTGCCTGCTTCAGTAAAACTAATAAAAGTAACCTCTGCTGATGAAATGTATAATGCCTGTATTGCTGCTTTTCCAGATATGGATATTGCCGTAATGAGTGCAGCTGTTGCGGATTATACCCCTGTAACCGTTGTTGATGAAAAAATAAAAAAATCGGAGGATTATTTTATTATTGAATTGAAACGAACAAAAGATATTTTAAAGCAATTGGGATCTATTAAAAAAGAGGGGCAATTTTTGGTTGGATTTGCATTAGAAACAAATAATGAAAAGCAGTATGCCTTAAGGAAGCTGTCAGAAAAAAATGCAGATTTGATTGTGCTTAACTCTTTAAATGATACCGGTGCCGGGTTCGGACTTGATACAAACAAAATAACTATTTTTGATAAGAATCAGCAGGAATATCATTTTGATATTAAATCAAAAGATGCTGTTGCTGCTGATATTGTTGACATCGTATTTCAAAGCCAATTATGATAAAATATATTTCAAGTTTATTATTGATAGGCGCACTTTCTGCAAATCATCTTAAAGCTCAGGAGTTGAATGCCAGAGTAACTGTAAATAGCAACAGGGTAGGTAACACAGTACCAAGAAGCACTTTTCAAACCTTACAGAACGCACTTACAAATTTTTTAAACAACCGCAAATGGACAAAAAATGTTTTTCAACCAGTGGAAAAAATTGACTGTAACTTTTTATTGAATTTGCAACCAACTAATGAAGCAAATGTTTACAGCGCTTCTTTAACTGTACAAGCTGCCAGGCCTGTATTAAATACTACATATTTATCACCCCTTGTAAATTTTCAGGACGAGGATATACTTTTTAAATACATAGAGTTTCAACAATTAGAATTTAATGACAATAGAGTAGCTGGTATTGATGCACAAATTTCTAATCTTACTGCATCCTTTGCTTATTATGCCTATTTGATTTTAGGTTTTGATTTTGATTCTTATGCTTTAAAGGGTGGTGAACCATATTTTCAGTTAGCTCAAAATATTGTTAATAATGCGCCAGAAGCAAGGGGTATTAGTGGCTGGAAACCATTTGATGGTATCCGAAACCGCTATTGGATTGTTGAGAACATGCTCAACAGCAGATATACTATCATGCACGATATTTTTTATAATTATTACAGGATGAGTTTAGATAAACTTTACGAAGATGAAAATGCCGGCAGGGCAGAAATGTTGAATGTACTCAACTTGCTTAGTTCCTTTAATGCGGATAATCCCAATACAATGATCAACCAGTTTTTTTTTCAGGGAAAAACAACTGAGTTGATAAAGATTTTTTCAAAGGCACAACCTCAGGATAAATTAAGAGCATCGGAATTATTACAAAAGATGGATTTGACAAATGCGGGCCGATATAAAACCGAATTACAATGAGGTACTTACTGCTGATATGCCTGTTGTCTTTGTTTATAACATCTTGC
>Ga0163147_10007739_pt1 | contig 12113 bp, 11 predicted proteins | sample OliLakLV19MP6G1_FD_148597 | JGI IMG/M metagenome (GOLD analysis project Ga0163147, IMG submission 148597) | Freshwater microbial mat bacterial communities from Lake Vanda, McMurdo Dry Valleys, Antarctica- Oligotrophic Lake LV.19.MP6.G1 | ecosystem: Environmental > Aquatic > Freshwater > Lake >...
GCCCGCACCATTATCGTGCGCCCGCTGGCCAGCCTGGCCGATCTGCCCCTGCTGCTGGCTCCGCTCAGCCTGTTTTTGCAAAGCGCCGCGCTGGCCGCCCCGCCCGAGCGTTACCGCGAAATCGCCACCCTGCTGGCCAGCGCCGGGATCACCCGCCTGACCCAGGTTGGTCAGCAGGGCTGGCCCGGCCCACTCTGGCACCACGATGGGCGGGATCCGCTCCGCAGCTTAGTCCGCTGGAGCGATATCGAACATTATCAGGAGTAAGCGCTCCAGGCTCAGGGAATTGATTGGTATAATGCTCCGCAACGAACAAGCGCGGATTGACGCTGAGTTGCTTGCTGAGTTGTCGTATTCCGCAGCGCACATCTGGATTAAGGAGTCAACGTGGATTTCAAACTTAGCGAAGATCAGGAGTTCATGCGCAAAGCGGCGCGTGAGTTTGCTGAAAAAGAATGTGGGCCGACGGTTGCCGAACGTGACGAGCACAAAATCTGGCCCGCCGAGATTGTCAAAAAGATGGGCGCGCTTGGTTTTATGGGGGTCGCCATCGATGAAAAATATGGCGGCGCTGGCCTCGACTACGTCTCATACGCCATTATGATCGAAGAGCTCTCGCGGGTTGATGCTTCGGTCGGGGTGATCGCCTCGGTCAACAACTCGCTGGTTTGTGCGGGGATCGAAAAATTCGGCACTGAAGAGCAGAAACAGGAGATTCTGGCCCCGCTGGCCAGCGGCGCGAAGCTCGGCGCGTTCTCGCTCTCCGAGCCAGGCGCTGGCTCCGATGCGGCCGCCCAGAAAACAATGGCCGTCGCCGATGGCGACCACTACCTGATCAATGGCACCAAGAACTGGGTCACCAACGGCTCACGGGCCGATACAATTTTGCTGATGACCATGACCCATCCCGAAAAAGGTGTCAAGGGCATTACGGCCTTTTTGATCGACACCCACGATCCCGGCTGCTCGGTGATCAAAGTCGAAGAAAAGCTGGGTATTCGCTCGGCCGAGTCGGCGCAGATGGCCTACGATAACTTCCGGGTCCACAAAAGCCGCATGCTTGGCCAGCCCGGCGATGGCTTCAAGATCGCGATGACCATTCTCAATGGCGGGCGAATCGGGATTGCCTCTCAGGCGCTCGGGATTGCCCAGGGCGCCTACGAGGCCGCCCTGGCCTATGCCAAGCTGCGTGAACAGTTTGGCCAGGCAATTATCAACTTCGAGGGCGTCGGTTTCACTCTGGCGGATATGGCGACCAGGATCAAAGCGGCCCGCCTGTTGACCTACAACGCTGGCTGGCTCAAAGATACTGGCGAGAACTATATTGCTGCCGCCTCAATGGCCAAGCTGTTCGCCTCCGAAACCGCCATGTGGACCGCGACCAAAGCCATTCAGGTGCATGGCTCGAATGGCTACTCCAAGGAATACCCGGTCGAGCGCTTTTTCCGCGATGCTAAAATTACCGAGATCTACGAGGGCACCAGCGAGATTCAGCGGCTGGTGATCTCCCGCGAAATCGCTAAATAGATACGACTAGCGGTAGTATTCGGCGCAGTGCGGCAGGTGAATCTTGGCTTTATTATTCACCTGCCGCATTGATCTGACGAGATCGATAGTCGCTGGCAAACTATGGTTTATCTGTAAATGTTAATCTTGTGGTTTTAACCCGCCACCGAAAATCGATTCCAGACTACTTTTGGTTGATGTATGGGCGAAAGCTGGCTAAAATGTGTCTTTCACTTGTTTGATAGTGTATAATAGCCTAGAACCTCACCACCTAACAGGAATGGCGACTGCCTCACCTGAAATCCTGTTTTTTTTTGGAGGAAAAAGCCCGTATGCAAAGAAATTCAACGTTGGGGATAATCATCGCCCTGCTCGTCGCGCTAGGCTTGGGTGTGGCAGCCTATTTGTATATCAATTCTGGCGTTACACCTCCAGAAGGGGGAAACGGCGTTAGCTCCGTGCCAACCGATATTCCCCCACCAGACATTGAAATTCTTGAGGCTGCCAGTGATATCCCCGCCAATCGGCTGATTACGGGTGCTGATCGTGAAGTTCTGTTTCAGGTTTCCGCCGTTCGACCAAGCGAAGTTACCGATAACGATGTTCGGGCCGATGAATTTAGCTCGCTGATTCAAGGTCAGGTCACGAAGGCTTCCATTCGGGGTGGTGATCGGATTAAAAAAGATGCATTTCGCCCTGCTGGTATCGCTGAGCTAATTCCAACCGCAGTCCCTGGACAAAGCTCACGCAAAGCAATGACCGTATTTATCAACGATCTAGGCAATATTGCTGCTGATGGCAATACGGCCGATATCATTGCCAGCTACAATGTTTCAAGCTGGTATATGGAATTTGCGGCAATCGACCGCGAAGGAGTCCTCACGTACGATAAGCGTGAATACCCTGACATTACGACCAAAGTGATTGGACAGAATATTCCAATCCTGAAGGTTATCCCGCCACTCATTATCGATCCTCAGACTGGTGCCCAGCCAATTCCGGTTGAACCAGTTGCTCCTGCTGATGGTGGAGTTGTTCCACCGCCACAGCCAACCGCTGAGCCAGTGTTTGTCCAAGGCTCACAGTGGCAGGTTGTTCTGGCTGTTACCGAGCAGGAAGCCGAATTAATTGACTATACTCGGAACAAACCTGGCTTTCTAAGCCTGATTATTCGGCGCGCTGATGATCAGGAAATTGTAAGCACAACTGGTGTCACGATGGATCTGCTCATGCGTTTGTATGGGGTGAATCAAGTCTATGCCCAGCCGAATATGGTCGTTGATCTCGTTGATGCTCCACCGCCGCCACAGCCGTCAGGGCAGCCACCTGTAGTTATTCCGGTTCCAATTCCATTTGGGAATGGGGTACCAGTTCCACTACCGACTACAGTGCCAGCAGAAACACCCACACCGTAGTATGAAGTAAGGAGCATCTTATGGCCGAACAGTCTGATAAAATCCGCGTACTCATTGTTGATGATATTGCGGATACACGTGATAACCTCGAGAAATTACTGTTTTTCGAGAAGGACATGCAGGTTGTCGGCAAAGCGGCAACCGGACGTGAGGCGATCGCCCAGGCTAAGAGTCTGCAGCCAGATGTCATTCTCATGGACATCAATATGCCCGATATGGATGGCATTGCTGCAACAGAAGCGATTATGACTCAGGTGCCCAACACGCAAGTTATCATGATGAGCGTCCAGGGCGAGACCGATTATCTGCGGCGCGCAATGCTGGCTGGGGCACGTCAATTTTTGACCAAACCAGTTGGTGGTGATGAGCTTGCTAGCAGTATTCGCGAGGTCAATCGGCTTCAACAAAGCCAGCGCCGTTATGTCGTTGCTGCGGCTCAGCAAGATGAAGCCGATCTATCGAATGGGCAAATTATTGCGGTGTATAGCCCTAAGGGCGGTGTCGGCAAGAGTGCAATCGCCTGTAATTTGGCGGTTGCACTCAAGCTGCTGCCTGGCAACCGTAAAGTCTGTCTGGTCGATGGAAGCCTCTTATTCGGTGATCTTGGGGTGATGTTTAACATTAATAGCCCGAAGACCATTAATGATCTTGTCTCACGGATTAACGATCTTGATCGTGAGTTGATCAATGATGTCTTGGTAACCCATGCCTCGCAGATTAAAATCCTTGTCGCTCCCGCCAATCCTCAAATGGGCGAGCTTGTCACCGCCGACCATCTGCGGGTGATTCTGGAGGCGTTGCGGCGCGAGTTTGATTATGTGGTGGTGGATACCCAATCCTCATTCCAGGATCAAACGATGGCGGTGCTCGATGCGGCCGGCCGAATTGTCCTCTTGATGACGATGGAGCTTTCAGCGATTAAGAATATTCGCCAATTCCTGGAAGTTGCTGAACTGCTAGAGTATGGCGAGGAAAAGCTGGTCCTGGTCTTAAATAAGGCCGATCCGCGCTACAATATTCGGGTGGACCAGGTTGAAGCCAATATTCAACATAAAGTTGCTGCCCAAATTGGTAATGCTCCCTTTGAAATGACAAGTGCCATTAATCGCGGTGTTCCCTTGATTATTGAGAAACAAAGTCATCAGATCTCCGCAGATATTACCAACCTGGCCTATCTGCTTACCGGCAAGACCGCTGCCCAAACTGCAAAAGCCGCCGCAAAGCCCAATGCTCCAGCTAAAAAAGAAGAGCCACGCGGTTTATTTGCTCGTCTAACTAAACGCTAGTATAAGGAGGAGCTATGTCGCTACTAAAACGGATTGGTGGCACCACAACTCCTATTGCGGCACCAGAAGCTACTTCAGCAAAATCAGCAGCAGGAACACCCCGCGCCGACGTTTCTGCTGCTCCGCGATCCACCTCTTCTTCAAATCAGGAGCGTCTGCTGGACGTGAGACAACGTGTCCAGCGACGCTTAACCGATATCGTCCACGATGTTGATGCAACCAATAGCACCCGCATCCGCCAGCAGGTTGAGGAAATTCTTTCCTCAATTCTGGATGGTGAACATATTATCCTGAGCCGCAATGAACGCAACCAATTGATCGAATCGCTGATGGCGGATATTACCGGTTTTGGCCCTTTGGAAATCCTTCTGGCCGATGACGGAGTTTCCGAAATCATGGTCAATGGACCCAAAAAGATTTACATTGAAAGTAAAGGTAAACTAAGTCTTTCTGATGTAACTTTTCAAGATGATGAACACGCTATGCGGGTTTTGTATCGCATTGTAGCCCCGCTTGGGCGCCGTATTGATGAAAGCTCGCCAATGGTGGATGCTCGTCTGCCAAATGGCTCGCGCGTAAATGCGGTCATTCGTCCAATCTCACTGATTGGCCCGGTTATTACAATTCGTAAGTTTTCTAAAAAACCCCTTGGTCCTGAGGACTTGATTCGGTTTGGCGCAATCTCACGTGATATGATGGAATTTCTTTCTGCGTGTGTCAAAGCGCGGATCAATACGGTGGTTTCCGGCGGTACCGGCTCTGGTAAAACCACTCTGCTGAATGTGCTGTCATCATTTATTCCCGAAGATGAACGTCTCATCACTGTGGAAAATGCTGCTGAACTCCAGCTGCAGCAGGATCACGTTATCTCACTCGAGTCACGTCCAGCCAATGTTGAGGGCAAAGGCGAAATTTCGATTAGCGACCTCATCATTAACTGTCTGCGTATGCGCCCTGAACGAATTATTGTTGGTGAGTGTCGGGGCGGTGAAACCCTGGCTATGCTACAGGCAATGAATACTGGTCACGAAGGATCCATGACAACGCTCCACGCCAACACGCCACGTGATGCGATCTCCCGAATTGAGACAATGTGTTTGATGGCAGGCATGGATTTACCCCTGCGCGCTATCCGCGAACAAGTTGCCTCGGCAATTGAGCTCATTGTCCAGCAAGCGCGGCTTAAAGATGGCTCTCGCCGGGTTATCGCTGTCTCAGAAGTAACTGGGATGGAAGGTGACGTGGTGGTGCTTCAGGATATTTTTGTCTTTGAACAGACAGGAATTGATGAACATGGTAAAATAGTAGGAACACTTCGCCCGACTGGTGTACGGCCGCGTTTTGTTGATCGCTTTGAAACCATGAATATTTATCTCCCACCAAATGTATTCGGTTCAGCAGCCGAACGATTCTATTAGTTCCCCTCCGGGTTCGCCCGCAGAAAGGATCGTGGTCGATGGAAGCACTACAAAATCTGCCTCCGTGGGTTATTCCTGTGGTTTTGGCTGTGGGTGTCTTTGTGGCGGTCCTGGTCCTTATTCGTAAGATGCAGCCGCCATCAGTCGATGCACGGCTTAGCCAATTTGCCGAACGTAAAGGTCCAGTTTCAACCGAAAAAGGTGTCAGTGCGCTGACAAGTCGGCTTGAAGGGGTTGTCGGCAAAGGTAAAAAATCCTCGGATCTTGCCCGAGATCTTGCACAAGCTGATTTGAAACTCACCGTTACCGAATTCATCGCGATGAAATTTGCCTCGGTGCTTGTGTTTGCCGCTATCGGTGCTTTTCTTGGCCGGGCGAATATTTACGCTATTATCATTGCTTGCCTGGTCGGCGGCTTAATTGGCTTGGTTGTCCCTGGTAAATTTGTGCAGTTTAAACAGGCGCGCCGCTTACGCTCATTCAATAACCAACTTGGTGACACTGTTGGTCTTTTAGCAAACTCATTGCGCTCTGGCTATAGTTTGCTGCAATCGATGGAGATGGTTTCTCGCGAAGCAGCACCACCTGTATCGCAGGAATTTCGCCGAGTTGTGCAGGAAGTTGGATTAGGCTTATCCCTCGAAGAGTCGATGAATAATTTGCTGCGACGGGTTCCTAGCGAGGACCTTGATCTCATGGTCTCGGCAATCAATATTCAGTCCGAAGTCGGCGGTAATCTCGCTGATATCCTTGATACTATCGGACATACAATCCGTGAACGAGTTCGTATCAAAGGCCAAATTCGGGTATTGACCTCGCAGGCCCGCTACTCAGGGTATGTGGTAACATTTCTCCCAATTGCGATTGCTGTAGTCATTACAGCCATCAACCCTGAATATATGGCGCCCATTTTTACCTTTGGTATGCCGCCGGATGCCTGGTGCTGTATGCCTGTTGCTAGCGCTTTCATGATATTTCTCGGCTTCCTGGCAATCAAGAAAATTGTCAATATCGAAGTCTAACCTCGCAAGGAGGTATGTATGGGTATAGAACTATTTCTAGTTCTTGGTTTTATCGTGGCGATTGGCATTACTGGTGTAGTGATGTTCAATAAGCGGCGGCAAGTTGATACTGTTTCTAATCGCCTGGCTCAGTTTACTGAACGTTCAATGAGCCTTGAGGAATTAGAGCTCCAACTCCCATTTAGACAGCGTGTTATTACACCGCTGCTCAACAATGTGTTTGCCAAACTCGGTAATGCTGCCAAGTCCAACGAAAAACTACGTGTCAATCTGATGTTGGCGGGCAACCCTGGCAATCTTACTGCCGCTATGTTTACGGGTATGCGGCTGGTCCTGATGATAGGACTCTTCGCGATCGTATTTATCATTGGCACACTTGCGGGCATGACTGCTGCTGATCTAATCAAGTGGTCTGGTATCGCTGGGGGTTTAGGCTTTTTGCTGCCAGTATCCTGGTTGGGTCGCCAGATCAAAAAACGCCAGAAGCTGATTCTGAAGGCATTGCCAGACGCTCTTGATCTCCTGGTGATTAGCGTAACCGCAGGCTTGGGTTTTGATGCTGCCCTCCAACGCGTGGCGGAAAAATGGGATAATGAACTCTGTAGTGAGTTCCGGCGCGCTTTGTCCGATATTCGGCTTGGGACGCCCCGTCACGAGGCATTTCGGGCTATGACGCTGCGAACCGGGATTGAGGATCTTACATCATTTGTGGCAGCTGTTATTCAAGCTGACCAGCTGGGTGTAAGTATGGGTAAAATGCTTAAGATCCAGGCTGACCAGCTTCGTCTGCGCCGTCGTCAACGAGCTGAAGAAGAGGCGCAAAAAGCACCGATCAAGATGCTTTTCCCCTTGGTCTTTCTGATCTTTCCATCGTTGTTTGTGGTTATCCTTGGTCCAGCCCTACCGCGCTTGTTAGGTGGGGGAATCTAGGTTATGCTCCATACGGTGTATAATCAAACTCGTGCTACTGTAGTTGCAACCAAGGTAGAACTAGCCGATTCATTTCTGAGTCGCGGTCTAGGATTAATGGGTCGTCGCTCTCTTCCCGAGAGTGGCGGCCTACTTTTGTATCCAAATAATAATATTCACATGTTTTTCATGCGCTTTCCAATCGATGTAATCTTTGCCGATCGGCAGCATAAGATTGTTGGTCTCCGCCATTCATTCAAACCGTGGCGCCCGTTTGCCGTCGCCCGCAATGCGCGCTATACGATCGAGCTGCCAGCCGGTATTTTGCAGGCAACAAAAACAGAGGTGGGCGATCAGATTGAAATCACTCCAGCTCTGCGGAAATAGTCCAAGTAGCTAGTTACATGAATTGAAATTTGCCTTCAGAATCTTCTAAATCAACCTCTCAGGAATTCACACTACTCAACAATAATCTCTATTCCATATGCTTTGCGGAATAGACCGGTACGGCGGTTAGTATCCCAAATTTCTACGGTTGCATCGCCAATTGGATCCACCACCACTCGCACGAGATCTTTGTCAATCTGACAGCGCACAGCTCGAATAACCTGACTCTTAGAGCGCTCGAGATACTCGGCGATCCGCAATAAGGCGCTTAATTTTGCTGCCCGCTCTAGATCACCAGGCTCTAGCAGTCCGCCTAGTCCTTCATCGGTGATACTTCCCTTGCGATGATGGCGGGTTAACAGACCAATCAGGGCGATCTCACGATGGCTAAAGCCACTCAGGGCAGCATTCAAGATCAGATACAGACCATGTTTGTGATGATCATAGTAGTTTACCGCAACGCCAATATCGTGGAGAATTGCTGCCACACTCAGGATATCGCGCTCCCAAGCCCCATAGCCATGCAGCCCGCTTAGTTGGTCAAAAAGGGATAGACTGAGATCGCGCACTTTGACCGCATGAACAACATGATAATCATAGAGACGGGCTAGATTTTCGGTAGCAAATAAGCGTAAGTTGGTGATCAAGGGTGGCGTAGAGCCGATCAGAAAGTGCTCATAAAAGAGCCCATCACGTAAGCCTTGGCCACTGATCCAGAGCGATGTTGCTCCAGTGCGGCGCATCAGCTTGCGAATGAGCAATACTCCAGCGACCATAACATCAGCTCGATCGCTATTTAGCCCTTCGACCCGATCGCGTTCAGCGCGATTCATTTTGCTTAAACGAACTGCCCAATCCTCCACCCGCTCCAGGGGAATCCGATATCCGTGGTACTTATCAATCGGATAGCGCATCAGGCGCTGGTCGATTTTGGCGAGATTACGCACTGTGCCGCCGACGCCGACTAGCTGCATAGCTCCTTGAACGGTAAACCAGTCGACCTGATCAAGCGCTGCATCAAGATATTTATCCAGTGCCTTGAGTTCGGATTTACTTGGTGGGTCGTTGTGGATAAAGCGTTCGGTCAGGCGAACGGTGCCAAGAGGCAGCGAGGTACTGCTGACCAGGCCACGGCCACGAACCAACGCCAGCTCAACGCTGCCACCACCAATATCGAAGATGAAACCATCTTGCAAAGGGAGGCTATTAACGACCCCCAAATATCCATAGTACGCTTCTTCTTCACCTGATAGTACCCGTAGCTCGATGCCGGTTGCCGCATGAACCTGGGCCAAAAATGCGGCCTGATTGGACGCATCACGGACAGCGCTGGTCGCCACAGCCACGATCGTGGGAACGTTCATGGCTCGACCATGGGCCGCAAACATTTTCAGGGTTTCGATTGCCCACTGCACCGGCGCGTCCTGCAAGACATTGTCATCGCCGACATCGTGGGCAAGCCGGACATTTTCTTTAACTTCATCAACGAGCTTAAAGGAATGATGGGGCTGATACTGGAGAATAACCATCCGCGCGGTGTTCGATCCAAGATCGATAATGCCAATATGTTGTGCCACATCGCCCTCCACAAAAAAGCATTCAGCATGTGTTGAGGCACAAGCATACCATCATTTTAATCGTTGGTTTGACTGATCCTAATAGTGCACTTCAACCGTGGTGCCAACATTGGCCCAGCCGTACAGCCATGCAGCGGCATCAAGCGGCAGATTGACGCACCCATGGCTGATTCGCACCCCAGAGCCAAACAGGTTGTGCCAGTAGGTGCCATGTAGCGCAACACTGCCGTTATAGTACATTGCGTGGGGAACATTTGGCACCACCCAGCTCTCACCATTGATCGAGCCGCGCATGGTCTGAAGGGGAGTTTTGGCATAGATGCTGAAGGTTCCCGCCGGTGTATTGAAGCCGTCTTTACCAGTGGCGACGGGTGCATTGAACACCTGTTCACCATTTTCGTAGGCATACAGCCACTGGCGGGTCAGGTCGACTTCAATCCGCTTGCTGCTGCTGGGCTGCGGTTTGGCCGGCACCGCGGTTGGAGCGGGTTTGGTTGGCTTAGGCTGGGCCTGCGGTTTTGGCGCCGCCTCTGTTTTGGCTGGAGCGGCAACCGCCACTGGCGCCGCAGCTGGCGCCGGTGGTGCGGAGACAATCGGGGCAGGTGGCACTGGATCGAATGAGAACATGACCGGGTTCATATCCGCGCTGCCTTCGACGAGACCACGGGCTGCAGCAAGCTCACGTCCCAGCGGTGCAAGCTCGATCTCGTCTGGCTGCCCAGCGTAGAGTGGATGGTGGATGAACATCGCCCGCTCAAAGTACTGTACCTGAAAACGTCCAGTCGGCAGATTTTCCCAGGTTGGGGCACTAATCGGGAGTCCAAATAGATCAACGCCACCGTTGGCCTCCCAGAATGTGCGGAAGCTGCCCCGGAGTGTGTAGTTGGATCCAGGCGGGGTTAGGGCTGCAGCGCTGCTAGCGGGCTGGGCAGGAAAGCTACGCCATTGCGTGCGTTCACGGCCAATCAGACCAAGCAGAACAGGTGCGGGGCTATCGGGGTGATACTCGAAGCGAGCGCGCTCAAAGTACTGTACAGTCAGGCCATTTTCCTCGAAGGCGGCGGTAACTGGCTCGCCGAACAGGCGTGCACCATTGTGGGTATTCCAGAACGATAGAAAGCCATAGGTGTCATCGAGGGGAGCGCTGGGGGAGTTGGCAGTGGCCGTTTGCACCCAGGCTAGCCCAACGAGCAGCACAATAATTCCGAACGTGATAACTCGCCGCATACACACCTCACTCCATGGCTAATGAATTCGGATCATCGTATCATGGTGTCTGTGAGTGTGTCAATTATCTGCGGCGAATTATGCCTTTGCAGTGGGCCAGGCAGTTAGGAATAGGTTGACACTTTTACTGAGGAATAATATCTTCCAGCGAGCTGACTTCAACCATACCAGCGGGAACATCAATCTTGAGAACAATCCGGCGAATCATTGGAACCAGCACATCCGGCTGGCCAATTTTACGCACGACCAGCACCTCATTGGCCCCAGTCTCGATTAGCTCAACGACTTTACCAACCTCTTCACCGGCGGCTGTGCGCACATTTAGCCCGACAAGATCGTGTAAGAAGTACTCGTCGTCATCAAGTGGCGCCGCTTCTTTGGCACGAATATAGAGGTCGGTGCTGCGCAGCTCTTCAGCCTGCTCGCGGGTGGTGACCTCTTGCAGCCGTAGAATATACACATTGGTTTTATGTTCGTGAAAACGGGTTACGGTGTAGGGCTGCAATGCTGGCCCGGCAAAAACCTGCTTCACTTTAGCCAGATAGTCTGGACGTGTCGAAATCAAGGCCACCTTGAGTTCACCACGAACGCCAAAAGGGGTCGAAATCCGGCCAATCAATAACACATCATCGATAGCTGGAATACTCACGAATTAACCTCAAGATGCACACGTTTATTCTGGCGGGCCGCCACAATCCCTAACACATCACGAATGGATTTGACCACTCGCCCATTGCGACCAATCACTTTACCTGCTTCAGCGGCAGGCACGGTCAGATCGAGGGTGATACTATGATGGCCTGAGCGCTGGGTGATAGTGATTTCGTCGGTTGACTCAATCAGGCCTTCAACAATGTAACGCAGTAAATCTTCCACAAAACCCCCTTGATACAGGATGAAATGGGCACGCCCCCGAATCCAAGCTTGGATTAGGATGCGTGCCCACGTTCACTTAAGCTTTTGGTGCGCCTGGTGCCCGGAAGCCAACCTGCTCGGCATCTTCGGGGGTGGCAAACCAGACTTCGGCCACGGTCGAGTCGTAGTAGCGGCTGCCGACAACGTGATAAAGCATCGAGTCGGCGTTGCCTTTGATGGTGAAGCCCTCTGGGGCGCTGCCATCAGCGAGCGCTTTAGCGCTGCCTGGGCCGAATGATGCTGCTTCAACAGCAGGAGCCGCCGCTTCAACGGCTGGTGCCGCTGCTTCAACGGCTGGTGCCGCCGCTTCAACGGCAGGAGCTGCTGCTTCAACGGCAGGAGCTGCTGCTTCAACGGCAGGAGCTGCTGCTTCAACGGCTGGTGCCGCTGCTTCAACGGCTGGTGCTGCTGCTTTGCTGCGGGGCTTTTTGGTTGGAGCGGATACTACTTC
>Ga0163147_10007747_pt1 | contig 12103 bp, 14 predicted proteins | sample OliLakLV19MP6G1_FD_148597 | JGI IMG/M metagenome (GOLD analysis project Ga0163147, IMG submission 148597) | Freshwater microbial mat bacterial communities from Lake Vanda, McMurdo Dry Valleys, Antarctica- Oligotrophic Lake LV.19.MP6.G1 | ecosystem: Environmental > Aquatic > Freshwater > Lake >...
CTCAATGCAGAAACGTTCTTCTTTTAATAAATGTTCTCGTTTATTTTCTTGGTTCATAGGGGTTTATTGTATGACTGTATTTAAAGGTTGGGAAGCATCTATGTGCCTAAACCTTAGCTTCTACTGGCTAAGAAAAGGTTGTTTTGCACGTCTGTATTATTAATAGTTCCTCCAAAAGCCCCTGTTTAGCCTTATTTTGATATGAAAAAATTTAATTCACAACCGGCTTCGGTGGCTGCTTATACCGGTCGTATTCCGAACAGTCCGCTTCGGTTTTTTAAGAAAATTGAGAAAGTGTAAGAGCTTTTGCTAAACTTGTATGCATTGTATAGATAATCTATGAGTTAACTGGTGTTGCACTTCAACATTGAATCTAGGTTCCTGTGTTAGGAAGTCTTGAATTGCAGTGTACGTCTGTTGAACTGTAAACAAATCATTGTGACCCACTCCTGTAATGGTAATAAAGTTTTTTTCTGAAAGAATACTTTCAAATAGGCGTTGACCCAGTTTGTGGGGAATGATTGAGTCTTCCGCGCCGTGGATAATAGTCACTTCACCACTGTAGTTTTTTATTGACTCAACATTATCAAGAGCGTTGTCTACCAACAGTGAGGTTGGATAGAACCAGAAACGTTCTTTTGCTATATCGGATAAATTAGTGAATGGGGAAATGAGCAGTAATCTTTCCGGAGGGGCCAGACTTGCATGATAGGTAGCAAATCCTGTGCCAATACTTTCTCCGGCAACGATAACTTTTTCAATATTTTCACTTTTTAGGTAAGAAATTACATTTTCTACGTCCTGTTTTATGAGTTCATGGCTTGGCTCTCTAGCATCGTTACTGAACCCAGCGTATTCAACAATTATGTAGCCGTGTTCAGCTTGGACGAACTGGGCTGCATAGAAATCACGGTCACAGGCTGATCCAGCGTTCCCGTGGTAGAGCACAACAGTTGGTCCAGTTGTCGTGCTTACGTACATACGAGTTCCTTGATAGGTAATTTTTTCTGCTTCTACAAAATTTGAGCAGGATTGAAAGTCTTGAGGAAAAGGATGGTAAACGACCTTTTCTTGATTGAGAGTGAGGAAAATACCAAAAGAAATATAAAAAACAACAAAAATACTTAAAGCAATGAGATTTCTCTTTTTCATTACAAAAGTATATCAAAAATTCCTAATTCTCATTAGGGGTATAAAATATCAGAACTGAAATGTCTTTGCATATCTTCACGAAATGAAGATATTTACTGCTGGGCGACGTCGTAGAGGATGTTCGAACTGTGTTTGAGAGGTTAGGGGATGCGAGTATCTATATTACTAAGTTCTGCCCTAAAACAGAGTGTGCTATTTTGGAGGAATAAATCTGAACCTCTCTTTTCCGTTTTCAACATATCGCTCCGCTTTATCATCCTCAATCAACCTCTCCCACACTCTCTTTGCTTCTTCTGTAACCAATGAATCGGAGTTGAGCGGTAAAGAATGTTCAGAAAGCGAATATGCATTAGCTTCTTCAAGACGTCTTTTTCCAAGACCCTGACTGAGAAATGGTGAATGTGTCCGTGTGAAACCAACAAAAGGTTTTTCTTTAAAATATTGACTCAAGTCACTAACGGGTAGTCTAAGTTCTAAGTAGCCCGTCATTTCTCCGTCTCTTGTGTCAACAAAATAAGTTAGACGTTCTGTTGCACCGTTTGTATCGTAAGTTTTATCTTGTTGTCCAACATATGTCTCATCTCCATTCTGATGTGGGAACTTACATAGCTTACTAAAATTACCGATTTTATATGCTTCAGGTAAGATGAATTTGCTTGATTGATTCTCAAAGTGGATTTTGACGTTTTGCGGTAAATCTTCGTAAGTTACTTCAACCATTTCTGAATTGTATAAATCCCTAAACTTTTCAGCCATATCTCGCTTGGGTATTACATTCAGATTTTTCAACTCTTCCATTACATAAGTATACCAAAATTAATTCTCATTTAGGTGCCGTTTGGCTAGAACTAGAAAATCCCTCAGATGCGGGATTTTCTAGTTTAATATTCATTAGGGCGGCTACAGGGAAGTTCGGTCACGAAGCACTAAGTATATTTGTTCGTCTGCGACTCCAAATCTACTAAGTGTTCTCGACCCCGCCTCGTTCGTTCGCAAGCTCACATCACTGCGGTCTTCGATTCCCTGGCGGTAGTGCCGCAGGGCACTACCTTAGCCGCCCAGACATGAGAAAAGCCCCCGAAGGGGCATCTCATATCTGGGCACGTACTGTCCATGGGATGGAACCAGTTTGAGGATATGACGTTGGAGTGTTTAGAGGAAGCAAGGGGCTGCTTTGAATCATAGTGCGCAAAATGTTGGAACTGTCGTTTGATATTTTACTTTACTTAATTCTGCATTCAATATATGCTCCATAGTAAGCGTTCTTTGTTCAAGGAGAGTCAAAATGCATGTAGTCTCTATATCAGGAGCCTCTGGTACTGGAAAGACAACTCTGCAAGAAAAATTAATTGAGGGTTACGAATACATTCGGGTGTTGTCACATACTACTCGGTCGGAGAGAGCCACTGATAGAAAAGGTGAGTATCTCTATTTGTCAGTAGATGATTTTCTTAGGCTTTCTGATTTGCTCTGGTCCGTAGAAATTCATGGGAACTATTATGCAACTCGAAGAAGTGAGTTGTGTAGAGCTGCTGCTCAAGGAAGGGGAGCATCAATTGTAATGAGTGTAGATTGTGTACTGCAATTGAATGATTTCTGTGCCGTACAAGGCATTCAACATATCGCCATTCACTTGCTGTCTCCTTCTAAGGAAGTCTTGAGTGAGAGAATGCGACTGCGAGGTGACAGTCAAAAAGATGTCGCTCGTCGATTAACAGAATGTGGTGCCTGGGATGAGATGGCTCAGACAATAGATTTTATCAGACTAATACCTCCCATGTCACCACTTGAAACGTTTAACCACGTTGTAGAAGTTATTGGTTAAACCTTACTCCAAAGAAACTAGCTCTCACTAGTTTCTTTTTTTGATATACTACATTAGTATGAAAAACGTTCAGATAGGATGTGAGGCGTATATTCTAGAAAATAACATGATTCTTTTGGGTAAGAGGGCTAATGTATATGGTGCGGGTACCTGGGCATTAGTAGGAGGCCATTTAGAATTCATGGAACGAGCAGACGAATGTTTGGCACGGGAACTACAAGAGGAGATGGGTATAACTCTTGATCCAAGTACCTTTTCTTTATTGGCTCTTACTGATGACCTGCAACCAGAGAATGATATACACTATATCCATATTACTTACAGAGTACCACTAGTTGGTTTTGATTCAGAAAAGCAGATTGTGCCACCTGTATGCGAGCCCGATTTTTGTGAAGAATGGAGATGGTTCCCAGTAAAACAACCACCCAAAAATATTTTTTCGCCGCATGAGAAGATATTAAAAACAATTGCAGCGAACCGAATATATCTTTCATAATACTTGTAATTAGGGGTACATTTTGTATACTCTGACAAGACAAAGAAGGGAGTACATCACATGAACAACCGTGGAATCAGAACCCGCAATGAAGATTTTGGAAGAATTCACTACGATCACGCAACAGACATTTTTTCTGCCGAATGTGATAAGGTCAGCGTGTGCTTGCCAAGGACTCCAATTGCTGTGTCATGGATTATCATAGGGGGCTGTAATTTACGCTGTATCCACTGCTACGGTAATCAAGAGGAATTACCTAGAGAAATGCTTTCAACACGTCAGTGTTTTGAAATTTGTCAGCGATTAGCTGATGCAGAGGTTATGCGTGTTGTTATTTCTGGCGGAGAACCACTATTGCGGGACGATATTTTTGATATCATTCAGCATTTGCTGCATGCAGACATTAGTGTTGTTCTAGGCACTAATGGAACGTATATTACGAACCATAACGTCACTTCGCTAGTTGATTGCACACGAGTGGAAATCAGTCTTGATGGTGCAACTGAAGAGACTAACAATGCCATCAGGCCAGGCAGGACTAGTAGTGGAAATGCTTGGTTGGAAACGATGGATGCCATTAAGCAATGTTTGGATGCTAGAGTAAATTTGCGTGTACTCACTGCTATAAATCGACAAAATCAAACTGAAATTGTACAAATTGCCCGACGTTTGTATGATGAAGGTGTTCGTGATTGGGGTTTGTCGTGGACAGTATCTGCAGGACGAGCGAGGTTTATATTTCAAGAGTTGAAACCAGACTCAGAGGTTATCTTAAGTGGCTTAAGCACTGCACGTTCGATGTTCCCTGACATGGTGATAAGGTATTCAGACAGAGTTTCAAAACCGATGTCTCGTTTTTACAGCCTCATTTTACCAAACGGTCAATTTGCAACTGAGGATGTTGAGCTAGGGCATAAAGTTATGTTCGGGTCTCTGCTAAATCGAAGAATTAGCGAGATGTGGAATAGTGATAATTTTGCTCTTGAACAGCACTTCCAGAAGTGGATTGGAAATAGGATCATTCGACATCCTTAAACAACCTCACTCACTCGGCACTCTCACAAGTGCCGAGTTTTTTGTAGATGTAACCTTTACCTTCACTCTAACTTACCGTTTTAGTGGAACCAGAAGTTGTTGTTTAAATTGTTCCCTTGTCGGGCAAGGACAGAAGGGCGCCGTCGTAGAGGATGTTAGAACTGTGTTTGAGAGGTTGGGGGATGAGGCTGTTTATATACCAACCTTATGTCGATATTAGAGATTTAATCATCCGGGTGGTATTTTCAGCCTTTTCATCCCGATTTGGGATATTACCGATGCTTTCATCCCTAAATACGCATAACCATACTGAGAGATAGTAGAGTTTGAAAAGTGATCTACTTTGTTCAAATGTGGGGTCTATGTCTTTTGATGACTGATAGCCTGCCCAGAAAGACTTAGGTAATTTTGAGCCTTCAGCTTCCATTGCTAACTCATGTCCACAGAGAACAAATCGTTGGTCGGTAAATTGATGGTCTTCAATATCAATAACGCTGTCTATTAACCAATCCTCTCCATGCTTTGATGCTATACCTTGAAAACCATCAAGGTGAGACAAAACAAAATTTTCTGGTTCGACCCAATGTGCTTTTTGATTATCAGAGAATGTACGTAACTTTATAATCATCTCATTAGGTAAGTGGTCTTTATCTGCTATCTCGGTGATTTGATTATGTAGTGCGGAAAAAAATGCTTCACCCCAGGGTACCCCGTAGGGAGTCTCCATCGATACCCAGCCCTGGTACTCACGAGTGATGGTGTGTAATTTACCAAAAGTCTGCCCAGTAACATAATGTAGTCTTTCATCAGTGGCAGCTTCGCTCATGTATTCACGGACAGACTCTCCGGCAATGTAGTCCATCAAAATGAAATATTGCGAGTCGTCCTCGGTATAGCCTGTTGCGTGAACAGTCGGTAATGGTAAGTTTACCTTCTTCATTGCGTCATAGGCTGGCTGAAACTCAGTCCATCGTCCTCCATAAACACGGTCACTTACGTCTTCCTCTGTAATCGGTGCGGGAGGTTTGTTTGCAATCAGTTTTACTACAAATATTCCTTTCTCTGTTTCTATTTTCATTACTGCGCCACCAATACTCATGCCAAGTGACTCAATCAAGTTAGCTTTTACTCCAAGTTCTTGCGTGATAATTCGTGATGCTGATTTTTCAGGTGTTTGTTTTTCCATAGGAAAAGTATACCAGTTCGAACGTCTCGATAGGGTATCCAGATAAACTTTGTAAAATCAGCTTTAAATCGCTGGGCGGCTATTGGACCTCGGGTGGAACCAATTTGAGGAGCCGTGTCTCAGTTGGCTATGTGAAGCAAGGGTTTGTTTCCAGTGAAAGGAAAGGAAATGGTTCCACTCGTTTGATAAGAGAAAGATTTAAAGTAATTTACTGACGTCTAGAAAACTAAATAGCGTATTTATTGATGACTGAAAGGAATGCTGGTTCTGTATTTGGGGTTACACACCGCAGTAAATCATGTACTCCGTTATCTAGTCCTGTATCGTGTACATAATATGAACGGATATGTTCCAAATGTTTCCCTGTGAATCTATCAGTGGCGCTCATACCAAAATAGTTTTTAAATTGAGCCATACGTTCAATTATTTCTTCAGCAGCAGTAACGTAGCTTGGTCTAAAGCGCTCGTCTCCAGTCACTCCTTCATTACTGCGTTCAGCTGTTAGTATTGCGAGTGCTTCTCCATCAATAACTGACTGGATTTCGTTTTTTTCAGAGAATGACTGATAGTCTCGCAAGCCATGACCTTTTTCATGAGCCTCGATGATATTTTTTTGTCGTATGGTGAGGGGACCAGACTTCTTACTCTCTGCATTTAGATAGACAGTCCCTGGTTCATTTATATTTCCGTGACCTAAACTATATTTCCGTGAAGAATCAAATTCAATATTGGTACTGTTAAATATGTCAGCAACCCGCTTGTCATAATTATCTATTTGGGACTGATAATGTGAAGCGTATCGCTTGCCGTATTTATTTCCCACCTCATCAGGATTTGGTGCACCGGTTTGCAGGTGCTCCATCGCTGAAGTTTTTTGGGTAATAAATCTATCTTTTGTAACGGGTTCAAGCATACGGTTTTGGAGTAAGATCGTCCAGTCGCCCGGATAGTTTGCTGAAGCTTGTATCTTCTCTTGCAATAGACTCTCTCTTTTTGTCAGAAGCTCATCTAAAGTAGACGTGTCCATTAATAGGGTAGCCTCCTGCTCGGTGTGTAGACTAGCTAACTGATTATTAATGTCCTTTGTAACTGAGTCGATAGCTTCGTTTCGTACAAGATAAACTTCCAACTGTGCTTCGTTATTATTACCCTGTTCTGTCTCTTGGCCCGGTGAGGGATTGATAACAGGTTTGGGAGAAATATCAGCACCTGTATCTCCAGAAAATATATCCTCCGGATTTTTATATTCAGCACTTTGTGCTTCGTATTCCGGAAGACGTGAGGATTTATTTTTTGGCGCAGTGCTAAATGATTCAAGTCCCATACAAGAAGTATAGCAGTTTAACTTAAGTACAGTAGGCACACAAAATAACCTAATAATAAGATGTTAAATCTACATCCTTAAAATGGGCGGCTACCGGGGCAATCTTTCATTATATGAACGGTACAGGTTGTCACTATTTTTATACTAAAAATCCCAGGCAACCTCTTCGATTCGCGCCACGCTTTTTTCAAAAGCTGCGCCCGCTACTCGCCCACGGTAAAAGCTCCCATGAGAACTTTTACCGTGGGCGGCTATTGGACCTCGGGTGGAACCAGTTTGAGGAGCTGTGTCTGGATTGGTTAAGCGATGCAAAGGTTTGTTTTGAGTGACGTATGTAAAGATGGTTCCACTGGGTCGGTAGAGGAAAGAAAAATACCCCGCACTAATTTGAGAGGGATGTCTCCTTAGTGTGGGGTACGTAATTTTGTTTAATTATACAAAACACAAGCTAAATGATATTCTGTATATATGTATCGCACTCTTGTTTCATCGTCAAATGTTTGCTCTGTCGGATATGACATTGATTCCGCTGTTTTAGAAGTGGAGTTTGATGGGGGAGATGTGTATCAATACTACGGTGTCCCACACTACTTGTACGAGCAGTTTATGGCCGCTAGTTCATTAGGCTCGTTTTTGCATGAGCATATTCGCCCAAGCTACCGTTACCAAAAGCAATAGTATGTTTACCCCGAAGACTGACAAATTAAAGATTATTGCAGCCAAAAATGAAGCTATGCTCACTGGTATGGACACGTTGTTGTCTGGGCGAGTGATGATGTATATCGACTACGCTAATGTGCGACCATGGAGCAACCAGCTAAAGTGGCATATTGATATTAAGCGTCTTAAGCAGTTCCTCGATTCTTTTGACCAGGTACAGAACGTCAATTTTTATAATGGATACCTCGAAGACGACGAGCGGTCTAAAGCAGAGATTGAAGAGCTGGAAAAGTGTAAATACATTGTACGTACCAAACCAGTTAAAGTGATGAAGTTTACTATCGACGCAACCAGTATTGCACCCGATTCTACTGCGCTACTTGACCAGTTTGTGCGACGAGCACTACTGAGGAAACTTGATGTACAGACGGTTGAGTATATGAATAATAGGCTCAAGGCATTAAACAAGCAAGGAGAGTTCGTTATTGAGGACCGCAAGTGTAACTTCGATGTCGAGTTAGCGGTCGATGTGTTTCTTGATTTGGAACGTGATAATGCTGACACCTACGTACTATGGAGCGGAGACAGTGACTTTGCTGACCCAATAGAAAAATTACTACATGCTGGCAAGAAAGTTGTGTTGTTTGGTACATCACGGCGCATTTCTCGGGAGTTGAATGCTCTACGTGAAGAAGGCCTGATTGTGTTTGATATCAAAAAGATTCGAGACTTTGTGTGTTGGAGAAGGGAGCTGACACCAGAGGTACAAGCGTTGCTGAAAGAGCTGGTGTAAACAGCAAAGGGGACCCCGAAACGAGGCCCCCCAGCACTAGAATTAGCGACCCTAAAGTCACTTATACTGTACACTGTGTACACTGAAAAATCAAGACCGTTTGCAACCGTTGTTGATACTGCAAGTGACACTACCAGTGGTAGTACAAGTGGTGGTGTGGGTTGTGTGACTGATACCACGGTAGTATTTGTTACTGCACAGTTCCGTTATGGTGTGTTGGTAAGTAGTACTCCGGGTACTGGTAGAATACATCTATGAAAGTCTTCATCGAACAGAACTGCGAACCAAACAAGAAGAATGTGTTTGATAAAGCCACTGGTAAGTACAGTAAAACGGTTGATTTCCACCTCACATACCCTTATGCATATGGCTACATCCTTGATACCCTTGCTTCAGACGGAGACGAGCTAGACGGCTACATCATTACCGAGCAAAAGTTTGCGCACAGTGCAGTGATTGAGTGTGAACCAATTGGAATGGTGGAGTATTTTGAAGACGAACAAGCAGATCATAAGATGTTTGTGGTGCCAGTTGGAGAAAAGGGCGAGGTTACTGAGGAAGTAAAAAGTAAACTACTTGAATTTGACGCTCGATACTTCGAAGGCCAACCAAACAAAAATACCCGAGTTGGTGACTTCTTGGGAAAAGGGTACGCCGTAGTTGAAATAGAGAAAGCAGCCTTGAAGTAGGTTACGTTCACTGAATCAGTTCCCAAACCTGTTTGATGTCCTTGTGAGTTGACCAAAGCTCGCTAATGTTTTTTCGCAGTGCCTGATGTTGCGGATACCCTTCGTCAACAACTCCATCAGGTAGTAAGTCACCACATTCTACGTTGAGTAGGACAGTTAAAGACTCTTTCAGTTCATTGTATTTTTCTTTAACAAGCTTTGTTTCTTGGTCGACACCAAGTCCATACCAAGTATAAAAATGCCACAGCTCGTGCATGATCGTTTTACGAATAGTTTCTCTTGGTACGCTGACATAGAACATACTGTCAGCAATACTATACGGATTACGATTATTTATTGTTAGATATGCGCAAATGTCCTCGGGTAATTCAGTACCAAATATGTTTTTTGCTCGCTTGTGGTATTCGTCGCTAACAAGCTGCCAATCCGCAAGGTATTTCTCAATGCAGCGCTCGATTGAAACGTTATTCTCTGTAAAGTAGAAATCTATAAAAGATTTAGTGTCTATTTCTGACGGATTATCACCGTACTTTGCTACCAATGATTCGTATACCTTTGTAGGTTGCGGTGAGTTATTGGAGCTCTTGCCTTTGTTTAAGAGGCACCACACATCTTTGTCTTGATTGTAGTTAAATGAAAGAGTCATGATTATTTTAGCTCCCATACTTTATCCGCCACCCATTTATCGTCAACTTTTTTCAGAGTAGCGATGTTTTCGAATTTCATTTTAAAACCTCTCTTAAGGGTTAGATGCGATGGCATCAGTTCATAAAATGGAGATATACCAAACTTGTTCGCTAAATCATCCATTACTCTACTGTGCTCTATCTCTGCTTCGCCTCTTATAAGGTGAACTATATTGTGTCGCATTCAAAAAGTATAGCAAAGTTCCAATTATATTTAGGGGTATAAAATATCAGAACTGAAATCTTGTTGTATATCTTCACAAAATGAAGATATTTTCTGATGGGCAACGTCGTAGAGGATATTGACCTAGAAATTAAGAAGAGTGTACTCGACTATAATTTCGGAAATACTCTTGTGGTGCGAACTGTGTTTGCGAGGTTGCAGGATGAAACGATTTTTATACTGACTTTTACATAATTTTAATTGTGGCAGACATTCTACTTTAGTCATATCTTCTCACCAGGATTTGGGACTACGGCTACACCAGCGTTAGGTAGCACAAACGTATATAAGCCATCTTTTGTAAGATAAAATCTTGGTTCTGTTTTTTCTTGTTCGGGGTCTTCCCAAAAATCCTGATGTCCGTAATTATGATATTGACCCGATAAATACTCAATTTGTCCAGAAGGAACGCCTGGTATGTGTGCTCTAACTCTTTCACCCATAGGGTGATGCTCACCTAGTTCACCATTAAAAGTTATTGGTTCTACTTTGGCGTGGAGGTTTCCCGCCACAACTAACGTTGGAGAATCAGAAAGGCAGCTGAGTATGTTTTTTGCCATGTTTTTGTCACGAGCATCCCAGTCCACTTCTCCTGAACCGTCAAAACAAATAAGTCTATCGAGCAGACCGTCGTCTTTTAGAGTCTTTAATAGGGCAAAGTGCCCAGCCGTAATTCTTCCGTCGGGACTGTCTTGTATTCTATCAAAGTCTATCTCTCCGGTTTCGAGATATTTTTCCGCTACTGCTTTAAGTCCTGACTCCCATTCCAAAGCCAGTTGACGAAATCCAAACTTTTTAAAGAGAGTATAAATTACGTCAGCGTTTTCTTTCACACCGTGCATTTCACCCATAATGAGCAGTTTTGTCTTATTTAGACTAGCTAAAAGTCTATTGCTGGCATCTTCATCGAATGCAGCAGGAATCTCCTCAATTAAAATTGAGTCAACAGCCTTCATGAACTCTCTTTTGTCTTTCTCGATATTTCTTTCTTGATGTGGTAAATCTTCCATATAAATATTATAACAGTTCTTAGTTCTGCGTAGAGTTATCAAATATCAGAACTGAAATGATGTTGTTTATCCTCAAAAATGAAGATATCTTCTGCTGGGCGGCGTCGTAGAGGATGTTCGAACTGTGTTTGAAGAGAGGGGAGATGTAACTGTGTATATTCCTCATTTTGATACAATATCTGTATGAAAATACTACAGCTAAATATTTGGGGAGGACGACTAGGTTCTCAAATTATTGAACTTATAAATAAGGAAAAGCCAGACATGGTTTGTCTGCAAGAAGTGATAGATATAAAAGGAGGAGGAGGTTTTTTCTTTACGGAGCTAAACAAAATTAAGTCGGATACCAGTTTCGAGTATTGTGACTTTGCTCCTAGTTTTGGTTTCAACGTAATGAAACGCAAAGCTCAGTTCGGTTTAGCAACTTTGAGTACTTTACCATTTACAAAAACTACTACTATTGCGACAGGATTAGAGTACGAAGATGATTTTGATGTACTTGATTCAGATTACAATATCAGAACCTTACAGCATACAGTGGTCGAATACTCGGGTCAGTCATTGCACTTACTAAATCATCACGGACATCATGTTCCTGGTCACAAAGACGGTGATGCAGAGACAATGCGTCAGTGTAAATTAATAGCTGATTACGTGACAGGTTTAGAAGGGCAGGTAGTTTTGTGTGGAGATTTTAATCTCAATGCTGAGAGTGATTCACTAGAGCAGCTAAATATAAAGTTAACTAACCACGTAAAGGAAAAGAATATCCTTACAACACGAACTAATCTGACACACAAAACAGAGGCCCGTTATAGATAATAACAAACTGTTACCGAAACCAAGGTGGATAGCTAATAAATACTGTTACCGAAATCTAGTTACTTTTAAGTAATATTCGCTCCAATTCCTTCTTAAGTCCAGCCAGTTTAACCTGCAAACTTAGTGGGTCTAACTGTCCATGAAGAGTCTTTAATGTATCTTTAACTTCCACTGATACTTTATCATGTGTCAGTACCCGCAC
>Ga0163147_10007749_pt1 | contig 12101 bp, 12 predicted proteins | sample OliLakLV19MP6G1_FD_148597 | JGI IMG/M metagenome (GOLD analysis project Ga0163147, IMG submission 148597) | Freshwater microbial mat bacterial communities from Lake Vanda, McMurdo Dry Valleys, Antarctica- Oligotrophic Lake LV.19.MP6.G1 | ecosystem: Environmental > Aquatic > Freshwater > Lake >...
ACTTATACGTGATTTACTTATAAGATAATCGTTCTATAAGGGCATTGTATACATGGCGGAACACGGTACAATAGTACCGCGTGACAGGCCGGATTGATCCACAGGCAATCCCTGAACGAAACGGGAAGATTCTTCTCGACTCCCCCAGATGTTGTGCCTGAAAATGCGAACACCCCAACGCGGCAAGGCGTCGGGGTGTTCATCAACCGCCATAAAACCTTTGGAGATACAAATGGCAGCTGAAAATTCTATGACTTGGGCGGGCCTGAACGGGACCGTCCACCGCTTCTGGTTTGTCGATCTTTCCCTCGCGGGACTCGGCAGTCAACCGGGCTGCTACATGTTCGTTCGCTTGACGAATCAGACTTGGGTGCCCCTGTACATCGGCATTGCCGACGATCTGCGCGCGAGGCTCACGGGCCACGAGCGTTGGGCCGAGGCCAAAGGACAGGGCGCTACCCACCTGGTTGTCCAAGGACTGGACGCACTCGACGCCCGTGAAAAAGCGGAACGAGATTTGATTGGTCACTGGAACCCGCATCTGAACACCCATTATCGGACGGATCGCAAGGCCGGATAGGGCACGTTCCCTGCGGCACAGGATCAGGCGGCTGGGCAACCATGCCGCCCTTTTCCTTGTCCGCGTCGTTGTTCACCACCAGCCGCAAAATTGGCTTCCACATGCTCGGACAACGCACCCCCTCGTGCCGGGATTCTGGGGTATCTTAATACCGCACGGCATTGGTTTCAATTGAAACCAATCGAGGGAAGCCGCATAAGGCCCCTGCGAACGGCGTTCGCGGACTGTGGGTTGCGGGGGTAGGTAGGGTTGCGGGGCGCGAACGGCGTTCGCGGTGATGGGGGAGCCCAGGCTGACTCCCACAACGGGTTGTGGCCTTCGCCCCTGACTCAAACCTAGGGTGGGGTGTCCCGAAAGGCGCGCGCTTATACGCCTAATTTTTTCCAAGTCAACCTATTTTACCTAGTAATTCCGGGGAAGGATGTCATATTACCCCCGTAGGTCAGGGAGTGGTGATCGCCGCCCCGGAGCCGCCTAGCAACTCTTTGGCGTTGCTGGCGTTGCCCAGGATTGCGATGCTGCTTCAAGGATCTGGGGAAATAATGAGGAGAAGCAATCATGTCAAAGCACGGGAAGGACGACCTTCGCGGCAGCCTCACCGGCGGCGAGGGCATGAAGCTGGAGAATATCAAATTCTTCCGCGGTAGTCGGGAAGGTGAGATTTCGCGCGCAGACTTCGAAGCTGAAGTCCGCGCCGCAGCTGAGCGAAAGAAGTCCGGCAAAGTTGTCGTGGGAAACATCCCTGCGTGGAAAGACAAGACCGTTGACGTTCGCGAGGTTGTAGGAAAAAATTAAGTCGTTCGTACAGGACGATGAAGAGGGAGCCCGGTCAACGCCGGGCTCTTTCTGTATGGGGAGAGACCCGAGACAATGAAAGCGTCGAAGTTCATCGGCATTTTTGCCAACTGGTTCGAGCTTCCGCTTGATCCCCAAGTGCACGTGAAGAAGGCGATCCTAGAGCACTTCCCCGGAAGGCTTCAGATCGATTTCTTCCCTGACGCCGATCTAAACCCCGAGATCATGCGTGGCGAGTTCAAGATGCTCAAAATCAAAGAGCATGACGAATGGCACAGGCATGCCCAGATCACTGTTTCGACCAAACAGGACCTGAAGTGGCAACGCTTCGTGGCTTGCAAGGAGCAGATGCATGTCTTTGACGCGCCGGATAACCGCGTATCCAGTTCCAAGGCAGTCAATACGCTGATTGAAAAGCTTCGGCAGAGCCGCGACAAAGTTGAAAATCTCGAGAGTTATGGCGCAGACGGCATTCCGGCAGCATTCGACTACCTGGCGGAGTTCTACGCGGCTGCCGTTATGTTCCCGATGGCGGCTCGGAATCTGGTCAGGCCGAAGGTCGATGCTGGTACCATGACGCTCGACGAGGTGGTCGACCTTGTCGGGATTCCGAAATCTTACGTGGAGGATGTTCTAGCGGATAGCTGGCCCCACCTTCACTCTGCACTTATTCGCTTGTAATGATGACACCCAAGCAACGCCCTGACGATTATCCTCCGTCTAAGGCCACGCAGCGCCGCGACGCGGCATTGCGCGCGGCGTTAAGTATGCCGTCGATTCCACACGCGGAGTCGAGTCCCAAGGCAAAGAAAAAGGCCGCCCCGAAGAAGCGGCCTCGTTCTACCTCAACAGCCTAGATAGCAGCCTTCTAAGCCGCTCTACCTCTCCGCCCTTAGTGAGCGTTTTGATAGGTGAGGCGTTTACCGGAAACTCCCCTTAGCGCCTCACTGGTCCGCGTTGTGTCGTCGACGCCAAGCGCCGCGCGGTTGTTGTAGCGGAAATCGAACTCAGCCAGATAGCGGTGCAGGTGGCGTTCGTCGCAATGCTGATACACGCCCTTCATCCCGCGCTTGAACACCGAGAACACGCTTTCAATGGTGTTCGTGGTCACGTCGCCCCGAGCGTATTCCTTTTCGCCGTGGTTGACGCGCTCATGGGCGGCAAACTCGCGGCCTACCTTGCGGTAGATCATGCTTTCGTCGGTGTGCAGGCGGCTTTCCTTGGACACGTTCTCGCGAACGATCTTGGCGACCGTCTCGACCTTGGCAGTCTCGGCATAGAAAGACCGGACCTGTCCGCCGCGCTCCACCAGTGAGACGATCGCGCGCTTGTGGCCGGGGCCAAACTTCGGGCGGCTCGGGTTGTTACGGATTGGGGCCTTATGCTCCGGCAGCTCACCGAAATACGTTTCGTCAGCCTCGACCACCTTGCCTTTGCCACCCATCGGCGGCATAGACACGCCCCCGCGCTTCATGGCCTCGCGGATGCGGTGCCACATGAACCACGCGGTCTTGTAGGTGATGCCGAGCATCCGGTGGCCCTGGTGGGCAGATACACCCTTCTTTGAGGCGCACATCAGGTGGAAGGCGGCCAGCCACTTCGTCAGGCCGATGTGGCTACGCTCAAAGACGGTGCCGACCGTGACCGTGAACTTCTTGCGGCAGGGCGTGCAGTGCCACAGGCCCTTGGCAGCGGCAGCGCCGCCCAGCTTCTTGATGCCGTCAAAGCCGCCGCAGTGGGGGCAGTAGACGCCATCGGCCCAGCGGATGCCTTCAAGGTGTTCGCGGGCTGCGGTTTCGTTGGAATAGATCGGGTTGGTCATGTCGAGCATGCCCCTTTCTAGGGGATGCGGACTGTTCTGTCAAGTATACAATGCCCTCTATAATTGTTCTCCAGGATAGGGAGAACGCGATGCAAGCGAAGGTGCGGACCGTGGCTTTCCAGGGCGTCGATGTCCTGCCGGTCGATGTGCAGGTGATGATCGCGCCGGGGACGGTCGCCTTCGCCATGGTTGGCCTCGCCGACAAGGCGGTGGGTGAAAGCCGCGAGCGGGTGCGGGCGGCACTCCGGGCGCTGGGCCTGGCGCTCCCGCCGCAGCGCATCTCGGTCAACCTCTCCCCGGCCGATCTTGCCAAGGAAGGCAGCCACTACGACCTGCCGATCGCGCTGGCGCTGCTCGCCGCCATGGGCGTGCTCACCCGGGAATGCCTGGAAGATTTCGTGGTGCTGGGGGAACTGGCGCTGGATGGCTCGTTGAGCCGCGTTCCGGGTGTGTTGCCGGCGGCGATCGCCGCGGCCTCGTCCGGGCGCGGCCTGATCTGCCCCGCGGTGTGCGGCGGCGAGGCGGCGTGGGGTGGATTTGGGGGCGGCTTCGAGTCCGACGACTCCGATCGGCCCGCCATCGTCGCAGCGCCCTCGCTGCTCGCCCTGATAAACCATCTGCGCGGCCAGCAGACATTAGCCGCGCCTGAAGCGCTGATTGCCGACGACCGCACCGTCTATCCCGACTTGGCGGAGATCAAGGGCCAGGAAAGCGCCAAGCGTGTGCTCGAGGTGGCTGCGGCCGGCGGCCACAACCTCCTGATGATCGGCCCGCCGGGCTCGGGCAAGTCGATGCTGGCGGCGCGGCTGCCCGGCTTGCTGCCGCCGCTCGAACCGGATGAGGCGCTGGAAGCCTCCATGGTGCGTTCGTTGGCTGGCGACCTCACCGAGGGCAAGTTGAGCCGCCGCCGCAATTTCCGCGATCCCCACCATTCCGCGACCCTGCAGGCGTTGATCGGCGGCGGCCAACGCGTCCGGCCTGGCGAGGTTTCATTGGCGCACAACGGCGTGCTGTTCCTGGATGAACTGCCGGAGTTCAGCCGCGCCGCTCTGGAGGCGCTGCGCCAGCCGCTTGAGTCAGGCCGCGTGACCGTGGCGCGCGCCAATGCCCACGTCACCTATCCGGCGCGGTTCCAGCTCGTGGCGGCGATGAACCCCTGCCGCTGCGGTCATCTGATGGAGCCGTCGCGTTCCTGCGGTCGCGCACCGCGCTGCGGTGTCGACTATCAGGGCAAGCTCTCGGGGCCGCTGCTCGATCGTATCGATCTCTGCATCGATGTGCCGGCGGTGGGCGCCGCCGATCTGGCGCTGCCGCCGCCTTCCGAAAGCTCGTCCGATGTCGCCGCTCGGGTGGCGGCGGCCCGTGCGGTCCAGCGCGAGCGGCTGGCCGAACTCGACCGCAAGGGCAGGCTTCTGGCGGTCGAGGCGGATCCTGCCGCCGGCCTGCTGTCGGACAGGGCGCGCGGCTGGTCCAAGGCGCGCTGCAACGCCGACACCGATGGCGCGTTGTTGGCGGCCATCGGCGAGCCCGACGCCGAGGGCCGGGCGTTGCTGACGCGCGCCGCCGAGCGTCTCGGGCTCTCTGCCCGAGCCTGGCATCGCACCCTCCGGGTCGCGCGCACGCTCGCCGATCTCGACGGATCCCAGTCGGTCCGCCGCCTGCACATCGCCGAGGCACTCAGCTATCGCCGCCCGCAACCCCGTGCTGCCCTCGCGGCGTAATGAGGGGCCACTCCGAGCGCAGCAATTCGTACCAAACTTCGCCTTCCTCGGCGCCCGGGATGCCGGCGGGAAAGTCGGGGAAGTCTGTGCGGGCGTGTTTCATTCCGATCTTTTCCAACACGCGGCGCGAGCCGTGGTTCACGTCGTAGCCGGCGCTGCTGAAACCCCAGTTGATAAGAGCCGAAGCTCCTTCCGACGCTAATCCCTGACCCCAATCCTCCCCGGCGCAGGCGAAATCCGATCTCGGCTAGCGCCTTGGTCTCCGGAAACAAGCAGAACCATCCGACGAAGGCGTTGGTGGCTGTTCGCCGCGCCGTCCAAACATGGGGCTCTGATCCTCTCGGCATGAGGAATGTTACGTTCTTCGGGTCGGTCTTCTCATGGTCGACCGCACTGCCATTGAGAAAATGCATCACCTCTGGATCGAGCTCGAGGCCGATGAAGTCAGCGCGGTCACCCGGGCAGCAACGACTCAGCGTGAGAGTCATTGTTTGCAACGCAGTCACTTCGAATATCCTCTAAGATTCCAGCCAGTATCACGGACACTATCTGGGTTAGCCGCGGATCTCGACTCCAGCCCACTCCTCCAGGACTTTGGCCACGAAGGTAAAGTCCGAATCGGCGCCAAACCTCGCCTTGGTGACGGCCAGCATCTGGCGGACCGCGGCGCCCACGACCATGGGCACACCCATGGCCTCGGCTTCGTCGACGCAGAGGCGAACGTCCTTATAGGACAGGCCGGTGGTGAAGCCGAAATCGAAGGTGCCCTGCAGCACCGCGCGGGGAAACTTGTCCTGCGTGGCGCTGTTGCGTCCGCTCGAGGCGTTGATGATGTCGATCAGCACCTTGGCATCGAGCCCGGCCTTGACCCCCATCGCCATGACCTCCGACGTGGCCACCAGCGCCGCTGCCGCGAGGAGATTGTTCGCCAGCTTCGCCGTCTGGGCGAGGCCGGGCTTCTCGCCGGCATGGAACGGCCGGCCGAACACCTTCAGCACCGGCTCCACCTTCTGCAGAGTCGCCGTCGGGCACGACACCATGATGGCGAGCGTCCCGGCCTTGGCGCCGGTCACGCCGCCGCTCACCGGGGCATCGACCCAGCCGATCCGCCGCTCGGCGAGCTGGGCCGCCACCTCGGTGGCGACGCCCGGTCCGGTGGTCGACAGGTCGATCACGAGCCGGACGCTGGAACCGTTGATGATGCCGCCGTTGCCGCCCAGCACGACCTGTCTCACCACGTCAGGGGTCGGCAGGCTGATGAAGACGGTGCCGGCGACCGAGGCGACCTCGGCCGGTGAGGCCGCGAGCTGGGCGCCACGCGCCACCAAGGGCGCGGTCGCCGCTTCGGACAGGTCATAGACGCAGAGGCGATGGCCGGCGTCGAGCAGGCGCGAGGCCATCGGGCCGCCCATTCGTCCGACGCCGACGAATCCCAGTATTTCACCAGCCATGTCGTTCCTCCGTTTGCCGCCGCACTCTGTCGTTCTCTTGGTATCGCTACCATCCTATAATCTCAGGGTCTCGAAAGCGTCAATGCGGAGCGCGACCAAGATGAGCCGCAAGGCAAAGCGAAACGGTGGCGACGATATCAAGATGAGCGACATCGCCCGTCACGCTGGCGTCTCGCCCATGACCGTGTCGCGCGCGCTGCGCGCGCCATCGACAGTGTCGGAGAAGATGCGGCGCAAGGTCGACGCCGCGGTGCGCGAGTTCGGCTATCTGCCCAACCGCATCGCCGGCAGCCTGTCGTCCAAGCGCTCGAACGTGGTCGGCCTGATCGTGCCGAGCATCCAGAACTCGCTCTACGCCAACATGATCCAGGCCATCTCCGACGTCCTGCGCGGCAACGGCTTTCACCTGATGATCGCCAACAGCGGACATCGGCTCGACGACGAGGAGGCGCTGGTCTCGGCGCTGCTCGCCCAGCGCGTCTGCGGCCTCGTCCTGCACAACACGATGCACACCAAGGGGGTCCGCGACCTCGTCGCCAAGACCGGCGTGCCGGTGATCGAGACCGGCAACCTGCCGGTCGAGCCGCTCGATATGGCCGTGAGCTATTCCAACTTCGAGGCGGCGCGGGCGATGACCGCCCATCTCGGCCGCCTCGGCTACCGCAAGATCGGCTTCGTGACCCTGCCGCTGCGCGATAACGATCGTTCGGAAGAGCGCCGTCGCGGCTACTTCGCGGCGTTGAAGGAGCTCGGCCTGCCGGCCGACCCCAGCCTCGTCCTGGAAGCGCCCGGCGGCTTCAGCGAGGGCGGCGATGCCTTGGTGCGGCTGATCCAGACGCATCCCGGCCTCGATGCCGGCTTCTTCGCCGGCGACGTGCTCGCCGTTGGCGCGCTGTTCGAGTGCCAGCGCCGCGGCTGGGCGGTTCCGGGCCGCGTCGCCATCGCAAGCTTCGACGACCTCGATCTGCTGCGCCACGCCGTTCCCACCGTGACGACGCTGCGGATTCCGCGACACGAGATCGGCCGGCGCAGCGCCGAACTCCTCGTCAACCGCCTGCTGGGCGCATCGCCTGAACGCATCCGCATCGATGTCGGCTTCGAGATCGTCCAGCGCGAGAGCACCTGAAGGACCACATGCTGAAGGGAAAATGCGCGGTCATCACCGGCTCGACGCAGGGCCTGGGCTACGCCATGGCGGAGCGGCTCGCGGCCGAAGGCTGTCACATCGTGCTGAACGGCTTCGAAGCTCGGTTTCAACAAGGTCGCCAAGTACTACTATACGCCGGGCGTCATGGAGCTCGAAGGCGGTCAACCTGCTCTTCATCGGCAAGGCGGCCTGGGCGAGCCTGCCGCCGCGCTACCAGGCGGTCCTGAAATACGCCTGCAGCTATGCAACGACGGAGATGCTGGCGTCCTATGACGCCAGGAACGCCGTGGCCATCGCCCGCCTGGTGGCGGCCGGCACGCAGCTGTCGGTGCTGAATGACGACATCATCAAGGCATTGCGGGTGGCGCTGGAAGCCGTACTCGACGAGGAGGCGGCGCAGAGTCCGCAGTTCAAGAAGGTCCTGGAGAACTGGCGCCTGTTCCGCGCCAACCAGCATCGCTGGTTCTCGATCGCCGACACGCGGGCCGAGAACGCGGTCTATCGCAGCGACAGGACCTAGCGGGCGCCACTGGTCAGAGGTGACGCTTTTCAGCCGGTTCGTTGAACCAATTGTCGTGGCGCCCATCCATGTACTTGATGGGCGCCTGGACGAGGTCCGCCGGATCGACGTCGTCGAGGCAGGCGAGATTGATCGACACGAAGGCACCGCCGATCTGCTCGACATAGCCATCGCCGAACGCGGCCACGCCGCAGGTCTTGCAGAACCGGTGATGGCCGCTCTTGGTCGCGAACTGATAGTCCGACAGATTGTCCTTGCCTAGGATCAGGCGAAAAGCGTCCGGCTTGACCGAGGCGCTCCATAGCCGTCGCTTCCAGCAGATCGAGCAGTTGCACTTTCCCGTGCCGGCACTGAGGTCGATATCGGGTTCGTAGCGGACCGTGCCGCAGTGGCAGCTTCCCTTGCAGGTTTTCTTGGCCATCGAAGGATCTCCGAAGGTTGAAGGGTCTTCACGGATCGATCAGCACGCCGGGGTTCATCATCCCCTTGGGATCGAGTTCGCGCTTGGCCCCGCGCAGCGCCCGGGCGAACAGCTCGGGACGCTGCTTGTCGTAGAACGGCCGGTGGAAGCGGCCGACGGCGTGGTGATGCGTGGTCGTGCCGCCATGCTCGACGGTCGCGGCCGTGCAGGTGCTCAGCACTTCCATGAACTGGTCCAACGCCTTCGTCTTGTCGAGGATGCCGCCGAAGGTGAAATAAAGGCAGGGCCCGTCGGGATAGACGTGCGTGAAGCGGCAGGTGACGGTGCCTTCGCGCCCGGTGACGCGCTTGATCGTGTCCTTGGCGATCCTGGTGATCTTCTGGTGGAAATCGGGGACGCGCTCCCAGGTAATCGATGTCTCGAAGGTCGAGCTTAGAATCCCGCGCGCCACGGCATGCTCGCTGTAGTGGGGCGCGCGGATGAACTTGTTGCGCCAGGCGCCGGCGGCGCCACTGCGGTGGGCATTCTCGTCGTCGCCGCCGCTCGCGTCGGCCACGCCACCATGATCGCGGCAGATTTCCAGCGCCCGTGCCATCCAGGCATCGAGCGGATGGTCGGCCGATTCGAAGGCCAGCACCAGCACCGCCTCTTCGCTGCTCCACGGGATGCTGGGCAGCGCCTCGCGGGCCTCGAGCAGGCGGCAGTTGGCGGGGTAGAGCCCTGCCTGGGTGATCTCGCGCACCGCGTCGGCGCCGGTGAAGAAATCCTTGAAGCGGACACTGGCCGACGCGCGGAAGGTGGGCTTCTTGCGCAGCCGCACCCAGGCCTCGGTGATGATGCCCAAAATGCCCTCGGAGCCGATGAACATCCGGTCGGGCGAGGGACCGGCGCCGGAGCCCGGCAGGCGGCGCGACTCGAGCGTGCCCTGGGGCGTCACCACGCGCGTGCTCTCAACGAAATCGTCGATATGGGTGTAAAGCGTGGCGTAATGGCCGCCCGAACGCGTGGCGATCCAGCCGCCCAGCGTCGAGCAGCGATAGGCCTGCATGTAGTGGCGCATGGTGAATGGCGTGTCGCGCAGCGCGTCCTCGATGGCGGGGCCGTAGATGCCGCCCTGGATGCGGGCGGCATGGCTCACCGCATCGACCTCCAGCACCTTGTCCATGTGGCGCATCGAGATCGTGACGACCTTGTCGAAGGAAGCCGCGGGCTCGATGCCCTTCACGACCGACGAGCCGCCGCCGTAGGGGATCGCCTTGGCACCGATCCGATCGCACCAGTCGAGGACTTCGATCACTTCCTGTTCGGTCCCAGGGAAGGCCACGGCGTCGGGCGGGTTGGGCACGGAGCGCATGAACATGCGCGTGGCATCGAAGCCCGCCTTGCCGTAGCTATGCTCCAGCCGGGTCAGGTGATCGGTGCGTACCATCGACTGCAGCGCCGCGGGCACATCGAGCCTGGGCTTGCGCAAGGTGATCTCGTCGGCCCTGGGCGGCGGCGTCACGTCGAAGCCGGAAAGCCCGTAGCGCTGGGCGATCTCGGCCTCCCAGGGCTTGATCTCCTCCGGCGACAGATCCTCGTCGGCATAGCCCCAGGCATAGAATTTCTTCTGCCGCCTCATGGTCCCCTCCCGCTGCTCTTGGTTCGTTCTTGTTTCTTTTGATCAGGCCGCGAAGGCCATCGGTCTGTGCGAACCCTTGATCTGGGTGCGGTGCATAACGCGGCGCTGCGAGCTGTCGAACGGATCGCGGCGATGCATGGTCGAGCGGTTGTCCCACATCACGAGGTCGCCCAGTTTCCAGACATGCTCGTAGATGAAGCGCTTCTGGGTCACGTGCGCCCAAAGCGCTTCGAGCACGGCATCGGACTCCGCGCGCGAATAACCCTCGACATAGGAGTTGCGGCGCCGGCCGAGATAGAGCGTGGCGCGGCCGTTGACCGGATGCCGCAGGATCGCCGGATGCCAGGCGCCCGGCGCCGCCATCGGATCGTCGGTCGGCGTCACGCCCTTGCGCAGGTAGCCGCCGGAATTGTAGGTGCCGTCGTGCTTGACGCGGCGGCCTTCGATCTTCTTGCGCAACTCGACCGGCAGTGCGTCGCAAGCGGCCTGCATGCTGGTGAACCAGGTGTTGCCGCCGGTCGAGGGGATCTCCAGCGAATAAAGCATCGAGGCGTCGGGCGGCGTGTCGAGATAGCTCATGTCGGTGTGCCAGACGGCCTCACCGTCGCCTAGCGCGCCAATCGGATCGCCCTTGGCGTCGAGTACGTTGGAGACGACGTAGATGTCGGGATAGCCCGGTGGGCTGATGCGGCCTCGCTCCTGGTTGGGCGGCGGATCGAGGTCACCGAAGCGCCGGCTGAAAGCCAGCAGATCGTCGTCGCTGAGCTTCTGGCCGCGCAGCAGGATCATCGAATGGGCATACCAGGCGCGTTCGATCGCGGCGAAATCCTGATCGCTGAACGACCTGAGATCGACACCGGAGATTTCCGCACCGACCGCCTGGGTCACGGGACGCGCCGTAACGCTCATGTCGCTTCCTCCGTCTTTGGGCTGATGATCGACCCGCTCCGGCACCCGATCAAGCCTACATACTCAAGCACCCAGCAGCGGACGCAGCCAGCTCGTGAGCTTGTCGGCGACGGCCGGTGCCACCGGCCCGGCGAAGCCCGGATCGCTGGGCCCCGTGACGCGTTTGAGATTGTGGCTGACGGAAGCCACGATCACGGCCTCGCCCGGCCCGTTTCGTTGGCCGAGTGCATCGATCAGTGGCTGGACATCGACCATCGGCACGACCTGGTGGTCGGCGGCGCCCTGCAGGATCAGGCAGGCGAGATCCAGAGCGGCCAGCGCCTTGGCCGGATCGAACGCCAGCCCACTTTGGAGGAACGGCCCGGCATAGGGCGGAAACAGCGCCTGTTGCTCACGCGGCAGGCCGGCGGGCACGCGGCCGCTCGTCATGATCGTGTTCATCGTGCGGTCGGCCGGCTCGACCAGCGACGGCGCACCGCGCGCGATCTGGGCGCGCACGATGTCGGCCAACGGACGCCCCGGCGTCGCGGCGAGAACCAGCCCATGCAGCTTGCGCGATCCCATCGCCTTGGCTGACAGCGGCCCGGCGGCAGCCAGCGCGAGCAGGCCGCCTTCGCTGTGTCCCAGCAGCGCGGTGGCGTAGGGCTTGATCTCGTCGTGCCGGAGCAACTCGCGATGCGCGGTGGCCACGTCGCCCACGAAATTGTCCCAGGCGAAGAATCGTTCCTGCTCTTCCAGCGAGTCGGTGGGGCGCGGCGTGGAGCCGCCGATACCGCGCTTGTCGTAGCGCAGGCTGGCGATGCCGGCCGCCGCCAGCAGCTCGGCGATCTGCTTCAGGAGATCGATGCGTTCAGGCACGAGCGGGTTGTTGCCGTCGCGGTCGGTCGGCCCGCTGCCGGCAATCAGCACCACGCCCGGCACTTTTTGCAGCTCGCTCCAACGCGGCAGCAGCAACGTGCCGGCGAGCATCGCGCCGTCGCTGCCGGCGAACCGAACCGCGCGCTGCGTCGTGCCGGTTGCGTAGTAGCCCTTCCACGGGCTCTGCGCCCACGAGCTTTGAGAATAGGCCTCCAGCGGCGTCAGCACACTCGCCGCGACAAACGCGCGGCGAGTG
>Ga0163147_10007750_pt1 | contig 12101 bp, 10 predicted proteins | sample OliLakLV19MP6G1_FD_148597 | JGI IMG/M metagenome (GOLD analysis project Ga0163147, IMG submission 148597) | Freshwater microbial mat bacterial communities from Lake Vanda, McMurdo Dry Valleys, Antarctica- Oligotrophic Lake LV.19.MP6.G1 | ecosystem: Environmental > Aquatic > Freshwater > Lake >...
CTGATGATGGGGAACTGACCCAACGCCTGACGCATCCAAGCAATCAGATCGAGAAGGAATATCGGGTATTACTCGATGCTCCCCCAACTCCAGATGCGATCCGTGATTGGCGCACTGGCGTTGAGCTGGATGGTGTCACAACGGCCCCTGCATGGGTCGATCTGATCGAACGCACCGATGATGGCGTCTGGGTGCGGGTGGTGCTTCGTGAGGGCCGGAAGCGCCAGATTCGTGAAGTTGCCAAACTACTTGGCTATGAGGTATTGCGGCTCATCCGTGTGCGAGAGGGTCCACTGGCCCTTGGTGATCTGGCCACTGGTGCATGGCGGATGCTCACCGAAGAAGAGGTTGAACAACTCTGGGAACACGCCGACCAGCAAACTCGCGAACAAGCAAAAACCGAGCGCCCACGTCGCGAGGATCGTCCACGCCGTGAAGATCAACCCCGCGAAGAACGGCCCCGTGAAGAGCGCCCACGCGAAGGCTTCCAGCCACGTGAGGATCAGGGTGGGTTCCCGCGTCGGGATGACCGCGGCCCAGGCGCGCCGCGTCGGGATGATGGCCCACGCGATGGCTTCCGTCCGCGTGAGGATGGCCCACGCGAAAGCTTCCGGCCACGCGATGATCAGGGTGGGTTCCCGCGTCGGGATGACCGTGGCCCTGGTGCGCCGCGTCGGGATGATGGCCCACGCGATGGTGGCTTCCGTCCACGTGAGGATCGAGGGTCAGGCTTCCGGCCCCGCGATGATGGCCCACGCGATGGCGGTTTCCGTCCACGCGAGGATCGAGGCCCAGGCGCAGGCGCACCACGCCGGGATGATCGCCCGCGTGATGGAAACGTTCGTCCGCGCGAGGATCGCCCGCGTGGTGATGTTCAACCCCGCAATGAGGGCTTCCGTCCACGCGAGGATCGCCCACGTGAGCAGAAGCCACGGGCGGAACGTTCAAGTGGTGATGCACCGGCTCGCCGGTTGAAAATCATCCGTCGTCCACCTTCACGCCCCGAAGGCAGTGAAGAAGAGTAGGAATATTGGTGCATATGGCTGCCTGATCTGGAGAGGGGCGTAGTTTCTACGTTCCTCTCCCTTTCGTGAGAAATCTTATTGAACCCTCATGATCTTGCAAGCAACGCTCGAACGCATCACCTTCCATAGCGAGGCCGATGGCTATACCGTAGCGCGTGTCAAGCCCGATGGTCGTAATGTCATCGTTACGATTGTTGGCAAGCTGATTGGCGTGCAAATCGGTGAGACGCTTGAACTGGAGGGGCGCTGGGTCGATCATGCTGAACATGGTCGGCAGTTTGAAGTTGAGCGTTTCCGCAGCCTGCTCCCCTCAACTGTTGATGGCATTCGGCGTTATCTTGGCTCGGGCCTGATCAAGGGCATTGGTCCATCAACTGCACAGCGGATTGTCGATACCTTTGGAGCCTATACCCTGGAAGTGATTGATCGCGAGCCGGAACGGCTGCGCGAAGTGCCCAAGCTGGGTGCCAAAAAGATCGACCTAATCGTTGAGGCATGGCGCGAGCAGCAGCAGATCAAAACGATCATGCTGTTCCTGCAAGAACTGAGTATTCCGCCTGGCTTGGCGGTGCGGATCTACAAGCACTATGGCGAACAGGCACTGGCGACTGTCCGAGCTGCGCCATATCGCCTGGCTGATGAAGTATTTGGGATCAGCTTTCCAACGGCTGATCGGATCGCCCGCGCTCTTGGCATCCCTCCCGATTCGCCGCAGCGGGTGGCGGCTGGCCTGCGCTATGCCCTTGGCAAGGCGGCAGATGATGGACATTGTTACCTGCCATGGGACGAACTGATTCCAACAGCTGCCCAACTGCTCGAAGTGACTGCTGGAGATGTGGCTGCGGCGCTCGATAATAGTGCCCGGCTGCAAGAGGTGCATGTTGAGTCTGTCGATGGCGAGCGGCGGGTCTATCTACGAGCCTTCTTTTTTGCCGAACAGGGTGTGGCGAGTAGGATTTTGGAGATCATCAACGCCCCTTCCGAGAGCGCAGCATTCTATCGCACGGCCAACTGGCCACGGGTGTTCGATCATCTTTCAGCTAAACGGGGTGTCACCCTGACGGAACGCCAGCAGGAGGCCGTCATCATGGCCCTGACCGAGAAGGTCAGTATTCTGACTGGTGGCCCCGGTACTGGCAAGACGATGACGCTGCAGACGGTGATTACCGCATTACAGGCCCGTGGGATAGCGTATCTGCTGGCCTCACCAACGGGCAGGGCGGCCAAGCGGCTCAGTGAGGCAACCGGCGCAGAGGCGCAGACGATCCATCGCCTGCTTGAGTATACGCCCCAAAGCGGTGGCAGCTTCCGGCGCAATCTGGATAACCCACTGGAAGCATCGGTGGTGATTGTGGATGAGGCCAGTATGCTCGATATTGTGCTGGCCCACCATCTGCTCAAGGGTATTCCGCCACGCGCACATCTGCTGCTGGTTGGCGATGCCGATCAGCTACCAAGTGTTGGGCCTGGGCGAGTCTTGCGCGATCTGCTCGATAGTATGGCGCTGCCGAGTGTTCACCTGGATGCAATCTTCCGCCAAGCCGAGGGTAGCGGGATCGTGGCCAATGCCCATCGAATCAACTCAGGCGAAATGCCCGAAACTGCTGGACAGGATGATTTCTTCTTGTTTTCACAACCAGAGGCCGAGGCATGCGCTATTCTCACCGTCGAACTGGTTGCGGAGCGTATTCCACGCCGTTTTGGGCTTGATCCACGCCGCGATATTCAGGTGCTATCGCCGACCCACCGTGGGCCATCTGGGGTTCAGAACCTAAATGTGGCACTGCAAGTCGCACTCAACCCGCCCGCCCCCAACAAACCAGAGCGAAGGGTTGGCAATGGGTTGTTCCGCGTTGGTGATCGCGTGATGCAGCAGCGCAACAATTATGATCTGGAAGTCTATAATGGCGATATTGGTGAAGTAGCAGCGATCCATGCCGAGGAACAGATCCTGACGGTGCGCTATGATGGCACACGCATGGTGGCCTATGATTTTAATATACTCGATGAACTGACGCTTGCCTATGCCATCTCCGTGCATAAATCGCAGGGTGCCGAATATACCTGTGTGGTTGTGCCATTACTTATGCAGCATTATGCCATGTTGCAGCGTAACCTGATCTACACAGCCGTGACCCGCGCCCGCCGCCTGGTAGTGCTTGCAGGCGATCGGCGAGCGCTCGCAATTGCCGTCCGCAATCACGAGGTCGCCCAGCGCTATACCGGGCTAGCTCGCCGATTACAGGGGGCCTAGCATGACGATTGCAACCCCTTCCATCTGCTTTTGTCTCCCTGCATGCCTACCGTGAAATTATCAAGTAGTTCATTTGTTCTATAGAAAATTTGTTTGCCTACTGATAACGTCTTTGGTATAATCGAGGATAAAGTTTAAACCAAGGAGTGATTGTATTTATGTCAACTGAAAACGGCTATCATACTGCTCGACCTGTCATCTTGGATCTCTTTTCAGGAGCAGGCGGAATGTCCCTTGGATTTGAGGCGGCAGGATTTAACATAGGTGCTAGCGTCGAGATCGATCCTGTTCATTGCGCAGTCCATGAATATAACTTTCCTTATTCAGCTACTTTATGCAAAAGCATTGTGGATGTAAAGACATCAGAGATTGAACATTCACTATCATTGAAAGGATTCAATCAGGTTGACGTAATTGTTGGCGGGCCTCCATGTCAGGGGTTTTCTCAGATTGGCAAGCGTCAATTGGAAGATCCGAGAAATGCTCTAGTTTTTCAGTATCTTAGGCTCGTAAAACAGATAAGACCTAAGTACTTCGTCTTCGAGAACGTCAAAGGTATGACACTTGGCAATCATCATATTTTCATAAAAGAACTTATTGAGGAGTTTACTAAAGCAAAATATAGAGTTTTACAGCCTTATAAAGTTCTTAATGCAGCAGATTATGGTGTCGCACAAAATCGACATCGATTTATTCTAATTGGAGTTAGAGAAGATCAAAACGATATTTCATATCCAGTTCCGACTCACACGCCTGTACATCCACAACAAATAAGCGTTTTTACCAACCATCATATTGGTAGTAGGCAGGCAATTGCCGATTTAGAGAACCTAGAGACCTTTTTAGATGAGGATTATGGAATACCTTTTACTGATATTTTCTATAATGATTACACTAAGTCTCTAGGATATGTTCCCACAGCCGATTTTGCATTATGCCACAGACGCACGATAACCCAAAAGCTCGTATTTGGTCATAGTGGATCGCGACATACTATAGATTCTCAGAGGAGATTCTTATCTACTCCCTGCGGTGAGACAGAATCGATAAGTCGATTCTTCAAGCTCCATCCCGATAAGCCAAGTAACACGTTAAGGGCAGGGACGGATAGCAAAAGAGGTGCTTATACTGCTGCTAGGCCAATACATTATTCTGAGCCTCGATGTATCACTATCCGTGAAGGGGCTAGGTTACACTCTTTTCCGGATTGGTTCCGATTTCACACCACAATTTGGCACGGTTTTCGGCAACTAGGGAATTCTGTAGCACCTTTGTTCGCGAGGAAAATCGGAGAGCAGATTTTACATGGTTTAGGAATAGATCCAAGTTGTCTTGTTGCCGAGCAATTAAGCGAGTCTAATGAACATCTCGTTTGCATGAACATGGCCGAGGCCTGTAAGTATTATGGTGTAACCGATGTTATTGGCAAGCGTGATAGAAAAGTCAAGGAAGCAAGTGTATGATGCGAAAGCGAGCAGCATTAGTGAGCAGATACAGTGTTATTATCGAGACAATTTTCCATCGTACGTTTGCACCTGGAAATAGGCGCGTTCGTTTTGATAGATCTCAATTTAATGCAGTTGCGAGAGATCTTAACTTTCCCGCAATATCTAATGTTGGAGACATAGTTTATAGTTTCCGCTATCGAACCCCAATACCACCATCAATTCAGGCTAAGGCACCACAGGGGTATAGTTGGATCATTCTTGGTGCTGGTGATGCAGCCTATGAGTTTAGGCTGGCAATTCCAGGTAAGATCGCTCCTGCACCAAATCGTACCGAGATCAAGATACCAGATGCGACTCCAGAGATTTTCAAGAGATATGCGCCGGGCATGGATGAGCAGGCTCTCCTTACAAAGATTCGATATAATCGAATACTAGACATATTTACTGGGATGGCCTGTTACTCGATTCAAAATCACTATCGCACGAAAGTACCTAGCATTGGTCAAATCGAGATAGACGAAGTATATGTTGGGGTCAGTAAGAACGGAGCACACTATGTTATGCCGTGTCAAGCAAAGTCTCCTGGAGATAGCTTTGGTGCAGCTCAAGTATATCAAGATCTCGCACTATGCCATACTCAGTATCCTCATGCAATTTGTCGCCCTATAGGAATGCAATTCAAAAGCGAAGACTCTTTGGCAATTATTCATATTCAGCTTGAGGAGGTTGACGAGATATTTTATATGACTGTATCTGATGAAAAGCACTATAGGTTAGTATCAAGTAACGGTGTTCAGGCAACAGATCTGGCTCAATATCGCGCTGATGATAATCACGTATAATCAATTGCGCCAGACCTTCTGATACCAATCTGCGTTCCAGCATATAACATTGCAAACGGGCTTGGTGCATCCAGACGCGATACGAGATTGTATGCTAGAAAGCGACTTGGTATGACTCCTGACTCCTGAAAGCTGCTAGGTTGCCAAATCCGGATTCTGCTTGCGTAGCTCATCCTGGCGCTGTTGAAAGGCCAATACTGCCAATGCCTCGGCAATATCCTCCGCACTGACAAGCCCAAGATACGCTTCGCCATCATAGACAGCAGCGACCCGAGCTTTCTGTTCTGCCATCTGCTCCCTCACCTCATCAAGGGTCAGGCTGGGTGCCACCCGCAGAAACTCGCGGCGCATCACGCCCGTCACAAACAGATCGCGTGGGTCGCTGGCAAGTGCCTGCAACACATCATCACGGGTGACAATCCCAAGCAGTTTGCTGCCCTGCACTACCGCGAAATCGGGCTGGTAGCTTGTTAGAATATAATCAACAACCTTGCTGACTCGATCTCCAATTTCAAGCGTAAGCGCATAACGATTATAGGCATCGCCGACCCGCTTGGTGATCAGCATGGTGCGTGCCTGCCCTTCGGCATTCTCCTGCCCGGCCCCGAAGAAGATGAAAATTGCCACCAACACTAGGCTGAAATTACCGCTCGATACGCCAAACACACCAAGCAGAATGGCAATTGCCTGGCCAATAGCCACTGCGATGCGGGTGGCGGTTCGTGGTGCCAGAACCATGGAAAGTAGCGCCCGAAAGATCCGCCCGCCATCGAGTGGAAACGCTGGAATAAGGTTGAACAGTACCAGAAAGATATTGGCCTGTAATAACCAGATCAACAGGGAACTGAGTGATGGTGGTGCTTCCTGTTGCAATGCTTGGCCATCCAAACTGCCCAGCGCAGATGCCGCCCCGGTAGCCGCAAACAGAATGGCTGCAATCACAACATTGACAAGCGGCCCAGCGGCAGCGATCACTAATTCGTGCCATGCCTTCGTTGGGTTGCGTGAGAGCAGTGCCACTCCGCCAAGCGGCAGCAGAACAATCTCACGAACGGGAATGCCAAGCCGCTGCGCGACAATACTATGCCCAAGTTCGTGCAATGTGACACACACAAACAAAAGGATCATTAATATCACACCGAAGACTGCCCCAGTGGCACCATATGGAACACCCCACTGTACAGCGCCAAGCACCAGAATCAGGAAAAAGGTGACATGAACCTTAATGCTAATACCGGCTACTTTTGCAATTGAGAATGACCAACCCATACCCCGCTCCTCTTCTCCATACTCCTATATCGTGTACGGATATATGCTACGTATAGCTTTCTTCTTGAAATAATTGCCAATGTATACTCATGCTATGCCCTATTGTACCCTGCGTTGGGTACTACCGCTAGCCATGGTATGATGGCATATTGAAAGTGTTCTGTCGTGAGCCAACAATTGTGGGCGGCATGAATCTGCCCGGACTGGAGCGTGCAATGAATCGTTCCGACCTTGATACGCCGGTTGCTGTTGTCGATCTTGATCGCATGGAAGCCAATATCGCTGGCCTACAAAGCTACCTCTCCGAACATGGAATTGCCAATCGCCCGCATATCAAAACCCATAAGAGCCCGTTCATTGCCCATAAACAACTGGCGGCTGGCGCAATCGGCATTACCTGCCAGAAGCTAGGCGAAGCAGAAGTGATGGCCCAGGCTGGCTGTGCCGATATCTTCCTGCCCTATAACCTGATTGGCAGCCAAAAGCTAGATCGCCTGGCGGCGCTGGCACATTACATAACGATCAGCGTTACTGCCGATTCGCCAGAGGTGATCGATGGGTTGGCGGATCGGTTCTCCAATGAACCTGCCCCACTTACCGTGCTTGTCGAATGCGACACTGGCGGCGGACGCTGTGGTGCCCAATCTCCAGAAACAGCAGTGCTGCTGGCTCGCCAGATCGCCATGGCTCCCGGTTTACACTTCGGCGGACTCATGACCTACCCATGTAGTGATGCGACCGATCCATTCATGGCCGAAACAAAGGCATTACTCGCTGCCGATGGCGTTGCGGTTGAGCGCGTCAGTGGCGGCGGTTGCCCAAAGATGTGGCAGGCGCACACATGGCGCGAGGTGACGGAATATCGGGTTGGCACTTCGATCTATGGTGATCGCAAGTGTGTCCAGGTTGGGGTGATGACCTATAATCAGTGTGCGCTTTCTGTGATTGTAACGGTCGTGAGCCGGCCAACCGCTGATCGAGTGATTGTTGATGCTGGCAGCAAGACCCTTACTTCGGATACGAATGGCCTGGATGGGCATGGCTATATTGTGGAGTACCCCGAGGCGCAGATCTACGGGCTTTCCGAGGAACATGGTCATGTCGATTTCTCGGGTTGTGATGCGCGCCCAGCCATTGGCGAGCGTGTGACAATCATTCCCAACCATTGCTGCACCGTCAGTAATATGTTCGATGAAGTTGTTGGCGTCCGTGGTGATCGCATCGAGATGCGTCTGCTAATTGCAGCACGCGGAAGATTACGCTAAGAAAGGCAATCTCAATGTCGTATGAAGCAAAGCTCGCCGAGATGGGCTACACAATCGAACCAGCCGATGGGTTCAATGGCAAGTTCATGGCCGCCGTCCGAACGGGCAATCTGGTCTATACAGCGGGGCAGGTTTCGCGCTGGGGCGATGACGAGATCAAAGGGAAAGTCGGCACCGATCTCACGCTAGAACAGGGCTATGCGGCAGCTCGCTATGCGGCGCTTAACTGCCTACGCGCCGTCAAGAGTGTTGTTGGTAGCCTCGACAAGGTCGTACGGGTTGTCAAGGTGTTGGGTATGGTCAATGTGGGGCAGGGCTTCAACAACACGCCAGGGGTCATTCATGGGTGCAGCGATCTGCTGAATGAGGTCTTTGGTGCTGCTGGCCAGCACGCCCGCAGTGCCGTTGGCATGGTGCTGCCACTCGATTATGCCGTCGAGATTGAGATGATTGTTGAAGTTGCGGATTAGAATTGGCGTAGCTCTATACTCTGTGCCAATGATGTACAATATTGGTATAGTCAAGCGAGCAGCGTAGCCGATCAATCTGTGACATCTGCGACATCTGCGGATAATTCCTGAGCATGCAAGCAGAGCGGCCAATCAATCTGCGGATACATATTGGAGGATCGTGTACATGACCGAACTGATCACCGCTGAGTATGCGCTCAGCATACTGCCAGCACGCCCTGGTGATGCCCATAAATATACATTCGGCAAAGTGTTGGTTGTGGCTGGATCGCCACAGTATCCTGGTGCGGCCGCACTTGCCACCGCCGGGGCAGCTCGCGCCGGGGCTGGGCTGGTTTGTTTGGCAACTGGGCGAAGTTCTGCTGGTGGGCCGGGGCGCATTCCCGAGGTGATCTACGCGCTGCTGCCGGAGGTCGAATGGGGTGTGCTTGGCGAAGGTGCCGCCGATGAATTGCTGAAATCGCTGGCTGAGTACAAGTCGTTGCTGGTTGGGCCAGGCCTTGGCCGCGAGGAGCCAACCAAGCGGTTTCTGGAGCGCTTACTGGGCCTGGAAGCGCCACGCCCCAAATCGCGGATTGGCTTTGGCCGTGGTACTGATGCAGCTGCGGCAGGTGGGGAGCGGCCAGAGTTACCGCCGACGGTTCTGGATGCCGATGCGCTCTATCTGCTCAGTCAGCATCTGGCACCAACACCAGAGCGACGTAATGAGTTCTTTTTGCGGAGTTCCTCATCCGCCGATGAGCCACAAGCACCGCCAACGCCAGCCGCCGAGGAAGGCTCATTCTCATGGTGGGAACAGCTACCGCGTGGCCGCTGTGTGCTGACACCGCATGCCGGTGAGATGGCGCGCTTGCTTGGTGTTACCGAAGTGAATGGCGATGCCGAACAGATCGCCGCTGATGCTGCGTTGCGCTGGGGCCAGATTATTGTACTCAAAGGCCCGGCAACCATTATCGCCCATCCAGAAGGGCGTATACTGCGCCACGATGGTGCCAACCCAGCACTGGCCACTGCTGGCACCGGTGATGTACTGGCTGGCGTGATTACGGCACTTCTGGGGCAGGGGCTCAGCCCGTTTGACGCAGCAGCCCTTGGTGTGTATCTGCACGGAGCGGCTGGGCAACTGGTGCTAGCCGATCTTGGCGATATGGGTGCCATTGCCAGTGATCTGTTGCCACGCCTGCCATTGGCGATTAAAGCACTACGTGGGTAGCGGTAAGCTGTCAGCCATCAGCCGTCAGCTTTTTAGTGTAGATGGAAGGTTCTTGCTTTCACCACAACGTCTGTTTTGTACAAACATCTATGATCGAGAGCTCAGAGCTGAGAGCTGAGAGCTGAAAGCACTTGTATAAGGGTTAGCCGATGCCAATCTACGAATACCTATGCCCATCCTGTAATGGCCGCTTCCAGAAGCTCGTCCAGGGGTTTAGCGATCCACCCGGATTGGCCTGCCCACGCTGCGGGGCCATTGAGGTGAAGCGGGCGATTTCACGAGTTGCTGTGCTCAAATCAGAAGAAGCCCGCGCCGAGTCGCTGGCTGATCCAGGCATGTTTGCTGGCCTGGACGAAACCGATCCACGTTCGATTGCCCGCTGGGCCAAGAAACTGGGCAAGGAACTTGGTGAGGATGCTGGCGAGGATTGGAACCAGATGGTCGATGAGATGCTTGAAGAAGAAATGAATAGCGATGGCTTGGATGAAGAACTAGGTGAAGAACCTGGTAATGATGGGGCTGGCAAACCTGCCCGCAAAAAGCGCGCTAATCCCGATGATCTGGGGTGGGCCTAGCATGCACATCCAAGAACTTCGCCTAGTAGCCAATGATCTCCCAGAACTTCAGCATTTCTATGGCGATACGCTTGGCCTTTTGGCAATTCTGGATGCCAACAATACCCTGGTAATCACCATCGGTAGTTCACGGCTGATCTTCACCCACACAGCGGAAACACCAGGCCCGATCTATCATTTCGCGTTTAATATCCCGCCCCACCAGTTTGATGCAGCAGCCAACTGGATCAGCCAGCGTGCCCCGCTGATCGCCGATAGCAGCGGACAGGATCGCTTCTATTCCGAGAATTGGGATGCTCATAATCTGTACTTCTATGATCCGGCTGGCAATATCGCAGAACTTATCGCACGCCACACGCTGCCCCATCCCACCGAAGAACCATTCGGCGCGGCCAGCCTGCTCAATGTTAGCGAGATTGGCCTGGCAACCGCTGATGTGCCAGGGTTGGTTGCACAGCTTTCCACCGATATTCAGCTGCTGCCATATCGTGGCACGAGCGAGATCTTCACAGCGGTTGGCGATGAACATGGCCTGCTGATCATTGTGGCGCATGGGCGTATCTGGTACCCTGAAACTGGGCGGCCTGCCCTGGATGTGCCACTGAGCATCGATCTCCTGGTTGGCGAACAGCGTGTAACAATTACAGGGCCAGCACCCTTCCGCTTCTAATGAAATGTATTACAGGTGGTGACAAAACATGGCGGATGTGCAGCAGCTACTGATCAATAATCATAATTGGGCGAACCAGATGACCGCCGAGGATCCGACCTTCTTTCAACGGCTTGCCAATCAGCAAAATCCTAAATACCTGTGGATCGGCTGCGCCGATAGCCGTGTCCCAGCAACACAACTCGTCGATGTGCTCCCCGGAGAGATGTTTGTCCATCGCAATGTTGCCAATATCGTCGTTCATTCCGATCTAAACTGCCTGGCGGTGCTACAGTTTGCCGTTGAGGTACTGCGGGTGGAACATATTATCGTCTGTGGACACTATGGATGTAGTGGCATCGAAGCCGCACACACAAACCGTATGCTCGGCCTGATCGATAACTGGTTACGGCATGTGCAGGATGTTCGGAACAAACATATCGCTGCCCTCAACGCCTGCCGAGATGCCACCCACCAGCTCCAGCGATTATGCGAACTGAATGTGATCGAACAGGTGATCAATGTCTGCCAGACAACCATTGTCCAAAGCGCTTGGCAACGCACCCAAAACCTCACAGTCCACGGCTGGGTGTATGGGGTTGGCGATGGTCGGCTGCGCGATCTTGCGATGACTATCGCGAGCGCAGAGGAATTGCCAACGCGCTATCAGCAGGCGATTGCTAATCTGCCATAGGCACCCAAGGAATATCTGTATGTCTCACATGCCAATTGATCCAGCGTTCTCTGATCGAATTGCACTGGCCCAGCACATCGCCAATGCCTACGCAGCTCTGTCACATGTCGAGGCCGTTGTGCTGGCTGGTTCGCAGACTACGGGTATCGCTGATTCTGGTTCGGATCTCGATCTGTATATTTATACACACACTGCGCTTTCGCTTGCGGATCGCCGTATGGTTGCACGGGCTTTCGCGGATCGGCTGGAACTTGATAATCAGTTCTGGGAGCCGGGCGATGAATGGATTGATCGAACCACTGGTATTTGCTTTGATGTCATGTTCCGGCATCTGGCTTGGATCGAGGATCAACTGGATCGGGTGCTGGTTCGCCGCGCGGGTTCGGTTGGCTATTCA
>Ga0163147_10007752_pt1 | contig 12099 bp, 13 predicted proteins | sample OliLakLV19MP6G1_FD_148597 | JGI IMG/M metagenome (GOLD analysis project Ga0163147, IMG submission 148597) | Freshwater microbial mat bacterial communities from Lake Vanda, McMurdo Dry Valleys, Antarctica- Oligotrophic Lake LV.19.MP6.G1 | ecosystem: Environmental > Aquatic > Freshwater > Lake >...
CATAACAGCGCACAAGCTCAATTTGGGCATCTAAGAAAGATGATTATTTTCGTTTGTTTGTATCTTTATCGTCGGCTGAATGATTCCCGGTCGCCAATCCCAAACTGCGCCTGTGCGCGGAACGTTATGCGTCATGCTACAAGGACAGCCAGTACGAACCTAAAATATTTGTGGAATGGACAAACAGTTTAAACCACTTTTAGATAAAATAAACTAATGCGACTTTTAAATTTTTTATTAGGTAAAGAAAAATCTGCAAACTCCAATCTTGCAATAACACTTCATGACCCAAACAAACCGTTGACTGAGGACAATTTAATCAAGTGGCATTTTGACGAACTACTCAAAACTCTTATCACACTTTCTTCGCCAGCGGACAGACAAGCTGAAATTATGGGTTTTGGAAATGCAAATAGTGAAATGGTTGAGGACTTTGTTTGGCACTACATTGAGACAAAAGACGACCTGACAACGGAGTTGATATTAATAGAACCACAGACAATCGTGCTTGATAACATTACAAAACTCATTGACAAACATAGCGGGAAACCCGAAGACAATTTTTGGAACCCCGAACAATTAAAAACCCATTCCGACTGGACAACAATAAGAAAAATCGCAACCGAAGTTTTAATACTTTTAGGCAAAGACAATTTGCAGCTTAAAATTGAGACTACAAACGAATATGATAAATCAGATAAAGGAGAGAAGTTAATTATTCAACGACAAAAAATCTATTTGATAAATAATGAAAAAAAGCAATGAAAGTAAATCGCTTCTGACAAATTTTCTTTGTGACATCGGACTTCACAGCTTCGCGGACAGAGAAGCACGAACGCATAACAGCGGTTTGGCAAAAGTGGCGGATCAGTGCTCCGCAGACACATTTGTGGTTAATCAAACATTGATTCTCCGCATCAACATTTGTGGTAAAAATCGCCACCTTCGCCAAGCCGCAAAACGTTATGTGCAAGGCAAAAAGACGACATAGTGGACAGACACGAGAACCGCCAAAATGATTTTTGGTGTAACTTGGCAGTCATTTTCGGCTCAATAATTTACATTGACTTACCGAAAGTCATTAAATATCGGCAGACAATTTTTCAGTTAAATAAAAAATAAAATAAAAATGAAACAGATAAAAACAATCGGACTTGCCTTAATAATTTTTTGGGGCATCATCTCGTCTGCGACAGGACAGACAACAACTCCAACAAAAGAAACAAAACGACAATTAGTAGAAAACTTAATCGGCACAAGAAATTTTTTAGCTTTTGCATCAAATAGTGAGTTTGGTGAAGACACAAAATCAAATGCGTTTAAATGGGCTATTGCTTATTACACTGACTATAAAAAAGCATACGATAAATTAAAGGCAACATTACCCGCAGAAACAAAAACACAACTTGATGTAGTAATGAATGTTTACGGTCAAATATGCACACAAGAGGGATACAAGTATTTGGCAGATGTAAATACTGCAACAGCTTTAGCAATTTGTTTTGCTAAAATCGAAAAAATCACAGAAGGAATGCTAAAATAATTAAATCTTTAAAACTAATAATATGAGCGAAGTGTTATGTCCAAAATGCGGTTCAGACCAAATTACCGCTAATAAAAAAGGGTTCAGTGGAAAAAAAGCTATAGTCGGTGGACTACTTACTGGTGGGGTTGGACTGCTTGCAGGAACAATCGGTAGTAATAAGGTTAAAATTACTTGTCTTGGTTGCGGACACGAATTTAAACCCGGTGAAGGTGCAAAATCGCAAGCAGACTTTAAGAAAAAAGCTTCTAATAGCGGTTGTATGGTTTTAGTAATTGCATTTGTTATCATTGGGGCTTTTGTAAAATGTGGTGGCGGGACTAAAACTCATACTCCAGAAGAAGAAGCTGAAATCGAACGATTGACCGACTCAATTATGAAAACCGTTGAGAATCGTGGGGCAACTCAAAATACAAATGTAATTCAGGCAGATTTTGTAAATAAAAAAACTGAGGAGTTTAAAGCAGAAATTAATTCAGGAGCAACCGCTGACGAAATCAAACAAAAACAAAAATCGCTAACGAAGACTTTTCTGAAAGAACAAAAAAATAAACTTGTTGACTGGTCAGGTAAAATAATTAGTGTTGATATGTTTCAAGACACCGAACTTGATATTTCAATCACAATTCTTGACCGAGAAATTGTAGGGCAAAAAACAATTTCATACAAAACTATGGACTGCGGTATTACAATTGAAGCAGACCAAGCAACAAGTAAAAAGTATGGTTACAAAGGTGTTGTTCGCAAAGGAGAACTTTACGATAAAATTAAAAATCTAAAGGAGGGCGACAATGTGATTTTTAGTGCCGAAGTAGTTGATGCTACTGACAACACAGAAAAAACAGGACTTAACCTCTCAACATTATTACATCTAAAAATAACCGACATTAAAAAGCAATAACTTTAAATTATGGCAAAGGACAGCAGCGACAACATTTACGAAAACATAGGTAACATTAGAATTACCTACAAAAAAAAAGCAATAGAGAAACTGATAAAGATTGGGCGGACGGTGATGTTTTAAGTTTTCGTGCATACAAAAATGCCGACACAGACGCTTTACATATGGGTGCGGAATTGAAACTTAAAGACAGAGAAACAATTATAGAATTAATTGAAGCACTTTGCCGTCTTTATAAAACAACTGTGTAATTGCCCAGCACATAACAGCACCTAAAAAAAATGGCGGGCTAAGTGGGAATACAAACATTTGTGCAACTAATAAAGTTTGGTGCGTATAGACAGTTTAGTGTTCCAAATCCGCCACTTCTTTTAGCTGCAAAACGTTATGCCCAATGCTAAGAGGACACTGCTAACCATCAAACGGTGGACAAAAAACTAACGATAACTCAAAACCGACAAGAATAAGATTGTAACTTTGGAAAATGGATTTAAAAGAGAAAAGTAAATATAAAACAGAGTTCAAAAAGGCATTAGACACTTTTACGGATAAACTCGAAAAATACGTTTCAACAGAAAACGGTGATTGGTCTGTAAAAGGATTTATTGACGTTTATAAGAATATCTATACAATTTCGTCAGACACTAAAATTGTTTCAAAAATTCTTGAAATCCATATTTTCCCACAGATTTTACAGTTTGCAGAAGAGAACGGGTATAATATCATATTAACTGAGCATCAAAACTACTATCCTGACCTTACTTTTATTCATAAGAAAAATGAAGACGTAAAATTTGCTGTTGATTTAAAAACAACTTATCGAAAGAAAAACGGAATATCAAGTTTTACTTTGGGAAGTCACGGCAATTATTTCAAAGAAAGGGACAAAAAGAAAAATATACAATTCCCTTACAACCAATATTCAGGGCATTTTTGTTTGGGTGTAATATATACAAGAACAGACTTGACTGATGACGTAACAGAAACAGAAATTTATCAGGTTCAAGAACTGCAAGAAGAATACGAAACACCAAATAACAAAGTAGGTGAACGTGAAGTTACAACTGTTAAGAATTTAAAATCCATAACATCGGTAATCAAAGACTTTGACTTTTTCGCAGCCGAAAAATGGAAAATTGCAAGCGACAAACAAGGTTCGGGGAATACCGCCAATATAGGTGCTACACTTAGCATTGACGATTTGAGAAACGAGAAAGGAATATTTAGTCAACTAGGTGAAGAATGGTTTGACGAATATTGGATAAATCACGGCTCTGCAACAATGCTAAAAGAAGGGAAAACCATAAAAATTACAACGCTTAAAGACTTTTTAGAATTTAAAGGTCGTACAGACTTATTGGAAAAAATTGTAACACGAATTTCTAAAAAAGATGTAAAATGAAAGTAATTGTTCCTCCCATAAAAAGTCAAGGCATAAAAACTAAGTTAGTACCTTGGATCATGCAACTTGCTCCAAAAGTAAGCGGTAAATGGATTGAACCATTTTTGGGAACAGGCGTTGTGGCTTTCAATTCTGGTTATAAAAAAGCCATTCTTAATGATACAAATCCACATATAATTAATTTCTATAAAGGTATTCAGCAAAAAGAAATTACAGCACCTTTAATGAAACACTATCTTGAACAAGAAGGAGCAATATTAAGTCAAGCCGAAAATAATGGTTATGAACATTATTTGAATGTTCGCTCTCGCTTTAATTCAGGAGAATTTTCGCCCTACGACTTTATATTTCTTTCAAGAGCGGGATTTAATGGAATGATGCGATTCAATAAAAAAGGACATTGGAACATTCCATTCTGTAAAAAGCCAGACAGATTTGCACAAGCGTATGTAACAAAAATCACAAATCAAGTTTCGACAGTTTCTCAAATTATTCAAAACGAGCCAAACTGGACTTTTTACAACAAATCATTTGCTGACATTATTCTATTGGCAACTGAAAATGACATTATTTATTGTGACCCACCATATTACGGCAGACACGTTGACTATTTTAATGGTTGGACAGAAGAAGACGAAGAACTTTTATTCAATTTATTGAGTGAAACAAAAGCAAAATTCATTCTTTCAACTTGGCATCATAACGATTGGCGACAGAATGAAATGATTGAAAAATTTTGGAGTAAATTCAACGTAGTTACAAAAGACCATTTCTATCATAATGGCGGTAGTATTGAAAACAGGCGAACAGTTGTAGAAGCATTAGTTTGCAACTTTAACACAGACCATTTTGACCAACACAACCACGGACTGAAAGAGAAAATAAAACAGGAACAATTGGAACTTGATTGGACATCGTGAGCGAAGCACTGGGCATAACAGCACCTACAAGAAATTGGCGGTTCAGTGGTTAAATGAAGCTTTGTGCCCCGTATCAAGTTTTGTGGTGGCAGACAGTTTAGTGCTTCGAAATCACCAACTTCTTGTAGCTGCCAAACGTTATCAGCAACCCTAACAGACCGACAGTGCAACAACTAAACGACAATGACGAAATGAAAAAAGGCAACCCTTCGCAAAAGCAAAAGAGCTGCAAAGCCGACACTCAAGCCACCGCAGTTTGCAGCACATTTGCTTTTGCCCAACCACACCCAAAACCGAATGGAAGCATTACATTTGACTACCACTTTTTATGACTAATAATGCTAAATAGAATTGTAATAATAAATTCGGAACTATATGCTAAAGCCAGTATTCACATTGGCGACAATGCCAGTATTCAGATAACAGCAGAAAACAATGTTGGGAAAAGTTCTTTCCTAAACACTCTTAATTTTCTTTACATCACCGACAAAGACCAAATGCGATTTGAAGATAACCGCAAGTTATCTGATTCAATGAAGCACTACTTTGACGGGACAAGTTTGCATAGCTTTATTGTCTTTGAGATTTTCAAAAACGGTTACTACTGCATATTGGTAAAGGCGACACCTGAAAACACAATTGAGTATTACAAAATAAACGGAGAGTATAAAGAGAACTTTTTTATTCAAACATCGGCAGACGGTTTCAAAGCAAAGAAGTGGGAAAACATTCTACAAGAACTCACAAACGACAACCCAACCGACCCACCCAATCTATTGAAAAGTGAAGAGCTTTACAACCTTGTCTACAATTCCGACAAAAACAAAAATCCTGTTGTTTGGATTAAAAGAGAAGTAAAAAGAAAGGGCAGAGCCCTTTCTAATAGCTTCACTGATATTTACAAACACCTAATTAAGACAAGTGAGATAAACGAAAAATCTTTCAAGAACGCTTTACTTATTGCGGACAACAAGCAAGATACTTTACTGAATGTTTTTACCACATCAAGTTTTGATAAGATAAATGAGTTTGAAAAAAAGAAAACTCATATGGATTATTTGAGAGCAGTAACACTTGATTTTGAAAAATTAAAACTTCTCAATGATACTTTCATAGCAGAAGAAAAAGTTTTAGGAAAACTAAAAAATACATTCTTTAAAAAATTTGATGCAGTAGAAAAAGATTTGTCCAACAAAACGGCAACCGATAGTTTGCTTTCAATTTCTATCCGAACTCTTGAAACTAAAATTGATGTTACACTTAAAAAGGAAAGAGATGATTTGATTGCTGAAAAAACAACTTTCAGTAACCAAATTGAAGCTGCAAAAAAGGCAAATATTGAAATTGACAATCAACTTAAAGATGTTGACGATTACGAACCTCAAGACGACCACTTGATGTTTCAAGGTTTGATTACTAAAGCAGAAACCGAAGACAAGCAGCGAATAGAACTTGAAGCACAACTTACACAATTAGAGAGAAGTAAATTCACACTGGCTGAAGTTGAAAAAGGAATTAAAACTTTAGAGGGAGAAATTCAATCAGAAATAAATTCAATTAAAGAATTTGACAATTTACTTTATCAAAACATTTCGGCAGACCCTGAAATAATACGCAAAGCATATTCCTTACTAAGTAGCAAGGTTGCGAAACTTGACAAATCAAAAATCAAAAAGGAAATCAGCAAAGCTGATTTTCCATTTAGTTTTTTTGATGGAAAAATTGATGCAAGTGAAATTGAAATTCAGAAACTACCGACAATTAAGGAACTTCAAGAAGATGTTGAAACAAAAAAGAAAGAATTAGCTGAAAAGAAAATTCAATTAGACGCTATCAAGAATCAAAACACATTACAAGGCAGTGTTGATTCTCTTAAAAAATCTATTGCAACTACCAACGCCTTGATTGCAAAAGTTCGGAACAAGCCAGTATTGGTTAAAACCAAAAAAGATAACGAAACCCTAATAAATATTGCTCTCAAAAAATCCGTTTCTGATACGCAAATTAAAATTGGAGACAAGGACAACGAAATTGAAAAAGAGAAAGGATTTTTGAAAATAAAGAAGGACGAGAAGAAACAATATGAGGATGATTTAAAAAAATACAGAAACCATTATCAGAATTTCCAAGACCGACAAGACATTTATGAGATAGAAGAAATTTTGGATGAGCCATTTGAAAAACTTTACGAGAAGTTCTCAAAGACTTACAATGCCTTTGCGGGAGTTGATGGCACAAGAGAAAGAAGAAAGGATTTGAAAGATTCTATCAACTTAAAACTAAAAAAAGATATTCAGGACATCAAGCAATTTATTAGAGAAGTTGAGGAAGAAATAAGCAACATTCCCCAAATGGACAAGGTTATAAATAACTTGCTGGACACACTTTCTTATGAGATTGGAAGTCCTACATTTTCCTTTCTAACAGCGTTCAATGACTTCAAAACTTTTGTTTACAAGAGCTATAACTCAAAGCTGGCTGAATATCCAGTTTCAAATATTCAAAGTGTAAAAGTGAAAATCATTGAAGCCGAAGAATTGATAAAGGACTTGGACAGAATTTCAAAATTGAAATTTTCAAACGGTTTAGACTTTGACAACACATACACAGAAAGCAAGAAAGCACTTGAAAGGCAGCTAACCGAAAGCAAAGGAAAACCTATTGAAATTTACGATTTATTCACTATAAAAGTTGAGATAACAAAAGTAACAGGCGAATCAGAGGAAATTGATTTATCAAAACAAGTTCAATCAAGAGGAACAAACATTGTTTTGAAACTTTATCTTTTCTTAAATATCTTAAAGGACTTGGTTCAATCAGCGAATGAAAACAAAGTTGTGATTTATGTAGATGAATTAGATGCAATCGGACAAAAGAATGTGAAGCATTTAATTCAGTTCTGCAAAGACAACAATTTCATTCCAATTTTTGCAGCACCAAGAAAAGTTGAAGGCATACAGAAATACTATATGATTAAAGAGCCATTGAACAAAAACAAAAACCAAAAGCCGAAAATTACTTTCGGAGAATTACAATCTTTCCCAGTAGTTTATAGAAATGCAGAATAAAACTTTCAAAAACTTTGTAAAGAAAATTTTGAACGAAGGCAAAATCAGTGCTTCGTTAGTTGGCAATTCTATAAAGCGAACAAGCGATTTCACTACATTGATAAATGGCGGTTTCATTCAGCATTTACCGGCAAAGACAGGAGGAGGAAGTTTTTACACGAAAAATAAAGAAGCATTAGTAAAATATTTTGCGGACAAGTTCCCAAGTGAAAGCGAAAATATTTTTACAGCAGTTGGCAATGTAAATTCTATGCGAAATACAAAGGCAGGGAAACGAGAAAGTCAGAATGTGATTTTAATACGAGGACAAGAAACAGTTTTGCTGAATGGAATTGAAATAGACTTGAAAAAATACACTGATGCTTACGGAACATTTTCAGCTACGCTAAAAAATTTGGAAGCAAATAAAGTTTGCTTTGTTGAAAATTTAGATTCCTACTTATTAGCGGAGCAGGTAATCAAGAAAGGATTTGTGTTCATACACACATACGGAGGAATAGGAAAATCAGTAGTCAGCAAAACAAAAGCGAAAGAGATTTTAGTTTTTCCCGATTACGATTTCAAAGGGTTGCACAATTATTTACTTGTGAAAAGTGTTTTTCCGAATGCACAATTATTCGTTCCGAATAATTACGAAACACTTTTAAAAAGTAAATCAAGGACCATCAAAACGAAGCAAGGCAGAACACAACAACCAAGTAAAACAGTTTTGGAATGTGAAGAAGAAATTGTTGTGAAAATCAGAACTGATATTTTTAAGACGGGACATTTTGTAGAACAACAAGCAATATTCAAATGAGTAACTTAAATCTTTCGGGAAAAGACATACTCAATTTTTTGTTGAGGCACTACGAGTTTGTTCAAATGGCTTTTAATTCCAGTAAGCCCGATTTTATTATTGATTCCGACAAGTTCCAACATTTAATAAACGAATACAACACAAGTAGCGAAAGCAAGATTTCAATTTCAAGAATTACAACTGACTTGAAATTTTGCAGACAACTTTCAACAGGCGAATACAAGTTAAACGGCAATTACACAACATTTTTAGAATTCATCTTTGATGATTTCGTTTTGGACTTACCCGACACTTTAAAGAATAGATATCAAGCAATTTTTAATCACTTCACCAACTTACAAGTGGAGCCAAGCGAAATGAAAATCATATTGCTTGTTCAGGAGATTATAAAAGAAGTTGAAAATTTTCTAAACGATATAGGAAGGCAGACTGTTAGACTTTTAAGAGATACAGAATCCTTAAAAGTAAATGCGGAAAATCATTCTGATTTTACATTGAGAATCCAAAAAGCAAACTATTGGATTGACGAATACATTATTCCATTAAACGCCATTCTTGACAAAGACCACCCTAACTCTGTTGTAAATGCAATCATTCAAGTGCAACGCTACACAAGTGAGAAAAGAATTTTAGCAGATGGCTATGAGCTAAGAAGAGAATTTGAAAAACTTTACGCTTGTGTTGTAAATGCAAAAGCTGAATTAGATGAAACGCTTCGGATGCTTACAAGAGATTTGTTGCCGCTATTGGATAGAATTAAAACGGATTCAATTATCCTGAGTGGATTTTATCATTTCGTGGAAAATATTGACCAACCAGAAAGTTACATTGTTACTTTACCTGATTTATTGCGAAGAACAAAAGGAAATGTTTTATCAAGGACATTCGGTAGTGAAGCAGAATTTTACATTGACCAGTTCAATTATCAAACGGCTGAAATTTTATATGAAGAAGAACACGAGGAAATCGAATGGTTGCCTGATGCAAGCCATTTCAAAGAACAGTTATTGAAAGAAAAGGAAGTTGGAAACTTCTATCAATGGTGTTTTGATTCTTTGAAAGAACACACTGACAACATCACACTTGCAAAGTTCTTTACTGTTTCAAATTTAATTTTGGAGGAAGATTTAGTAGCTGAGTATAAAGACGACACAAGATTTGAAATTCAACTTTCAGACGCAATTTTAAAAATGCCTAAAGTCAAAATATATGAGAAGTTATCCAATTGAGCATAAAGAAATCGTAAGCCAACTTTTGGACGGTAGATTTATTATTTACCCAAACCCAATGTTTGCAGTTATTCAAACGCAGGAAGACGAATACAAAGAGTTTTTCAAAGAGTCTTATGCCTTTGATTTAAACACAGATTCGGAGTTTGCTTACTTATCATCAAACGAAGTAACTGAAAAGCGGACAAGAGATTTTACGTTATTCCTTGCTATGCTTTGCAGAGAGTTGGACTACAGCGGAAAAAACTTTAGAGATTCTATTGATTTAGCAACCTTTGACATTGCAGACACAGAAAAACTGTTGAGGCAATCTTCAAAGTGGGAAATTTTAGAAAAGACATCAATTGCTGAATTTGATAAATTCATTGGGACTTGGCACACCAAAAATGTTTTGAAACGGACAGGCAATCAATTCAAGTTTACAAAAGCGGTAAAATTATTTTTTGAGTTTGCGGTAAACGTTGCAAACGCTAAACTAAAGGAACAGCAAGCACTATGACAATTACTTCAAACAACGCCAACGCATTCGCAAGCACATTTTATTTTTTGCTGACACACAAGCCTACACAAAAAAATAAAAAGAGCTTGCAAGCCAACGCACAGGACAATGCAAAGGTTCAGTGCAAACTTGTCCCGACAGCACTTCGGACGGACAGAAGGGCAGCTGATAACAGCACCTACAAAAAATTGGCGGTTCAGTGGTTAAATGAAGCTTTGTGCTTCGTATCAAGTTTTGAGGTGGCAGTCAGTTTAGGGCTTCGAAAACGCCAACTTCTTGTAGCTGCAAACCGTTAGCGGTCATGCTATGACGACCTTGCAGACACTGACATTTGTAAGTTAACAACAATTTAAACGACACAAAAATGAACTACCAAGACATTTTATACAACATTCTGACTTCTTCATTTATAGTCGGCATTGCGACTTATTTAATTCAAAAACGAATTGACAAAAGATTTAATAAAATTGAAGAGTTCCAAAAGACACTTATAACAATACGAAAGGAGCGTTACGACACTTTACTGAAAACACTACAAGAAATTTGGGAGAAAATAGTTGAAACAGAATACTACTTACGACACGACTTAGCCGAACAATTCAAAAAAGCACAAGAAACCAATCAACAAAACTTGACATTTGACTCGACACCATTGAAAAATGCTTTTATTTTTATTGAGAAACGGAGCATTTTACTCAATGACACTTTAAGCACTCAGACAAGGACTTTATTTATTAAACACTTACAGCAAACCTATAACGGCTATATTCAAATTTTAAACGAAGCTATTGCAAAACAAAAAACATTAGATGAAGTAAATATGTTTATCCCAAATTCATTGGGTCAACAGTACAAAACTGACATTGACTTATTGAGAAAAGCGTTTGAAAAACAATCAAGAGAAATATTATATGACGATAAATAAATTCAACACTTTTCTGCAATGAAACGACACGAGAAAAAAGAAGCACGAACCGCTAACAGCACCTACCCAAAAGGCGGGGTTTTGTGCTCCGCAGACACATTTGTGCAAGCCGAAAGTTCAGTTCTCCGAATGAAGTTTTGTGGTAAAAGTCCCGCCCTTCGGGTAGCTGCAAACCGTTATATGCAACCCTACCAAACCGACAGTGCAACTATTAAACGACAGAAAAATAGCAAATGAAATTGACAAGTAACATAGACAAATTTGGAACGGTTGGACTTTTCTTGACCGCAATATTTTCACCTTGCTGTTTTCCACTTTTTGCATTTGCCGCTTCTGCACTTGGACTTGGGAGTTTTGAACTTTTTGGTGGGTGGACAATGTGGATTTTTCAAGCAATGGTTCTAATTTCTGTTGGCGGACTTTATTTTTCGTATCGCAAACACCGTTGTATGTATCCTTTAATAGTTGCCATTTCAAGCGGACTATTAATTTTTTATGCCTATCATTTTAACGACAGCGACTACTGGACATATTTTCTTTACGCTGGAATGTTCGGATTTTTAATCGCAACTATTTGGAACTATAAACGAAATAAAATGCACGGAACTTGCGACACTTGCACAACATATAACGGCAAGACAGTTGAAACGCAATCAACATTGACCTGCCCTAACTGCGGACACAAGAAAACTGAAATTATGCCGACAGACGCTTGTGTATATTTTTACGAATGTGAACAATGTAAAACTCGACTTAAACCATTGCAAGGCGACTGCTGTGTTTATTGTAGCTACGGGTCAGTTAAATGTCCGC
>Ga0163147_10007763_pt1 | contig 12091 bp, 11 predicted proteins | sample OliLakLV19MP6G1_FD_148597 | JGI IMG/M metagenome (GOLD analysis project Ga0163147, IMG submission 148597) | Freshwater microbial mat bacterial communities from Lake Vanda, McMurdo Dry Valleys, Antarctica- Oligotrophic Lake LV.19.MP6.G1 | ecosystem: Environmental > Aquatic > Freshwater > Lake >...
CCCCGACCCCCGCCGAACCCCGTCGGTTCGCGCCCTCCAAGAAAAGGAAGAAGTGATGAAGGTCCTCAAGAAGATCACGACCGTCGGCGGGTTGAAGGCGCTCGCCGCCGCCCCGACGTACCACGCCAAGGGAGACCGGTTCGAGGCCATCCCACACGCCCGCCTGATCTCCGCGTTGCGGGCCGCCATGCCCGCGACCCCGGCAATCGAGCTGGAAGCCGACCCCGCCAAGGGGACGTTCGCGGCCGTCCTCGTCCCGCCGTCCGACGAAGCCTTCATGCCGACCCTGTTCGTCCTGTCCGCGCACACGGGCCGGCAGCCGGCCGACGTGTTGTTCGGTCACACCTTCCGAGTCGGCAAGGACAAGTTGGTGTCTCTCGTGACTAGCCGGTCGCTCGTCACCCAGAAGCACACGAAAGATGCCGACCTGGAGGCGTGGGCGACGGCGGCCGTAGAAGTCCTGGATGCCGGCAGTACCCCGGCCAAGGCGGCGGCGATGACCACCTGGTGGACGGCCCGCCGCAAGGTGAGACTGACCGACTCTCAGACCGCCGACGCGCTGGTAGGACTGTCGGCCCGCCTCCCCTGCCGCCCGTCCAAGATCATGCCGCCCCTCGGCAACCGGTACGCCCCGGCCGAAGTCGCCGCGATCCTCGCCGCCGGGGCGTCCGAAGTCGGTCCGACCGACGCAGCCCTGATTCGGGCGGTGTACGAGTACGTCGGCGGGTTGGGGTCGCTGTACCACAAGGTCAATCGCCTGTCGGGACTGTTCCGGCGTCTCGGCTCGCGCACCCCGCCCGACGTGTACGCCGCCTGAGATCGTCGAAAGGACGGCCCGCTAGGGCCATTCCTAGCGGGTATTCCCTTACCCTAACCCCGAACGGAGCGAACGACGTGGCCGTACCCGACTACACGACCGTACTTCCGTACATCAACCGGCAGGCCAGGGCATACGCCTACGCCTACCGACTCGACGAAGACGACCTGATCTCCCTGGGCGGACTGACCTTCATCGTGGCGTCCCGCGAGTGGGACGCCACCAAGTCCCCGGACTTCACGAAGTGGTTCAAGGTGCAACTGCTGCGGGCCGTCCTGAACGTCGTGCGGAAGGAACTCCGCCGCCGCAAACTGGTCAAGATCGACCACGGTCAGGACGTGGGCGAAGTCCAAGACCCGTCGGCCGGTGACCCCGACGTGAGTCCTGCCAGGGTGATCCCCCACCCGGAGGCCCGCCGGCTGGCGGCCGAAGCCCTGCGGTTGGGGAAGGCGTGGTACGTCAAGAACCCGTACCACGTCAGGGCCGAGTTGTACCGCCGCCTCAAGGCGAAGTCGAAGTGGAACTACCGCCGCTTCACGCGGGCGGCCGAACAGATTCACACCTACTTAACCGTCAGGAGGGCGTCATGACGACCGGCCTACTCACCGTCCCGTACTTGTACCAGCAAAAGGGGGTGGCTAAGCTGCTGAGAATGCTCCGGCACGGCGGGGCGATCCTGGCGGACGAGATGGGACTGGGCAAAGCTCAACCGAACGACACCAAGGTGATGACCCCCCACGGGTACCGCCTCTTGAAGAACCTACGGGTCGGCGACCTCGTTACCGGGAGTGACGGCCAGCCCACGACCGTCACCGGCGTATTCCCGCAAGGGAAGAAGGTGGTCTACCAAGTCACGTTCCGGGACGGCAGTTCGACCCGCTGCTGCGACGACCACTTGTGGGCCGTCCAGACCCCGGCGCGCCGCTTCCTAGGCCAGCCGTGCCGCGTCCTTCCGCTCAAGGAGATCAAAAACGACCTGTTCGACGCCGCCGGGAATGCGAAGCACTTCGTCCCGATGGTGAGTCCCGTCGCGTTCATCGACCAGGGGATGGGAGACCTGCCGCTGGACCCGTACCTGCTAGGCTACTTGTTGGCGAACGGGTGTCTGCGAGGGAGCGCGGCGGTGACGATCCCCGATCAGGAGACCGTCGAACGATTGACGCCCCTCCTTCCTCGCGGGTACGTCCTCAAGCGAGACTCGGAGTACGACTACCGGATTACCCGAAAGGTCAGAAAGGGCAGGCCGAACAAGGTCATCACCGCCTTGAGGGAACTCGGCGCGTTCGGCAAGATGTCGTACCAGAAGAGAATCCCGAAAAGGTACCTGTTCTCGTCTACTGAGGTCCGACTGCGAGTCCTTCAAGGTCTGATGGACGGCGACGGGACGGCGGGGGCGAAGGACGGTCGCATAGAGTTCGATTCGTCGAGTCGGGGGCTGGTAAAGGACGTTCGGTTCATCGTGCAGAGCCTCGGCGGGACGGGGATCGTTTCCCTCCGACAGTCGCCGACGTACACCTACAAAGGAGAGAAGCGGACGGGACTTCCTTCGTGGCGACTGGGCATCCGGATGCCGGCCGGTACGCCCGCATTCCTCCTGTCCCGGAAGGCGGACAGGCGGGGAACGGCCAAGTATCATCCCAGCCGTCCTATAGTGGCGGTAGAAGAGGTCGGCGTCGAGCCGTGTCGGTGTATCTCCGTGGCCGCCGCCGACAACCTGTACGTCACGGAGGACTTCATCGTGACGCACAACACGCTGAGCGCCATCGCCGTCTACGCCGAACTGCGGAAGCTGCACCCCGGCCGCCCCCTCCTGGTCGTCTGCCCGGCGGGCCTCCGGCTGAACTGGCAGAACGAGTTCCGCATTCACCTGGGGATTCACGCCACCATCTTGGAGGGCCGCAAGTGCGACGTGGACCTGCTCAGTGGAGAGGCGTTCATCCTCGGCTACGACACCGTCGGCAGTCCCGACGGGAAGCACTCCTGGGCCAGGGCCATCCGCCGCGTCCGGCCGTGTCTGGTCGTCCTCGACGAGTGCCACCTGCTCAAGAGCCGGGCGGCCAAGCGGACCAAGTTCGTCGTAAACCTGGCGAGGCGTATCCCGCACACGCTGGCCATGTCCGGCACCCCCCTGGTGAACCGCCCGGTCGAGTTGTGGCCGGTGATAAACCTGTGCCGCCCCGACCTGTATCCGAACTTCATGGAGTTCGCCCACCGCCACTGCCGCCCGGAACGGAAGCCGTGGGGGTGGGAGTTCAAGGGGGCCGACCACATAGACGAACTGCACCACGACCTGACTATGAACATGATGGTCCGCCGGCTGAAAGCCGACGTGCTGAAAGACTTACCGGGTAAGCGGCGGCACGTCGTCCCCGTGGAGATCGTAGACCGGCCCCAGTACGAGGAGGCCCACCACAGCTTCATTCAGTGGATGAAGAAGAACTACCGGCACAAACTGCGGGGGGCGAAGAAGGCCGAGATCCTGGTGCAGATGGGGTACATGATCCGACTGGTGGGTCGCCTCAAACTGCCGGCCGTCGTCGAGTGGGCGGACGACTGGCTGACGCGGACGAAGAAGAAGCTCCTCCTGTTCGGCCGCCACACGAAGCCCCTGGAGTTCATCCGGGACGAGTTCCGGCGGCACGGGGCCGTCCTCATCACCGGCTCCGTCCTCCCCCGCAAGAGGAAGGCGATTCAGGCCACCTTCCAGACGAATCCCCGGTGCCGACTGTTCGTCGGCAACATGGACGCAGCCGGAGCCGGCTGGAACGCCACGGCCGGGAAGGCGACCGCTTTCGCCGAGTACGACTGGCGGCCGGGCATCCACATGCAGTGCGAGGACCGCATTCACCGGATCGGCCAGACGGAAGGCACCGATCATTACTACCTGACCGCGATTGACACCATCGAAGACAAGCTGGTGGCCGTCTTGCGGGAGAAGCAACTGGTTCTAGACGCCACCCTGGACGGCGGCGACGTGCCCGACGCCCTGTCCGTGTTCGACGACTTCTTGGCCCGCATCCTATAACCGGAGATTCCCGTGACTGACAACCTGCTGACCGACATGAGCGTGTACGTCTTGAACCGCCAAGTGATCGACGCGGTCGAACTGTCCCGCTTCCTGGAAGACCACGGCGTGTCGTGGGAGTCGGATTCGGACGTGGGGGCCGAAGTGTCCGCCGAAGTCGGGGGCCGCGTGTGCTACATGTCCTTCGCCAAACCGCGGCCGGGGGGGAACGCGGCGTACCTGAAACACATCAAGGAAGTCGGTCATGGAAGCGTGACCGAGCACGCCGTCTGGACGCTGGTTATCACCGGAGTCAGTCGGAGCCTGTCCCACGAACTGGTGCGACACCGGGCCGGGTGGTCGTACTGCCTTACTGGAGACACCCTGATCTACTCGGAACACAAGTGCAACGGCAAGCGGGACGGGGCGAGGAAACGGAAGCTGAGGGACATTTACAGAATGTCCCTCACGCCTCACGGCAGGTCCCGGATCAAACTGATGAGGTTGAGGTGCCTCGGCGAAGACGGCATCTTCACTACCACCAGGATCAAGGCCGTCGCTAAGTCTGGGAAGAAACGGGTGTACGAAGTCCGGCTAGCCGACGGGAAGACCATTCGGGGATCCGAAGACCATCGCTTCCTAACCACAGACGGGTGGGTGCGACTCGGCGACCTGAACATCGGACAGCCACTAGCGACGAACGGCCTGCCCGCCGTGGGCCTCCAGAAAGAGTGGTTGCGGAAGAAGTACCATGACGACGGTCTGATGATCGAGGAAATCGCCGTCCAAGCGGGCTGCTCGCCGAACACCGTCAGCAAGTGGATCGGCCGCTACGGACTCAGAAAGAAGATGGGAGTGGGCATGACCGGAAGGCGTCCGTGGAACGAAGGCGTCAAGTATACGGCCGGCTGGCACCACACCCAACAGACCCGTGACCTTCTGGCGGCGCAGAAAAGGGGCAGTAACAACCCCGGATGGCAGGGCGACGATGCCTCCCCGGAAGCCGGACGACAGAGAGCGCAGGGGATGTACCCGACGCAACCGTGCGAAGCGTGCGGAGATGACGAAGGTCATCGTCACCACATAGACCGGAATACGCTCAACAACAGGCGGAAAAACATCACCTTCCTCTGCGCGTCTTGTCACCAGCTACTGCACATCAAGGAAGACGGGCCGAGGCGGCTCGGCGTGCGGTGGGTGGCTGTCGAGTCGGTAGAGTACGTCGGCGTCGAAGAAACCTACGATATCGAGGTAGAAGACGAGTCGCACAACTTCGTCGCTAACGGATTCGTCACGCACAACTCCCAACTGAGTCAGAGGTACGTTGACGAGTCGCAGGTCAAGTTCGTCGTGCCGCCCGACTTCGAGGACGAAGTGGCGGCGGCCCGTCAGTACATGGATCGGACGAAGCTCGACGTGGAGACCGCCGCGGCGACGTACTTCGGGACGACCGAAGAACGCCCGTCGGAGCCGCCGCGAGAGCGCATCTACGCGGGCCTCCGGTGGCTCAGAAGCGTGTACCGCAGTCGAGAAGACTACAAGGTTCTGGCCGACTATCAGATGATGAAGGTCGAGAGCGCGTTGGCGAAAAGGTACCGACTCGACCCGGAGTACAACTCCGACGACCCGGACCTGCGAACGTCGGACTTGGGACTGCTGGCCGGGCAGAAGACCGAGAAGCGAAAGTTCGCCCGCCAGTCGGCCCGGAGCGTCCTGCCTAACGCCACCGAGACGAAGATTCAGGTGACGGTGAACGCGAGGGCCGCCCGCCACTTCATCGAACAGCGGGGAAGCCGCCACGCCGACCCGGAGATCCGTCGGCTGGCGTACCTGATCTGGGCGACGCTGGCGCTCGAAGCGCCCAACCTGTTCTCGGACTATCGGGATACGCTCCTGCCGGACGGCAGTTACGAACTCACCACGCCCTTCCCGAAGGTGTGACACCATGAACGGCGACCTCAAAATTGGCGACGTGGACGACTCGGTCGTCGGTCGCAAGTACGACGACGGGTCCGGGCGGCTGTCCGCCGACGGGAGGGCGTTCGTCCTGGCGTGGCTGGACACCCACGGGTCGGGCGTGGGTCTTCTCCGGGTCATGTGGCCGGTAGACTTCGGCAGGGCGAGGGCCGCCGGCCTGACCCCGACCGACTTGGAACAGTACGGGCGAGAGGCGACCGTACGCGCCGCTGTAACCTGGGAACCCTCCAAGGCCAAGTTCGTCACCCACCTGTCTTGGCGGCTGCGTCAAGTAGTCCAGACGGCGACGGACGAACGGTGGTACGTACCGCTGCGGACCAAGCTCCGCGTCCGGCCCTCAGTCTGGTCGTTCGACGCGCCGGATCACGAGTACGCCGCCCCGGAGGCGGCGAAAGCGCGGGAGGGGGATGAGGACCGGCACGACGAAGCGTCCGCGACCGTCTCGGCCCTCCGCGCCGCCGTACTCGCGTCGGCCGACGGCCGGCGGCGGTGGCAGGTATTATCCCTGCGGCACGGCCTGGGCGGAAGCCGACCGCCGCTCACCCTCGGTGACATAGCCGCCGAGGTGGGCGTCAGTTCGGAGCGCGTGCGGCAACTCCTGAAGGCGGCGCGTTCGGCGATACGCAAGGAGTTTCCCCACTTGATGGTAGTACCGACCTGAAACTACACGGCGGCGAACAAGGACACGACAATGACAATGACCAAGATCGCCTCGAAATACAAGAAGCCGGAATGGTTCGGCGTCCGCTACGGCGTCGCCGGAGAGGACGCGCGACGGTATCTGTGTCGCACTACGTCGGCCATCGTGAACAGCGTCCTGGTGCCGAACCACAGGGGCGGCGGATCCTTGCGCCTGTACGACTCCGAAGCCGAAGCCGTACACATCGCCATGAGGAGGCTGCTGGTCGTCCGCGACAATAAGGAGGCGGCGAAGCTCCGCAGGGACTCCCCCGTCCGAGGTCAGTTGCCGCCCGAAGTCGAGAAGGACGCCTTCTACCACTGGTGGTTCTGCGCCTTTAAGAAACGACACCTACTAGACCGCAAACGACGGGTGATCTGTGTCCGACGACCTTGAATCCCGCCTGTGCCGCCTCTTCGACGCCGCCGGAATAGAGTACCGGCGCGGCGGGGAGGACTCGCACGTCCGGCACGGCTGGCTGGGCATCAGGTGCCCGCTCTGCTCGTCGTCCGGATTTCACATGGGCATCAGCCTCCGGACTCTAGGAGGTCACTGCTGGAAGTGCGGCGGCCATTCGCTGAACGCGATTGCCCGCGCGCTGGGCAATATCGACGCGCGGGACATGCGGGCCATACGGGGCGATTCTGAGGGCGATACGGGCCTCACGGCGGCCGTATCGCCCGTCGTTCGCCGATACACCCCGCCGGCCGACATCGGCCCGCTGACGGCATCCCACGACGCCTACCTGCGCGGCCGGAAGATCGACGTGGACGCCGACTGGTTCGACAAGTACCGGGTTCAGTCGGTGGGGATGGGCGGCGGCACATACAAGTACCGGGTATTCCTGCCGGTGATAGTCGGCGGGAAGGCCGTGTCTTTCACCACCCGGAGTACGCTCGCTCGCGGCCTCCGGTACCGGTCCGCCGAAGCCGAGATGGAGAGCGTGCCGCACAAACACCTGCTGTTCGGGGAGGACCTGGTCGGCTCGACGGTCGTCGCCCACGAGGGGCCGCTGGACGCCCTGCGGGTCGGCCCCGGAGCGGTGTGCGTGTTCGGCACGGCGTACAGCCGGCAGCAGGTCTGCCGGCTGGCCCGGTTCCCCAACCGATACATATGCTTCGATTCCGAGCCGGCCGCTCAGGTGCGGGCCGAAAAGCTGGCCGACGACCTGAGTACACTGCCGGGCCAGACGTGGGTGGTTGCCCTCGATTCGGACGACGCCGGGAGCGCGACCGACAAAGAAATTCGCCGGTTGCGGCGGCTCATTTCCCGTTGATTTCTAGCACATTAGGACTATTTCCCGACATTTTTCAGAATACTCTAGACGGGCGGCCGGCAGTTCGTAAAACATTCCATCTGCGTTGTGTCCCTGGGTAACGGGGGACTAATGGGTCTTCAATGACTGAATGTAGTCCTCGCAGTCCGTAACTGGCAAGAACGCTTATAGAATCCCGGATGTCTACTCCCGCGGGCGGGTAGGCTGGTACATCGGGCGCTGTGACTAAGCCATCACTGTCGAACAGCGTTAAAAAATCACCAGTGACCCCCGACCCTCCGTAACGTAAGATGTGACGACTCGGTTAAACCACCGAAGTCGCTTACGAAGCAAAGGTGAGTGGACGCCAGAAACCGAGATTTTTCTCTGGTTTTTGCGCTAAGCCCACCTTTCTCGACCGAAGATGTGTATTGAGAGTAAGAGTACAAAGCTCAGGGGCGCAAAGGTGCAGGTGAGACCGATATGAGAGAGATCCGGGTGACTCCCGGTTCTTCACTTCCGTAACCAAACCCAGAAGAGATCACCAATGGCATTCTTCCCTCCCGGCGTCGGCAAGGCCACCAAGACTATCGGCGTCGGCCGGAACCCGTTCAAGGCCCGGAACGCAGGCGGCAAGCCGATCTGCGCCGCCTGCGGCAGTAACCCCCGCTCCCCCGTCCGGCCCCTGTGCGGCAAGTGCATCCGGGACTGTCGGCCGATCCAGTGGGACCGGCTCGACTCGGTCACCAAGGTCGTCATCGAGAAGCTGGTGGACCTGCAAGGCGAATACTAGGTGCCGGTCACGTCGAAGATCATTTCCCGAAAAGGCGGCGAACTGCCGCCCGTCGCGCTGACTCAATACACGGCGGCGGCTACCCCACATCAACCGAGAGAACCCCGATGTCTTTCTTCGCCCCGACCTACCTCCCGCCGCAACTCGGCGTCGCCGAACCGGCCGACTACGACCACGCCGACTCCCTGCGGCGAGTGGTCGTCCGCACGCCCGGCCGCGTCCGCCGCTGGCGGCGGTCCCGGTGGGCCGACGAGTTTCGCCTCCTGCGGTTAGAACTCCAGGCGGGCGGGGCGACCGCCCGCGACGCCGTCTCCTGCGTGTCCGCCGTCCTCCGCTGGTACGACTCCGCCGCCGGCATGTCGGGCGTCCCCGCCGTCTCCTGCGGCGAATCCTTCCGCCGCCACTACGACTGGCTCCGCCGCCTGTCGGCGACCGTCGTCCCGGCGGCATCCTACTCCGACCGGGACCGGGCCGTCGCCGCGTCCCTCCTCGCCCGCCTGCGGGGGCGGGACTGGGGGGTCGGCACCGGCAACCTGGAAACGTCCGTCAGAGAGTCCGTCCACCACCTGCACCTGGTCCTGGACGCCCTGTCCCCCCTAAAGACCGACGCCCGCCTCGGCGGGTTCGCCACCTGGGTGTGGCCGCGCCTGGCCGGCGAGACCTTTCTCATCAACTGGTACGAAGCCGCCTGGGGCCGCGTCCGCCGCTGGGACGGGTGGGCCGGCAGTTTCGCCGCCCTCACGTTTTCCGCCCGCGGAACGGCGTTTAAATCGACGCTAGACGGGTTCGGGTCCGAGTACGGGGACGCGCGGGCGGGGACGGCCGTACTCCTCGCCCTGGGGATCGACACCGTGGGAGGCGCAGTATGAGTGTCTACCATCACCCGGACTGGACGGCGGACGGCGTTTTTATTGAGTTTCGGGAACGCGAAACCGCCATCGACGCCCTGTCCGCCGCCGTCATCAAGGACGCCCACGCCCGCCCTACCCCCGCCGAATAACACGCCGAGAGCATCCGAATGACGGTCACCCCGCGAGACGGTACCGCCTTGAAGCTGGTCGTCACCGGCATGATCGTGAGCGATCAGGTGCTGGCGAAGCTGGCCGAAGTGTGGAAGAAAGACCTGTTCGGCCAGCGGTGGGCCGACCTGGTGGGAAGCTGGTGCGTAGACTACTTCCGGCACTACTCCGACGCCCCCCGCGCGCACGTCAAGGACCTGTTTCACATCTGGGCCGAAGACCAGGACGACGCCGAGACGGAGAGGATGGTGTGGACCTTCCTGGGAGGACTGTCGGACGAGTACGAGGCGGCGGCCATGAACCCGTCGCACGTCCTGGACGTGGCCGGGCGGGTGATTAACCGGTCGCGGCTCACCCGCATTCGCAACCGGATCGACGCCGCCCTGTCTGCCAACGACCTGGAGCGGGCCGAGGCGGCCGTGGTCGAGTCCCCCCGCGTGGAGGTCGGCGAGGGGGCCGTGGTGGACGTGTTCGCCAGCAAACGGCTGGTGAAGCAGGCCGTCCTGTCCCGGACGCAGGCCAAACCACTGATCGCATTCCCCGGCGCGTTCGGGGCGTTCACGGAGATCCTGTTCGAGGCCGAGTCGTTCGTCGGCTTCGAGGCCCCGGAGAAGAGGGGCAAGTCGTTCTTCCTCCAAGAGATGGCGTGGCAGGCCGTCCTCCAGGGGCGGCGGGTGGCGTTCTTCTCGTGCGGCGACCTGTCGGAAGTGCAGATGATGCGGCGGCTGGTGACGCGCGCCGTCGGTCGCCCCCTCAAGGCCACCAAGCCGACCGAGAAGGTCCGCATTCCGACATTCCTGGAGATGCGGGACGGCGGCCTGCCCGAAGTCACCTGGGACTGCAAGGCGTACCCGGAAGACATCGACTGGCGGGCGGCGTGGGCCACCTTCCAGCAGATCACTAAAACCGACTTGCGGGGCGAGCAGGACAAGTTCCGCCTGTCCACGCACGGCACCGGGACTCTGTCGGTGATCGGCCTGCGGTCGGTCCTCAAGCGGTGGGCGGTGGCGGGCTGGCGGCCGGAGGTCGTCGTCGTGGACTACGCGGACATCATGGCCCCGCCGCCGGGCACGACGGACGTCCGGGAGGGGATCGACCGGACGTGGATCGAACTCCGGTCGCTGTCCATCGGGGAACACCTGCTAGTCTTGACGGCGAGCCAGACCAACGCCGCCTCGTACAGCGTGGAGTTGATCGGCAAGGGGAACTTCTCCGGGAGTAAGACGAAGAACGCCCACGTCACCGCCATGCTCGGCATCAACCAGTCGCCGGGGGAGAAAGAGCGGGGCGTGTACCGACTCAACCTGCCGGCCGGACGCGACTCGGAGTTCGGCGAGAGTTCGACGGTCACGGTCGCCGGCTGCCTGTCGGTGGCCAACCCGATCATCCTGTCCAGTTTCTAGCGGTCGCCGCCCCCCAGGTGACCTAGACAATTCTCGAAAACCCCCCGTCATCGGCCGCCGCCAAAGGGCCGGGCGTCGTCGTCACCATCATTTCCATCCTGACGACGCGGGCGTCCCGCAAGTCCCCCCTCACCCGGAAGCAACTGCACGAGTACCTGGTCGCCGCCATCCCCCAGAGGGATCCGGACAAGCTGCTGGCCACGGTGAAGGCTCAGCTTTGCGAATCCGGCCTGATCTCCCGTGGGGTGGACCTCCGGGGCAACGTGAAGGACGGGTTCTGGATCGCGGCGGCGAAAAAATAGAAAGAAAGCCGTCAAACTGACTGCCGGCGCGATGACTGTAGCTGTAGAGTGTTCAGTCCCCCTCCTCCGAAACTCGCGGGAGGGGCCGCGAAACCGCGGGTGGGGCATAACCCCACCCGCCTCCTGGGAGATGGGATCATGGCGAAGACGAAAACGACCTCCGGCCGCGAGCCGCTGGCGTTCGACCGGGCCACGGTCGTGTCGCTGTTCCGGAAGTCCGAGGTGTCGAAGACCGCCCACAAGGAAACCGACGACTGGCTGGCCCAGAAACTCGGCACCCTCGCCGATCACCTCGACGACGAAGACCTGGCCGACTTGGAAAAGAAGGACGAAGACCTTCACGAAGCGGCCGTGGCCGCGCTGGAAGAGGTGGCGGCGGGCGGGTCGGTCGTGGTCGTGTCCGACACGGACACCGAAGACGACGACGCCGACGATGCCGAAGCCGAAGCCGAAGCCGAAGCCGAAGCCGAAGCCGAAGCCGAAGCCGACGATGCCGACGATGCCGACACCGAAGCCGACGATGAGGACGAGGATGAGGACGAGGAGCCGGTGGTCCCGGCGAAGCCCGCCGCGAAGAAGACGGTCACGGCGAAGCCCGCCGCTAAGACGCCGGTCAAGGCCCCCAAGAAGCCCGCTCCCCCGGTCGAGGACGACGAAGACGACGAAGACGACGAGGACGACGAGCCGGTGCCCGTCCCGGCGAAGGGCGGCAAGAAGCCGGTGCCCGTCCCGGCGAAGGGCGGCAAGAAGACGGTCCCGGTCAAGCCCGCCGCGAAGAAGCCGGCCAAGGAAGCCGCCGCCCCCAAGAAGCCGCGGAAGTCGGGGGTCATCTATCAGATCGT
>Ga0163147_10007764_pt1 | contig 12089 bp, 25 predicted proteins | sample OliLakLV19MP6G1_FD_148597 | JGI IMG/M metagenome (GOLD analysis project Ga0163147, IMG submission 148597) | Freshwater microbial mat bacterial communities from Lake Vanda, McMurdo Dry Valleys, Antarctica- Oligotrophic Lake LV.19.MP6.G1 | ecosystem: Environmental > Aquatic > Freshwater > Lake >...
ATTCAGGGTTGCGGCGTCGCGGGCAACGCAGGCGGATCGTCTGCCGGCGGCGCGGCGTTCCTGGGCGTCGGGTTTACGTCGGCACAGTGCTACGATTTTATGCTCGCACAGGCGTTCGCGTCGGTCGGCGAGCACCAAGCTGCGTGCGCCGTGTTGAACGTCTCGAGGGCGGGCCGGAGAGCCGCAAAGCGGGGCGTAGTACTGCCGACGTGTACGCCGGTCGCGCCGGTCGTGCTGGCTGCCCCGGCGCCAGACATGTCGGCTTACGTGACCCGTGACGAACTAGCTGAGCGAGAGCGCCGGCAGTTGCAGCGCCGACTGTCGAAGTAGCAGAAGTCATGAGCAAGACGGTAGAGATGAAGCGGGTATGGGCAATGCCAAACAGCGACACGTTCACTGTCCCGCCCATCGGTGAGTTTGTTCAACGCTACCTTGCCCGGTCCACAGTATCGGTGGACCCATTCGCCCGCAACAAACGCTGGGCGACTCACACTAACGACTTAAACCCCGCCACCGAGGCGGAGCACCATATGGATGCACAGCAGTTTCTTGTCCAACTTGCCGCCGATGGGGTCAAGGCTGATCTTATAATATTTGATCCGCCCTACTCGCCGCGTCAGATATCAGAGTGCTACAAGGCCGCTGGGCTGGAAGTTGGAATGAAGGAGACGCAAAACGCTGCGCTGTATAAGCGGGTGCGGGACGCAATCCCGCCGCTTTGCACAGATGATGCGGTTGTCCTTTCCTTCGGCTGGAACAGTGTGGGCATGGGTAAGCGGCACAATTTTGAGCAGCTTGAGATTCTTTTGGTCTGTCACGGTGGGGCGCATAACGACACAATCTGCATGGCAGAACGCAAACGACGATAAAGGAGTTAAGATGGATATTGGAGAAGCGATGGCAGAAGGCTTGCAGATGAGGCTCCGCGCATGGGACGCCTACTATGCCAACCCGAGCAAGGAAACCTGGGCTGTCTACGAGGCCGTGGTTGAGGAGTCGTGGGCGCTGGCGGGTGAGTTTGTCCAGACTGCCGTGGCGGGCCAGTCTTGGCGACGGTTGCCCGAGGCTGAGGTGGCTAACGCGGTTGTTAAGGACGTGGTACGGGTTCCGTTGCGCAAGGAATTATCGAGGGCCGAGTGGCTGGCCTCGTGTGGCGGCCTCAGCGCAGAGACTCCGAACCGCCGCTGAGGCCGCCCGGGTTTCGGGGGAACCGCTTGAGACCAGCGAGTTTCTTGAGACGTTGGCCGGGCTTTATGAGAAGGAGCAGAAGCTATGAGTACGACGGCTGAGGAATTGCTGCGGGAGTGGGAAGTGATAGACGCAGAGTTTGCGGCCTTGGATGACGTGTGGCAGGCGACGGAGCTGCGGTGGAGCATAGCGTGGAGGGCGTACCAATCTGCGCTGGAGAAGGAGCAGCAGGCATGATTTATGGTAGCGTGTGCAGTGGGATAGAGGCGGCGAGCGTGGCATGGCACGGGCTGGGCTGGAAGCCTGCGTTCTTCAGCGAGATCGAGCCTTACCCTTGCGACGCGCTCGCGCACCATTACCCCGGCGTGCCGAATCACGGTGACATGACAAAATTTAAGGAGTGGCCTGATGCAAGAATTGATCTCCTCGTTGGAGGAACCCCCTGCCAAGCCTTCAGCGTCGCAGGACTTCGCGCGGGCCTTGCTGACCCACGGGGAAACCTCGCACTCACCTACCTTGCAATTGCTGAACGCTACCGCCCCGACTGGGTGGTATGGGAGAACGTCCCCGGTGTTTTATCGGACCGAACAGGCGCATTCGGTAGCTTCCTCCAAGGTCTGGCAGAAGTCGGGTATGGGTGGGCCTATCGGATTCTTGACGCTCAATATTTCGGACTGGCCCAGCGACGCAAGCGTGTGTTCGTTGTCGCAAGTGCTAGAGGATGGGCCTGTGCCGCCGCGGTACTTTTTGAGTCCGAGAGCCTGCGCGGGCATCCTGCGCCGAGCCGCGAAACGAGGGAAGGATCTGCCGACGGCCTTGTTGAGCGCCCTGACCGCGGTGGCGGCAACGGCGAAGACGGGACCGGGCGAGGAATTCCGATTATAGCTGGGTGCCTGAATTCCGCTGGCGGTCACGCTGTGCCTGGTAACAGTTTGCAAGACGCAGATCAGGGCTATCTGACCCCCGTTGTATCGCACTGCCTGAACGCCGGCGGCATGGGCAGGATCTCCGCGGAGTCGGAGACGCTGATCCCTGCGCCGGCCCACTGTTTCGACGCGCGGCAAAGCGACGTGATCCAATACGGCAACCTGGCTGGGCCGCTCGATACGAACGGGCATTCTCAGGCGGTGGTCGGAGCGACATCCGTGCGCCGACTCACACCTCGCGAGTACGAGCGCTTGCAGGGCTTTCCTGACGACTACACGCTGCTGCCGTATCGCCGCAAGCTCGCGAAGGACTGCCCGCGCTACAAAGCGCTCGGCAACAGCATGGCCGTGCCGGTGATGCGCTGGATCGGCGAGCAGATAGTGATGGTGGATGAACTGAGGGCGGAGTGGTTCAAGGCGGCGGACGCGGCGGATGCCGCTCTGGCCGTGGCGAACAAGGCGCGCAAGGCGCAGATGGAAGCGTGGGAACCGTACTGGGCCGCTTTGAGGAAGGAACAGCTATGACCGATTCAGCCTACCCGTGGTACTTGAACTGCGCCGGGGTGGACGCGTACAACGACGAGTTGGCGGACGTTGTTTGTCTTGACTTCGAGACCACTAACCTGGAGAAGGGCGACCCGCGAGTCGAGGACAACGCGCTCGTACTCGCGTCGATCAAGTACGGGTCGGGCCCCGTGGTCACGTTCGAGGGTCCGGGGGCCGTCTGTGACGAGTTGCAGCGGCTGGTGGCTAAGGGCAAGCCTACTATCCTCGTTGCCCACAACGCCAAGTTTGAGCTGGGTTGGATGCTCCGGTCAGGTATTCCCATACACTCCCTGCTACCGTGGGACACGATGATCGCCGAGTACGTCATCGCGGGCAATCGCCGGGTTGAGCTGGGACTGGGGGCCGTGGGGCGGCGGTACGGCTATGGGGGCAAAGATCCCATCGTGGATGGAATGATCAGCGGGGGCGTGTGCCCGTCCGAGATCCCGCGACGGTGGCTGATCGAGCGGTGCGAGCGGGACGTGGAGACGACCTACGCGGTCTATCAGGCACAGCGGAAGCTGCTGTACCCCAAGCCGCTGGGGGCTGTCCTGTTTACCCGGTGTATCACGACCCCGGTACTGGCCGAGATCGAGCGGGAAGGTATGACCCTGGACCCGGAGCGGGTGCAAGCGGAGTACACGAAACAAACTGAGGCCAAGTTGGCGGCGTTGCAAGAACTGACGCTGATGACGGGCGGCATAAACCTGAACTCCCGCCCGCAACTGGCCGAGTTCCTGTACGGCAAGCTCAAGTTTGCGGAGAAAACCAACTACCGGGGCGAGGTAGTGCGGACGGCCACCGACAAGCCTATGACAGACTCAGACACGCTGGTATCGCTCAAGGCATCGACCAAACAGCAAAAGGACTTCATCAAAGCCTATGGTCGGTTCGGGGCAGCCAGTGCGGCCCTAAGTAAGAGCCTTGAGTTCTTTCACTCAGTCTGTGAAGTACACGGGGGCAGCTTCTATGGACAGTTCAACCAGTGCGTGACCCAGACCCACCGGCTGTCCAGTTCGGGGCGCAAGCTGTTGTGCCCGGACGGCAAGATGCGAGGGGCACAATTCCAGAACATGCCGCGTGACTACAAGCGCCTGTTCCGGCCCAAAAAGGCCGGGGACAGTTTCCTGGAGATCGACGGGGCACAGCTTGAGTTCCGGGTGGCCGGTCATCTGGGCGAGGACAGGCAAGTTTTCGCTGATGCCCTGAGCGGGGCCGACATCCACAGGTTTACAGCCTCCGTGCTCTCGCGGAAGCCCGAGTCCGAGATCACTAAAGAACAGCGTACAGCGGCCAAGTCTGAGACGTTCAAGCCCATGTACGGCGGGGAGTCGGGCACGGCCCGCCAGAAGGCTTACTACGCGGCGTTCAGGGAGAAGTACAGCGGCGTGTACAACGTCCAGCAGGGCTGGGTGGCCAGTGTACTCAAGGACAAGCAATTAGTGACACCGTGGGGACTGGTGTTCTACTGGCCTGACACGACGATGGATTCCCGGGGGTACGTGCGCAACAAAGCTAACATCTTCAACTACCCGATTCAATCGTTTGCCACGGCTGATATCATCCCGGTGTCCTTGGTGCTGTCGTTCTGGCGGTGTCGGGAGCAGGGGATCAACGTCCGGTTTGTCAACACGGTCCATGATTCGGTGTGCATCGAGGCCGCCCCCGAGGAGCTTGACAAGCTGCGCAAGACTTTGTTAGTCTCATGGCTGGGAGACACGTATCGCTACTTGGATCGTGTCTACGGGATCGAGATGAGGGTGCCCCTAGGCGTCGGGTTGACGACGGGGCGACACTGGGGAGAGGGTGAGGAATCAGCCTACTCCGAAACTTACAAGAGGACTACATTCGATGACTGACTATGTGGGTACGGTAAAGCGGATTTTTCCCAAGACTTGGGCGAACGGCGGGACGTCATTCTCCTTCACGATGGAGGAGACCAACTTCTTCTTCCGGCTGGGGGCCCAGCGGTACGCGGGTGTTGTGGAGGTGGGCAACAAGGTGTCCTTCTCTGCTGAACAGAAGGATGACAAGAGCGCCCAAGTCTCCGGCAAGGTGACAGCGGCGGCTGCGAGCACGCAGGCTCCGGCGTCGGCTACTCCTGGATCTGGGGGTATGGGCAACCGGGACAACTCGATTGTCTACCAGTCATCCCGCAAGGATGCCTTGCTGTTCATTCAAGTGGCCATCGCGGCGGGGGCACTCAAGCTGCCCGCTAAGCAGAGCACAAAAGTTGCTGTGCTTGAGGGTCTGGTGGATCGCTACACGGCGGCATACTTCGAGGACGTGAACAAGCTTGGCGCGATTGGCCGCATGGCGGCGTTCGAGGGTGAGGAGGCTCCTGAGGCTCCTGAGGATGGGGACGAGTCGGACAACGACGAGTAGGGGGGAGGGGGAGCGTGAACAAGACGACAGAGGAACTGCTGGCGGAGTGGCAGACGACATTCGACGCGTTGCGGGCTGCACCGTGGAACGCGCCTATTGCCGAACTGGAGTCTTTAAGGCTGGCGGAGGCCGTAGCGTCGGCGGCGCACCAAGCCGCTTTGAAGAAGGAGCGCAGATCGTGAGAGTACTCGTAGATGCTGATGCCCTAGCCTATACCTGCGGGTTTGCGGGGCAACACGTTGTCTACGACTGGACTCTGACAGACGTGGAGGGGCGAGCGGTCGATGAAGGTGTAACCGGCGACAAGACCGAGCTACAGGCACTTGAGATCGACCGCCCCCTGGGCACGGTACTTTCGGTCGAGAGTATCGTGGTTGCCCAACCGTTGGTCAACGTCCTCGCAATGTGCAAGAACGCCCTCCTCAAGATCGAGGAGGCTATGGACAAGGAGGGGCTGACGTTCAAGAAGCTCGAACTGCTCTTGACGGGTAAGGGTAACTTCCGCGACCAGATCGCTACCATCGTGGGGTACAAGGCTAACCGGGTTGGGGTAGACCGCCCGGTCCACTATAAGGCCATCCGGCGCTACATGGTCGAACGGTGGGGGGCACAGACCGTTCACGGCATTGAGGCCGACGACCAGTTGGCCATTATCGCGGCCAGCGAGGAGTACGACCCGGAGCGCGTGTGTATCGTGTCGATGGACAAAGACTTGGAGACCGTCCCGGGGCGGCTGTACAACTTCAAGCGCCTCACCATGCGGATACTTTCAGAGCGGGAGGCGTTGGTCAACTTCTACCGTCAGATCCTGACGGGGGACGTTGTGGACAATATCAAGGGATGCTACAAATGCGGAAAGGTAAGGGCAGAGCAGGTAGTCCACGAGGGGCTGGAGGAGGAGGCGATGTACCGAGCCTGTCTGGCCGAGTATCAGGAAAGCCTAAAGCGAAAAGGGTGCTTGTACGTAAACCTCGGAGCCGAGGCCGCGTTGCTGGAAAACGCAAGGCTGTTGCACATGCTCCGAGCACCGGGGGTCCAGTGGCTCCCGCCTTCCGCTCGGGTTACGAGCGCACAGTTGCGGCTTGTCTGACCTCTCTGGGGATACCGATTGCCTACGAGCTTGCCAAGTTCAAGTTTTACGTGCCGGAGACAGGGCGGCTGTGCGCCCAGTGCGCCGGTACGTCGGTAGTCAGGATAAGCACGTACATGCCAGACTTCAAGCTCTCGGAGTTCGTGTTCTTGGAGGCCAAGGGCAAACTGACGGCGAGCAATCGTCGGCGCATGGTCGCCTTCTCGGAGCAGCACAAGGGCGTGAAGTTGATCTTCATGTTCCAGCGGGACAACTGGCTCACGAGCAAGAAGCTCGGGAAGTACTCGGACTGGGCCAAAGCTAAAGGGTTCCCCTACGTTGTAGGAGACCGCATTACCAGAGAGTTTTTAAGCAAGGAAGGTGTATCGTGCTGATAGGACTTTGTGGGTACGCCGGGGCGGGGAAGGATACCGTAGCGCGGCATCTGGTGAACAGCTCGGGCTTCACCGCCCGGTCCATCTCTTATCCAATCAAGGTGATGCTCAACACTCGGTTTGGGTGGTCCCACCATATGTGGGAGGACCGGGAATGGAAGGACCGCCCGTGTCAGCAGTACGGGGCCTACGACGCCGGCAACTGGGGGGAACTCCCTTGTTTTAGTCCGCGCTCTTGGGCGCAGTGGCTGGGCACCGAAGTGGGCCGAGTGCTTGGCGGCGAGGATGTCTGGATAAACATGCTCCTTTCCAAGTACAACGCAAGTCCTCGGGATAGCCATTGGGTTGTCAGCGATGTTCGGTTTCCTAATGAGGCGCAGTTGATCCGCCAAGCGGGCGGCGAAGTCTTTATGATCTCGCGGGGCGGGCTGCTACCGGATAACCACGCGAGTGAGCGTGCCGTTAATGAGGTTGTGGCGGACAGATGGTTCGACAACACGGAAGGCAACCCGGGGGCTCTGCTAGACGCCGTTGACCAGTACATCGCGGACTACCTCTGATGAGAGTTCTACCTTGCAAGTACCACGAGGACGGTACTCCCGTGTTCAGTACGTCGATACGGGTCGTCAAGCTGGCTCTGTCTGATCTGGAGGAGGGGGATAGAGTCACGCGGTGGCAGTACCTCAACCGAGCCATCCTGGCTCTCACGCCACCACGGTGGGCGTCCATGAACGACACCGAGAAGTGGGTGCTTCTCCGCATTCTCGTCCGACGAGGAGAGGAGTACGTCCCGGACTGGATTGACCCCGCTCTGTGGGCGGATCTGCGGACAAAACTGTACTGGTGTGATTTCAACGTGGACACGGACCTGCTGGAGATTGCACGGGGTGGTAATATCAACATGACCACGAGCGACGGCAGACGGAAGGCTCTGGCGCTCCTCAAGGAGGCTGCCCGTAAGGAAGTAGGCTACGAGGCTGCCGCTGGGTTTGTGTCCCAGATCGACTTCACGGGCAACCCCGCCATGCCAGCGCAGGGAGACGACTATGAGTAAGGGACCGCGTACGCACATCATCATCCCCGACACGCAAGTTAAGCCTGGGGTGCGTATCGACCACCTTACGTGGGCGGGCCGCTACATAGCGGAGCGGTCCCCGGACGTGGTGGTTGTTATGGGCGACTGGTGGGACATGCCCAGCTTGTCCTCCTACGACCGGGGCAAGAAGTCCGCCGAGGGGCGCAGAGTGCGGGATGACATAGACGCAGGCAACGAGGCCATGGAGCGCATGTTGACCCCCATGCGGGCACGCCGCTCCTTCTGGAACAAGGTTCGGCTGGTGTTCCTGGAGGGGAACCACGAGCAGCGCATGAAGCGCGCCGCCGACGACGCGGCGGAGCTGGATGGCATGTTCGGGCTGCGTGACCTTAATCTCGACAGCTTCGAGATCCACCCTTTCCTGTCTGTGGCTCGTATAGACGGGATCAGCTACTCGCACTTCTTCCCTCGGGCGGCGTCCGGGGCTATCACCCAGTCACGCCGTGGGGCACCTTCTGCAAGGGCACAGTGTATCCGGGAGGGTGGGTCGGCCACTGCCGGCCACCAACAGGGGCTGGATATCGCCCCCGTGGTACTGGGCAATCGGCTCCAGTGGGGGCTTATCGCGGGGTCGTACTACCAGCACGACGAGGGGTACCTAACGCCCCAAGGTCACGACTATTGGAAGGGCATTGTGGTGAAGCACGATGTCCACAAGGGCCAGTACTGCCCTATGATGGTAGACATGGCGTACTTGAAAAGGAAGTACACAAAATGAACAAGACGACAGAGGAACTGCGGGCGGATTATAGAGCGGCGAAGCGGGCAACGTCGGCGGCGGATAGTCTGGCGGCGCAGAAAGCGCATCTCGCGGCGCTGGCTTGGGCGGCGCAGATGGAAGCGTGGGAACCGTACTGGGCCGCACTGGAAAAGGAGCAGAAGCCATGAGCGCCCAGCGACTTGAAATCATAGAGCGGTACGTCGGTCGTCTGATCCTCTGGCATTCGCCCGGAAAGGAGCTTGACTCGTACCGAGAAGAACTACGCCTTGCCACGGTCGAAGAATTGAGGTCGGACTGGATGGCGGCGGTGAGGGCGTCCCGCGATGCGGGCGAGGCGGCGGATAAGGCCGAGGGGGTTGCCCTCGGAGCGAGTGAGGAGGCGGATGCGGCAGCATGGGTGGTAGGCGTGACTGAGGAGGCCCTCCTAGCCGCGCAGAAGAAGGGGCAGCCATGAGCAAGACGGTAGGGGTATTGAAGAAGCAATGGGAGGCGGCTGAGGCGAATGCGCTGGGGCTTGTGAAATGGGCAGCGGATGCAAGAAAATCCTTTGACGCGGCGGAGGCGGAGTTGAAGCGGGCAAACGCGGCGAACAATTCGGCGTGGGAAAAGGCGGATGAAGCGCTGGTAGCGTACCGCTACGCGGCGAGAAAGGAAAATCAGCCATGACCAAGACGACAGAGGAACTTCGGGCAGAGTGGCTGGTGGCGCAGGATGATGTGTGGGCGGCGGAGGACGTAGCGTGGGCGGCGGCGGATATGGAGTTGATGGACGCGGCAACCAGTTTGGCTGAAAAGGCGGAGGACGCAGCATGGGGGGCGTACCGGGCCGCACTGGAAAAGGAACAGAAGCCGTGGCCAATACCCTAAAGGAAGAGCGGAGGTTGTGGGGCGGGGCGGATTTTTCGCTGCCCCCCGGTCAGCAGGAGGAGCTAATGGCTTTGGAAGCGTATAAGACGGCGACGGCCAGGACCAAGACGGTAGCGGCAAAGCGGGTGGAGATGGCCACGTTGGCGGCAGCGCACAGAGCGTGGCAGGCCGCGATATGGCATATGACGTCCGAGCCGTCATCAGACGTTAAGATGGATGGGTACAGGGAAGTGGAGAAGGAGGCTTGGAAGGCGTACCGAGTGGTACTTAAAGACTACCTAGCCGGGGAGAAGGACTATGACGCGGTGATCTGGTAAATGAAGCTCATTGTGGGAATTGCGGCGGGGTTGGTTGTGCTTCTTGGGACGGCTGTTACCGTTCTTGACCCGGGCAGGAAACCTGCGCCGGTTGAATCCTCGGATACCCCAGTAGCTGTGGTGATAACCCGGGTTTGCGATCAGGTTTATGTGATCAGTTTTGTGCTCGCCGATGGGGGAGCGGTATCCCTGACCGCCGAGGACATCGAACGGTTGGGGGAGGAGGACGTTACAGCGGCCATCAAGGTCGTCAAGGCCGTCCACGTAGTCAGTGTTTCAAACTTCGCGCTGTGCGGAGCTTAACTCAGGAGTCTATATATGCACATTTTCAAGTATGAGAACGAGTACAACGACAACCACCCCGAGAGCGTTGTGGTACGTGTACGCTCTGACACCGAGGTGTTGGATGACGTGGTTGCGGCGTTCAAGACGTACCTGACCCACGTGGGGTACACCGAGGATCAGGTTAACTGCGTCCAGTTCGAGAGCATCGCGGGTGACTATATGTGGACGGAGGACAGTGTAAAGCCCTCGGAGGAGGAGAGCACGCCCCCGTACTAAAAGGCAGAGAGTAGCCCGTTTACTTGGGCAGCGAGGTTATCTCGATCTCTCGCGCAGTTAAAGGCAAGCCCGACAACAGCTTGTTCAATATCTCTTGGTAGGAGACCCCCTCCGGGGGGTTCGCCAACTCCTGGGACAGGGGGACCGGCTCCGGGCAGGGGGCCGGTACCACCCTGACTGGCGTTGCGCAGCCTAGCAAGCAGAGCGACGTTCCGAGCGTACAAATCACGAGACTTGCCTTGTTCATCTACTAACCTCTTTGTAGCCCTTTCCTGCGCCAGCCGTCTGGCTTGCTCTATCTCCTTTACCCGCCCTACCTGCTCTGCGACAGCCTTGTCGTTGGCGGCGTGGATCTGCACTATCTTCGCTTGGAACTTCTGGGCCGCGTTGGTGTACCCCCAGCGGTAGATCCCCCCGAGCACAACCGCAAGTAGGACAACCCCGGCTAGGGGTTTCCAGTATTTCAGTAGCCAAAGGGGCACGTCAGATCGGATGGCGCGTGACGCGCAGGTAGACCATCAACACGGCGATGACGCCCAAGAGCGGGCCGTAGACCACCTCGGGGATTAGCTCCTTGAATTGCGGCAAAGATGCCTCAATTGCGCCAAGGACGGCGATGACGGCAGCCCACCGCACAGTCCGCGATGCGAACCACGGCTTGACCTCGTCCATAAAAAAGTCTTTCATACTGATTCTCTCTTTGGGTAAATGAAACTATCGGTGGCTTGCTTGAGTAGGTGCCCGAACTGCTCTATGACGGACTCTTTGCCGTAGTCCGAGTGGGCGGCTACCCACAGCATAGCGTGGGAGAACTCGTGCCAGAACGCTTGCTCGACGACTGAGGGGGAGATCCCCGGGCCGTCCTTGACCAGACAGATCAGCAGTCTGTCCGGGATGATCAACCCATACACCTCTTGCCCGGCCATCTCCTCCAGTACTCCCGGGGAGCACCGCTTGACCTGGAACGTGTGGGAGCCTAGTTTGAAGGACTTGGGGACACGGGCACGGGCTACAGGACTTCTTTTGGCCATTGTCCCGTCCTCATCATAAGGGAGAGGCGCTTGGACCTGAACCCTACCTGCCGAGCCCAGAGCGACTGGAGCATGTACACCGACGCGGGGGTGTAGTCCCGGTCTTGCACGGCCTTTAGGGTCCGCTTGAACTTCAAGAGACCGGCCACCCCGAGGTTAAACGCCATGTCGATCAGGACACTGCGGCGTACCTCGTCCAACTCCATGACCCACGGTAGGGCTCGGTACAGGGCCGCCGAGTGCTCCTCTATGTCGTGGTCGAGTAGGAGGTCGATGATGTCCTCGGGGAGCCTACCGCCCTTTGCCCGGTCGATCAGGTGCCCCACCCCTATGGTCCAGTACCCTAGAGAGTCTTGGTAGGCGTAGGGTACCCGGCCCTCGTGGAGGCTCAAGAGCTTGTGGATCTTGCTCATAGGCGGGACTTGATCCACTCACCGAACAGAACCCACGCGGCGGTCAGCGCCGTGCCTATGATCGTCAACAGACCCCACGCCCCTTGGTACCGCTGGAACTGGACCTCCAGTGCATCAATACGCTTGTCGTGGACAGTCTCTATTAGGCCCCGCTGGGTCGTTGCAGCGCCCAGCGCCAAAAGGAGTTCGGCGTGTCGTTCCTTTGACCTCTCCCGTTGGTCCTCCATTCTGGTTTCCAGCCGGGCAATACGTTGGACCACGTCCATGTTGTCAGGCATCGAAGGTCTCCTACGGGTTAGCGAAAGTCTCTATCTTCCGGTGGGTTCGGCGGGTAATCCCGGGGAACAACAGGAGGGGAAACCTTCTTGGGCTTTTTGACCCGGTAGTAGATGAACCCAACCACGGCGGTAAACAGCGCCAGTACAATCAGAACCTCAACAACCTTACTCATATCAAGCCTCACGTGTATGTGAATATCACGACGCCCCGCGCACCAGCGCCGGACACTACAGAACTAGTACCACCACCGCCGCCACCGGGCGCTAGGCCCGCCCCCGCTACGGCCCCGCTCGAAG
>Ga0163147_10007769_pt1 | contig 12087 bp, 11 predicted proteins | sample OliLakLV19MP6G1_FD_148597 | JGI IMG/M metagenome (GOLD analysis project Ga0163147, IMG submission 148597) | Freshwater microbial mat bacterial communities from Lake Vanda, McMurdo Dry Valleys, Antarctica- Oligotrophic Lake LV.19.MP6.G1 | ecosystem: Environmental > Aquatic > Freshwater > Lake >...
TGTCATTACTTCATCTGTCGTAATGATCTTGGTTTTGCCCAAATTGCTAGTGAGGGTCATCGCTTGACGATGCAAATCATCACGAGGACTGAGTAATGCAACCCAATAGAAAGTGTCAGCAAAGATCATCTCCATCATGTTGATCTATTGTAAAGATAGCGATCGTGATGTTCCGCTCCATCTAAGGGTAAACTTGCTAAATCCTTATTGGATAAACCACTGGAAAAAGATGTTGCCAACCCCAACAAAAATACACCTGTATCTTCTTGCTCTTCTACAGCTAAAAGGTCTTCAGTTACAGTAGTATCACTAAAGTTTTGTTGTCTATTCGTAGCTAGTCGCCACTCTAAGTAGCTGACAAACCCTAAAACTTCTTGTAAGACTGGTTCAGATATAGTTTCCAAGTGTTTCAGTTTATCGATAATACGTTCCTTTATGGCGGTCATACATTAAACTCCCTAAATATAGCTATATTGTAGCGGTTCCTTGGCAACGAATGTAGTGAATGGAGTAGGACGACGGCGATCGGGCTTCTTTGTGTAGTTATGGTGTGATCGTTCTGGCATGGGCGATCGGGCTTCTTTGGTTGAGGTGCGATCGGATTCTTTGTGTGGTTGGGGTGCGATCGAGAGTTGAAATGAAAATGCGCTATCATGCCACCATCTCATCTAATCTCAATCACTATGCAGATCTCAACGTTTGACAATATCCTAGATGGGATTGAAGCACTGCCTCCAGATGACCAGATTGCCCTGTTAAACATTCTGCAACGTAGATTGGGCGCGATCCCGTAGGTACTGGAAAAACTCGCATCACCATTCGGATTGATGACGACGTTTTAGCTTGGTTCAAAGAGCAAGTCCACTTGTTAGGTGGAGGCAATTACCAAACGTTGATCAATGAAGCCCTCAAAGCCTATACTCAGGAGCAGCGTCAACCCCTGTAGGATTGTCAGTCAAGCACCAAACTTTTTTAGGTGTAGTCCTCTAGCTATAAAGCTTCAAGTTATACTTGAAACTTCAAGGTTGGGAATACCTCGGCTTTTGAGTCATGTTTTGAGCAGCTAGCGATCGCGATACTTACAAGAAGGCTTGGTGCAATGGTTCAAAAAATTGCCTTATTCAACCACAAAGGCGGAGTCAGCAAGACCACAACCACATTTAACTTAGGATGGATGCTAGCCTCAAAAGGGAAAAGAGTAATCCTTGTGGACAGTGACCCGCAGTGCAATCTCACAGGCATGGCTTTGGGAGAAGAAACTGAGGATGACGAGGCGAGGATTCAAGAAATCTATAATACAACTTCAAACATAAAAACAGGATTGGCTCCCGCATTTGAGGCACAACCAAGAGCAATTGAAGCTGTCGATTGTATTCCGATACAAGGCCGGGATGGTTTATTTCTATTGCCTGGTCATGTTGGCTTTGCCGAATATGAAGTAACACTAGGTATTGCTCAAGAACTGAGTGGCTCAATTCAAGCGCTTAAGAATTTGCCAGGTTCTATTAATGACTTACTTGAGAAAACAGCAGCTAAGTTTAATGCAGACTACATGCTGATTGATATGAGTCCTAGTTTAGGCTCAATCAACCAGAACTTGCTGATGATTAGTGACTTTTTCTTAGTGCCAACTACTGCTGATTTTTTCTCTGTAATGGCCATCGACTCTTTAGCTAAAGTGCTGCCAAGATGGTATGCCTGGGCTAAGTCAGCCAGTTCACTTCAAATTCTAAGAGAAGCTAACTATCCTTTCCCTGACGTTAATCTGCGTTTCTTAGGAACGATTGTGCAGAACTATCGGATCATTCGAGGTAAGGAGACTGCTGCATTCCAAACATGGATCAAAAAGATCGAGGAAGCTGTGTCTGGAAAGCTTGCTGACACCCTGAAGCGGAGCAATATGATGTTACCGAGTCAGATGTATAAAGATCAGGGAATTCAAGGCAGCTTCTCTCTTGCAAAAATTTCAAACTTCAATAGTTTGATTGCTCTATCACAAGAGCATCGAACTCCAGTTTATGAGTTAACCCCTCAGCAATTAGGTCAAAGAGGAATCGTCTTAGAAAACAACCAGCAGAAACAGAAAGAGTTTAGGAAAACTTTTTCTGATTTGGCAGACAAAATCATTGCATTAAGTGCTGAAAGCTCCGCATATGCAGTCAGCGCTTGACCAATTTCGCGTTAGCATTGGTCGCGTCCGAGACCTGATTGCCCTGCATAACTCGGTCAAAGCGCAAGCTACTGGTGCATTAGATGTCTCGGATCTGTTACGTGCTGCATTGGTTCTGGCTGTGAGTGCATTAGATTATTACGTACACGAGGTTGTAACGTTGGGAATGTTAGAAATCCACCGAGGACAACGTTCTGAGCCACCCCCTTCACTAAACGCAACTCGGTCAGCCTTCTCGCGTTTCCAAGTGTCATTAGGAGGGGCACGTCAAGATCGACTGACAGCGATTGATATTGCCTCTTGGCTTGAAGCTGATATCCAACAAGTTCAAGGATATGAATTTCTCCAGCAATCCCAGACGATTTCAGCTTTGATCCCCACCATATCAAATAGCATCGCGAATAAACTAAATAATACTTCTTGGTTAGAGGGTGAAATTCGAGAGCGTCTCGCATACCAGAGCTTTCAACAGGCGGACAAAATCGCTGATGCAATCAGATATATTTCAGACATAAAGATATGGGATGAGGTCGCTATCCAGGCGACTAAATCTGCGAAAGAGATTAAGCAGCAACTAAATTCGATTGTTGATCGGAGAAATAAAATTGCTCACGAGGCCGATATCGACCCAACTTTTAATATTGGAAGCCGATGGAATATTGACGAAGGGCTTGTCGGTGATGCAGTTGACTTCATTGAGATACTTGTTGAAAGCATTCATCAAGTACTGTAAAAATAGCGTTCGGTATAAGCTAGGCAAAAAATTATTGTGGCGATTAAATAAAAGTTATTGGTTGGGTACTCAGGTTACTAGCTGCCGCACAACTTCACCATTAGCGATCGGATTTCAGTAAGGGCGCAAGAGGGCGCTAAAATGCGGATTGAGGTTAACAGGTTGAACGTAGGCTCATGCGCGTCTCTTTGAACTGGCTACGGGAATTAGTGGATATCAAAGCATCTCCCCAGGATTTGGCTGAAATCCTGACGATGGCGGGGTTTGAAGTGGAGGCGATCGAAGATCGGCGCACTTGGGCAGACGGCGTAGTGATCGGCAAAATTTTGGACTGCCAGCCCCATCCCAACGCCGACAAGCTGCGAGTGTGCCAGGTGGATATTGGGGCTGCTACGCCCTCCACCATTGTCTGCGGCGCTCCCAATGCCAGAGCCGACATCTACGTACCTGTGGCGACCTTGGGCACTTATTTACCGACGATCGACCTGAAACTGAAACCCGCCAAGCTTCGGGGCATCGACTCCGTTGGCATGATTTGTTCCCTCGCAGAATTGGGATTGGCGAAGGAATCCGCTGGCATTCACATCTTTGACCAAGAATCCCTACAATTGGGGGTAGATGTGCGGCCATTGCTGGGCTTGGATGATGTCATTTTGGATGTGACCTCCACAGCTAACCGAGCGGATGCCTTGAGCATGGTGGGGATTGCACGGGAGGTTGCCGCCCTGACCGGGGGAGCCTTGCGTTTGCCGGAGGTGAACAGTGAAGCCAGAGAGCCACAGCAAAACCCTGATCAACCCCTATTGCTGAGGGTTTCGGAGCCGCAAGCTTGCCCAGTTTACATCGGAACAGTGGTGGAGCAGGTGCAGATTGCGCCCTCCCCAGCTTGGTTGCAACAGCGCCTCCAGTCAGCGGGGGTGCGATCGATCAACAACGTGGTCGATATTACCAACTACATTTTGCTGGAGTGGGGGCAACCTTTGCACGCCTTCGATCGCGATGCGTTGCTGCAAGTCGGCAATCCTGAAACCCCCAAACTCCAGATGGGAGTCCGGCTAGCGGAGCTTGGAGAATCCCTCAAAACCCTGGACGGTCAAACTCGCAACCTTCAAGAACAGACCTTGCTGATTACGACCAACAATCATCCCGTGGCGTTGGCGGGGGTGATGGGGGGCGAAGCGACAGAAGTGCAAGCTACCACCCAGAACCTGGTTTTAGAAGCCGCCCTCTTTGACCCAGTGGCCATTCGGCGATCGGCCCGGAGCTTGGGGTTACGCACCGAAGCCTCAACCCGCTATGAGCGCGGGGTCAATCATGCTGAATTAGCCACTGCTTGCCAACGTGCCCTGCAACTGATTACAGACATTGCTGGGGGGACGATCGCCACACAACAGATAGCGGGCGCTCCCACCAATGCCTCCACCTGGGCCCGCACGATCGAACTGCGCCTGGAGCGGGTCACCCAAATTCTAGGCATGGTCGAGGTTGCAGAGGAACTGCGTGACCTCGAAGCCAAGGATGTGGAACGCACCCTGGCTGCTCTAGGCTGCACCCTAAGATTAACGGCTCCTGGAGTCTGGAGCGTCACGGTTCCTCCCTATCGCTACCGCGATTTAGAGCGAGAAATTGACCTGATCGAAGAGGTGGCTCGACTCTATGGCTACGATCACTTCGCCAACACTTTACCGGATAAGACCGAAGCTGGCTATCTGTCAGCCGAGCAAGACCTAACCTCCCGTTTACGCAGTGCCTTCCGAGCGGCAGGGCTGACAGAGTTGGTTCATTACTCGGTGGTTAAAGTGGGCGGCGATCGACAGGTCGTAATTACTAACCCTCTCTTCACCGAATATTCTGCCCTGCGGACTGAGCTACTCCCTGGACTGATTGATGCCTTTCAGTACAACCTGGAGCAGGGCAACGGGGCGCTCAACGGTTTTGAAATCGGGCGGGTGTTCTGGCGCGAAGAGGACGGACTGAGTGAAGCTGATACGATCGGGGGCATTTTGGGCGGCGATCTCAGCCACGGCCGCTGGGTGCGGAGCGGACGAGAACAGCCGCTAACCTGGTTTGAGGCGAAGGGCGTGCTGGAGAATGTGTGCCAGCGGGTGGGGCTGGAGGTGGAATTCCAACCCGATCGCCGCGACGATCGGCTCCACCCTGGACGCACAGCCTCGTTGTGGGTGCGGGGCAATCGCTTGGGCACCTTTGGGCAACTCCACCCCCAACTCCGGCAAGAGCGGGGACTCCCTGACGCAGTGTATGCCTTTGAACTCAACTTGGATGTCATCCTGGATGAGATGGACCGGGAGGAAAACTTCACCCCGATCTTCAAGCCCTACTCCACCTACCCCGCTTCGGGACGGGATCTGGCCTTCTTTGCCCCAACTCAAACTTCGGTGGCTGAAATCCAACGCACGATGACCCAAGTCGGAGGCACGCTGCTAGAGTCGGCGGACTTGTTCGATGAATACCGGGGCGACAATGTGCCTTCAGGACAGCGGAGTTTGGCGTTTCGCCTGGTTTACCGAGCCAGCGATCGAACCCTTACCGATGCCGAAATTGACCCTGTTCACCAGCAGATTCGTGAGAGCTTGGTGGAAAAATTCCGTGTTGATCTGCGAAGCTAATCCGCTAAACTCGGTTTGAATTGCATCCTTTTAACTCTAGTAGTCTGTCAATCATTAATTGAAGGGTAGCTGAAAGCTAGGAAGTTAGTTGGAGTTAAATTTTGAGGGGTCGAAGACCCTCAAAATTTTCTTGACAGAACACTAGGTCACTTATTAAATTGGGTCGCTTATGCCGAAATATGTTATGTGGGGCACTTATTGCGAAGATGTGCTAAAAAAACGATCGCCCTATCGTCAGGCTCACCTCGATGGCTTAGCTGCCCAGAAAGCGGCGGGAACCTTGGTGACGATCGGGCCGACGAAGGACATCACAAAAGTATTCGGCATCTATGATGCAGCGGATGAAGCAACGGTACGCCAATTAATCGAAGCTGACCCCTACTGGCAACACCAGATCTGGACTCACTACGATGTTTACGAGTGGATTCAGGCGGTGTAGGCTCTGAAAGATCTTTAAATCTAAGGAGATTTCCGAGAAAGATGTTACCCCTGTAGGGGCGTTCGCGGAGCGTGTGCTTTGCACTTAGCATCCGGCAGACAATCCCTTGAATCGGACAGGAGGTCATTGCCCCGATGCTTCGCCCTTCCGATGCCTAGTATAAACTTTTCTAGAAATCTCCCTATTCAATTCCTGGTTCTAAAAGATGTTTGAATCCAGTCTGTCACCCAATCGCTCTAAGGGCGAAGCATTCGGGCGAGTATTCTTTGAAACCACCAGAAATTGTTTGCCGAATGCTTCGCCCCTACCCAAATGTAGGTTTTTAAGTAGGTCTTTAAACAAATTTGTATCTCTACGGTATTTCATCTAGAGATTAGGTTTATGGTATTCGATCCTCAAGCAATCTACGATCGCCTGCAAGCTGTTCAGCATCACATTGCTCAGTACCCAACAATTGAGATTCCAGAAGGAGCATTTGAGGACGTTTATCGCATCCTATCCCGTAATTTTGCAGCACGGGATCATCGCTCTATTGTTGAGGAAGACAAGGCGGACTGTGATCCATTAGGTCACGTTTTTGACGCATACATTTGCCACATTCAAGGTAATTTCCATGGTGTTTCTGTCGAGACTGCTGAAGCATTGTGCGATCGAACCATTACCCAATATATCCTGACCCAAATCAACCTTAAAGTCAGAACAATTGATGGAAGTCAGAGCGATCGATTCAGCACAATTCAGGATTTATTCCTCAATCTAGATAGTACGCTGTGTTATGTTCTACTTTACGAAATCCTGCCAAATCTAACGATTCTTGACCCAGCTTGTGGCTCTGGTACATTACTAATCGCTGCAACCAAAACACTCATCAATCTGTATCTCCAAGTCATTCAGCAAGCAGAGTCTCTAGTCAGTCAAGCCAAATCTAAAGTTCCTTATAAACGAGAGTTAAAGGCATGGTTAGCAACTATTAAAACCACGTCTCAGCATTTAACCTATGCCCTCAAAAGACAGATTATTTCAGACAACCTCTACGCCGTAGATCTGCATAATGAAGCGATAGAAATTACTAAACTGCGGCTGTATTTAGGGCTGCTAACCTCTGCCCAAACTGCCGCAGATTTAGCAGATTTCCCTGATTTAGACTTCAGCATTATGTCAGGTAACTCCCTGATCGGTGTGATGCGAGTGGATGCCGAAGGATTCGATGCTGTGGGTGAAATGAAGCAGGGGAACTTACTTCAGCCCTTGGCGGCCGATCACTACAGAGCCGTTTTAACCGACAAACATTTGAGCATTGAGCAATATAAACATCAAGCTGCGGTATTAGCAGAATTGGAAGGTATTTCTTCCAGTAGTAAACGAGCCTTTCTCAAAGAACATATTGCCAAAATCAATCGCACAGCTCAAGCTAAGTTAAATCAATTACTATTAACTGAATTTAGTCAAAAATTAGGCATCAAATACTCACAATTTCAAGCCTCAGGAAAGCCCGTCAAACGTTTATTGACGATCGCCGACATTGAAGTCCTCCACCCCTTCCATTGGGGCTATCACTTTGCTGATATTCTAGAAAACCGGGGCGGATTTGACATTATCATTACCCATTCCCCGAATAAGCTTCTCAAGCCACAAATGCAAGAATTTCTGACTCAACATCAGGCATTAACCGCTACGAAGCACTTAGAAATTCAGAGAGCTTCCCCAAAACAAATCATGTTACAAGATGCAGAACTAACTAACCATTGGCTAACCTATCAAAGCCAATTTCCCCACGTTGCTGCTTACTATCAATCTGCTCAGCAATATACGAATGGTTCAATTTCTAAAAAGCGGATCAACCTGTACGAATTATTAATCAAACAGTGCTGCAATCTGTTGCGCGCTGGGGGTGAATGTGGCTTGCTAATTACAGGGATGAGTCTAAATGACTTAGATCACAATTCCCTTCAGGAACGATTGCCCGATCGCACCACCCTAACGGCATTCACTGAACATAACCATCCAACACCGCAGAAATCAAAGAAACGATCGCAATGCATCAGTTTCATTGTTCATATTCACCCTTATGAAGGGTGAGGAAACCAAGCATTCCTAATTAATCTGTCGTCAGAATTCCTGTCAGGCTAAAAGCACGAAAGTCAGTAATTTTGATAGGTACAATTTGCCCTTTGAAATCGGCAATATCACCAGGGAAAAAGGTGAGGCGATTACCTGATGTGCGCCCCATCACTTGCGTGGGATCTTTCAAGTTTTGGGCTTCCACTAACACGGCTTCGGTACGACCCAAATATCGCCGCGATCGGGCCATTGCCGTAGTTGATACCCGATGATTTAACCGTTGCAGCCGATCGCTTTTCACGTCTTCACTCAACTGATTTTGCCACAGGGCCGCCGGAGTGCCGGGGCGGGGCGAGTAGGCAGCCGTGTTCACCAGATCGAAGCCGATTTCCTCTATTAACTTCAGAGTGCGTTCAAACTGGAGTTCCGTTTCCCCAGGGAAGCCAGCGATCGCATCCGCCGTGATCGAAGCATCGGGCATATAGTGCCGAATCAGGTCAATGATAGAGCGGTATTTTTCGTGGGTGTAGCCTCGCCCCATTGCTTTCAGAATGTCATTGTCGCCCGACTGAAACGGGATATGGAAGTGTTCGCATACCTTAGGCAATTCCGCACAAGCGCGAATCAGGCGTTCCGTAAAGTAGCGGGGATGGCTAGTGGAAAAGCGCAGGCGATCGATCCCCGCGACATCGTGAACGAAATAGAGTAAATCCGTCAGCGTGTGCTGATGGCGACCTTCCGCAGTGACTCCCGGCAAATCTCGCCCGTAGGCATCAATATTTTGCCCCAACAGCGTCACCTCTTTGTAGCCTTGCTGGCCCAATTCCACCATTTCCGCCCGAATCGCCTCTGGAGTCCGCGACTGCTCCACCCCGCGCACATTGGGAACCACACAGTAGGTACAGCGCTCGTTGCAGCCATAAATCACATTCACCCAGGCCGTCACCGTGCTATCTCGTCGGGGTTGGGTGATGTCTTCTAAAATGTGCGCCGCATCGGTGGCCACTACTTGATTGCCATTAAATACCTGCTCCAGTAAGTCTTGGAGCCGATTGGCATGTTGTGGCCCCATCACCAAATCTAGTTCAGGCACTCGCCTAAGCAGGGCTTCCCCTTCCTGTTGGGCCACGCATCCCGCCACCACGAGGGTCAAATTGGGTTCCTGGTGCTTGCGCCAAGCTTGCCGACCCAGGTAGGAGTAGACTTTTTGCTCGGCGTTGTCCCGAATGGTGCAGGTGTTGTAAAGAATCAGGTCTGCGGTTTCGGGTGCATCTGCCCACTCAAATCCCATGCCCTCCAAAATGCCTGCCATGCGCTCGGAGTCGGCTTTGTTCATTTGACAGCCGAAGGTAACAATGTGATAGCGGCGGTGTAGGGCGTTCATTTAAGGCAGTAGTTCCAGACAAGGATAGGGAAATTGGGTAAGACCTGTTCCTTAACCTATCGTACACGTCTCTACATCGGGCATTCTCCTGACACTCCACCAACCAATTAGGCAGTCTTGAAAAAGCGGATGATCTCGCGCACATGGTCGAGGAATTGTCCATCGGTGCTGAGTTGGGCGATCGACTGCTCCGTCTCGCGGGAGAGGCGAACATGGGCCGCTTGGTTCAGGGTGCGTTCTTCTTCCAGAGCCGCCGCCAATCGCGTCAGATCACTGCGGGTCGCCTCCAGTTGCCGTTGCTGTGTGGTCACCCACGATCGCGGATCTTCGGGATCAAGCTGGGCCGTCAATAATTTCACCCCTGCCTCTAATTCCGCTACCCGTTGTCGTAGTTCCACCACATCCTCTCTGGGATACTTGAAGCCTCCACGAATCAGCGTCAATCGTGCCGCCAAGTAGCCATAGGTGCGAACCGCAGGCCGGAGAACAGTGAGCAGCAGGGCAGCCCCAGAGCCAATGTAGCCGATCGCACTGATGCCCGTTGCCGAGAGGAGGTAGAGTCCGATCGTAGACAAACTGTGTAACATGATGGCAACCCAGAGCGATCGACGTGCCACCATATTCACATACTGAATCTGTTGCCGATCGACTGGGATATTGGCGGCTTGGGACTGCGCCGCTTCTGCCAGGGTTTCCCGCGCTTCAAAATGAATATTCCAGGGCACGATCGTAATCGCCAGTAACCACCAAAAGCTGGCCAAGCCAATCACCCAATCCATAAAGCTGCCCGCAGGCACATGAAACCATTGCAATACGCCAAATGTGACCAGCGCGGTCACCACCAGCCCAATTCCTAACCCAATAAAATTGAAAGACATAGGACTTCTGCTCACTGCGATCGTGTTGCCTCGATCGTGGGCAAGCAACGGAGTTTTGTTGGGTTAAGTGTGCTAGTTTCCCAAGCTTCATAGTTAAATTGAATCTAGAAATGAAACCTTGTAGTTCACCCCCAAACGTTGATGTCGCAGTTATCTACGGATGAAGTTGCCTCAACTCAATCCGATCCAGTGCTGCACTACTCCCCTCCCGACAGTGCCACTTATCCGATCGCCCTCCAACACTACCGCTACTCCAAAACCTTGCCTTCTGTGGGTAGCTTGGGTGATTTGCGCCTGCTCCAGTACAAATTTCTCGCTTGCTTCTGTTCTCCACAATGCCCAGAGCGACTGATTCAGCCCACCTACGAAGTTGCTCAAACCCTCTGCGATGCGGCGATTCCAATCATCAGTGGCTTTCACTCTCCTATAGAACAAAAAATATTGGCTCTGCTCTTGGGCGGGTCGCAACCCGTGATTCATTGCCCGGCTCGTAGTTTAGAAAACATGCGCTTGTCTCCTGAGTTAAAGGCTGCGATCGGGCAAAATCGTTTGCTGTTGCTTTCCCCCTTTCCCGTCAGCCAGAAGCGAGCGACGGCTGACCTGGCTGAGCAGCGCAACCGCTTTGTCACCGCTCTCGCTACGGCTGTCTTCGTTGTCTACGCTGCACCCGGCGGCAAAACTGAAGCGTTGGTACATCAAGCCTTGGCTTGGGGTAAACCTGTACTAACCCTGGCGAGTTCAGAAAATGAGGACTTGCTTAAACTGGGTGCCAAACCTGTGCAACTAGCTGCGGTTGCTGAGTTGCTAGCATAAATACTTTTGTAAGAACCGCTATAAGCTATGTTATGGGGCAAATCAGAGACTCTGCGTGATTACGCCAAAACGTTAATCCCTGAAACCTATGAAACACAAAGACAAAGATCAGCACGAAGAGAATGTCCATGCTGCTGTTTCAGATGAGGCTTGTGAGGAAATGGGCAAAAAGTACGGATGGGAGTTAATTGAAACTAGGGATAACGGTGACAAAATTCTTCCAAAAGACTGTGTTTTTGAAGGTGAGCAAACATCGTTTGAGGATACACGCTATGGAGATTGAAACTTACGATCCTTTGGCAGGAAAAGAAACGTTGATTATCTACATGACCAAATCGGGAGAGGACAGGATTACTCTCTCTGGCGGAATGCTCACCCAAGACCGCAACACTCGAATTTTGAGGGATTCCTACGACTATCGACCTGTCCACAAACGCAGGGTGGACGTGGGTGAACGATTGAGGTGCAGTGCGGTGGTTCCAGGACAGACGTTGCCATCTCGACGCACGATCCCCACTGACTGGGTTGTGAGTGAGGTTGAGAGCTATGAGCCAACCATTGATATTCCAGGCTTTCGCGAGATTGTCATTGCTTACTGTGAGCGCAAGCCTCTCAGTCTAGAAGAGTTCAGAGACTCAATCTACGACAACAACGTTAAAGTTTCGGTTGATTCATTTGGTGGAGACGAAGAAGCCTGTAGTCAATTCTTGAACAGCGAGAAAGTTAAGGGGTACGTTCAGGTTTAGTAGCTCGGTGAGGTAAATTGCTGCTCTCTAGCCCTTCCAGCCCCCGATGTAGATTGCAGCCAAAATTGCTGTGCCAAAGAGCAGCCGATAGGCCACGAAAATCCAAGTGCTTTGGGTTTGCAGAAAGCGCATCAGCCAGGCGATCGACAAGTAGGAAAAGATAAACGCTGAGACCGTGCCGACAACAACCAGGGCAATGTCTGTGCTGCCTCCCCCGCTATCCTTCAAAGATTTGA
>Ga0163147_10007771_pt1 | contig 12085 bp, 8 predicted proteins | sample OliLakLV19MP6G1_FD_148597 | JGI IMG/M metagenome (GOLD analysis project Ga0163147, IMG submission 148597) | Freshwater microbial mat bacterial communities from Lake Vanda, McMurdo Dry Valleys, Antarctica- Oligotrophic Lake LV.19.MP6.G1 | ecosystem: Environmental > Aquatic > Freshwater > Lake >...
TCGCCCGTGCTCGCTTCGATTCTCGATGCAGTCCGCGCTACGTGGCGAGCAGACGCGGAGTCTGCGCAGTCGCCGCCGCCTGGCCATCGCGGTTCGCCGCCGCCGCCTTCACGCGGCGTCCTCTGCCGTCCTCGGCATCGCCGAAGATCCCAACCGGGCCGGTATTGCCCATCGGTGTCTCGTCCAACGCCCTCGCCCGCCAAGCTTCAGGCAAACGGTCTCTGTCAACCGATAGATCCGTCTATGGCCGCTCCGCGCGTCAGCGTCATCATTCCGAATTTCAACAACGGAACGGCGGAGACGGCGAGTGCCCGCAACTTGATCGGTGCACTGTTCGAGTCGCTCGAGCGCACGCTCGCGCACGAAACCGTGCCGTTTGAGATCGTCGTCGCCGATGATGGTTCGACGGATGACTCGCTCGCTACCTGCCGCGAGTGGTCGCAGAGGCAGTGGTCGGACGGACGATCATTCCTTCGATTGATTGAGCTTTCGCACAGCGGCGTGCTCTCACGCGTGCTGAATGTGCTGGAGCGCGAGTCGCGCGGCGAGTTTCTCGCGCGGCTCGACGGTGATGTGCTGCTGCGCACGCCCAACTGGCTGTCGGAACTCGTGCGCCTGTTCGAGAGCGACGTCCGCATCGGCGTGATCGGCGGGACGCAGCTCCTTCCCGACGGGACCGTGCACGCCTTCGGCGACGATCTCTGGAGCCCGCGCGGCTATCGGCACGTCGCCCGCGGCGTGGCGTTGAGTGAGCTGACCTCGCCGCCCCGCGAGCGCGAAGTCGATTCGATGATGGGCTGCTTCTACGCGACGCGCCGCGCCGTGCGCGAACAGATCGGCGGCTACGACGAACGCGTGCTGCGCGGACAGACCGAGGAGTACAGCACGAGGGCGCGGCGCGCCGGATGGAAGATCGTCGCCACGTCGCGTGTGGTCTTCGAGCATTGGCATGTCGATCGACTGCCACGGGCCAATCGCGCGGACCGGCCGGACGCGCTGGATGCGGCCCTCGATCAGTTCTGCGCGACCTGGGGCTTCGACCGTCTCGCCCCCGATCTTGAGGTTGTCCGTGAGCGCTACCTTGGCACGCCGCTCTGGTGGCGCGACCACAAGCAGCTCGCGGCGCCGGCGGCTGGAGACGAGTGGGAGCGAATCGGCAGCGATCCCGTGCTGGCGCAGCGGCTGGCGGAAGAGTTTGATCTCGCGGCGCTGGCCATCCGCGCTGCGGAGGGCGCGGTCACGGCGACACACATCGGCGCGGTGTGCGGCTGTCTCGCACACGCGATCGCACGTGCCGATGGACGCTGCGACGGCTTCGAAGAGCGCGGTGCTGCGAGCGAGGCCGCTGCGCGGAGTCTGCGGTTCAACACGTCAGCGCGACCGCCCACGTTCGTCGCCGTCGACGACCTCGCACATCTTCCGCTGCCTGACGCAAGCTGTCCGCTGATCCTCGTGTTCGGCGTGCTCGAGCGATACTGGAATCCGGTGGGACTCCTGCGCGAGTGCCGACGGCTGGTCACGCCCAACGGCGCCGTCATGCTGCGCACCGAACTGCGCAGCTCTCCGCTCGATGATCCTGACGCAGCGCTGCATCCCTTCACGAGCGACGAATTCCTCGCGCTGCTGCGGCACGTCGGCACGTTGGAACTGTTCGGTTTCGCGCCGCGCATCACCGCATCCGGCTGGCTCGAGTGCTGCCTGCGCGGCGGTGCGCGTACCAGCGGCCGCGGCTACTTCTCGCGCGTCGTCACACCGCTGCCTTCACACGCTTCGGCTTCTTGACGATCGCAGCAGGCTGCGCGGCGCGCGGACTGTGCGCCAGCAGCGCCTTGAGATACTGGCCCGTGTAACTCGTCGGATGCGCCGCGATCTCTTCCGGCGTGCCCGCCGCGATGAGCGTTCCGCCGCGATCACCGCCGTCGGGACCGAGATCGATGATCCAGTCCGCGCACTTGATGACGTCGAGATTGTGCTCGATGACGACCAGCGTGTGCCCCGCGTCGGCGAGCCGGCCGAGCACCGCGATCAGCTTGCGCACATCGTCAAAGTGCAGACCGGTCGTCGGCTCGTCGAGGACATAGAGCGTCCGCGCAGCCGTCCCGAGCACGTTGCTTGCCGTGCCAAGCTCGGCAGCGAGTTTGACGCGCTGGGCTTCGCCGCCTGAGAGCGTCGTCGATGCTTGGCCCAGCTGCACGTATCCGAGTCCGACTTCCTTGAGGCACTCCAACATGCGCCTGATCTTCGGATGCGACTCGAAGAACGGCGCCGCGTCGTCGATCGTCATGGCCAGCACGTCCGCGATCGTTTTGTGCTTGAACCGCACTTCGAGCGTCTCGCGGTTGTAGCGCGAGCCCTTGCACGTGTCGCACATCACGAACACGTCCGGCAGGAAGTGCATCTCGATCCGCCGCAGGCCTTGGCCCTGGCACGCTTCGCAGCGCCCGCCCTTGACGTTGAAGGAGAATCGACCGGGCTCGTATCCACGGATCTTGGACTCGCTCGTCATCGAGTAGATCTTGCGGATGTCGTCGAAGATCCCGGTGTACGTTGCGGGATTGGAGCGCGGCGTCCGGCCGATCGGCGACTGATCGACTTCGACGACGCGCTCCACCTGCTTCAGCCCGACGATGCGCTCATGCAGGCCAGGAACGATCCGCGCTTCATGCACTTCGACCTGCGCGGACTTGAGCAGAATGTCGTTCACCAGCGTGGATTTGCCGGACCCGGAGACGCCGGTGACGCAGACCATCCCGCCGAGCGGGAACCTGACGTCGATCGACTTGAGATTGTTTGCCCGCGCGCCTTTCACCAGGAGGCTGCGGGCGGCATCGAGCGTCCGCCGCTTCGCCGGCACACGAATCATTTCTCGGCCGGAGAGATATGCGCCGGTGAGCGAGGTCGGATGCGCCGCCACCTCGGCAGGCGTTCCGCTGGCGACGATGGTGCCGCCGTGCCGCCCGGGACCGGGGCCGACGTCGACGACCCAGTCGGACGCGCGGATCATGTCTTCGTCGTGCTCGACGACCAGGACGGTGTTGCCGATGTCGGTGAGGTGGCGCAGCGTGCGCACGAGCCGGTCGTTGTCCTTCTGATGCAGACCGATCGTCGGTTCGTCCAGCACATAGGCCACGCCGACGAGTCCGGAGCCGACCTGCGTCGCCAAGCGGATCCGTTGCGCTTCACCGCCAGACAGCGTGGAACTCGTGCGATCGAGCGACAGGTAATCGAGCCCGACCGACGCGAGAAAGCCGAGCCGTGCGTTCACCTCTTTCAGGATCGGTGTCGCGATCACGCTGTTCTCCGCGCCGAGTTCCAGCGCCGCAAAGAAGCCCAGCGCCCGCTCGACAGTCAGCGCGCACACCTCGCCGATGTTGAAGAACGAGTCATCGGAGCGCACGCGCACACCGAGCGACGTCGGGCGCAGGCGTTTGCCGCGGCACGCGGGACACGGCGCGTCGGTCATGTACGCCGTGAGGCGCTCCTTGACGAACTGGCTTTCGCTCTCGAGAAAACGGCGCTTCAGGCTCGGCAGCACGCCTTCCCATGTCACGCCGAGTTTTTCTTCTTCCTCCGGTGTGAGGCCCTGCAGCACGACGCGCTTCGTCTTTGCTGAGAGCTTCCCGAACGGCACCTTGGGGTCGATCTCGAACGCGGCGCAGAATTTCCGCAGCAGCCGCGCGTACCACATGTTCATCCGCTTGCCGTTCTTGCGCCACGGATCAATCGCGCCTTCGCTGAGTCCTTTCTCGTGATCGGGAACGACGAGGCGCTCGTCGAACTCCTGCACACGACCGAGGCCCGCGCAATCGGCGCAGGCGCCGTGCGGCGAGTTGAACGAGAAAAGCCGCGGCTCGAGCGCCTCGATGCTGCAGTCCGGATGAAGCGAGCAGGCGAATTTCTCGCTGTAGCGCTCCTCGGTCCACGTGCTGCCGTGCTCGAGCAGCACCACGACATTGCCGTCGGCGAGCTTCAGCGCCGCTTCGATGCTTTCGGCGAGCCGCTGCCGGCTCTCGTCGTTGATCACGATGCGATCGATGACCGCTTCGATGTCGTGCGCTTCGTATCGTCCGAGCTTCAGCGGATTCTCGCCGCTGTCCTTGAGCGCCTCGCGCACATCGACGAGCGTGCCGTTCACACGGGCACGAACGAAGCCCTGCTTTTGAATCGCTTCGAGAACGTCGCGATGAAAGCCTTTTTTCGAGCGAACGATCGGCGCGGCGATCATCGCCCGCTGACCGGCGCGGTGCTCGATCAGCGACGACACGATCTGCGACGGGCTCGATGCGCGGATCGGCTGACCGCACACGACCTGCGTGCCGTCCTTCTTCACCTCGGTCACGTGCCAGCACGTCGGTTGGCCGCACCGCGCGAAGAGGAGCCGTAGGTAATCATAAATTTCGGTAGTCGTCGCAACGGTGGAGCGGGGGGTATGTCCACCGGACCGCTGTTCAATGGCGATCGTCGGAGGCAGGCCGTCGATCGCGTCGACGTCCGGCTTCTCCATCTGATCGAGAAACTGGCGGGCGTACGCGGAGAGCGACTCCATGTACTTGCGCTGCCCCTCGGCAAAGATCGTGTCGAACGCGAGGGAGCTCTTGCCCGACCCTGACACGCCGGTCATCACCACGAGCCGGTCACGGGGAATCTCCAGAAAGACGTTCTTGAGATTGTGCTCGCGGGCCCCGCGGACGCGGATCCACCGGCTGCGGTCTTGCGGAGGGGCGTGCGCGACCGGCAACACCGAGGGTATTCCGTTGACAGACGGCTTAGCGGCTTGACGGGCGGACGACGCGGCCCGCGCTGTGGATGGCGAGGGCGACGCGGATGCGGGAGGGCGAGGCATGGATCGGGGGAGCGGAAAAGGGACGTGCGAGGGTGAATTCCGATGTTATCCCGCCTCCGCGTGCGCCTAGGCCATCAATTCGGGCTCGTACGGAAACATCCCCGCAAGGAATCTGCGTCTTCGAGTGCGGTTCATCCGAAAGTAGAGGCGTCGAGTCTTCACCCGAATCGCGAACGAAGAAGTCCTCGCCTCGACGGTGCCTGCTCCCCCTTTGCGGGGGATGACGGAAGCAGTTCACCGCTCTCTCTCGACCCCGCCGCCTCGCTCTGGTCCGCATGCACGCACCCGCTCCCGTAATCCCGGTTTCCGACTCCCGGTTGTCCGAAACGAAGTCTGGTCTTGAGCCGGTCCCGAGCATGGTCAAGGAGACGCCGCACCCGACGCTCCGCGTCCGCAGTGAGCCGAGTCGCGCCGGCCAGCCGCTTTCCCACAACGACTCCCCGCAGACGGTTGTCTCGACAGACATTGAAACTCCGATCGCCCTCGCTGACGGGAACCGGCCGACCAGCCTGCACCCGTCGGAACTGATTGCGACGCACTCGGCCGCGCGATCGATCCGGCTCCGAAGCCGCTGAGCGACTGCGGGGCCCGCGTGCATCACGTCAGCGGCGCTTGCCTTTGCGCCCGGCGCGCGTTCCCGGCATGCCGGCCTTTGCCTTCCGCGGCTCATCGTCATCGTGATCACCGTCGCGCGCGAGCTTCGTGTCGACGGGCATCGCTTTCAGCTTGGCGACCTGATCGCGCAAGGACGCGGCCTTTTCGAATTCAAGATTCTGCGCCGCCGAGAGCATCGAGCCCTCCAGCTCCAGGATCATCTCATCGCGGTCGAACTCTTCAGGCTTGGGCTTACCGGCCGCGACCCGCGCCGTGCGCTGCCCCGCGAGCTCCTGTTCCATGCCGCGCCGGATCGCCTTGATGATCGTCTGCGGCGTGATGCCGTGTTCGAGGTTGTACGCGATCTGCTTCGTCCGCCGGCGCTCGACTTCGTCCATCGCCGCCTGCATTTCCGGCGTCACCTGGTCGGCATACAGAATCGCGAGCGAGCCGCTGTTGCGGGCGGCGCGGCCCATGGTCTGAATGAGGCTCGACTTGCTCCGCAGAAACCCCTGCTTGTCCGCGTCGAGAATGCAGACGAGCGAGACTTCCGGAAGATCCAGTCCCTCGCGAAGCAGATTCACGCCGACGAGCACGTCGAACGTCCCTTCGCGCAGTTCGCGCAGGATCTCGAGCCGTTCGAGCGTCTCGATCTCGCTGTGCAGATAGCGCACGCGCACGCCCTGCTTGTCGAGATACGTGGTGAGGTCCTCGCACAGTCGCTTCGTGAGCGCGGTCACGAGCGCCCGCTCGCCGCGGGCCGCGCGGATCTTGCACTCATCAACGAGGTCCGGCACCTGGCCGCGTGCCGGGCGCACCGAGATCGGCGGATCGACGAGGCCGGTCGGGCGGATCACCTGTTCCGCGATGATGCCGCCGGCCTGTTCGAGTTCGAACGGCCCCGGCGTGGCGGAGACGTAAATCAGCTGCGGGGTGATCGCGTCCCACTCTTCAAACTTCAGCGGACGGTTGTCCATGGCGCTCGGAAGCCGGAAACCGTGATCGACCAAAGTCTGCTTGCGGGCGCGGTCGCCGAAGTACATGCCGCGGATCTGCGGAATCGTCACGTGGCTTTCGTCGACGATGACCAGCCAGTCACTGCGCCGGCGGTCCGGATCGCGCTCTGGCGCGGAGTACGTTTCGTGGTCGGAGCGCTGATGAAAGTAATCAAGCAGTGTCCAGCTCCGCTCGCCCGGCGCGCGTCCGTCGAAGTGCCGGGCGTAGTTTTCAATCCCGGAGCAGTAGCCGACTTCGGTCAGCATTTCGAGGTCATACTTGGTGCGCGAGAGCAGCCGCTGCGCTTCGAGCAGTTTGCCTTCCGATCGAAGCTCGCCGACGCGAATGTCGAGTTCCGCCTGAATCGACGCGAGCGCTTTCGCACGCTGGTCTTCCGGCATGACGTAGTGCACCGCAGGAAAGATCATCGCCCGGCGCTCGTCGGCGAGCACTTCGCCTGACGTCGGATCGAAGAGCTGGATCGCGTCGACTGCATCGCCGAAGAGATCGATGCGCACGGCGTACTGCTCGTACGCGGGATACACCTCGATGCAGTCGCCGCGCACGCGGAACTGCCCGCGGCCCGGGGCCGTGTCGTTGCGCTTGTACTGCATGTCCGCGAGCGCGAGCAGGAACTTCCGCCGGTCGATCGGCCGGCCGCACTCGACCATCACCGTCTTCTTGGCGTATTCGACCGGCGAACCGAGACCGTACATGCACGACACGCTGGCCACGACGATGCAGTCGGGGCGGCTCAGCAGATTGCTGGTCGTCAACAGCCGCAGACGGTCGAGATCGTCGTTGCGCGACGCATCTTTCTCGATATAGATGTCCCGCTGCGGAATGTACGCCTCCGGCTGGTAATAGTCGTAATAGCTCACAAAATAGCTGACGGCGTTCGTCGGAAAGAGCTCGCGCATCTCTTCATAGAGCTGCGCCGCGAGCGTCTTGTTGTGACTGACGATGAGCGTCGGCCGGCCGGCGGCCGCGATGACGTTCGCCATCGTGAACGTCTTGCCGGTGCCGGTGGCGCCAAGCAGCACCTGGTAACGCCGCTGTTCGTCGAGCCCTTTGACGAGTTCGGCGATCGCGCCGGGCTGATCGCCGGTCGGCTGGTACGGACTGCTGAGTGTGAACGATGCGCGGGTCATGAGCGGGTCGCGAGAAGCGCTCGCGGCGATTGTCGCAGGAGGGAGAGCGCAGCCGGAAGCGATGCGAGCACCGTCATCACGAGCATGGCGGCGCAACCGTACGTGACGGCGAGGACGGGGAATACCAGCTGCGTCGGAATTCCCGCAAGATCGCGATGCCAGACCGTGCCCATTGCGGCGAGGTGCATGCCGAGCGCGGTGCCGGTGACGGCGCCGGCCAGCGCGACGAGCACCGACTCGCCGAGCACCAACCGCAGCGGCACACTCGGCGATCCGCCGATCGCGCGCAGCACGCCGAACTCATGACGGCGCGACGCGATGCCCGCGGCGACCACGTTGCCGACACCGAAGCAGGCGAGAAAGAGCGCGCCGAACGAAACGGCTGCCGTGATGCTGCGCATCGTGCCGCCGACATCGTCAAGCACCGCGCGGATGCCGCGGCCGCTCGCGTAACTGGCACCTGGCACGCGGTCACGCACGAGTTTCTCGACGGCCGCGTCCGTCTCCGCCGAGGCATCATCGAGCACGAGCTGCATCAAGCGGGCATCACGCGAGCCGAAGTGCTTCTCGACGGCGGCGAAGTCCATGAAGACGCAGCTGACAGCCTGTTCCATGTACACGCCGCGAATGCCGAAGACCTGGACCGCGACCTGCAGGGCCGGGCAGGACACGACGCCGACGATCTCAAAGCGCGTGTCCCCGGCGTTGCCGCCGAGTCCGATCGTCGAACCGACATCGAGTCCGCGCGCGAGGAGAAACTGCTCTGCAACGAGCACGGCATCGCCGTCCTTCAGCCGCGGGATCGCCGCCTCCGGAGTACCGCGGATCCATTCGAGATTGTTCAGCGCGATGAAGCGGTCGGGATCAAAACCGGCGCACACCACAGTCGTCGGTCCGAGTCCGTCGACGCCGAGCGTTTCGCCCTTCGCGAGCCGCACCGGCAAATAGCCGACCGGACAGCCCGCCTTCACGCCGGGAAGCTCTTCGATGAGCTGCTGCTGGGCCGGCGACAGGCCGCTCGTCGAGAACACAAAGCCGTCCGCGAACCGGATGTGGTCTCGGAACTCAGCGAGCAGACTCTCGCTGCCCGACCACGTGCTCACCAGCACCGACGCGCCGACCATGAGCGCGCCGGCCGTGAACCCGAGGCGGTACGGCATCGAACGGACGGAGCGAATGAGCAACCCCTTCGGCAGTACAAGCAGCGCTTCGACGGCCCGCCCTGCGGTGCGGGTCACGGCCCACAACACCACGGGCGCCGCGAGAAAGTAGCCAATGTGCAGGAGCGCGATGCCGACGATGGCGTACAGCCAGAAGCGGAGCTGCGTGTCCTGGACGCCGAGCAGCGCGATCTGCATGCCGATCGCCACGCAGGCCAGCACGAGGCACACACCGAGTCCGCGCGGCTGCGGAGGGCGCGACCGCACGGCAAGCGCCTCCATCGGCGTCACGCGCGACGCCTGCCACGCCGGGTAGGCGGAACCGAGCGTCCCCGCGATGACGGCGCCGGCGAGGGCGAGGATCATGCCGACGTAGGAGACCGCGAGCCCCGCCATCAGCTGCTCGCGGTAGACCCTCACCAGAACCCATGCGAGGAAGATTCCCAGCGGCACGCCGAGCACGCCGCCGATGATGGCAATCGTTCCGCCGACGAGCAGCTGTCCAAGAAAGAGCTGGCTTCGCGCGGCGCCGATGCAGCGGGCGATGGCCATCTCGCGCTGCTGTTCTGTAACGGCGGTCGTGAGCCCGACGGCCACGATGAAGGCGCAAGAGAGGAACGCGATTGACGCGGCGAGCGTGAATGCGAGCCGGCTCGCCAAGATCTGGCGGTCGAGTCCGGTCGAGATGCGCTCGGCGGGCTCGAGGATCATCGGCTCCTCGACCACGTCTTTGTGCCGCTTGCACCAGGCTTCGACATCGGTGCCGCGCTCCAGAATCACGGCGACGACCGTGAGTTCGTTCTCCCGGCCCGACGCCTCGCCGAGCGTTGAGCGCGCCATCGAGGCGATCGGCCGCTGCAGAGTGCCGAGGCGCGGACGCTTGAGCACGCCGCACACGCGCAGGTCGACCGCCGGGCCAAAGCGCTGGATGGAAACCGTGTCGCCGATGCCCGCTTTCAGCATCTCCGCGGTGCCCGGATCAATCAGCACGTCGTACGGCGTCTGCGGCCGCGTCCCCGACTCCAGTTCGATTTCGCGAAAACGCTCGTCTTCCGGCACGTCGATGCCGCGCACCTGGACCGTTGCCCGTGGTGCTTCGCCATCGCGCCGTGCTGCTTCATTCACGAGCGTGAGCGATCCGAACAACCGGGCCGTCGCGACCTCCACATCCGGCAGCGCGGCGATGCGTTCGAAGAGCGCCACGTCAAACGTTTCGCCATATCGATGGACGAGCCGCGCGTCCGTCGCACCGAGCGCCCGCGTCAATCCGAGCGCGATCGTGCTCTCGAGGCTCGCCAGTCCGCAGCTGGTTGCGACAACGAGCGCACTCGAGAGCGCGACAGCGGTGACCAGCAGCGCCGTCCTACCGCGTCGACCGGCGCCCGTCGACCCGAGCAAGCTCTGCCGCGCGAAGGGCCAACTCGCTCGCAGTACAGCCATCAACATCGAATGATCCTGCCAGTTGCCCGTCGCGAAGCACATGCACGGTGCGGCAGTGTGCCGCAGCAACCGGCTCGTGAGTCACCATGAGGACGAGGATGCTACGCGCTGCCGCGACGCGCTCGAGCATGTCCCACAGCCGTTCGCTGGTATTCGAATCAAGATTCCCCGTCGGCTCGTCGGCGAGGAGAACCGGCGGCTCAAAGAGCAGAGCCCGCGCGATCGCGACGCGCTGCTGTTCACCGCCCGACATCGCGTCAGGGCGATGATCGGCGCGATCGACGAGGCCAAGCTCGCTCAGGAGCGCCTGCCCGCGTGCCAGCAGCTCATCGCGGGGCCGCCCGTCGAGCACCCCCGGAAGCACGATGTTTTCGAGCGCCGTGAGCGTCGGCAGCAGATTGAACTGCTGAAACACCACGCCGACGGAACGGCGTCGATACAGGGTCAATTCGCGTTCGGTGAGCTTTTCGACGCTGATGCCGCCCGCGCCGGTCTTGAGTGCGATCGTGCCCGCGTCGGGCCGATCGAGGCCGGCGAGAAGATGCAGCAAGGTGCTCTTGCCGCTGCCGGACGCTCCCATCACGGCGACGAACCCGGAACCGTCGACATCGAGATCGAGCCCCCGCAGCGCTTCGACGTGGCGACCGCCGATGCGGTAGCGCTTGACCAGACCGCGGACGCGGATTTCCGGAAATGTCGCAGTGTCCGCTTGCAGCGTGCCAGTGTCAGTGACTGGCATGTTTCGAGTCGTAGGTGGTCGCATCCATCAGCTTTGCGAGCGGCGACGTATCGGTGCACTCGAGCTTGACGAGCCAGCCGCGACCGAACGAGTCGCTGTTCACGAGCGATGGATCCTTCACGGCATCCTGGTTGACCGCGACGATCGTGCCGCTCACAAACGAGTAGATGTCGCTGGTGGTCTTGACGCTCTCCACTTCACCGACGGAACTCCCCGCTGCGATCTTTGTGCCGACCGGCTTCATTTCGACATAGGTGATATCGGTGAGCTCGTCGGCGGCGAACTTCGTGATGCCGAGCACGACGGTGTTGCCCTCGATCCGGAACCATTCGTGCGATTCGGAATAGCGGGCGTTGGCTGGGGAGTTGGTGGAGTTGGCCATTGGATGAGTGTGGGAGTGATGGCGCGGGCGGCAGAAGATACGGGATCGAGTGACACGCGGTGGGCCTCGGTCCACCGGGCCTGACCGCGACGGTCGGGGTGAGCGAATGCCTTATGAAAAGCGAGTCATCCCCAAACAACCTCACGGCAAGTTGGGCAATTTGGGCAACTGGCCCTTGCCGACCTTTGATCGGGCCCGTAGTCTCCTCTACGCACGGATGACAGCATCCTGCTCTCAGTCTTTCTCCCCTCCGGAAACGCCGCCTGCGAAGTTTGGGCGGCGTTTTCTTTTGGTTGCATGTTTTGGTTGCATGTTTTGGTTGCATGTTTTGGTTGCATGTTTTGGGTCCGCGTTGGGGGGTCCGTGTTGGGGGTCCGTGTTTGGGGGTACATAATTTTTCGCGTCGATGGCGCTCAGCGGAGCACCGCCCGCAGATCGGTGCTGGTGCGGGCCCGTTCCCGCGTGGGCCGCAACGCGGTTATCGTTCCCCCCTCGCTCGAGCACAGGGCTCTGAATTTCTACTCTGAACTTCCAGAAGGGGACGGGCAACGTTGCAGGCCCAGATCGTCTTGACCCTCTCGGTAGGTGCGTTGAAACCGCTTCTGGCCGCGTCCGACCCCCGGTGTCCGACGCTGTTTCACGTCCCTGACTTTGCGTCGAAGGAACTGTCGCTGCGCGGGCTGAACCTGCCGAGCAGCCTCTTTGCCGGCCGCCCGGGCGCCGATCTTGATCGCATCCGCGACCTTGCGGACAAGGCCAGCTGCCCCTGCCTCGTGCTCG
>Ga0163147_10007773_pt1 | contig 12083 bp, 10 predicted proteins | sample OliLakLV19MP6G1_FD_148597 | JGI IMG/M metagenome (GOLD analysis project Ga0163147, IMG submission 148597) | Freshwater microbial mat bacterial communities from Lake Vanda, McMurdo Dry Valleys, Antarctica- Oligotrophic Lake LV.19.MP6.G1 | ecosystem: Environmental > Aquatic > Freshwater > Lake >...
ACGCAACCCGCGGCGGGAATGATCGGGGATTGTTCTGTATAGACGGAGAGGACGAGCGACCTTTTCCCGGCAACGGCGGGGGTCTATCGTCGAAGCCCGACCCGTGCGACATTCGGCCGCGGGGGCTGTTTTCGTTGTGTTTCTCCCGCCACTCTGTCGTGAAATATCCGTTCCGGCCCCCCGCAGGAGCATCCCCAGCCATGCCCGCCACCGCCGCCATGCCCACGCTGAATCTGTCGCCGACGCGTTTGCACAGGAATATGTCTCCGGCGCGGCTGATCGAAGAGGCGATATCGCGGAAGGAAGGCGTGCTGGCGGCGAACGGGGCGCTGGTGTGCAAGACGGGAGATCGAACCGGGCGGTCGCCGAAGGACAAGCATCTCGAGGATTCGGCAAGCTATCACGACAAGATCTGGTGGGGCGCGGTGAATCAACCGGTGACGGGGGAGCAGTTCGAGGCGGCGATGGCGATCGCCGCGGAACACCTGAACACGCAGGAGAAGCTGTACACGTTCGAGGGATTCGTCGGGGCCGACCCGGGGCACCGGCTCGGGGTTCAGGTGATCTGCGAGCAGGCGTGGCACTGCCTGTTTGCGCGGACACTGTTTATTCCGCAAGGGAGCAAGGCGGCCGGGCCGAATGCCAAGTGGAAGCACGACTGGACGGTGATCAACGCTGGGCGGCGGCGGTTGACGACCGAGGAGCAGAAGGCGTGCGGGGCCAAGGGGCCGGTGCTGATCGTGCAATCGCTGACGCGGAAAACGGTGGTGATCCTGGGCAGCGAGTATGCCGGGGAGATGAAAAAGAGCCTGTTTTATGCGATGAACTACGACATGCCGGAAGTGGGCGTATTTCCCATGCACTGCTCGGCGAACGTGGACAAGAAGGATGCGGCCAACGTAGCGCTGTTTTTCGGGCTTTCGGGAACTGGGAAGACGACGCTGAGCGCCGACCCGAACCGGGCCCTGATCGGCGACGATGAGCACGGGTGGAGCGATAAGGGCGTGTTCAACTTCGAGGGCGGGTGCTACGCCAAGTGCATCAAGCTGAGCAGGGAAGGCGAGCCGCAGATCTTCAGCGCGATCCGCTTCGGCTCGGTGCTCGAGAACACGGTGATTGACCCGGAGACGCGCGTGCCGGACTACGACTCGGCGGCGATCGCCGAGAACAGCCGGGCAACGTATCCGATCGACCATATCGAGGGCGCGGTGATCCCCTCGGTGGGCGGGCATCCGAAGAACGTGATCTTCCTGACAGCGGATGCGTATGGAGTGCTGCCACCTGTGAGCAAGCTGAGCCGCGAGCAGGCGATGTACTACTTCATCAACGGGTACACGTCGAAGCTGGGCGGCACCGAAGCGGGCGTGAAGGATCCGGAGCCGAACTTCAGCCCGTGCTTCGGGCAGCCGTTCCTGCCGCGTCCGCCAAAGGTGTATGCGGAGATGCTGGCGGACCGGATCGCCAGGCACAACGCCAATGTCTGGCTGCTGAACACGGGATGGACCGGCGGCAAGTATGGGCAGGGGGAGCGCTTCAAGCTGGCGTATACGCGGGCGTTCGTCTCGGCGATTCTGAACGGAACGCTGGCGAAGGCGAAGTTTGCGCCGGATGCGATCTTCGGGCTGCCGATCCCGGATGCGGTCGAGGGCGTGCCGAGCGAGGTACTTCAGCCGCGGAACACCTGGAAGGACAAAACCGGGTACGACGCGATGGCGAAGAAGCTTGCGCAGGGCTTTCGCGACAACGACAAGAAGTTTGAGATGCCGGAGGCGGTGAGGGCGGCGGGGCCTCGAGGCTGAGTTTCACCTGGGCAACTCCCAAACTGATACCATGCGGGCGAGCCAGCCATCCGGCTCGCCGATTTGTCTGATCGGTGCATTCCCAGTTGTTTTTTCCCGGCGGCTTTGGGCTTTCATTGCGGAGCGCGGCGCGGGAGAATGTTCGAGTTCGGTCGTCCCCATTCGTGGACGATCGCCAGTACAGGAACCTTCGATGCGAATCGACATCATCGGCAAGCACTTGGACATCACCGACGCCATCCGGCTGTATGCCGAGAACAAGGCGACGAAGCTCACCAAGTTTTTCGACGGGACGCAGCAGATCCGCATTTATCTGGAGAACCCGGCGGGCAAGGCCAAGGAGTTCAAGGCGGAGATCGCGGTGGACGTGGTAAAGCACGAGGACTTCATCTCGCACGCGAGCGGCACGGACCTTTATCACTGCATCGACGAGTGCGTGGAGAAGTCGGCGCGGCAACTGAAAGACTTCAAGGAAAAACTGCGGCACTGAGCGGCCGCCGCCGGTGGCCCGTCTCGAATCGGCCTGGCTCAACGCATCGTCCGCAACACCGACCAATCGTCCGCCGGAGTTCAAGCGTGCTCAAACTCTCCAAGATCGTGTCGCCCGACGCGATTGTCCCCAGACTCACCTCGGCGAAGCGCGACGACGTGATCGCGGAGCTGGTGGGTGCGTTGATCGCCTCCGGAGCGGCCGATCCGTCGCTGCGCGACGAGCTGGTGGTGCGCGTGCTGGACCGCGAGAAGCGGGGCTCGACCGGATTCGGCAAGGGCATCGCGGTGCCGCACGTCAAGCACAAGTCGGTGAAGGGAATGGCCGCGGCCGTGGGGCTGTCGGCGACCGGCGTGGATTTCAACGCACTCGACCGCCAACCGGTTTACAGCGTGTTCCTGCTGCTCTCGCCGGAACAGGATCCCGAGCAGCACCTGAAGGCGATGGAAGTGATCTTCAACAGCCTGTCGAACGAGACGTTCCGCCGGTTTCTTCGGCAGGCGCAGTCGAAGCAGGATGTGGTGACGCTGCTGGAAGAGGCGGATGGGCAGTCCTCGAGGAGGTGACCCGAACGCGGAGCGCGGACCTCGGAACGCGGAACGAGGACCGGAAGCTGGCGAACGAGCTGTTTGAATCCTTTGCCTTTCTCCCCTGGTTCCGCGTTGCCCGTTCCGCGTTTCCCACCCATGCCTTCCGCTTCCGCCAAAGTCGCCATCGTCAACCGCCTGGGACTGCACGCCCGGCCTGCGATGTGCTTCGTCGATGTTGCGAACGCGTTCGCCGCGACGGTCAGCGTCAATCGCGAGGGACAGTCGGTAGACGGAAAGTCGATCATGCAGATGATGATGCTCGCGGCCACCAAGGGGACCGAGCTGGAAATCGTGGCCGAGGGTGCCGATGCCGAGGCCGCTATCGCGGCGCTGAAAAAACTCGTCGAGGGTGGCTTCGACGAGGAATGATGGATCGAGTGGGCACCGAACCGAACATTGAGCAAAGAGGAACCCGCACCATGCTGACGATCGCCATGACCATGTTGACCTCCGTCGCCGCCATCGCGCAACCGGCCGAGAATGCCAAGCCCGCGTCGGGCGCGCAGGCAGCGGCCTCGGCGCTCGACAAGATCATCGATCCGGGTGTGAAGCCCCAGCGATTGGCGGAAGAGACGGAGTTCAGGTTTCTGGAAGGCCCGGTGTGGGTGAGCAAGGGCAGGGACCACGCGGGGTACCTGCTGTTCTCGGACATTCCGGCGGACGCGATCTACAAGTGGATTCCGAACGAATCGGGAGGATCGATCGAAACGCTCGTCAAGCCGAGCCGGCACAGCAACGGGCTGATGCTGGATGCGCAGGGGAGACTGCTGGTCTGCGAGCACGAGCGGCGGGTGGTGCGCTTCGACACGATCGCGGCCGACGCGAAGCCGACGGTGCTGGCCGAGGCGTTCGAGGGCAAGAGGCTGAACAGCCCGAACGACCTGGACATCAAGTCGGATGGCGCGATCTATTTCACCGATCCGCCGTATGGATTGAACCCGGGGCTGGGCAAGGCGGGCGAGAAGGAACTGGACTACCACGGGGTGTTCCGGATCGGGGCGGATGGCCAGGTGTCGCTGCTGAGCAAGGAATTGAAGATGCCCAACGGCATCGCGTTCGGGCCGGATGAGAAACTTCTATACATCGCGGACATGGGCAAGAGCGAGATACGGGTGTTCGACGTGAAGGCCGATGGATCGGTCGAGAACAACCGGCTGTTCGCAGAGGTGAAGACCGAAGCGGGCAAGGGCGCGGGAGGCGACGGCGTGCGCGTGGATGTCGAGGGCAACGTGTATGTCGCGGGGCGGAGCGGAATCTTCGTGTTCGACTCGAAGGGTGCCAAGCTGGGCGTGATCGCCGTGCCGCAGGGACCGGCAAATCTGTGCTTCGGCGGCGACGATTACAAGACGATGTACATAACGGCGCAGAAGGGGCTGTACCGGGTGGCGGTGAAGATCGCGGGAAAGCCGTGAAGGCTGGCCTGGGTGGTGAGCGACCGCTCGTGAAAGCGCGGATTACAGGATCGTGCCCTTGAGAACAATGGCGGCCGCACCGAGATAGATGAGGACGCCGACGACGTCGACGAGCGTCGCCACGAAGGGCGCGGAGCTGGTGGCAGGGTCGAGCTTGATGCGCTTGAGGATAAAGGGGAGCATCGAGCCGACGATGGTTCCCCAGAGCACCACGCCGAGCACCGCTACGCCGATGCAGATGGCGAAGAGGTGGTAATGCTGCTGCACTTTGAGGCTGTCGGCGATGACGACGCCGTGCTCCTGCCGCTCGAACCAGCCGAGCCAGCCCCAGATGTAGATGCGGAGCAGTCCGATGATGCCGAGGCTGAGGCCGAGGAGCGCGCCGGCCGCGAGCTCGCGTCGGAAGACCCGCCACCAATCCTTCACGGTGATTTCGCCGACGGCGAGGGCGCGGATGATGAGGCTGGTGGCCTGCGAGCCGCTGTTGCCGCCAGATGACACGATGAGCGGGACGAAGGTGGAGAGGATCGCGGCCCGCTGAAGCTCGTCCTCGAAGCCGGCCATGGCGGTCTGGGTGAACATCTCGCCGACGAAGAGGACCGCGAGCCAGGAGACGCGCTTGCGCACCAGCCGCCCCAGCGAGATGGTCATGTATGGCTCGTCGAGCGCCTGCATGCCACCCATCTTCTGGATGTCCTCGGTGACTTCCTCCTCGGCGACATCCTGCACATCATCGACGGTGACGATGCCGAGCAGCACGCCGCGGCGGTCGACGACCGGCAGCACCGTGCGGTCGTAGCGCGACATGGCCTTGACGGCTTCCTCTTGCGGCTGGTCGGCATTGAGGGTGACATACTGCCGCTTCATCAGGCTTTCGATGGTCTCTTCGGGTCGGCCCAGCAGCAGAGCGCGCAGGCGGATGTCGTCGATGAGAACGCCCTTGTCATCGACGACATAGACGACGTTGATCGTCTCGGCATCGCGTCCGAACCGGCGGATGTGGTCGAGCGCGTAGGCGATGGTCCACTCGGGGCGCAGGCGGATGTAGTCGGGCGTCATCAAGCGGCCGACGCTGCCGGGCGGATAGCCGAGGATGGCCTGAGTCTGCTTTCGCTCTTCGGCCGGGAGGCTGGTGATGAGGCGCTGGGCCACTTCCGGCGGAAGCTCGTCGAGCAGGCGCACGCGGTCGTCGGCGCTCATGCCCTCGATAACGCGGAGGGCGCTGTCGCCGAGCTTGAGAACGACCTGCTCCTGCAGCTCGGGCGCGAGATAGGCGAAGACCTCGCCTGCTTCATCGCGCGGCAGGAAGCGGAAGCAGACCGCGGCCTGATCGGGCTCGAGGCTGGAGATGATGTCGGCGACATCGGCGGAGGGGATGCCGATGAGGGCCGCACGCAGATCGCTGTACGCCCCGTCGCGCACGAGTTCGACGATCTCGGGCTGGATGAGTTCGGCGGTGGGAGTCACGCGCGAGAAGTCTACCCCGCGTTCAGTCTCTCCATCACCAGGTCAGAGAAGCCGGCGAGGCCCACGGGCTCTCGCGAGAAGAACGGTTCGGCGCTCGCCGTGCCGATGCGCGAGCCGAAATACCTGCCGGCGGCGTCGAGCCACTCGATGACGGGCCGATTCTTTTCGTTGGCCACGAACTGGGAGTGGTACGCGAGGCAGGCGCGGCGCTTGGCATCTTCGAAGCCGGTGGTGTCGATGTAGAAACTCGGGCGCGGGACGATGCGCAGGTGGGTCGCGTAGTAATGGAAGAGCCACTTGGGATACCGCGGGGGCTTTCGCCCGTCGCCCGGCATGTCGAGGCTGGTGAGCTTGGCATCGAAGCGGGCGTCTTCGGCGATGCGCGTGACGGCCAAGTGGTCGGGATGGGCATCCTCGAAATAGGGCACGAACATGATGTCGGCCGCGGCCGCGCGGATCGCCCCGGCGACTTTGTGACGGTTCTCGATCGAGTGCTCGACGAAGCGGTTGCGGAGGCCGAGCTGTATGCGGGTCACGCCCAGAATACGAGCCGCCTCGGCCGCTTCCTTGGCCCGCGTCGCGGGGTCGCCAAACGGCGTCGGCTCGCCATCGGTCATGTCGAGCAGCGTAACGGTGTGACCCTGCGAAGCCAGGCGCGCGATGGTGCCGCCCATGCCGAGCTCCTGGTCGTCGGGGTGTGGGCCGATGATGAGGATGGAAGACATGGGAGTTTCAGGCCGACTTGACGAGGCGGTCGTCCTCGCGTTGGAAGCGATCCAGAGCCATGCAAAGGTCCGAACCCTGTCGATCGATTGTATCCGAGTCTTGCGGGTTCCCGTCTCGCCTCACTCCGCATGAAGTGAACGTCTCGAACCCGCAATCCAATCCTCACCTACTCCTCCGCGCGCCCCACCACCACCAACCCGTACACATCCTCGCCCGTCTGCAACTGCGCGAGCACGAGCCTCTCGGGCTTGCGAGTAGCAAAGAAGCCGCCGGCCTGGAAGGGTTCGCCGTACTGGTCGCGGAACTCCCAAAGGTCGAGTTCGAGCGTCTGGCCGACATCCAGTTTCTCGATGGCCTTGCTGTACCAGCGATTCACCCACATTCGACTCGGGCCGAAGCCGCGGGCGGTGGTGTTGGTCAGACGGATCGTCGTCTCGTCGCGGACGACCTGGATGTCGAGGGTCTTGGCCTGATTGCGATCGGGATACTCCGGCCCGGCCAGGGCGGCGTTGGGGCGGTGGGCGCAGGACGCCAGGAACAAGGCGGTACACAGCGGGAGGAGAGGTTGAAAAGAGAGGGCCGAGAGGAGAAAGCAGCGCGCGCGCGACTTGGCCGCATTCGCTCCCGGGTGAGACGCTTCCGATCTCCGTTTCCTCGCCTTCATCCTTTGCTCCCTGTGTACACGGCCTTCGCTTCGCCACTCGTGCCGAAGATCGACTCGCCGCATCTATCATCCCGCCCATGTCCGAGCACGGCAACAACGCCACGCCGCCCAGCCCCGCCATCGCGCCAGGGGCTGAGCATATCGACCTCGGCGCGGTGGCGCGCGCGTGCCCGTCCCGCGAGTCGCTCGCGCGCATCCGCGAGATCGTCCCAGCGTTCGACGCGCCTTTTTTCCAAGCTGGCCTGGCGGGTTACTCCGACGCGGCCATGCGCATCATCGCGCGGCGGCACGGCTGCCCGTTCTGCGTCACCGAGGCGCTGCTCGACCAGACCTTGCTCGCAGGCGGGCGCGGCTTCACCAAAGCCGACCTGGGCGACCTGCACGAGAACGTGCCCGGCGGCCCAGAGGACCACCCGCTGGCGTGCCAGATCATGGGGAGCGACCCGCGCGAGATGGCCGCGGCCGCGCTGAAAGTGGCCGAGCAGGGCCGATACAACGACAAGCACTATCGAAAGCTGGCGTACTCGCACTTGAGCGCCGAGGAAGTTGCGGATCGGTCGACCATCCACTTGAGACTGCCGGGTGGCCAGCAGATCGGACGGATTTCCGTCCACGCGGATTCCGGCTCCTCCTCTCAGAGCGAGGGAACTGGGGGGAGCGTTGCGGGCGAGGAGGGAGCGGGCGAGGATGACCCGTTTGCCGACTCGTGCGAGACGCTGGTGGATGAGGTGAATCGGATTGATGCGGATGCATCCGCGGCGGCTTCGGCCCCAGCCCGCCTCGGAGAGGCGGGGTACCCACAGTTCGAGACCATCGATGTCAACCTTGCCTGTCCGGTCAAGAAGATCCGCTCCCGAGCTCGCGGCGGGCACTGGCTGGCCGAACCGGCTGGAGCGATCGAGATCCTCGAAGCGGTGCGCGAGGCGGTGCCCGCGCACACCCCCTGCACCGTCAAGCTGCGCCGCAGCTATGACGACACGCCGGAGATGGTCGAGAGCTTCGAGCGCATCTTCGAGGCGGCATTCGCGATGGGGTATGCGTGGGCGACGGTTCATGCCCGCACGGTCGAGCAGAAGTACATCGGCCCGAGCCGGTGGGACTTTCTGCGCGACCTGGTGCGGCGGCACCCGGGTAAGCTGATCTTCGGCTCGGGCGACATCTGGAACGTGCAGGAGATTTTCCGGATGATCGGCTATACGGGCGTGGCGGCCGTCGCCGTGGCCCGAGGATGCATCGGCAATCCGTGGGTATTTCGGCAGGCCCGCGACTTGATGGCGGGCCGGAGACCCGCCCCGCCAACTCTCGCCGAACAGCGCGATGTGCTGGAAGAGCACTTCCGCATCGCGGCGAGCATCAGCGGCGAGCAACACGCGAGCAAGACGATGCGCAAGTTCGGGATCCGCTTCGCGGCGCACCATCCGCGAGGGGAGGATGTTCGGAGGCGGTTCATTGCGGTGGGGAGTTTGGCGGATTGGCGGGGGGTGCTGGATGAGCACTATGCCAATCACGCCTGAATCTCGCGCGTCTGATCGGGCGCGCTCGGGACAACCTATGAGGCCGCGGCTGAGATCCGGTCTTTGGTGCTCGGCGTGCCATTGCCCGGCGACGTACCCGGCACGATCGCACCGATTCCCGCTGCTCCGCTCGGATACGCAATCCGCCCGTGATAAATGCTCGACAGCGTCTTGCTCACGGTTTCGACGATCGCGTTGAGCTCGCGCAGGGTCAGGTCGCATTCGTCGAACTGTCCATCGCCCAGCCGCTTGCTGGCGATGCCGCGTACGAGCTGATCGACCCGGGCGGGTGTCGGGTCGGCCATGGTGCGTGAGGCGCTCTCGACCGCGTCGCAGAGCATGACGATCGCAGCCTCCTTGGTGCGCGGCTTCGGACCCGGGTAGCGGTACTCGATCTCGGCGGGAACTTCCGCCTCCTCGGATTCCTCACCTTCGCGCATGGCCGCGGCCTCGGCCTGCCGCTTGGCTCGATGATAGAAATACTCCACCAGCGTCGTGCCGTGGTGGCTCTCAATGAAGTGTTGAAGCGCACGGGGCAGGTTGAACTCGCGTGCCAGCTCCATGCCGTCCTTCACATGACCGACGATCACCAGCAGGCTCATCGTGGGGCTGAGCCGGTCGTGCCGGTTGAAGCCCGGCGCCTGGTTCTCGACGAAGTAGTCGGGCTTGTTCATCTTGCCGATGTCGTGGTAGAGCGCCCCGACATAGGTCAGCAGGCCATCGGCACCGATGGCCTCGGCCGCGGCCTCACCGAGACTCGCGATGGTCAGCGAGTGGTTATACGTTCCCGGTGCCCGCTGCTGCAACTGGCGGAGCAGCGGCTCTTTGGGGTCGCGCAGCTCGACCAGCTTCATGCCGGTGACCAGCCCGAGCGTGCGCTCCAGGATCGGCAGAAGCCCGAGCGCAAGCAGGCAGACCGCGAACCCACCCCCCCCGGCCAGAAGCGCATCCATCGCGGCTTGCCGCACCACCACGCCCGTAGGAGGCAGCTCCACCAGGCTCACGACGAACGTTCCTATCGCGAGCGCTGCGGCCTCGGCCAAGCCGGTTCGCGTGAGTGCGTTGCGATCGCGCACCTCGCGGAGTTGCCAGACCGCCACGCCGATGCCGACCACGATCACCGCATAAAGCCCGATGGGCTGATCGAGCGCAATGCACATGAGGACACCGTGGAGCGCGCCGAAGGCCAGCGCGACACGCTGTTGATAGGCCACCACGAGAAGGATGGTCACAAAGACCGTCGGTGCGGTGCCTGTGAGCGCGATAAGCCCCGGTGCGGCGACGGTGGCCCAGCACCCAATGACCGTTGCGCCGGCCATGAGGCCCGCGACAGCGAGGCTGCGCAGCGGCTTGCGACGCAGGCGCGGCACGAAGAGCGCGGCATATCCCGCGAGCGCCGCCGTGACTGCACCCACGAGCGCGAAAATCGCCCCTCGCTGCACAGCGACGCGCCACCACGTTTCGGCGCGGCGTTCGGCTTCGGTCAAGGCCCGGACCTTGTCGAGATCAGCACCGGTGAGCGCCACGCCGCGGCGATAGATGACTTCGCCCGGGTGAAAAGTCAGGCGGGCCGGGGCGATTCCCGCCGCGGCTTCTTCCTGACGTTTGGCGGTCGCTGCGCCGTCGTGCGCGTAGGTCGGTTGCAGCGGCGTGAGGAGGCGGGCGAGGGCGACATCGATGAGCGGGCCGGAGAAGCCGGCCGCGACGACGCGGGCGCGAAGATCCTGCGCGAGCCGCGGGCTGCCGACCTGAAGGGCCGAGGTCATGGGGATTTCGAGCGGGAGCGCCGCGGGGGGCGCGGGTTGGGCTTGCTCTTCCTGTGTGCCGGTACCTGGCGGGACCGGCGCGACGGGGGCGGGACGCAGTTCCAGACGCTTGACATCCTGCGAAAGCACCGCGAAGTCTTCGTCGCTCAACACCGGCGTGCGCAGGAGCTCGCCATGCAAACGCCGCACCCGATCTGTCCACGCGGGCGCGATCTTTCCTTCGATCATCTGCCCGTGCAAGGCGGTCAGCGCCTGCGGAGTCATGGCAAACTGCTGCCGGACATCGGATTCCAGTTCGCCCACCTCTGCCGCGGCCTGCACGGCCAAAGGCAGATTGTCGAGCGATGTACGGACTTCCTCGAGCACGTTGGCCGCGGGGACGCAGACGCGCGAGACGGCGCTGCGGGCGGCTGCTCGGCGGGCCTGCGTGAGCAGATCATCCTCGATGACGAACTCGGCCCTGGCGATCCGCGCCGAGGTCATGACGCGCCCGTTGGCGGCATTGGGGGCCTCGCGGGTCATGACCACCGCGACGCCGACGATGAGCACGAAGCCGGCCCAGACCATCGCCGAAAGAAGGAAGTTGCGGGACGAAAGCAGACGCGACCACCCCTCGCCCGCGGCGGATTCGTCGATCTCGCGGACCAGTTCGTCGGTGCGCGACCGCGCCGCGCCGGCTCGCGTGCGTCCTCCCGCACCTCCGCTCCTGATGTTCGAGTCTTTGGCCATACGTTGGCGCGCGGCCCAGGCGGTTGCCCGGGTGCCCACGCGTACACACTCACACCCTCAACATCGGTTTATAGGGCGTCGCGTTGAACTCCAACCCCCCCATTGTCCGGGTCTATCTCGAACGGCGACTCCCCCGTTTCGGCCCCCCCACCTCCCACACCTTCCTCAGCCAAGAGGCGCGCGACCTCTTCGCCGCGCTCGGCGGCGATCTCCTGCTCGCGCTTGTTTTCGTAGGCCGCGACGATCCGCTGCACCAGCCGGTGCCGGACGATGTCGCTCTTGTCCATCGCGACGAAACCTATGCCCCGAATCCGGCGAAGCCGGCGCACCGCGTCGATCAAACCGCTCTCGGCGGGGTCGGGCAGATCGATCTGCGTAGCATCGCCGGTGACGATCATCTTCGAGCCGTGGCCCATGCGGGTGAGGAACATCATCATCTGGCCGCGGGTGGTGTTCTGGGCCTCGTCGAGGATGATGACCGAGCGGTTGAGCGTGCGCCCGCGCATGTAGGCGAGCGGGACGACTTCGACCACGTCGCTCATCATGAACCGCTTGAGCGTGCCGAAATCCATCATGTCGTGGAGCGCATCGAACAGGGGGCGGAGGTACGGGTTGACCTTCTGCTGCATGTCGCCGGGCAGAAAGCCCAGCCGCTCGCCGGCCTCGACGGCGGGTCGCACCAGGATGACTTTCCTGGCGCGGTCGTGTTTGAGCATGTGGACGGCCGCGGCCACGGCCAGGTAGGTTTTTCCGGTGCCCGCCGGGCCGATGCCGAAGACGAGGTCGTGATCTCGGATCGCATCGAGGTACAACTGCTGGTTGGTGGTCTTGGCCCGGACGGCCTGAGCGCCGACGTAGACATCCAAGTGGGCATCCCAGGCCGGGCCGGCGGGAGCGACGGATGCCGCGATTCCGTCTTCTTCGTC
>Ga0163147_10007774_pt1 | contig 12082 bp, 4 predicted proteins | sample OliLakLV19MP6G1_FD_148597 | JGI IMG/M metagenome (GOLD analysis project Ga0163147, IMG submission 148597) | Freshwater microbial mat bacterial communities from Lake Vanda, McMurdo Dry Valleys, Antarctica- Oligotrophic Lake LV.19.MP6.G1 | ecosystem: Environmental > Aquatic > Freshwater > Lake >...
AACCATTTTTTCATCAGACAACACTATTTTTCTGCGAATAGTGGGGCTATTTAAAGAAAAATAGCGGCCGTATGATGGAACAAAGGGTGGCATCAAATGACTAAGTTATTGGTGCCGCGTTCCTAAAAGGAAGTCAGCGGCGACATTATGTTGTCGCTGATGTGTATGTGTACTCTACCTTTATGAAGGGGCAGATTGCATCGGAATAAACCGCTGTGTTCAATTAGTATGCTTCGCACCACGCTCATCCTCATCGCCGGACTGCCCGGCACCGGCAAAACAACCGTCGCCCGTGCCTTCGCCACGCTCAGCGGATCCACCCACTTCAACAGCGATGCGCTGCGTCGCGAGATGGAACTGATGGGGCATTACACGTCGGAAGACAAAGCAAAAGTGTATAGGGCACTCCTCCGGCGCACCCGCGAGGCTTTGCTGCGCAATGAGACGGTAGTGGTAGACAGCACTTTTTTTCAGGAAAATCTCCGTGCGCCGTTTCGGGACTTGGCTTCCGAATGCGGCGCACGGCTGCTCTGGGTGGAAGTACAGGCCTCCGAACCAACCTTGCGCAAACGGTTGAGCCGACCTCGACCTGACAGCGAAGCGGATCTGGACGTGTATGAAAAAATCCGCGACCAGTTCGAACCGTTGCCCGACGACCGGCTGGTCGCTTCTCCGGCAGTATTGCACGGCACTGTGAGCGAACTGCTCCATGCTGTGCTGATCATCGTTTTTGTAAAACTTCAATTCCCCATCGCCCACAGCCATTTCCCGTTGCGGCGCAGATACCCGACCTGTTCACCGAGTTCGAGTTTGAACACATTCCCTTGCAGCCACTCGATGGAGTCGTAGGCAGGTTCCACCAGGTTTTCGCCGGTCTTGCTGACCAGCCCGTATAAAAAAGGGGGGCGGACGATCAGGTTGCCGTCGGGCTGCGGATGTACGAAGTTGAACTTGGGGCGCACCAGTGCAATGCCGCGCCGGTTGACTGCTCCCCACTTGTTGCTCTTTTTTACTTTGCCGATGCCGTTTTCAAAGGCTTTGATGTCCTCGTAATACCGACCAAACAGGTTTTCACCCCGCGCATTGGCAAAATATGCGCCTCGATTTGACTCCATACCGAAAATACCGTCCGCCAGAAATTTGACCTCTGTCCCTGTGGGCAGCCGGGGGACGGGGCGTCGGCTCACGATCCGGTTCTCGTCCACCAGCGCATAACCGCCCTGAAACGGGCTGACTTTGTCGAATAAACGGTTGATAATCTTTCGGTTGCTGGTGTCTACATACATCCACTGCGCGGAGAGATGTGGCAACACAGCGACCATGCCTTCTGATGCCCGGGTCAATCCTGCATAAGCACCGGCGGGGATCACTTCCTGCCCGCGGGTGTTGAGCAATGCCCAGCCTGCCGGGCTTTTTGCCCGCGCAAAACCCCCGAAAAACGTGTCAATGCTGGCATACTGGATCGGTGCTACGAGTTTGCCGCGGGTGTCGAGCAAGCCCATCGGGCCATCCTTGACAGTGCGCACCTGGGCCAGACCTTGCGGGTCGAAAGGACCGATCCAGAAATACTGTTTGGGCTCAAGCACATAACGCCCGGTCGTGTCAATCAGCCCGAACCGGGCGCCCATCCGCACCGGAGCCGTGCCCCGGCAGAAGTCGCCCGCCTGAAAAAACGTCGCAGCGATGCGCACCTGCCCCCGGCGGTCGAAATAGCCCCAGCGTCCGCCGCTTTTGAACCGGCACAGCCCTTCCGCAGCGGTGAAATTGCCTAAGTCCCTGGCATTGGCTTTCGATATGTCTGTCTTGAATGCAAGGGCACCGGAAGTATCTGCGACTGCCCAAACCCCTCCGTCGAGCACGGCTGCCAAACCGCCGGAAAACGGCCGTACCTGCTCATAGCGACAGGCAATACGTTCCTGTCCCGTGCTGTTGATGAAACCCCACAGCGAATCCCGGCGTACGGCGCACATCCCTTCAGAAAAACCCAGGTAGCGGTAGTAGAGCGGCGGACAATACTGATGGCCCTGTTGGCTGAAATAAAAGAGGTGCGGATTTTTGACCGAAACTTTATAAACCCCGTCGCCTTCGCTGCTGATCTTCAGGTACTTGCAATCTATTTTTCGCTCGCCCTGTGCATTGATCAGTCCCGAGCGCCCATTTTGCACCACGACCGCCATTGTGTCGCGGTCGAAGCTGTACGCGAAATCGTAAGCCGGTGTCAGCACGATATTGCCCAACGTATCCATGTAGCCCCAGCGCGGCACACTCTGTCCGGCAGCGGCTACCACCAGGTTGCTCGACGGTGCAAGTTCTCCGCTGGGGTCCCGCAGGCCGAACCTGGCGGCCAATAGTTGACAAGACTCCACGGGCAGGTAGTCTTCGTCCTTGAGAGGCGGTCGCAACACACCATTCAGGCAGACCCTTGCCTTGCCTTGTATAAAATCGCCGATGTAAGTAAAGCGGAGCGGCGAGCCATCCGATCGTGTTACCTGCCTGCCTTCTCGGTCTATCAGCCCCATGCGCCCCAGCGTATCGAGAAATACGGCGCGTGGATTGCCCCATCGGAAATCGTTGATGCGGATGCCGATGAATTCGGGCGTGGTCACAAATTTGCCGGTAGCAAACCGAAACAGCGTGAGGCGATTCAGCCCTTTCCTGCCGGGCGCAATATGTCGCATCAGGGGTGCTTGCGCCGTCAGGTCGCCCCGGTACACGGCGGTCAGGTCTTGCGGCGTTACGGGCTCCACTTTTACAAACGGAAGGGTAGGGTAGAGCCGCTCTATGGGATTGCCGGGCCTTTTGCGCAGCAGTTTCCATTCCGAGAAATCCTGTTCCCAGGTCAGCACGGTGTCTTTGCTGGTCAGGAAATAATCGCCGGGCAGACTGCTGCTCGAACGATTGCTTCGGCTGGTGTTGGTGCGCGATTCCTGGAACGGGCGGGCTTCCACAAAATTCCGGTCAACGCCGATTTTGATTTGGACCACATCGTCGAATGATTCGACCAGAATGAGTGTCCCGCCGCGCCCGATCTGGTAGCGCAACAACTCGTCGTTGCGCCCGAAGACATTGAGCGTGTCGCCCTCCCGTTCGATGCGATCGAATGCAGGAGTTATCACTGCCTGCATCCGTCCGTTATAGACCCCGCAACCGGTGCTTGCGCATACAATGGAGAGGCTGTCGCGAAAAGGCTCCAGCGACTGGAACCGGCAGTTGAGCAGGTTATTGGGCATGCCCGGCCGGATCAATCCCCAATATTTGGCGAGGGTGCGGACCCGGAAGCAATCGGGCAGACCGGAGGGCGTGATGGAATCGTACATGCGGAGCGGGATCACCGTTCGTCCGATGGAATCCATCAGGCCGCGCGCGCCGAATCCGTAAGACACCACATACCGGTCGTCCATCGGGAAAAATGCGCTGGCCTGGGTGACGGCCTGCGGTACCCAGTCGCGTTTGCTGACGCACCAAAGGGCGGAGCGCTTCTCGTTGTCCTGCAACCAGACCAGGTGGCGGTTGAGGATTTCAGCCCGCGTCCATTTTGGATCAAAAAGGGGGGCACCTGCTGCGTCTATCGCCTCCCAATTCCGGCCTTCGCGCAATATGGCGATAAAGTCTCGGCTGACGGCCCGGATATCAACAAATTCAGGGGGCAGTACGGTGCGGTTTTGATCGTCAATCAGGCCCCAAAACCTCGATCCGGTTGGTTTTATCCGAAAAAAATGCTGATTTTGAGTGGAAGCAATGTCTTCATACTGGATGGGTATGATCAGCCCTTTTTTCAGGTGTAAAACGCCCCAAAGTCCGTTGCGCTTTACAAAAAACAATTCGGAAGGGTGCTTTACAAAGGTATCTATGGCGCAAACATCATCAAACCGCTCTGCCACCACGGTCTCCTGCTGGTGGTTGATGATGACGAACATGGAATCGGTTTCTACCGCAAAGTACTGTGTGCTGATGGGGCGTATGCGTTTGTAAGCGCACGGCAACACCTCCCGCAAGGTGCGGTCCGTCACTCCAACTTTTCCATCGGATTCCACCAGCCGGAAGGGCGAAAGACCGAATGCGAAAGGCTCCGGATGGACATTCCAGGGCAGGTTGGTCTCGCTGAATGCTTCGTATTTCGGCGCGATTACGACCCGCCCCCGCCCGTTGGCATATCCCCATTTGTGGCCGACGCGGACGGGGTAGACGAGGGTTTGGGAAAGGAGCGGGGGCGTAAGAAAGAGCAGAGAGAGAAGCACAAGCGGACGGAAGCAACTGAACAAGCGGCAGGAGATTGGAAGCATAAGTATTTATGCAGGAGTCGGTGAAAGGTGGCTCTGCTGGTCGGCAGGCAGGGGAAAAACGATTTCGGATAAGCTAAGGAACGGGCAAATAATAACTTGTAAATTTGATATGCTTTCTTTTCACCCAGATGACCCATCTTTTTGATTAAATAGCCCCACTATTCGCTCAAAAAGATAGCCCATCTGAGCAAAAACCAATCTATCTGAAACTTACAAGTTATTGGTGCCGCGTTCCTTAGCGGCCCGATGTGGGAGCAAGATGGTGCGTTCATTCGGAAAATGATTAAATATAAAAGGTCGAAAGCCGACCTAAAAATAAGGGGTTTTTGAACTGACAAAGCGACTTGGCGAAAAAACTTGTTCAGACGCTTTTTGTCCTTCTGATCCCGAAGGTCGAGATCTATATCTCGGAACACGTCGCTTTTGTCATTCTGTCGGAATCCGTCCACGTCGCTTGTGCTGCCTCGTTTCTAGCAAAAAGCGAATTACGCCAGCGACGTAGACGGATCCCGACAGCATGACAAAAAGCGGAGCAACCTGCCGAGCAGCAGGATTGGGTGGAACACGCCGCGCACGGGGCATTTCATTTTTTACAGACAGTATATTAAAAATAACATTCAAAATGTGCGGGTATCTCACGCCGGAACGATACATTTGCCCTTGGTTTTTAATCCTCTGTCATAATCCTTTCAAGTGGTCTCGTGAGTAAAGTGTTATGTCGCTCTTTCCAGAGCGACTCTCCGCTGCTGTCTTGATTTACAGATCAGCGTTTCTCCTCACGCTCCCGCATCTTTTATACAAACACTGGCAACGGCCCAACCGTTGTGTCAAGTTTTTACACTGCCGCCCGCAAGCGGTATTTGTCGTTGAGGCGATGCCCCCGACCGGCTCCTTCATGTATTACGTGTACCTAACATCAGCCTGTTTCAAAAAATGATTTTATGAAAAAAAATCTACAATTCCCGTTTTTGACAAATGTAATCCGGTGCGATATGGCTACGGCCGCGCCCAGAAAAAGTATGCTTAGCACTTGGTTGCTCTTAGGGGCGATGCTGGTGAGTGGGGGTGCTTGGGGGCAGACTTGGACTGGTGCTACAAGCGGTGCTTGGCTGACAGCAGGCAACTGGAGTCCTTCGGGTACTTCTGCGGAAGCCATTATTAATAATAATGCACAGCCTACCATTGGGATAAACATGAATGGCATAGCGGTTAGTAATAGTAGCATTGGAGCAATTCACTTTGGTCCTTCAGCCACAACTGCTCGAACAATTAACAACAGCTCTGGTGCAACGGCTGGAAACATGACTCTGAATGGAATTACGGTAAATAGTGTTGCAAATACGATACTTAGGAATAACAGTGCTACCACACATATTATCACCAATGGTACACAAGCGTTAGGTATAATGCTAGGTAATGCCACCAACAATCTAATAAACATTGACGCCGCTGGCGGCATCACCATAGCCTCGGTCATCAGCGGAGGAAGTAATGCCTTGACAAAAAGCGGGGCTGGCGCTGGTGTTTTAGAACTTACTGCTCAAAACACATACACCGGTGCAACTACAGTCAGTGGCGGCACCCTGCGCCTGAACAGAACAGGCGGCACCACCCTGCCTACCGGCAACAGCGTTACGGTGAACAACGGCGGCACCTTGCGGATTTCTTCCAACCAAACGCTCAACAATCTGACAGTGGTTACAGGTGGATCACTTATCATTGATGCAAGCGTAACCCTTACCATAACAGGCACTCTGGCTACCGGGGCTGGCGTAACCAATAGCGGCACCCTCCAAATCAACGGCACCCTCCAAATCAACTCCGGCGGCTTCATCAGCACCAACGCCCCTACTTATGGCTCCGGCTCCACCCTGGTTTACAATTCCAGTGGTTCCTACGGCGCGCTGCCCTATCTTTTATCAGGTACTCCAAACCATACAGCAGACGAATTAAGCGAAAGCGAATCGCTGGTATGTATGGGCAGATATAGTTTTTTCTCAATTAATAATACATCAATCACTCAAAAATGATCCGTATGACACATTTTTTACCCACTGTACAAATCTTAAAAAACCGCTCTTTGAGGGCTTTCTGCCTCGCATGCACCTTTGCTTTGAGCATTCCGGGTGTGGGCCGTGCCCAATCATTGGTTAATTCGCTGGGCGCATCCAGCGGTTGGTACTCGGATGATACCAGAAATGCTTCCGGTATTGATTTAGTAGGCATACAAAGAACTCAGCACGGCAAACCCAGCCAGCCGCCTACTGCTCCCGATGACATTGCTATTGGGCAACAGTTGCAGTTTTTAGGCGGCCCATCGGGCAGCACTGGGGGCGGGTCGGTTAAGATCATTGCACCGACTGGCAACCCGGGTAAATCAACCCTAAGCACCGTTAATTTGACTGGCTTTGCCCCGGCTTCTGATCTGACCAGCGTCAGCTTCTCCGCCTCTTATCGTTGGTACTTGGAGCCTAACCCTACGGTCCGCACCGTGGCGTTTCGCCTCGGGATACAGTCCACGCAGTGGGCGGCATCACAGTCCAGTTTCACGGCTATCCGCAGCGGCGAGCCGACTTGGGATTTAATACTGGTGAATTTGATGGATAGTCCGGTGGCTAATGCCTGGAATGTTGTAAGTGTTAATAAAGTCACAGGTACCTGGCACTTGTATGGTCAGGCATCCAATATGAACTGGGTAGGCATCGCTGGTTCTGCTCCTCCGGGCGGAATCGGTTCGTCTAAGACCTTAGCCGATTGGGAAGCCGATGCCACTTGGGGTCCCATTCTGTTCGGCGCAGGCGCCAAGATCACCAACGTACAGTTTGGACTTGGCTCCTCTCAGCAGCAGTGCAATGCCTATGTGGATTACCTGCAAACCACCATTCTGAACAGCGGCAATGCCATCAATTTTTTTGCTCCGGTGCGGGTGTATTCCGATTTGGCTGAAACCATGTTCGTGGGCGGATATGCAAGCATTCAGGCAGCGGTAAGCGATGCGACTACGCTGGATGGCTACGTCGTACGTGTGGATGCAGGTACTTATGACGAAACTATTGTTATTAATAAAGCGCTGACTATCAACGGCGCAAATGCCAGTGTTTCTGGTTGTAGTGCCCGTAATCCTGAATCCAATGTGGTGGGCTCACTTACCATAGTATCCAATGATATAACCATCAATGGTTTTGAATTTACAGGTACGGCTGCTCAAATTACTTCTAGTAATGGTGCTACCACTTGGAGCAATATTGATATCCGCAATAATTATATTCACGGAACATCAGTTCAGGTTCCTATTCGACATGGTTTAGGTGCCGGTGGAGGTATCGGATCAGCCAACTGGACAGTAACAAGAAACAAAATTGAAGATATTCAGTTAGCTGATGCTACATCTTTGGCATTATTTAACATTGATAATCTCACGGTCTCAGATAATTGTATTAACCATGCAAACAATGCATTTAATGGTCGTCGTGGTATGAACATAGATGGATGTCGGACAGTATCTATCACCGGTAATACGGTAGACTTAGGACTGGTATCTCCGGCATCTGACAATTCAGATGGATCTTTCACTAAAGCCCGATATAACATTCAGATGTCCAGCTCTGGCAGGGCGACTGAAAATCTGACTATCCAAAACAATAGTCTTGGAGGATCATATGATGGTATCATTACCTTAGGAAACGGATTATTTAACAATATTAACATATTTAATAATGATATTAGCAATGTTGTCCTAGGTCTTCGCACTCAAGCAGGTACAAATGGTCCTGTCGGTGGGCTCAATGATGTTACAGTAAAACGAAACAAAATCTCATCAAGTAACCGTAGTATTTATTTTCAATCAGGCGGTGTAGGCGAAATGGATCCCTACTTCCAGATTTGTGTGGTTGAAAATACGCTATCCAGATCAACAGTTGGTGCTTACTTAGAACTTCAGACTGGGTCATTATTTACCGTGCCTGGCTCCAAGGTAACAGCAACGTGTAACTGGTTTGGTTCATCTGCCCTTGTTGATGTGACAGCCAGAGTGGCAGGTGCTGTATTGTTTACACCATACCTGACAGATGGTACAGATACCGACGGAGGTGTACGGGGTTTTGTACCGGTTGCAAATGCATGTAGTGGTGGCTGTAGCCCTGCTACCGTGGTGAATACAACCACAATGCTGACATATTGTACTATTCAGGACGCCATCAATGACAATAAGACGGTGAATGGACATGTGATACAGGTCTCCGTAGGCACCTACAACGAAAATGTAACGATCAATAAAGCCCTTACCCTCAACGGCCCCAATGTCGGCACCGCTGGTTGTGGTACACGGGTTACAGAAAGTGTTGTGGCTGGAGGTGCTGGTACAGCATTTACCATTACAGCCAACGGAGTCACCATCGACGGCTTTGAAATTACCGGTGTTACGGGTGTTGCCAGCACGGGCTTTACCAATATTGGTATCCGAAACAATAAAATGTCGGTGGGTGCTTTTGGTGTAAACGCCGGCACCGTTGCGACCTCCGCGGGGAATACCCTGACAGTTGAAGACAACTGTATCGATGTACTTACCCAAGTAGTAGCAGGCCCTACTGCCACTGTTGGTATCTTGGTGAATGGCGCAACCGGTTCTGCGTCGATTGTCTTAGACGATAATACAGTAACAGATGGTTTCTACGGCTATGTGTTAAACGGTGTGAATACCACGCCTGCATCCATTGTGAGTGATGGTATCATCACGGGTGTTATGCAAGGTGTAGCGGTAGTGAACACCGTTGGTGGCCCGCTTGCCGCATCCAAAGTGACCGTTTCCGGTATGAATATGAGTTTGTTCGCGGGTGTGCAACCTACATTGCCAAATCAAAACTTTCACGCGGGGGTTTATACCTTCACCGAGGGTACAACAGTGCCGGCAAATGGCATTACACTGGCGGTGAACAATTGTACGATAGATGGCACGCAAACAGTGACCCAATCAAGTGCCGGTATTTACTTAGGTGATTTCAGTACAGGAAGTGCAGTCGTTCAAACCGTCACTATTGATGAATGTATTTTGAGCAATAATACCAACCGAGGTATCGATGCTCGCGGATATGTAAATGTTACCATAACGGAATCAACATTTACCAATAATGGTGGTGCTGCCCTCGGAACAGGTGGTAACGACGGTTTCACGATTTTAGCCCGAAATGGAGCCGTGGTGACTGCCACGAACAACTTTATCACACATCCAGCTACCAGCACGACACCCGTTACTGCATTTAATACTGGAAATACACCCGCCAATGTATTGACTGCCTCCGATAATAGTGTGCTAATGAATGGTAATGCATTGGGCAAAGGCGCTAATAACTCCGGAGGAAGTACTTTAACGGCGACGTGTAACTGGTGGGGAGTTGCTTGCTCGGATTTGTCGAATTTAATCATGGGCAGTGTTACCTATCAGCCTTTCCTTTCAAGTGGAACGGACAGTGACCTTGGAACAACTGGTTTCCAACCTGCACCAGGCACTTGTAATGGCAATATTGCGACTCTGGGTGGTGTTGCGCCTTCTGCACCGGCGGTTTGCGCGGGTACAGCAGTTTCATTCACTGCGAGTGGTTTACAAAATGGCATCAGTACATTCGATTACACGGTTACTGGCCCAGGTGGTCCATTTACAGGCACTCAAACAGTGACCGTAACTGGTGGTAATTATACGTTTGCAGCGGCCGTTTATCCAGTAGGAACGTACAATATCACGATTAATTCGATTGAAATTGGTGGTTGTACGACAATGTTGAGTACAAATAATACCACTAGTTTTACAGTCAATCCAAATCCAACGTTGGGAACGGTAACCGCAGCTCCTGCGTGCGCCGGAAATACGACTACAATTACCTTGACGGGTTTACTACCAAGTGTAGCCGGATCGATTACCTATACTTATGACAATGTAAACTTCTTTACAGAAACAGGAACGGCCGATGGTTTAGGTAACTTTATTTGGAATACACCGATACTTACAATGGCAGAAAACGGTTTGATAATTTCTATCACTAAAGTAAAAGTAACTGCTACTAATTGTGAGTTGAATTATGCTTACGGTGTAAAAACAGTTACTTTGGTCGTCAAACCCAATCCGACCTTGACGAGCGTAACACCATCTGCGGCGTCCGTCTGTACTGGCACCGCCGTTTCGTTCACTGCAAATGGGTTATTAAATGGATCTAATACATTCGATTACACGGTTACTGGCCCAGGTGGTCCATTTACAGGCACTCAAACAGTGACCGTAACTGGTGGTAGTTATACGTTTGCAGCGGCCGTTTATCCAGTAGGAACGTACAATATCACCATCAATTCGATCACGGTAGATGGTTGTACCACCACATTTAGCAGTGGCAATACAACGACATTTACGGTCAATCCATTGCCAACGGGTACGCTGACCGCCGTTTCGCCAGTTTGTTACAATACAGTGCCTCAACTGACCTTTACTGCTTCTGCGGGTACAGGGCCATTTACCTTGGTAATTAATGGTCTGACTTATAGCAGTATCGCAAGTGGTGTGGCCTTCCCGGCAAATGCAGCGATTATTGCCAATACTATCTATAACTTAACAAGTGTGACTGATGTAAACACCTGTAATTCAACGGGTGCTCCGATCAGTACCACGACGGTAAATTTGGAAACGACCCCACCTGTTTTTGTGAACTGTCCAAGCAATGCCGGGCCATTCAATACTATAACGAATAACTGTAATTATACCCACACCTGGACAGAACCAACAGTATCTGATAACTGTGATCCGGTGACTTTACCGGCACCAGTATTTACGCCTTTGGTAGGGGGCGGAGTTGGCTTTAGTTCTGACCTTGGAACGATCTATGTTGCTACTTTCAACGTTGGAACGACAAGGGTATCTTACACCGTCACTGACCTGTCTGGTAATACCGGTACTTGTAGTTTTGTAGTCAACATTGTGGACGCGCAGTCACCGACGATTACTTGCCCGGCCAATATTGTATTAAATTCGCCTCCCTTCCAATGTGGCCAAAATGTAACATGGCCAACTGGACAGGTTTATGATAACTGTGGTATTGCATCAGTAGTTCCGAGTGTGGCTTCGGGATCGTTTTTCCCGGTAGGTGTGACACCTGTCATTTATACGATTACTGATATTTACGGTTTGACGGGTACTTGTAACTTTACTGTTACCGTAAATGATGTGACGAACCCAATTATCACAACTTGCCCAATCGCAAGAACAATTGTTGGCTGCGGTACGGGTGACCTCACAGGGCCTGCTTATTCTGCCACCACGGCTACTACGACTTATGCGGTGTTCTCCGATGGTACAAATCAAGGGGTGGCATCTGATAATTGCGGTATCAATACTGTCAATTACATTGACGTAGCAAGCGGTTCTTGTACAACTTCGGTAACAAGAACATGGAGTTTGAAAGATGCGGCCAATAATAGTGTGAGTTGTGTGCAGATGATTACGATTGTGGATAATGTAGTACCGACCGGCACAGCACCGACAGCGATAACAGGCGTGAACGGTTGTTTGCCAAGCCAAGCCGCAGCGGATGCCGCCTTTGATGCAACATTAGCCGCAGCCGGTTATACCGACAATTGTGGTGGCGCAGTTACAGCGACATTTACAAGTGCCGTTGTATCGGGAACAAGTTGCGCATGGACAGTGACCTACACTTTCAGCGTTGCAGACGTTTGCGGTAATCCATTAGCAGCTCAGACTTACACGAGAAGTGGTAGTGACCAAACCGCGCCGACAGGTACAGCACCGACAGCGATAACAG
>Ga0163147_10007777_pt1 | contig 12078 bp, 12 predicted proteins | sample OliLakLV19MP6G1_FD_148597 | JGI IMG/M metagenome (GOLD analysis project Ga0163147, IMG submission 148597) | Freshwater microbial mat bacterial communities from Lake Vanda, McMurdo Dry Valleys, Antarctica- Oligotrophic Lake LV.19.MP6.G1 | ecosystem: Environmental > Aquatic > Freshwater > Lake >...
CCACGTCGCCAGACGGTCGATCTCGGCCGCCAGCGTGTTGACGGAAGTCGGTGCGAGGTTGATCGGGCAGGCCCAGCCGGTGAAGTCGGCGGCTTCGGCCACGTTCTCGGGATAGTCGGCGATCAGGGGTCCGTCGGTGCGTTCCAGCAGCTCCGCGGCCGCCCGCAGCACGCGGCGCTGGAAATCGGGATCGTCGGGGATGCCGAGCGGCCGGCCCAGTTCGAACGTCACCCAGAGGGCGCGTGGCGGACGGATGGTTTCGGTGTGCTCGCGCACCAGGCTGATGCCGGCGGTCGCAATGCCCTGGCGTTCGAGGAAGTGGCCCAGCGCGCCCACGGCGCGCGTACAGGCGGGTCAAACCGGAACGAGGAGGGCCGCATCGACGCCGTCCTGCTTCAGCAGGCCGGCGAGGTGTTGGGCATGCGGCTCGGCCGCGGCGGGCGGAAAGGCGCCCATGAAGGAATAATGGACCGACGCCATCGAGCCCACGACACCCTCGGCCACCAGCTCGCGCAGCCGATCGATCGGGAACGCGACATTGTGGTCTTGCTGGAAACCCGTGCGGTCGAAGTTCACCGAGATGTGGCTCATGACGAGGTCGCGCGCCGGCGTCTCGGCTGGAATGACGCGATAGCTGCCGTCACCGGGCCGGAATGGCCGGTCGCCACGTTTGTGCAATCCCGCCGTCGAGATCAGCGCGATCCTCCGCTCCCGCAGCGGCTTGCCGGCAAGGGCCGGCGTGTCCTCGTAAGTCGGGCATTCGATGCGCCGGAGATGATTGGCTTCGACTTCCGGCATGTCGCCGAGGCGCTTCACCATGACGACATACTCCTTACCCGAACTTCCGATAGGTCTCGCGCGTGGCGATGATGGCGTGGTCAGTGCAGCCGTTCTCACGCTCGACATTGGCCATCGCGTACTCGGTCGACTTCATCATCGTGAGGAACGCGGCGCGGGAGGGATAGCGAACCAGGGCGACGTAGTCCCAGCGGTGCCGGTCCGGCATACCCAGCGCCACTGTCTCGGCGTCACCCGTCCAGATGATCGTGCCGCCCTGCGCCTTGATCAGCTTGATGGTGAGTGCGCTGTAGCGCAGGTAGGCATCCCAACCACTGCCGTTGCCGTCGAGCGATTGCTCGCGAAAGCGCATCAGGTTCAGCATGACCACGGGGGCGCCGTCGGGCAGCGCCTTTAATGCTTCTTCGTTGAGATTCTCGATCATTGTCGGGTCTCGAGTAAATCGAGCGCTGGCTGCGCCACCCCTTCCAGCAGCTTGCGCCGGGCTCCCGTGCGCGCCAGCACGCGGATGCCGAGCAGTACGCCCAGCAGATGGTCCGAGGTTTCCTCGACGTCGAGCCGCTTGGGCACGTGGCCGGCACGGCGCGCCGCCTTGAGGTTGCGATGGAAGAAGGCACGAATCTCGCCGAGATAGCGGCCCACGACCTTGCCGATCTCCCGATCGTGCGGCGCCACGTCGAGCGCCGAGTTTACCAACAGGCAGCCCTTGCGGTCGGGGTCCTTGACCGAGCGATCGATGATCTCGGCAATGAAGGCGACAATCGCCTCCTTCGACTGATGATTTGCCTCCAGGCGCGCAATGCGTTCGCGCATGGAGCGGTTGGCATAGCGTTCGAGCGAGCGGGTGAAAAGGGCCCGCTTGTCGCCATAGGCATTGTAAAGACTGGCGTTGCCGATGCCCATCGACTCGGCGAGATCACGCACCGACGTGCCTTCGTAGCCGCGATGCCAGAAACAATCGACCGCCAGATCGAGCGCGCGGTCTTCATCGAAGGCTTTATGACGGGCCATGGCATAGTCAATCACTTATTTAGATCGACCGCTACAAAATAGAGACTTTCACCAAATTTTTACCGGCCGTGCTCGATCGGTAGCCGAAGGGTGATTGGATGGTGTGCGGCGAAATTGCATAGCTTCTTCCCTGTGTCCTTCCCGGACGCGCAACCAGGGAGTCGATCATGACCAAGCGTACTCTTCTCGCCACTGCGGCTTCGGTCTTCGCGGCGACCGCCTTCGTCACCGCGGCGCATGCTCAAAGCATCCATTGCGGCGGCACCAACGCCTGCAAGGGTCAGAGCGCCTGCAAGGGCGCCAGCAACGCCTGCAAGGGCCAGAACGCCTGCAAGGGCCAGGGCTTCACGCCCGCCAAGGATGGCGCCGAGTGTGCCGCGAAGGGCGGCAAAGTCGTCCCCTAGGCCGGGCTCTGCCATCGCGCATCACTCCCCCGGTGCGCGATGGCTCTTTTCTGGATCGACTGCACCAAAATACCTCCTGGTGCAGATGGCTGCGAGGCCATCGTGAACAATCGTTTGGGAGAGCGGCGCATGAACACGATAATCACCATCTTCTACGACTGGTCGAGGACCGTCGCGGGCTACTTCATCTGGGCGGCACCGCTTGCCGTGCGGGTCGTGGTCGGCTGGGTGTTCCTGTGGAGCGGTTGGCAGAAACTGCAGATCGTGCCGCGCATGGTGCAGAACTTCCGGGAATGGGGAATTCCCGCACCGGAGATCATGGCGCCGTTTGTTTCCGGCGTGGAACTCGTCTGCGGCATCCTGCTGCTGGTCGGTCTGCTCACGCGCTTTGCGGCGGTGCCGATGATGATCGTGATGGCGGTGGCGATCGTGTCGGCCAAGGCGGCGCAAATCGATTCGCTCCAGACGTTTCTCGGCTTCGAGGAAGTGGCCTATTTCGTGATGTTCGCCTGGCTCGGCATCGCAGGCCCTGGACCGATCTCGCTCGACCATCTGGTCCTGAAGGCCTACCGCAAGGAGCGGCCGCCGTCCGACTACGGGGCGTGACAATCAACGCCGTTCACCGGCGGCACGGGCGTCCTGGCCGGTATCTGAAAACGGCCCCCCGATTTTTCAGACAGGTCCGCGATTCGGGCCTGAGTCGAAAATAATCGTCTGGTTCAAGCGGGCCGGCGCTTTGTGAATTTTCAGACAGACACATCTCAGACAACTCGTGCCTGAAAATGCGCCCTCAGACGTCGAGGTTGGCGACCTTCAGCGCGTTCTGCTGGATGAACTCGCGGCGCGGCTCGACCACGTCGCCCATCAGGGTCGAGAAGATCTCGTCGGCCTCGTCGGCGTGGTTGATCCGGACCTGCAGGAGCGTGCGCGCCTCGGGGTCGAGCGTGGTCTCCCAGAGCTGGTCGGGGTTCATCTCGCCCAGGCCCTTGTAGCGCTGGATGGTGACGCCGCGGCGGCCGGCCTCGACCACGGCGGCAAACAGCTCGGTGGGCGAGAAGATCTGCGTCTCTTTTTCCTTGGCGATGAACAGGCCGGGCCGCTGGTAGACCGACTGCAGCTCGAGCGCGAGTCCGTCGAGCTTGCGCGCCTCGGCGCTCTTGACCAGGGGACCATCGATGACATGGCGCTCGTTGACGCCGCGCAGGCGGCGGCTGAAGGCGAGGCCGCCGTCGGGCGTCGGCTCGCCGCTCCAGCCGCGCTCGAGCACGGGGCTCACGGCATCGAGGCGCCGGGCGATGTAGTCGGCGGTGGCCTTGGCCAGCTCGCCGTCGTTCAGGATGTCGGGCTTGAAGGCGCCGGCGATGGCGGCCTGTTCGATCACCGCCTGGCTGGTGACGCGCCGCGACAGCGACAGCGGCTTCACCAGGTTGGTGACGGAGCGGGCGATGTCGACGGTGCGGCGCAGATCCTCGCTCGCCTGCACGCTGCCGTCGCCGAGCTGGAGCCGCGCGTTCTCGAGGCCGGTCTGGATCAGCTGCTCATCGAGCGCGCGCTCGTCCTTGAGATAGATCGCCGACTTGCCCTTGGCCGCCTTGAACAGCGGCGGCTGGGCGATATAGAGGTGGCCGGCGTCGATCAGCGCGCGCATCTGGCGGTAGAAGAACGTCATCAAGAGCGTGCGGATGTGGGAGCCGTCGACGTCGGCGTCCGTCATGATGATGATCTTGTGGTAGCGCAGCTTGTCGAGCGTGAAGTCGTCATGCCCGATGCCGGTGCCGAGTGCCGTGATCAGCGTGCCGATTTCGGCCGAGCCCAGCATCTTGTCGAAGCGCGCGCGTTCGACGTTCAGGATCTTTCCCCGCAAGGGCAGAATGGCCTGGTTGGCGCGATTGCGGCCCTGCTTGGCCGAGCCACCGGCCGAATCGCCCTCGACGATGAAGAGTTCGCTGAGCGCCGGATCGCGCTCCTGGCAGTCCGCCAGCTTGCCGGGCAGCGAGGAGACGTCCAGCGCGCCCTTGCGGCGGGTGAGTTCGCGGGCTTTTTTCGCCGCCTCGCGCGCCGCGGCGGCCTCGACCACCTTGGTCAGGATCTTGCGGGTCTCCGACGGATGCTCCTCCAGCCACTGGCCGAACTTGTCGCCGACCACCGATTCGACCACCGGGCGGACCTCGGACGAGACCAGCTTGTCCTTGGTCTGCGACGAGAACTTGGGGTCCGGCACCTTGACCGAGAGCACGCAGGTCAGGCCCTCGCGCATGTCTTCGCCGGTGAGGTTGACCTTCTCCTTCTTGGAAAGGCCGCTCTCGTCGGCATATTTGTTCAGCGTGCGTGTGAGTGCACCGCGGAAGCCCGCCAGATGGGTGCCGCCGTCGCGCTGCGGGATGTTGTTGGTGAAGCACAGCATCGTCTCGTGATAGCTGTCGTTCCACTGCATCGCGACCTCGATCGAGATGCCTTCCTTCTCGCCGCGGATCGACACCGGCGGGCTGTGCAGCACGGTCTTGTTGCGGTCGAGGTACTTGGCGAAGGCTTCGACGCCGCCGTCGTAATAGAGTTCGGAGACCTTGGGCTCGGCGGCGCGCTCGTCGGTCAGCACGATCTTGACGCCGGAGTTCAGGAACGCGAGCTCGCGCAGCCGGTGCTCCAGCGTGGCGAAGTCGAACTCGGTCTTGGTGAAGGTGCCGGTCGAGGGCAGGAAGGTCACCTCGGTGCCGTGCTTGCCCGGCGGCGCGTCGGCCACGACCTTGAGGTCTTCCTCGGGCTCGCCGTGGCGGAAGCGCAGGAAATGCTCCTTGCCGTTGCGCCAGATGTGCAGGTCGAGCTGCGACGACAGCGCGTTGACGACGGCGGCGCCGACGCCGTGCAGGCCGCCCGAGACCTTGTAGGAATTCTGGTCGAACTTTCCGCCGGCATGGAGCTGGGTGAAGATGACGTTGGCGGCCGAGATGCCCTCTTCCTTGTGGATGTCGACCGGCACGCCGCGGCCGTTGTCACGCACCGTGACCGAGCCGTCGCCGTGCAGGACCACCTCGACGCCGTCGCAATAGCCCGCCAGCGCCTCGTCGATGGCATTGTCGACGATCTCGTAGACCATGTGATGCAGGCCGGTGCCGTCGTCGGTGTCGCCGATGTACATGCCCGGACGCTTGCGCACGGCCTCGAGGCCGCGCAGCACCTTGATCGAATCGGCGCCATATTCCTCGGCGCCCGGCGTCACGTCTTCGATATCGCTCATTTATCCGATTTCCCGAAAATGGTTCAGATGGCCGCGATGGAACCGTCGGCCACGCACAGGATCTGCGCGCGGCCGCGGAGCGGCGCAAAAAGCTCGGCATCGGTGCCCGTCATCCAGCTCTGGGCGCCCAATGCCACGACCTCGTCGAACAGCGCCGTGCGGCGCTCGGCATCGAGGTGGGCCGAGATCTCGTCGAGCAGCAAAAGCGGCGGCCGTCCGCGCGACATCGCCACCAGGCGGGCATGGGCAAGCGCGATCGACACCAGCACCGCCTTCTGCTGCCCCGTAGACCCCTCGGCCGCTGGCAGGTCGAGATCGAGGTGCCGGACCGCGAGGTCGCTGCGATGCGGCCCAATGGATGTGGTGCCGGCCTCGGCATCGCGCAAGCGATTGGCCGCCAGTTCGGCGCGCAGGCGATCCTCGGCATCGAGCGCCGCCATGCTGTCGAGCCAGCCGTCGATTTCGCCCGCCATGGCAAGGGCGGCACGCGGAAAGGGGCCGATGCCGAGGCGCGCGGCGGCGTCGAGACGATGGACCGTGTCGGCCCGCGCAGCGGCCAGCGCCACGCCGTGGCGGGCCATGGTGTCTTCGAGAGCGGTGAACCAGTGCGGATCGCGTCCGCCCTCGGCCAGGACACGGGCGCGCTGGCGAAGCGCATGTTCGTAGGCCGCCACGTCGCCGGCATGCTGGGGATGCAGCGCCGTCACCAGCCGGTCGAGGAAGCGCCGGCGCTCGCTGGCGCCATCGAGGAACAGCCGGTCGAGCTGCGGCGTCAGCCAGACGGCGGCGACATGAAGGCCGAGCGCGGTCTGGCTGGAGGCGGCCTTGCCGTCGATGCGCACGATCCGGCGCGACGGGCTGCCCTCGCTGCGGCCCGGCTCCAGTCCGGTGCCGATGGCGAGGCGGCCGTCGGGCGTATCGAGCGTGGCAGCGACAGCCCAAGGAACGGTGCCATGAACGGCCCCATGAACGTTCCCAGGCTCCTCGCCGCGCAGGCGATGGCCGACGTCGTCGAGGCGGGCCCGACGCAGGCCGCGGCCCGGCGCCAGGAACGAGAGGGCTTCCAGAAGGTTGGTCTTGCCGGTGCCGTTGCCACCCACCAGCACCACCGGCTCGAGACCGCAGTCGAGCCTGAGCTGGCGATAATTGCGGAAATCGGTGAGGCGAAGCTGACGGACGGCCAGCATGGACCGGGCAGAGGACTCGATGAGGTTGGCCGGCGCGGGACCGGAACCGGCGTCGGGAGACAGGGCGCGGGTGCTGCCGGGCTGCGCTGTCATACCCGCATCGGCATGAGCACGTAGAGCGCGCTTTCGTCGGCACCGTCGCGCACCAGCGTGGGCGAGCCGGCATCGGCCATCAGGAAGCGCGCCTCGGCGCCCACGATCTGCTCGGTGATGTCGAGGAGATAGCGCGAGTTGAAGCCGATCTCGATGGCGGTGTCCTTGTAGTCGACCTCGATCTCCTCGGTGGCGCTGCCGGCGTCGGGGCTGGTGGCCGAGAGCGTGACCACGCCCTTGGCGATCGCCACCTTGATGGCGCGCGACTTCTCGGTCGAGATGGTCGAGACGCGGTCGACGGCGTGGGCGAATTCCTTGCACGGCACGTTCAGGATTTTGTCGTTGCCGGTCGGGATGACGCGCTCATAGTCGGGGAAGGTGCCGTCGATCAGCTTGCTGACCAGGGTGACGTTGCCGCTGGCGAAGCGGATGCGGGTGTCGGAAAGCTCGATGTCGACCGAGCCGTCGCTTTCGTCCAGCAGCTTGCGGACCTCGCCCACCGTCTTGCGCGGCACGATCACGCCGGGAATCTCGCCGGCGCCCTTGGGCAGCGGAACTTCCACGCGCGCCAGCCGATGGCCGTCGGTGGCCACGCCGCGCAACACCGGGGTGCCGCCCGAGGTCGCGGCATGGAAGTAGATGCCGTTCAGGTAATAGCGCGTCTCTTCGTTGGAGATCGCAAAGCGGGTGCGATCGATGATGCCCTTGAGATCGGTGGCGGGAAGCTGGAAACGGTAGGGCAGGTCGCCTTCGCTCATGGCCGGGAAGTCGGCCGGCGGCAGGCACTGCAGGGTAAAGCGCGAACGGCCGGCCCGGATCACCAGGCTGCCGCCGTCGGAGGCCGATTCCAGCTCGACCTGGGCGCCGTCCGGTAGCTTGCGGACGATCTCGTAGAGCGTGTGGGCGGGCGCCGTGGTCGAACCGTTCTTGGAGGCGTTCGCGTCCACCGATTCGGTGATGGCGAGGTCCATATCGGTCGCGGCGAGGCTGAGGCGGCCCTTCTGAGCGGTGATCAGGACGTTGGACAGGATCGGGATCGTGTTCCGCCGCTCGACCACACTCTGGACATGGGCCAGCGCCTTCAAGAGGGCTGCCCGTTCGATCGTCAGTTTCATGATTGGGTCGCTTAACGAGGGGCCAAAAATACGGTTTAGACACCCCGTTTCCCAGGCTGCAGAACACCCTGGTGGAACGGTCGCAAACTATAGCACGCAAGCTGCCGGCGGAAAGCGATTTCGCCCGCAATTTGAGGCCCTTAGGCCCCGCTCGTTCCATGAAAATGGGGCCCCGCGGGGCCCCATTTCACAATTCCAGCAGGGAATTTGCTAGCCCTGCAACTGCCGCTTGAGCAACTCCACGTCCTCCGCAATCGAGAGGTCCGAGATCTTGAGCTCCTCGATCTTGCGCACGGCGTGCATGACCGTCGTGTGGTCGCGGTTGCCGAAGCGCTTGCCGATCTGCGGCAGGCTGAGCGTGGTGAGCTGCTTGGCGAGATACATTGCGACCTGGCGCGGCCGGGCAACCGACCTGGCGCGGCGCGGCGAACTCATCTCGGCCAGCTTGATGTTGTAGTGCGCGGCCACCCGCTGCTGGATCTCGTCGACGGTGACCTTGCGGTCGGCCTGGCGCAGCAGGTCGTGCAGCACGTCCTGCGCCATCTCGACGGTGATCTCGCGGCCGATCAGCTGGCCGTGCGCGACGACACGGTTCAGTGCGCCCTCGAGCTCGCGGATATTGGTGCTGATCTTGTGCGCGAGGAACTCGAGCACGGCGATCGGCACCGGCACGCGGGCGTTCTCGGCCTTGGTCTGCAGGATGCTGAGACGGAGCTCATAGGTCGACGAATGAATGTCGGCCACCAGCCCGCTGCCCAGCCTGGAGCGCATGCGCTCCTCGATGTCCTGCAGCTCGCTCGGCGGCTTCTCCGAGCTGAGCACGATCTGCTTGTTCTGCTCGACCAGCGAATTGAAGGTGAAGAAGAACTCGTCCTGGCTCGCTTCCTTGCCGCAGATGAACTGCACGTCGTCGACCATCAGGACGTCGACGTTGCGGAACAGTTCCTTGAACTGGCCGGTATTCTTGGTCCGCAGCGCCTGGATGAAGCGGTTCACGAAGCTCTCGGCCGTCAGGTAGAGCACGCGGATCTTGGGATCGCGCTCGCGCAGCGCATGCCAGATGGCGTGCATCAGATGGGTCTTGCCAAGGCCGACGCCGCCGAAAATATAGAGCGGATTGCGTTCCGGCATCGGCCGGTCCTGCTCGGCGATGTTGCGGGCGGCGGCGTAGGCGAACTCGTTGGGCTTGCCGACCACGAAGTTGGCGAAGGTGTAGCGCGCCTCCGGACCGGAGAAGGCCTCGTCGCCGCCGCGGCCGATCGACGGCCCCATGCGCGGCATCGGCGGCTGGTAGTTCTGCGACGACGGCAGCGGCGGCACGGCGATGATCTCGTTCGGGCGGCGCGGCGCCGGCGGCGGCACGAGGTTGACCTCGACGCTTTTAACGTCGGGCGCCACGGCCTGCCAATAGGCGAGCACGCGGTCGCCATAGTGACGGCCGACCCAGTCGCGGACGAAGCGCGTGGGGGCATAAAGACGGAGCTTGCCTGTCTTCAGCTCACCCAATTCGACCTCGCCGAACCAGGTCTTGAACGCCTTGTCGCCTATTTCCTTGCGAAGCCGATCGCAGACGCGCACCCAATGTGCCTCAAGCTCCTTGCGGCCCGCAATTTCATCCATTTCGGCCCCCGCCACGCTCTTCTTGTCGTACGCTGCTTCATTGTTGCCAGAAATCGGCGATTGGATTCGGTTCACGTCTGTCTCCACGGAAGCCTTGCTGCCTTCCATCCCCCTGCCGAGCCGCGCTTGGCCTCGGCATCCAGGGGCCCTTCGAAGCCGTCCGCTACATTGAGACATGTACTGTAGCCGGCCGCGGTCATGGCTTTCGCCGCCGCGGCCGATCGGACTCCACTCCTACAGAGGAACAGCAGCGGTGCGTCCTTGTCCGCGAGCGCGCCGGAAAGCGCAGACACGAAGTCGGAATTGAGCTGCATGCTCGGAAATTCTTGCCACTCGATCAGCGCCGGCTTCTTGGCCAGTGGTTCCAGGTCGGGCAGGCCGACGAAATTCCACTCAGGTCGCGTCCGGACATCGACCAATACCGCATCCTTGTGTTCGCTGAGAATTTTCCAGGCCGTCGCCGGCGCCACGTTGCCGGCATAGCCGGCTGCGGGGGACACCTCGTATGTGCCGGCAAACTTGTTGTCTTTCGACATGGCCCCCGCTTTTCATTTGTCGAAGCAGGGCGTCGAACCTCGAGCCAACGATCGACGGGAAGACATGCAGCGCGGCAGGAGCGATAAAAAATTTCGATTGAGCGCCCGTTGTCGGGGCGCTTCATCTATCGATCATCGCTGATGCAGAAATCGCTGCGGCTCTCCCTCGTTCGTTTTTGGCGAAGAGGAAGCCCCCCGTCTCCGCCTTGGCTCGCGTTCCAGCGCCCCACGCCCCGTCGCGATGAGCGGACTCTTAGCAGACCCGATGACGAGCGCAAACGATTCAACGGAGAACGCCGCACGCTATTCAGACTGTTCGTCGCGTGACTCGATTGACAACGCAAACGATTCTATTTTTGGTCATGCGATGAGCACGATGAAGCGCAATATCTAGCGCCTGTGTGCCCGTGCGAGGCGATAAACGCGAATCGTATGTCGTTCGCCCAATTGGCGACCAAATACTCATCGTCGAATATGTGCGATTTTTTTATCTCTTCGTCGTCGAAAGAATTTTTCGACAAAAGAAAAACGCCGCTCGTTGGAGCGGCGTTCACATCCACTGAAGGAGATCTTCTAGTCGATCAGGCCATCGCCTTGATGCGCGCGCTGAGGCGCGACACGCGACGCGAGGCGGCATTCTTGGTGACGATGCGCTTGATGGCGCCACGCTGGATCTCCGGCTGCGCCGCGCGCAGCGCCTCCTGGGCGACCTTCTTGTCGCCGGCGGCGATCGCCTCTTCGACCTTCTTGACCGAGCCGCGGATGCGGCTGCGCCGTGCCGTATTCACGGCAGTACGGGTCTCGGTTTGGCGGGCGCGCTTCTGGGCCGACTTGTGATTAGCCATTTAGTCCTCGTTGCTCGAAGGGCGGGCTTATACGGGCCGCATGGAGACCGGTCAAGTTTGCCAAAACCACCCGGTCAGCGGTGTTTCCAGCCCGCTTTGCGCTTCTCTGCGAAGGCCGCCATTCCCTCCGCCCGATCGTCGAAGGCGAATGTCGCATGGAAGGTGCGCCGTTCGAAGCGAACGCCCTCGGCAAGGGTCGTCTCGAAGGCCCGGTTGACCGCTTCCTTGGCGACCATGGTGGCGGGCAGCGACAGGCCCGCGATCTTCTCGGCCGTGGCGAGCGCGTCGGTCATCAGGTCGGCCAGCGGCACGACCCGGCTCACCAGGCCGCAGCGCTCGGCTTCGGCGGCGTCCATCATGCGGCCGGTCAGCACCAGGTCCATCGCCTTCGACTTGCCGACGAAGCGCGGCAGCCGCTGGGTGCCGCCGGCACCTGGAATGGTGCCGAGCGTGATCTCGGGTTGGCCGAATTTGGCGTTGTCGGCCGCGATGATGAAGTCGCACATCATGGCCATCTCGCAGCCGCCGCCCAGCGCATAGCCCGCGACCGCGGCCACGATCGGCTTGCGCACCTGGCTCACCTTCTCCCAGCCGACGGTGATGAAGTCCTGGAGGAAGACATCCTGGTAGGACTTGTCCTTCATCTCCTTGATGTCGGCGCCGGCGGCGAAGGCCTTGTCGCTGCCGGTCAATACGAGACACCCAATGCCGGGATCGGCCTCGAAGGCATCGAGCGCTTGGCCGAGCTCGCGCACCAGGTCGGCGCAGAGCGCGTTCAGCGCCTTGGGTCGGTTGAGCCGGATGATTCCGACGCGGCCCTTGGTTTCGGTCAGGATGTTTTCGTATGCGGCGGCCACTGCTGTCCTCCCGGGTGTGGCGCCGCTCTTAGCTAGCGCTGGCAGTGCGCGCAATAGAAGGTCGAGCGGCCGGCCTGGACCAGCCGGCGCACGGTCTTGACGCAGCCGCGGGTCGGACAGGCGATGCCGGCGCGGTCGTAGACGTTGAAGCGGGTCTGGAAATAGCCGAGCTCGCCGCCCGGCTGGACATGGTCGCGCAAGGTCGAGCCGCCATCCTCGATCGAGCGGTGCAGCACCTTCTTGATGGCGGCCACCAGCCTGTCGGCCCGTTCGCCCTGGATCGTGTGCGACGAACGGCGGGGCGAGATTCCGGCCAGGAACAGCGCCTCGCAGGCATAGATGTTGCCGACGCCGACCAACGTCTTCTGGTCGAGCAG